>Ga0126379_10000060_pt1 | contig 52215 bp, 84 predicted proteins | sample PanSoiMetPlot_24_FD_92640 | JGI IMG/M metagenome (GOLD analysis project Ga0126379, IMG submission 92640) | Tropical forest soil microbial communities from Panama - MetaG Plot_24 | ecosystem: Environmental > Terrestrial > Soil > Tropical forest > Bulk soil | place: Panama | collected 2016-02-17
CTACACTTTTCCGGATTTATTCCTATTTTAAGTAGTACTACGTATTTCCGGTAGAATATTTTTCCCCTCGGGAGAGTAGCCGGCTACCCGCCAGGTTGTACCGAAACGAATACAACCTAGGCGCGGTCAATCCGCACGAATACCTAGGCGGCCGGCGTCTCGGCCGAAAACGAGGCCGAGCGCGCGCCGTCTCGTTCAATGAACGGGAAAACTTCGAATCCGAGGCCGTTTTCGGCAACTGCGACGTAGGTACGAATACGTATGGGTTTGCGCGGGCTACATGCTTTTCCGGCCAATCAGCGGGCCCCCGAGCTCGATGTCGCCGCATGGGAACGGCCGGGACTCACGCGCTGGCAGCGTGTGAAAGCGTTCCTAGAGGGGTTAACAATTAGTTCCGGCACAGAGACCGGCAAACCGTTGCTGTTGAGGCCGTTTCAGACGTCGTTTGTGCGCGATGTCTACCGGGTCGCGGGCCGTCGCCGGCCGGTCAGAACGGCCATTTTGTCGATGGCCAGGAAGAACGGAAAGACGCAATTGGCGGCCGGGCTCGCGCTGGCGCACCTATCGGGGCCCGAGGCCGAGAGCCGGGGCGAGGTTTATTCCTGCGCCAACGATCGATTTCAGGCATCGAAGATTTTCTCCGAAATGGTCGCGATCATCGGGGGCCATGCGTGGCTGACGCGGCGCACCGCGATCATGTGGCACACGAAATCGATTCAGGATCTCTACAACGGGTCGCTCTACATGGCGTTGTCGCGCGAGGCGAAAACCAAGATGGGGCTTTCGCCGTCGATGGTCATTTACGACGAGCTCGGCCAGGCGCCCGACGATCACTTATACCGCGCGATGGATTCGGCGATGGGAGCTCGCAGAGATCCGTTGATGATGATTATCTCGACGCAAGCCGCCGACGACAATGCGCCGCTCTCGCGCTTGATCGATTACGGATTGCAGGTCAATTCGGGCGAGCACAAGGATCCGTCGTTTCATCTGACGCTATTTGCGGCCGACGAGCAGGACGATCCATGGAGTCAAGCGACATGGCTCAAGGCGAATCCAGCGCTCGGCGATTTCCGCAGCCTTGAGGATGTCGAGCGGCAAGCGCGCCAGGCGCAAAAGATGCCGGCGCAAGAGAACGCATTTAGGAATCTGATTTTGAATCAGCGCGTCGATTCGCATGCGCGTTTCATCGAGAAATCGGTTTGGCAAGCATGCGGCCGCAAGGCAGAGATCCCGCTCGGCGCCAAGTGTTACGCGGCGTTGGATCTCGGCGCGACGCGCGACATGTCGGCACTCGTTTTGATTCATGAAGATGCCGACGATGACTTTCACGTCATGCCGTTCTATTGGCTCGCCGGCAAGATGGAGGACCGCGCGGCCGAAGATCGCGTGCCTTACGACGCATGGGAACGTCAGGGGCTCTTGACTGCGATCGGAAAGACGACGGATCCGAAGGTCATCGCGCACGCGATTGCCGAATTGAACGGCAAATATCGCATCATGACGCTCGCCTTTGATCGGTGGCGCATCGGCGACCTGCAGCGCGAGCTCGACGCGATCGGCTGCACCGTGACGCTCGTGCCGCATGGCCAGGGATTCAAGGATATGACGCCGGCCGTCGACGTCTTGGAGCGACTCGTTGTGCAGCGTCGGATCCGGCACGGCAATCATCCCGTCTTGACGATGAACGCAGCAAACGCGGTCGTCACACGGGATCCGGCCGGCGGGCGAAAGCTCGACAAGGCTAAGAGCTCGGGGCGCATTGATGGATTGGTAGCGTTGGCGATGGCGTTCTCGATTGCGCTCGTCAAGGGGCAACGCGCGGTCGACGTCGACGCGATGATCGGATGAATAATCCCGGCATCATCGATGATCCTAAGCATTGGCGCCAACGAGCCATCGAGGCGCGCGCGCTCGCCGACGGATTGAGCGATGAGATCTCGCGGCGCATGATGCTGCAGATTGCCGACGATTACGACAAGTTAGCCGAGCGCGCCGAGCAAAGGCGCCGGTCGAAAGACTAGGACAATGGCCGAGCCGCCGCAAATCATCCGGCACACGCGCGCGCTCGACGAGCTTCTATGGCAGATTCTCGTTTGGCTCAAGGATCCGCAAGCCGTCATCGTGCCAGGCGAGCCGAAAGACAAACCCGTATCGCAACCGAAAGAGGGCTAAGGAGGATTCAAAATGGCTACCAGTTTTTCGACCGAGCAGACTTTGCCGTTTTCGTTCCAAGTCGTCGACGGTCGCGGGCGCCCGGTGCCGATCGATGGCGCGCCGACCGTTACGGTTTCCGACGAGACGATCGCGACCGCGAGCATCGCCGCGGCCGCCGATGCAAATCAGACGTGGGCCGGCGAGCTCGTGTCGGTCTCGGCCTCGCCCGACGGCACGACGCAACGCATGACGATTCAATGCGACGCCGATCTAGGCGCCGGGATTCTGGAAATTGTTGGCGTGCTCGATTTTCAGGTGACGCTAGATCCGCGCACCGAAGCAAGAACGGCCAACGTGACGGCGGGCACGCCGGCCGATAAGCCCATTTAGGACGCGAGGCGATGACGAAAGCTCTGACGATCGTCGATGCGACATTCAACGCGGGCGATTCGATGTCGAGCGTCATCGATTGCACGACGTTGAGTCCGCGCTACATCACCATTCCGACGAATTGGACGCCGGCCAATATTTCGTTTCAAGCATCGAACGATAACGCCACGTTTTTCGACGTGATGGGTGTTGATGGCGTCGAGACCTGCATTGCAGCGCATGCGGGAACGATGATTCCGGTGCCGGGCGGCAATTGGAGCGCGGACACGATGTGGATCAAGATCCGCTCGGGCAGCCGCGAGGCGCCGATTGTGCAAGAGCACGACTGCGCAATTCAAGCCGTGCTTTCGTAAGACTACGGTCCGCCGACGAGCCGCCTTGCCCCCAATCCCTCGGCTCGGGACCGCGACGCGGACGCCGGCTTTAAGCAGTCGGCCGGCGCCCGCGTCAAATCATTCGACTGGCGTTTCCATCGCCGGGTCGCTCGGCTTGATGCGCCGATTGACGATGAGCCGGAGAAATTTTTGCACGATGACCGGAATGCGTGCACCGTTGCACCATCCATGAATCGAGCGCGACGAGCGGCCGAGCTCGACGGCCGCGCTATCTTGAGTCCAGCCGAAATGTTCCATCACGCGGCGGAATTCTCGACTCGTCATCTTTGCCATGAAGTACCTCGATGCATCGGCACGCTTTCGCCGAGAAAATGAATCGGCGGCCGATAGGTGAACGATGCGAGCACAATAATCAAGGCGATGACGCTGCAGGCGATAACGGTTTTCATCGTGATTGGCACCCGGTCTCGACGCAGTAATCAAACGACTTCGTATAGCCCGATGGGCAAACCGAGCTCGTCGTCGGGAATGCCCGGCAACTCGTATGCGGGCCCGCCACGCATGCGCCGGCCGAGCGCTGATAGCCCGACGGGCATGCGGCACCGATAGCCGGCAGCGGCGCCGGGCCGATCGGCGAGCGCTCGCCGGCATGCGCGGCCGATGCCATTAGCGCGGCGATAAGAAGCGAAAAGCGAAACATAAGATCCTCATCGGTTGCCCGTCCGAATCGCCCTTCTATCGCAATTTTTGCGATGTCTGCAAGATCCGCAAATACACGTAAACGATGGAGATCCGCCATGCCGATGACACCGGGCGAAAACGAGAGTCAATCGGAATTCATGGCCCGTTGCGTGCCCGAAATGATGGGATCCGACGGCGACGAACGGCCGCAAGAGCAGGCCGTTGCGGCGTGTATGTCGATGTGGCGCGACGCGCAAGATGACGACGAAAAAGACGACGAGCCCGAGCCGGAAAAGGCTGCAGGGATCCGCCGGATCATCGCGCGCTGGAAAGAGCGCTTTCGCGATGCGCCGTCGCTCGACGCAATCGTCGCGCTCGCCTCGCGCCAGGCGCCCGAGCCCGACGACGAGGAATCGTATTCGGAATTCATGGAGCGATGCGTCGATGAGCTGGGCGAGGATATCGACGACGACGGCGCCGAGAACGTCTGCCAGACGCAATGGGAAAGCAGGGGCGCGCGCTCGGCGCGGGCCCGACGGCGCCATGTCCGCGAGCTCGCCGACGAGTGCCCCGAGCCCGGCGAAAATGAAAGCCGCGACGAATTCATGGAGCGATGCATCGTTTCATTGGCCGGCGACGACGGTCTCGGCGAGAGCTCGGTAGATTCCGATGACGCGCGCTCGGCCTGCGAGACCGCATGGGGCAACGCGAGCGGTCGCTCGGCCAGGCGCTTGCGCCACAAGACTCACGCCGAGCCCGTGCACGGGATGGAATTCATCCTTTCCGATGAAACGGTCGATCGGATGGGCGACATCATCAAGGCGAGCGGATGGGATTTTGCAAACTTTCAGAAAAACCCGATCGCGCTTTTCAACCATGATAGCGATTTTCCGATCGGCAAATGGAGCAACATTAGAATCGAGCGCACGACGCTGCGCGGATCTCTTGAGCTCGCCCCGGAAGGCACATCGGATCGCATCGACGAAATTCGCCGATTGATAAACGCCGGAATCCTAAAGGCGGTCTCGGTCGGATTTCGCGCGCTCGATAGCGAGCCGCGCGTCGATGCCGATGATCGATATCTCGGCTATACGTTCACGCGCCAAGAGCTCGTCGAGACATCATTAGTTAGCGTTCCCGCGAATCCCAACGCCTTGGCGGTCGCCAAGTCGCTGCGCATTTCTCCCGCAACTCTTTCGCTCGTATTCGCCGAGCCCGGCGCCAGGATGCGAGCCAAAGGACGCGGGCCCATTGGCAGGCACGCCGAAACAAGATCCCAAAATGGAAAGGGCGCGACCATGTCGCTCTCACAACGGATTACCGATCAGCGGAATCGGCTCAATGCTGACCGCGATCAATTGCAAGCGCACCTCTCGCGCGTCGATGATTCCAACGTCAGCGACGCCGACCTGACCGTGACCAATGAGCTCAACGCCAGAATTGCGCAGGGCGAGAGAAGTCTTGCTAGCCTGCTCGAATCCGAGGCGCGGCTCGCCACCAATGGCGCGCCGCCGCGCAACGATGATGGCTCGCTTTTGGAATTGCGCATGCCGACGCATCGCGTCAATCCGCCGAGCGCTCGGCCGTTCACGGTACCGGCCAGAAAGGTCGAGCCGATCGATTACGTATGGCGGTCGCTGACCTGCCTCGTAAAGCACTATCGCGGGCATGGCGCGCGCTCGATGGATACCATCCTCAAGGAAACCTACGGCGAGGATGAGGGCACGCGAACGATCATGAACGTGATTACGCGCGCGGCATCGACGGAAGCGACGATGACCGGCACCGGATGGGCAGCCGAGCTCGTCGCCGTCGTGATGGGCGAATTCTACAAGGCGTTGATCCCGATGGCCGTGTTTCCCAAGCTTGCGGCCAAAGGATCATCGTTTACCTTCGGCCGTTTCGGCATCATCAACCTGCCGATGCGCTCGACAACGCCGACGGTCGCCGGCTCGTTCGTCGGCGAGGGCGCGCCTATTCCGGTGCGCCAAGGTCAATTCGTCACGCAACAGATGACGCCGAAGAAAATGGCCGTGATAACGACGTTCACGCGCGAAATCGCCGAGCACTCGACGCCGGCCATCGAGGGAATCCTGCGCGATGCCGTCCTAGAGGATACATCGGTTGCGATCGATACCGTTCTGCTCGACGCCAATCCGAAAGACGCAATCCGCCCGGCCGGCATTCTCAACGGCATAACTGGATTGACGCCAACGGCCGGCGGCGGCTTTACCGCCCTGCTCGGCGACATCAAGCAATTGACCAATGCGCTGATTGTCGCAACGCGCGGCAATTTCCGGCAGCCGGCGTGGATCATGTCGCCGGCTCTCTCGATTGCCATTGCGTTGACGCCGACAACCGGCGCGCAAGCGTTGCCATTCCGCGAAGAAGTGAGTCGCGGATTCCTCATCGGGATCCCGATCATCGAATCGACGACCGTAACGGCCGGCACATTGATCCTCATCGATGGCGCCGATTTTTCTTCCGTGACGGGCGATGATCCGCGCTTCGAAGTGAGCGATCAGGCCGTTCTCCACATGGAGGATACGACGCCGCTCGCGATCGGCACGCCTGGAACACCGCCGACGGTCGCGGCGCCCGCGCGCTCGCTCTGGCAGACCGACACCATCGGCCTGCGCATGATTCTCCCGATGAATTGGACCATGCGGCGCCCCTTGAGCGTTGCCTTTGTGTCTGGCGTGACCTGGCAATAGGCACGCAAACATAGGAGCCACGACAATGGCAGAGAAAGAAAACGCGGCCGAAAAAGCCGCACGCGAGTCGATCAAGAAAGAATCGGAAGATCGCAAAAAGGCAATGGCCGAGCGCGAGAAAAATGCGCTTCCGCCAACGCCGACGCAAGAAGAAAACGACATGGCGGCGCACGGCTGCCACGTCATGAAGAAAGCCGAGAAAAGCCTAGAGGCCGAAAAGCCTGCAGGCAGCGGCTACCAGACTCGGCAGACATCGGCCGCGCGTCACAGCGAATGAAAATGCCCGCCATCATTTCCCGCGTCGGCCGTTGGCTCGCAAAAGCAGTAGAGGGCGAGTCACGGCCCGGCCCGTGGTATCTGCCCGTCACGGGCGGATGGCTGCCGGCGCAAGCCGACATGTGGAATTGGTGGCAATGCGGCTATCTCCCGTTGCCGGGGCCAGCGCAAACCGCGATCGTCGAGGCGTGCGTCTCGGCGTATGCGCAGACGATCGCGATGTGCCCCGGCGACCATTGGAAAACAAATTCGCGCGGCGGGCGCGAGCGCTGCAGAACATCATCGCTATCGCGGGTTTTGCGCTCGCCGAACAATTACCAATCGATCAGCGATTTTTTGCTGAATCTCGTGCGCGGTCTCTACCTCGAAGGCAACGCATACGCGCTCGCGATGCGTAACGATCGTTACGAGATCTGCGAGCTCCATCTAATGAATCCGCGTTGGTCGCGGCCATACATCGCGGGCGAGGATGGAGAAATATTCTATACGCTCGGCGGCAATCAAGTCGTCTCGCACATGCTGCGCGAGCAACCGCTCTTGGTCCCTAAGCGCGATGTGCTGCATGTCCGATTGAATTGCGACATGCGCCAGCCGTGGCCCGTGCTCGGCGAGTCGCCGATCGTCGCAGCCGCGAAAGAGGTTATCGCCGACGACGCGATACTGCAGCAGCAGACCGCATTCTACATGAATCAGGCGCGGCCGGCCGCCGTCCTATCGACCGATTTGGTGCTCGATAAGGATCAGGTACAAAGTTTGCGCGATCGGTGGAACGAACAATCGCGCGGCATCAACGCCGGCAATACGCCAATCCTGACGGCCGGGCTCAAGGTTCAGCCGTGGGGGCTCAATGCCAAAGATGCCGACCTGGCGGCCATTCTGAAATTGACCGAGGAGCACGTCGCGCTTGTCTACCGGATCCCGATGCAAATTCTCGGCATCGGCGAAAAGCAGCCGTTCGGCTCTACCGAATTGCTAATGCAATCGTGGATCTCGTCAGGCTTAGGCTTTGCGCTCAATCACATCGAAGAAGCGATCGGCCAATTGTTCTGCCTGCGCGGGCAACCCGACGAGTATGTGGAATTCGATACCAAGGCATTGCTGCGATCGGCACAGAAAGATCGCATCGACGCGCTCGCTCGCGGCGTGCAAGGCGGCATCTATGCGCCGAACGAAGCGCGCCAAGAGGAGGGCTTAGAAAAGGTTGCATTCGGCGACGAGCCGAGAGTCCAGCAACAGGTCGTGCCGCTCTCGGCGGCCGGCGCCATTCCTGCCGCGCCCGGCCCTAACGCGGCGCCGAGCTCCCCGTCTCAACCCGCGCCGCCATTGAAGGATCCCGAAGATGTTAAACGGGAGGCACGCCGAGTCATCGACATCGCCAATCGAATCGGCCGACGGTTTAATTGATGTCTGGCGCGAGGCATTGGGCGAGGTATTGGCGCAAGAGCGCGCCAATTGGCAGCGCGAGCGCGCCATCATCGAGGCACAAGGCGCGGCGGCCGTCGCGGAAATGCGGGCCGAGCTCGCCGAGCAGCGCGCAAGCTTTTCGCTACTGCGCTCGGAATTGACCGAGCTCGCCCGCGAGTTGCGCGAGGTAACGACCGCGCGCCTCGCCGCTCTCAAGGATGGCGCGCCAGGCGAGCAGGGCGAGCAGGGCGCGCCTGGCCCGCAAGGTGTCTCGGGCCCGCCAGGCGAGCGCGGACCGGCCGGCGCCGACGGGGCTCCCGGCGCTCCCGGCCCGGCCGGCGAGCGCGGCATCATCGGCGAGCGCGGGCCGATCGGGCACAAGGGCGAGCTCGGGCCCGCCGGCCCAAGGGGCGCGGCCGGCGAGCGCGGCGAGGCCGGCGCCAAAGGCGAGCGGGGCCCGCCAGGCGAGCGCGGCGCCCAAGGGGCGCCAGGCATCCCCGGCGAGGCCGGCGCGATCGGCGAGCCCGGCAAGCCCGGCCCGCAAGGCGAGCCCGGCGCCTCCGGCATGCTGCCGGCGGTCAAGGCGTGGCAGCCTGAAACGGTCGCCTATGCCGGCGATGTCTATTCTTTCGAGGGCGCGACCTGGCAGGCAAAGCAGGACACCGCCCTACCGCCGGGCGCGCGCGATTGGATCCTTTTGGCGGCGGCCGGCCGCGACGGGCGCAAAATAGAGATCCGGGGCACCTATCGCGAGCGCGAGACATACCGCGAGCTCGATGTCGTCGCGCTTAACGGTTGCTCGTTTGTCGCCCGTCGCAATGATCCCGGCCCCTGCCCCGGCGACGGCTGGCAAGCGCTGACTCTTCCTGGCAAACGCGGCGAGCGCGGCGAGCGCGGACCACAAGGCCCGGCCGGCGAGCGCGGCATCAAGGGCGAACCTGGCATCGGATTCGCCGAGTGGCGCATTGACGTCGAGTCGTACGCAATTCGAATCCTGCTCTCCGATGATCGCGTGCTCGAATTGCCATTGCGCAGCCTATTCGAACGATTCCACGTCGAGACACATTGATGGCCGATCGCACGATTCACGTCCTCACGCCGGCAACGTCGCTCGATTTCTTGACGCTCGCCGAGTGCAAAACGTTGCTCGGCATCACGGCAACCTCGCCGACGACCGACGCGCAATTGCAGATGTTTATCGACATCAATTCGGCCTCGGTCATGCGCCTATGCAATCGGATCTTTGCCCGCGAGACCGTCAACGAGATCTGGCGCGACATCGGCGACCGTCGACTCTTTCTCTCGCATTGGCCCGTCGTCGCGAGCGACATAACGAGCGTTACCGAGACCGACGGCGCCGTGACGGTTGATCCGGCCGATTATGAGCTCGAAGAAAATTCGGGCAAGCTTACGCGCCTCAATGCGGCGGCATGGCAAGAGCCGGTCAGCGTGACCTATACCGGCGGCTACTCGCTGCCCGATGATGCGCCGTTGCCGCTAAAGCAAGCGACCGTCTTAATGGTGCGCGATTTCAAATTCGCGATGAGTGTCGAGGCCGTCAGCGGAATCCGCTCGATTCAATACCGCGATCGAAAGGTCGATTTCGTGGATCCGATTCGGTTGCTGACGGCGCGGCTCGGCGGCGGCACCGGAGTCAATCCGGCGGTCGATGCGCTGCTCTCGCATTACACGCGCCTAGAGGTCTGAGCATGGAGGTTGACACGAAAGATCTGCAGCGGCTCGAAAGCGACTTGGCGAAAAAAGCCGATGCGCTCAAGGCTGCGATTCCCGATCTTTTCGTCGCGGCCGTCATCGAGGCGCGCCAAGAATTAAAACCCGTTTGGACATCGGCCATCGGCATTCTGCCGACGACTCCCTTTCCGACCGCGCGCATCCTCGCGCGCAAGGGCGCCTCGAAATTGGTCACGGTGCGCCCGAAGGTGCCGAGCTCATCGCCGCAGCGACGCCGCGCCGGGGCGGCCGGCCAAACCAAGCGCACGACGTCGGGCAACGTCGGCGGGCGCGAGCGCATATCGGCCGACGAGGCGGCGGCCGTCGTCGTCGCGGCCATCAAGAAAAAATTGCCCGAAATGTTCGAAACGGTCATCGTGCATGGCTCTTAACTTTTCAACGCTCGTCTATCTGCCGACGTTTGATCTTTACGCGCGGCCGATCACAATCAACCCGGTCGGGAGTCAGCCGGGGCAGCCGCCTTATAGCGCGCGCGCCGACGATGCCGGCCCATCGCGCGGGATCTTCAATACGATCGCAACCGACGTCATCGGCGAGGATGGCACCGTTTTTTCCGACCAAAGAACAGAGCTCGACGTGCGCGATGTCGAGTACTCGATCGTTCCCGCGCAATTCGACGTCATCACGATCGGGCCCGACGGCGATTTGCCGGATCTCGGCGACTGGGAGGTTAAAACCTCGCATCACGACGCCGAAGGCTGCACAACGCTGACCTTGATGCGAGTCGTGCCATGAATGAAGCGCCGCGCATCGTGCCAAAGAGCGTCGACCCGACGAATAATACCTATTCGCTCATCATCCGGAATAACATCTATACGCTTGTGCAAGCGATGCCGTATTTCGCAAACTTTAAGCGCTTCGGCACATCGCGCCAATTCCCGATCAAGCTAGAGAACATCCCTTATTGCGGCGTCTATCTCGTGAATGATGCCGGCGGGCCCGACGGCAACATCAATCACGGCATGCCCCGGTTTTCGGTCTCGGCGCGCATCGGCTTTTCAGTGTGGATTGCCAACAACGACCCGATTGCGACCGAGAATCAACTCGATGGCGCCTTTCGCGCTATCATGCGCGGCATTCTGGAAAACAAGACGATCTATGGGGATCCGGTCGCGCAGGTCGAGGGCTTTTCCGGTTTTACGCGGGCGCACTACTACGGCAATACGACACTCGACAACGAGAGCCCGATCGCCGAAATGCGCGCCGAGCTCGTCTGCTTTTACCGCGAAGATTATCGGTATGTGGCGACCGATGATTTCAAGAGCATGAAATTCACGACGGCCTGGCCGTCGCCCGACGAGGCCAGCAACGTGCAACAAATCGAGGCAATATGGGATCTGCCTCAATAGGAGCGACCGCCATGCGTGTGAAAGCTTGCAACGAAGATGTGCGCCGGCTCATCAAGCACCCGCTGACCGGCATCAGGTTTAGGAGCGACATCAATCAATCGGTCGAATGGCCGAACGATGCTTTCACGCGGCGCCGGCTGCGCGATGGCGATATCGAAATCGTGAAAGAGGAATCGCGCGCAAAGCGCGCGCGCAATGATGACGCCGAGACGTCGGCAAAGTAACCCGGCGAGCAAATAGGAGTCTGCCATGCCCGTTTCGTTCAACAACATTCCGGCAGTAATGAAGCAACCTCTATATTGGGTAGAGGTTGATCCGTCGATGGCAGGTCTCCCGGTGCCTGCCTATCGTGCCTTGATCGTCGGCACGATGATGACGACCGGCACCGCAACGCCAGACGTGCCGATTCCGATCGGCCGACAAATGGATGCCGATGCTTCGTTCGGCCAGGGCTCGGAGCTCTCGCGCGCGTTCTCGGCATTTTTCGCCAACAATTTCGGTACCGAGGTTTGGGCGGCGCCCGTCGCCGAGCCAACAGGCGGCACCGCCGCAAGCGCAACGATCACGGTTGCGACACCGCCGACCGAAGCCGGGACCATAGATCTCTACATCGGCGGCAAGCATGTCCCGGTCAATGTCTCGGCGAGCGATACCGCGACCGACGTCGCGGCCGCCATCAACGACGCGATCAATTTCGACAAGACTCTGCCGGTCACGTCAGCGGTCGCGACCGACATCGTGACCATTACCTGCAAATGGAAAGGTGCGAACGGCAACGATATCACGCTGATGGATACCTATTTCGGGCTCATCGGCGGCCAGCAATTGCCGATCGGCCTGACGCTGACCTATAGCAGCCCACAATTGGCCGGCGGTGCCGGGATCCCGGTATTCGACAACGTGATCGCAAACCTTGGCGATAACCCATACGAATATGTTTCTCTGCCATATACCGACTCGACGTCGCTGATGGCATGGGAAACCGAATATAATTTCGAGGATAACGGCCGATGGGGATGGGCCCGGCAACTCTACGGGCATCTATTCTCGGCAAAGCGCGGCACCTATTCGTCGCTCATTACCTTCGGCGATACGCGCAACGCGGCGCAAACCTCGATCATGGGATATGAAGTTTTGGCCCCGATGCCGACCTATGAATGGGCGGCGGCCTATACCGCCAAGGCGGCACGCGCCTTGATGAATGATCCGGCGCGCCCGCTCCAAAGCCTACACCTTGAGGCGATTCTGCCGGCAAAGCAGCATGATCGATTCTTGCTTTCCGAGCGCATGATCTTTGCCGTGAACGGCATCGCGACGCAGGCAACATTCGCCGACGGGATCCCGATCATCATGCGGGAGACGACTACTTATCAAAAGAATCTCTATGGCCAATCGGATGACGCTTACGAGGTTGTTACCACGCTGGCGACGCTGGCGCGGCTCATCCGCAATCAGCGGCAAGCGATCACGTCGAAATATCCAAGGCACAAGCTTGCGGATGACGGCACATTGTTCGGCCCCGGCCAGGCGATCATCACGCCGAACATCGCCAAGGCCGAGCTCATCGCGCAGTATCGATTCGACGAGTGGAACGGCCTCGTCGAAAATCTGAAAGCCTTCAAGGCGAATCTCATCGTCGAGCGCGACTCGAACGACGTGAATCGCTTGAACGTCCTCTATCCGCCGGATCTCGTCAATCAATTGCGAGTCTTTGCCGTGCTCGCGCAATTCCGGCTGCAGTACAATCGCGGCATCGACACCGAAATCATCAGCGGCTAATGGCGCCTGGCGCCGGAATAGGAGTCTATCATGGCACAAAGAATCGCCGGCATCGCCTGGCTAAAAGTCGATTCCGACATGTTCCCATTGCGCGGCAATTTCACGGTGTCGCCGTCGAAATATGAGCGCGCCGGCATCGCCGGGCAAGATTACGTGCACGGCTATTCGGAATTGCCGCGCGTGCCCTACATCGAGGGCGACGTCTCGTTGCTGCCGGATCTCTCGATGGAGGACATCGAGGCGATTACGAATTCGACCGTCACGGCGGAGCTCGCCAACGGCAACGTCTATGTCCTGACCGAGGCATGGTGCAAATCGGCATTGGAGCTCAACGCACGTGAGGGCCAGGTGCGCGTGCGCTTCGAAGGCGTCTCGTGCCAAGAGCAGATGAGCAATGTCGCGGTCCCGACGGCGGCGGCCGCATAGGCGGCGGCGAAAGGAGTCTTTCATGGCGGATGGAAACGGCCCGACCGCCGGCCAGGCGCCGCAGAGCGAGCCGGCAAAGCCCGCCGAAACATCGGCGGCCGACGAGCAGCCCGCGCAGGTCAACGGCTTTAACGGCCGGCTGCCGCTGCGACACGAAGTTGCTAACGGTAGCGGCGGCACGATGAGCGAAATCGTCTTTCGCGAGCCGACCGCCGCAGACATCGAGCGCGTCGGCAATCCGGTCATGCTCGAATTTTTGGCCGACGGGCGATGGAAACCAGTTTTTGACACGCGCGTCATGACCGCAATGCTGGCGACGCTTGCCAAGGTGCCGCCATCAACGATCCGCGCAATGCATCCTCGCGATTGGCAGAATGCGGCGTATCTGCTCGCAAATTTTTTTCTACCAGACATGTAGACGAGATTTTTCTCGACTGCTACAGTCTGGCGCACGAGTACCGGGTTGATCCCGACGTATTCCTCAACAAACCTATTAGCGAAATCCAACGTCATCTGTATTGGACGGCGCGGCTCAATCAGGCAAGCGACATCGAGCAGCGATGGGCGCAAATGACCGGCTAAAGCCTAATGGCTGACGATCAATATACAATCACGGTCAAGATGGATCTCGACACGAGCGCGCTCGATAAGGCGCGCCCGGCGATCGAAAACTTTGCCAATCAAACCAAAAACGCGGGCGAGAAAGGTCAGACCGCATTCACGAAATTTCGCCAGGAATTCGAGCGCGTCGGCCAGACGATTCCCGGCATCAATAGCGCGCTTACCTCGATGGGCAATGTCGCGGCGGCGCACATCGACAAAGCCGCAGCATCGATGGGCAAATTTGGCCTGGCAAGCGATCTCGTCAGGACGGGACTCAAGGCAGTAGCTACAGAAGCGCTCGGCGTCAGCGGCGTTGTCGCAGGTCTCGCGGCCTCATTCGTTACGCTCGGCGTCGTCGCGATCCCCGTCATTGCGCGAATTGCTCGCTCGTTCGCTGACGCCGGCATGGCCTCGCTGCGCTTGCGCGAGCAGGTCGCATCATCCGACGCCGAGATCCGCCAATTCCAGCGTACCGCCGGGTCGCTCGGGCAATCGGTTGAGCAGTCGACGCAAACGCTGACGAAAATGTCGAGCATGGTGCAAGATCTGACGCGCGGTCCGGCATCGGAGCTTTATCAAATCTTGGCCAAGCACGGCGCCGTCGGCGCACAGATTGCCAACAATGCGCGGGCCATGGTCGAGCAGGGCGCGAGCTCGGTCGAGACCATTCAATACATCATGGGGGCGGTCAATCAGCAGGGTGACCGATTTCAGCGGCAGTTTGCCGAGCAGACGAAAACAAGCGTTTCGTTCGTCAAAGGGTTTACGCAAGCCTGGCGCGAAGCACTCCCCGTATTCCGGCTAGCGGCCGATGAGCAAGCAAAGCTTGATCGGCAAATGCAGGAATTGCATAAGCAAACCGAGTATTGGGACCAAACATGGGAAAACATTTCTACCCGGTTTTCGACGCGCATCTCGCAGATAATGGTTCCCGCGCTCGAAAAGCTAATGGAGATCTTTAATAAATTTCCATTCGAAAAGATTGCCGCCGGAATAGACTATGCAATCGGATTGATCGGAAAGCTTTCTGACCTTATGGCGAAAATGCCGGTCGGACCAAAAGGCTTGGGGCGCGGCCTTATCGAGTCATTGCCGGGCGGCAAATTTATAACAGGCGCTTATGACATTCTCGACGCAATGCCCGGCGGCGAGGAGCAGGCCGGCGGCGACGTTCATAAGCAAGCGCTGCAAGGCGGCGGCATATCGCGACCGCCAAGCTTGCGGCCGATCGCGGCGGAATCGGCGGCCGCTCGCGCTCCATTCGCGCGCTCGGCCGTCAGCGAAGAAGCAAAGCAAATGCCGATCATGATGCGCGAGTCAATCGTGCTTGATCGGACATCGACCGATTACTTGCGCGAGATCCGCGATGTCATGGTGTGGATCCGCGATCAGGCCGGCGGCGCGCCAGGTACCGGCGCGGGCGGCAGCGGCGGCGGCGCGGCCGGATTCGGCGGCGGCTCGTCGGGCGGCAATGCGTTCTCGCGCATGACCGGCGGCGGCGGCGGCGGCGGCGGGACCGGCGGCGCGCAACAAAGTCAGGGCACCGATACCGGCGGCGGCTCGCAGCCGGAAGGATGGAGCCCGCCATCGGGCGCGACCGATAGGAGCTCGGGCGCCCCGCGCAACGAAAAGGGCGAGGTACCGCCCGCGAGTCTGTTGCAGTCCGCAAAGCGCCTTGGCGCGATCGGCGGCTCGAATGCAATCCGCCAATACATGCAAAGCAAAGGCTATCGCGTCGATGATGCATGGTGCGGCGATTTTGCTGCCGCTGCGGTAAAAGAGGCCGGCGGCACGCCACCTAAGAATTACTCGATTGCCTCAAATTGGCGCAATTGGGGGCAAGAGGTCTCGACGCCGCAGCCTGGCGACATCGCGGTGCGTCGGCAAGAATTCCATGGTCGGCTCGGCTCGGGCGCAACCGGCTCCACTGGCAGCCATGTAACGATCGTTTCCGGTGTCGGCCAAGGGACTTTTACCGGACTCGGCGGCAATCAATCGAGCCGCGAATCGACATATAAGACCGGCACCTATCAATTTTTCCGCAGCACGGGCGGCGGCCAGGCCGGCCCGCTAGAAACGACGGGCACAAGATTCGAGGGCGGCGGCGCGCAAAGAGAGGCATACGAGAAAGCGCACGGGGGCGATCGCGGCGGTGTCCTTTACGATAAGCTATTGACTCAGTTTAGGGCGCATACGCCGCAAGGCGTGCCGCCCGATGCCCGGCAATTCGGCATAACTCAAGGCACGCCGGAGGAATGGGCGCGATTCGGTACTTCGGTCGCGCACGCCGAGTCCGGGTTTAATCCGCGCTCGACAAACCTAAGCGACCCTGGCGGCTCGTTTGGTGTCCTGCAATATTCGCATAGGCAAGCTTATGGCAATGCTTATGATGTTGATAATTCGGTCAAGGCTTTCGTCAGAGACGCCAACGCATCGGCCGCGTCTGGCAGCCTGCGCGGCGGAATTCTCGGCCGGCGATTCTCGACGATCGGGCGCAATCCCGGCGTCGGCGCGCGTTATCTCGGCGGCGCCGAGCAAATCGCCCAAAGAGTCAACGCCGCGCATCAGGATCATGCGGCCGCCGAAGATCGCGCCAATCAAGCGACGGCCAATCGCATCGACATCAACCGGGCCCGAGCTCAACAAGAGCAGATGCTCGGCAAGGCGCGCGTCGACGTCAATTTCTCGAATGTGCCGGCCGGGACAAAGACTCGGGCCAATGGCGAGGGCGCCTTTAAGGATGTGCGGTTGACGCAGACGCCGCAGATGGCCTCGACGGGCGGCTCGGGCTCGAATTGGAATAACGAGATCCAAGAGTAATTCGATGCCGGCAACCGCGCGAATGAACCCGCCGATTGAGGTAGAGGCGCCCGCGCCGCTGCCGCAGATTACGCGCTATCCCTATTTGAATCGGGCCGTCGTCATTGTCGGCGGCCAGGAATATTTCGAATGGGAATCGGTCTCGGTCCGCTGCGCGTTGATGGAGGTACCGCCGCGCACGTGTCGAATTACCTGCTCGGAAATGGAGCCGGATTACCCGCGCTCGCGCTCGGCGTTTCGGATCCGGCCCGGCGATAATTGCTCGGTCATCCTCGATGGCTATCTCGTCATCACGGGCATCGTCGCGACGCGCCAAGTCTTTTACGACGCAAAACAACATACCGTCGAGATTCAAGCATGCTCACAATCGGCCGTTCTCGGTCACGGCGCGGCGCAACAGGATGGCGGGCAATTCCTCAACAAGCACGCTGGCGACATCGCGCAGAGTCTCGCCGGCAAACTGGGAGTCGGCGTCAAGATCATGGGCGACCCTGGCCAGGCGCTAGACCGATTCAGCATTCGGCCCGGCGAGCATGCTGGCGAGGCCATCGAGCGCGCTGCGCGGATGGGCAAGCTTTTTCAGACCGGCGACGCGCACGGTAACCTCGTGCTGATGTCGGGCCCGATCGCGGGCGGCGGCACCGTCGTCGAGGGCGCGAACATTCTAGAGGGGCGCGAGGTTATCCATTCTCTGAGCGCTGCCTCTGGCTATGAGACCGCCGGCCAGGCGCCCGGCTCCGATGACCATTGGGGCGCCGTGCAAAACCTGATGCACGATATGCAAGGGTCGATGTCGCAATTCTCGCCCGGCAACATGATGCAAAAGACGATGAACGAAATTCCATCGTTTAAGCAATCGATTCTGCGAGCTCGCGGCGGGATGGAAAACAACGTCAGCGACATGAATCAGATCTTTGTCACTGTTTCGCTGCTCGGTTGGCAGCGGCAAACCGTGACCGGCGGCCTCTGGGAGCCCGGCGAGGTTGTCAATGTAAACTCGCCGATGCTCATCATGTTCGATAACCCGCTCATCCTGAAAGCCGTCACGTTCTCGCAGGATAACAACAGCGGCACGCGCTCGACTCTTGAGCTCGTCAACTATGCCGCATTCGGGGGCTATGCGCAGCAATGAGAACGAACACGAGAACGGCCGGGCGCCAGGCGATGACCGGGATCTCGCGCGCATCGATGCGCGAAATGGATGATGATCACTTGATGCAACAATGCAAGAAAGGCGACGTGTCGCACGGCGAGACGCCGACCGATTTTGAGCGATTCCAGCATCTTGGCACATCAGCGCTTCCGCTCGATCAGGATCAAGATGAAGGCGGCGGCGGCTCGGGCGGCGGCGCGCGCGATGCTTCGGGCGGCGGCGGCAATGGCGGGCAGCAACAGCAGCCGCAAGGCAAGAGCGCGGAAGCAATGATGCTCTATCCTAACGGCGACCGATCGCATCCGATTGCGGTGTGCGTCGATGATCGGCGCGTGCGGCCATATGGAGTCCAGAAAGGCGAGGTCGCACACTATTCGGCCGATGGCTCGGGACAAATGATGTTGCATCGACAAGAGGCCGTCTATGTCCTGACTCGCGATGGCAAGTCATATCGAAAAGATGGCGATAACCAGAAACGCTTTGCCAGCCTTCGGCACGTCGAAAAAGATTATCAAGAGCGCAAGATCCAAGGTCAACAGGGCGGCAGCGGCAGCGGCGGCGGCTCGTCGGGCTCGCAGAAAACGCAGGATCACGTCGGCAAATTAAATACCGGAATTTCCTGCTATGTGGATCGCATCGAATTTCGCAAGAAGAAAACCAGCAGCGCGCGCGACGTCGAGCTCGCGGTACAAAGCCGTCATGACGAGATCCAATTGCAGGATGCGACTCGCGATAGCGACGATAAAGACGGCGTCGTGCATGGCTATTGGGATTCCAATCAGCAAACGTGGGGATGGGACGCCGGAAAGGATTTTAAAATCAATGCCGGCCAGAATACGCAATTCGTCGCAAGTAAGCATCTCCGCGTCGGCGATACCATGCGACAAGGCAATACCTATACGAGCGGTGTTGAGCACGCGGCCGATCATGTTTCCGGCGGCGGCGCAATCGTCAATCCGACCGGCGGTCCCGATCAACTAGACGGCAGCGGGATTCCGGGCACCGTTTCGTTGAATGATATCGGGGCAAGAGTCGTTGTGCTCGAAAACGCGGCCACAACCTCGCGAAAGCTTGATGCCGCGATCACGATGGATGATGTCGGGCGCGTCGTCATCAACGCCGATGTTGTTATCGACGGCGAGCTCGTCGTCGCCGGCTCGCTCGATGTGCGCGGCGTCATCCGCGCGCACGATTTTGAAAAGGTCTGACGATGGCGTTTCCCGTCAACACGTTGAGTCAGGCGCAAGCGCTATTCCTGCAGCAATTCGACCCGCGCTCGCCGATATGGCGGCGCCGGCTGCGTTGCGCATCGTTCAAGGGAGTCCCGTTCTACGTCGACCAACAGGGCCAGGGATCCGGCCGGCGGACGGTCACGCACGAGTACCCTAAGCGCGATATCCCCTATGCCGAAGATATGGGCCGGCTCGCGTACCGCTACCAAATGACCGGCTATCTGATTACGATCGCGGGCGGCATTGGCGTGCGCCAGGTCAACGGCATGGCGGCCGACTATTCGCTCAATCGCGATCCGTTGCGCGCCGCTCTCGATTCGATCGGGCCCGGCATTCTCAACGATCCCTATAACCCGGATCTGCAGCACCTTGGTTATCCCCTGCAATTCATGTGCGAGCGCTATACCTGCAGCGAGTCGCGCGAGCGGGGCGGCTATTGCGTGTTCGAAATGTCTTTCGTCGAGGCCGGGCTCGCGGCTGGCACGCCGATCACGACGTCGGCTTATACCGATGGCGTCGTGAAAGAGCAGGCAGCGGCGGCGGCAGCGGCGGCCGGGATTCTGCTCGACGAATTCTTGACAAACGAGGCAGCGACGTCCGCAGCCGGCATGGAAAACACGCCAAACGCGCCAGGGTCGCGCAGCGTTTTGTTTCGCCAGGTCAGAATTGTCGGCCGGCGCCTCTAACGGGAGCAATGAGCCATGGCGGGAAAATGTAATACGTGGGTCTTAGACAGCGGCTTGACCGCGCTGCAAACGGCCGCGACGCACATCTATTTGTGCTCGCAAGAGCCATTGACCTATACCGACGCGACTGTGACCTATGCGCTCGGCAACAAAAACTTTGGCGCCGGCAACACGCTGACGGGCCCGTTTACGCGCTCGCCGAACGGCCGCAAGGTGACGACGGTCGCCGTGACCGACGGCTCGATTACCGGCAACGGCACCGTTGCACGATGGGCCATTGTCGATTCAGTCAATAGCAGGTTGCTCGTCGATAACGACCTGGCGGCACCGCAAGGCGTCACGGCTGGCAACGTCTTTTCGCTTCCTGCCTTCGATTTCGGAATCCCCGGATCGTAATCCATGGCGACGTCAGCCTTTCAACCTAATGCGTTCCAGAATAACGCATTTCAGGCTGCGGCGTCGGTTGTTTCCGGCGATTACTCGCTCGGCTCGCCAAGCTTCGGCACGCCGGCCGTCGTCGAGGCGCTTGCGGCGCCGGCCTATTCGCTCGGCTCGCCAAGCTTTGCGACACCGCCGGCAACGTCAATTGCGCTCGTCATTCATGCCAACTCGTATTCGCTCGGCTCGCCGACGTTCGGCACGCCAACGCCACGACAAATGCAATATGTCGTGGCGCCGGCATACTCGCTCGCCGGACTCGACATCGCGATACCTGGGCCCGTTCAACAAATTGCGACCATTGCATTCGCCTATTCGCTCGGCTCGCCGACGTCCGGGGCGCCGACGTTCAATCAAAAGCAATACTTAATTGCGCCACCATATTCACTTGCATCGCCCGATTTTGCGCTCGTTCCCGATGTCGGCGTCGTCACGGTAGCGCTATATGCGACTAATTACTCGCTCGGCTCGCCGCTATGGCATTACCCGAGGTTGACCGCGACCGTTGTGCCGGATCCATTCCCGGCATTCTATGCCGATAAGATAGAGGAAACCGAGGCATTGCTTTCGCAGATCCTCGCCAAGCTTATGTCGACGGTGCCGGCGCAATCGGCGGGAGCGCTGCCGCTGCGCAGCGCGGTCGGCGCCGTGCTCGCGAGCGCGGGCACCTTGATCGTCAATGGGGATCTCGGCACGCCATTGCAAGCGTGCTGGAATGCCGCAGTAGCCGGCGGTGCAACGCTCGATGCGATGGATCGCGTCAGGACATTCATCATCGGCAACGTGCTGGCCGAGACCGATATGGGCGTTAAGACGATTCAGACGAGTCTATTGCTGACGCTCGCGGCCGAATCGCAAATCGTCATCGGCATGACGTTTACGAGCAGCAATGACGTTGTGACCATGATTCAGCGGATGGGCGCCGCCTTTGAGCAGGTCAGATTGACGATGCTCGATTTCCTGCCGGTAGCGGTCTATGAAACCTTTGGCAGCCTATCGGCCGCGTTGATGCAACACCTCTACCTAACCGAGCTCCAATTGCCGCGCGTCATCGATTACAGGACTGCGCAACCGATGCCCGCTCTCAAGATCGCATACGATATTTATGCCGACGCATCGCGCTACATCGAGGTTGCTGACGAGAATCGAGTGATTCATCCGGCGTTCTGCCCGATCAACCTAACTGTGCTTTCGTCATGACCGATGTCCGCATTGTCAGCCTGGCGACGCTAGAGCGCACCGTTGCGGATTGGCTCTTGCTTTCCGATGGCTCGCTCGACGAGACGCAAGAGCTCGCGACGCTCGTCAAGGTCGCCTTGATGACCGACGCGCGCGCTGCCGCGACCGACATATTGCCGGATCCCGATTCGACCGACCTGCGTGGGTGGTGGGGAGATCTCGACGCCGAACAAATTTGGAACGGCTGGCCGATCGGAACCAAGAATTGGATCCTCCTTCGAAACCCGATCACGGATCCGAATTCGCTAGAGGGCGATACTGTCGGGCGCGCTGAGAATTACACGCGCGAGGCACTGTTGCCGCTCATCCAGCAACGCTATTGCTCGCGCATCGATGTCGTCGCCGCTCGCGTCGACTTAGAGCGCATCAATGTGCTCGTGCGCCTTTATCGCGGGCCGTTGCCAGAAATCGCGCTGCAATTCCAAGATCTCTGGAACGCGGCGGTAGCAGGAAAATAGCATGCCTTGGACAACGCCGACCTTGAGTCAGACGCGGCAAATGGTCCGCAACGATGTGACCATGGCGCTGCAGGGCGCCGTCGCCTATGGCAACAAGGTGTTGCGCGTGATGTCCGACACGATGGCCGGGCTCGCGTCGCTCGTGCTCAAATACATCGACTGGCTCGCCCTGCAATTGCTGCCCGATACTGCCGAGACGATATGGCTCGATCGGCACGGGCAGATCTGGCTCGTCAACGCCGACGGATCCAAGGGGCGCAAGATGGCGTCGCCCGCCAGGGGAACGGTCACGACAACCGGGACCGCCGGCATCATCGTTCCCGTCGCCTCGCAAATCGGCAACATCAACGGGGCGCTATACGAGACGATCGAAGAAATCACCATCGGCTCGGGCCCGACCGAGGTTGCCATCCTGGCCGACACGCCGGGCACGATCGGCAACATGGTCCAAGGCGATACCTTGTCCTTTGTCGCGCAGCCGGCCGGCGTCGATTCGACCGTGACCGTTGTCACCCTAACAGGCGGCGCCGAGACCGAGACCGACGACGACTTGCGCTCAAGAGTCCTGCAGCGGATTCAGCAGCCGCCGATGGGGGGCGATGCTTCCGATTATGTGCAATGGGCCGAGCGGCTGCCAATGGTCACGCGCGCATGGTGCGCGCCGATGGAAATGGGAATCGGGACGATCACGGTGCGCTTCATGTCCGACGCGCTGCGCGACTATCAGGGCGGATTCCCGACGTCTGATGACGTCGCGGCGGTCGCAGCCTATCTCGACACGGTGCGCCCGGTATCGATCAAAGATATTTTTGTCGAGGCGCCGATTGCCGAGCCGATCAATTACTCGGTTGAGCTCGCCAACGATTCGCTATCGTTGCGGGCCGAGACCGAGGCAAGCGTTAAGGACATGCTGCGCAAGAGCGCGGCGCCCGCGAGCTCGTCGGGCGGCAACCTGATTCCGGCGACGACGATTTACGCCGCGTGGGTTTCGGAAGCGATTTCGAGAGTCACGCGCGATTTTACGCTGACGATGAGCGATCATCCGATGCCGAACGATGGATGCATCGCCGTGCTCGGGACCGTTACCTACATCATGCCATCGACCGCATTAGCGCCTGGCCACGTGCCAAAAGCGCTCGCGAGCATGGGGCGATGAATGGCCGATCGGCATGTACGTCGCGGGCAGCCTGAATACGCCTTTGCGCTCGCGTCATTGTTGCCGCAAGGCATCGGCTGGCCGCGCGAGCCGACGACGATCATTCAACAGATTGTCTATGGCCTGGCCGGCATTATGGGCTATGTCGACGGGCGAGCCGCCGACCTGCTAGAGCGCGAGAGCGACCCAAGGCAGACCGTCGAGCTCTTGCCCGATTGGGAGCGCAATTGGGGATTGCCGGATCCCTGCTATTCGGGCCCGACGACGGTCGGCGAGCGGCAAAAAGCGCTCGTCCAACGGATGACAATTCTCGGCGCGCAGTCGCGCCAATTTTTCATCGATACCGCAGCCTTTCTCGGATATACGGTCACGATTAGCGAGTACCGACCTTTCATGGTCGGCATCGATCGCGCGGGCGACAATAGGACCATTCTCGCGGATGGCTCTTATACCGATTGGCCGTGTCAAATCGGCCCGCCAGAAATGCGTTTCGCTTGGACGATGCATGTGCATAACGTGCCGCTGATTTGGTTCCGGGCCACCAAGGGCCAGGCCGGCATCGATCCGCATTTGCACATCGCCATCGCGCAGGATCTCGAATGTGTCATCAGGCGATGGAAACCGGCACATACCGAGGTACTTTTCGACTATACGCCTTTGAGCCGACCGATGGATCCGCTCGCCGGCACGCCATGATTTAGCGAATTCGATTAGCGCTATCCCATGCGCGATTATAGGCGCGCGACTTTTCGATATCGGCCCAATATCGTCGACGTTCGGCAAGCCGATGGCGTTTGCGTCCGTTCGCGGTGTTCCGTTCTTGGCGATTATAGGCGCGGCGTTTCTCAGGATGCTTTTTAAGCCATTGCCGGCGCCATCTATTTCTGCATGATTTGCATTGATTACGATGCCCGTCTTTTGCCGTAACGCTTCGCTCGTATTGATCTAGCGATTTCGTCGCGCCGCAATGTCTGCATTCTTTGGTTCTCATGCCGTCAATGATAACATGCTCAAGAGGAGTCGCGCATGCAATACAGTCAACCATTTGGCGTGCCCCCCGCGCCGATCATTCCGCCGACGCGCCCGCCGGATGGCAGCGCATGGCCGCGCTACGTCAACGGCAATCCCGTGACCGGCACCGCCGGGTCGATTCCGCCGAACACGGCATTCGACGAGGATCAACTCGAAATCGTCAACGTCATTATCAACGCCGGATTGACGCCGTCGCATAGCGACGTGACGCAGCTATGGCAATCGTTGATGGCGCTATTCGCGCAGAAATACATCACGACCGCCATCATCAAAACCGTTCACGGATCCGGCGCCGATTTTCCCGATCTTATCGCGGCTTTGAATTGGCTCGGCGAATACATCATCACGCCGTCGGGATCTGTCACCTTCATGGTAGCGGCGGGAAAGTGGACCTACACAAATTTCGTCGAGCTCAATCATCCGAACATCAACCGCGTGACGATTCAGGGCGCCGCATTGCTCGGCGCGGCGCCAGTGCCGGGCAATATCTCCGTTACGGGCTACAAATCCGCGACCGACGGGACCAATCAAATCATCTATTTGCGGTCGGTATTCGCGACCGAGCTTAGCTTTACCGGGGGCGTGAACGGCTTTAACGTCTATCGCGGCGGCGCCACGTTGCGTTACCTGCTCATAACCGGCAGCCAAACGGTTGCGCTTAATCAAGGCATCGCTGTCATGATTAGGGGCGCCGATCTTAACGTCGACTGCCTCGCCGTTTGGGGTTTTGGCAATACTGCCTTTGATATAATGTTCGGCGCCCTACGCGCTGTTAGCGCTCTGTCGATTACATGCTGTTATAACGGCTGGTGGTCTATAAACCTTTTCGGCGGCACGCTTCAAATGCCCGGCACTGGGCACCTTATTCTTGCTAGTTCGATGGGCGCGATCAACGTGTTTGCCTCATCGGTCGGGTCGCCAATCGTTGATGTCAGGGGCCACAATACGCCATCCGGTAATACTGCAGTACAGGGCGAAAGTGGCTCGCAAATTGCCTTTAATTCGGGCAGTAATTATTCGATCAATAACCAAACGCCGATCGTCATCAGCGGCCGCTCGACATTTCAAAGCGAGCAGTCGACCTATCAAAACAACGTCGGCGATGGAATTGACGTCTATGGCGGGCTCGCATGGGTCGACGATTCTACCTTTTCCGGCAACTCTGTTCGTGCGATCACGTGCGGCAACGGCGCCGACGTCGAGGCGCTTCGTTGCTCGCTTGGCGGCGGCACCTATCCCGCGATCAACACGGCTGCGGTGCAAAATTCATATATCTACGCATGACGGGAGCAAAGCCTATGACTCTGCCATTCGCCCCGCTGCCTCGGTTGCGCAATCCGGTCAAATGCGCGCTATGTGGAACGGTTTGGAAACGACGCGAGCAATTGCAACCGTCTTGTAGCCATACCGACGAGGAATGGGACACGCACTATAAGAAGCATGCCGCCGAGCCGCCCGAGCTCGGCCGGCGCCATTGGCTGCCATACGATGAGCCGCAAGAGGCCAAGGCGTCATGACCGCGCACGTCTATCATCGTTTCACTTCGGCAATCGCTGACGGCACCGACTCGACGCTCGTGCGGCCGGCGCATGATTGGAACGATACGCACGATTTATACCTTGACACCGCGACGCGCACAGGCACGACCGACACCATTGCGGCGTCGGATCTCGCAACGCAAATCACCTATTCTAACGCTGGCGGTGTCGCGGTCTCAATCGGCGCGCCAAATAGCGGCGCGATCACGCCGGGCACACTGGGATTTTTCAAGGGCTGGTTTTGTTGGATCACCAATCGAGGCGCGGGCGATGTCGTCATAACGCCGGCAGCCGGGACCATTCATGGCGGCGCGACGCTGACATTGAAGCAAAACCAAGGGGCGGTCGTCGTCAGCGATGGCACGAATTATCTAGGCTTCGGCACTGGGGCCCCGATCAATTCGCCGACCTTTACTGGTACGCCGCAAGCACCGACGCCGGTCACGAGCGACAACTCGACATCGATCGCGACGACGGCCTACGTCAAGGCAAACCTTGCATCATATGCACCGCTCGCATCGCCCGCATTGACTGGCACGCCGAGCGCACCGACCGTCTCGCCACAATCCGACTCGACAACCAAGCTTGCGACGACCGCATTTGTGCAAGGGGCTGTTGCGCCGCTCGCGCCCATCGCCTCGCCGACCTTTACCGGCTCGCCGGCCGCGCCGACGCCGACGACGAGCCCGAGCGATAATTCGACCAAGCTCGCGACGACGGCGTTTGTGACTTCTTTGCAGATTCCGCAATGTGGCCGATTGTCAGCGACGAGCGGGACATCGCTTTCATTCGCGCCGTTCAACGGAAACAAAATCAAAATCAACGGCCAGATCTACGATATACCGAGCAGTGGCGTCGCGCTCAATGTAGGATCATGTTTCATCGATGGCGTGTCTGGCCAGGCTACCGCAGGCACTACCCGATATTATGTTTATGCTTTCAACAACAGCGGCGCGCTTGCCTTGGATTTGAGCACGACCGGACACGCGACATCGACAACGGCCGGCAACGTCGGCACCGAAATCAAGAGCGGCAACGATACACGCACCTTGGTCGGCATGATTTATACGATGACCGGCTCGCCGGGCAATCTGCAGGACGGCGTAATACAGCGCGGAGTGCTCAATTGGTTCAATCGGCGCAATCTCTATCTAACGACGGGCAATTTTACGGGTTCGACATCAAGCACGAGCACTTGGACCGAGCTTAATGTGTCCCTTCGAATAGCTTTTCTGAATTGGTCGGATGAAGGCTTTTCCGGCAGCGTTATTGGCAATGTCTATAACAATACCAACAACGGTGCCAATTATAGCACTACGTTTCTAGATGGCGGCAGTACCGGAATGAGCGGATGTTATGCGCAAAACCCGAATGCAAATAACGTGAACCCCGTCGCGATGCATGCTGACATCAGCGCAAGCGAGGCGTGGCATCTTTTCTATCCCGTCGGCTTTGTCGGTGTTGGTACCGGCAATTGGGCGCTGTCAACCTTCGGAATGGTGCGAGGCTAGGCCATGGCAGCGATAGTGATCGGTCCGACGTTTCCCGATGAATTGCAGGCGGCCGGCCTCAATCCGGCAACGCTGCCGATCGCATGGAGTCCCGACGGTCAATTCACTGGGCGCGAGAAATTGACGCAAGCGCAAAACGACATCATCGATTCGGTGCTCGCGCGCCACGACCCGACACAAACGACCTATCTCGCATCGACGCTCGACATGGGCGGCACGACGGCCGAAATCATGGGAGAGGATTAAGATGGCATCGCTCGATTACATCGCGACCGCGCGCAATGATGCGTTTGCGAGTCGCGTTCTCTTTCTCTCGTTCACGGCAGCGCAACAGGTTGCGACCGAGGATCCGGCGACGGCGAATCATGCCGAGCGACTCAAATATGCGGACCACATTTTGATCGGCGGCGAGAATTCCAAAATCCTCGCGACGCACGTTATCGCGTCAAATCCGACCATTCAAAGCGAGATTGATAGCGACCCTGGCGCGATGGGGAGCAATGTGCCCGACAACGATATCTCGTTTGCGATATCGTCGATTTTCACGGCGCGCGCCATCGCGTTTGCATCATGACGCAACTCGCGCTCTTGGTCGCGCTCCATCTGATTAAAGTGACCGGGCTCGACGGGCAGATTATCGAGCTCAACCCGGAGCAAATAGTCAGTTTGCGTGTGCCGCGCGAGGAGGGAACGCTGCATGCAGGCATTCGGTGTTTGATTCATACTACCGATGGGAAATTTATTTCGGTTCTAGAAACGTGCGAGTCTGTGCAAAAGCTATTGGAGCAATGAATGATGAATCCCGGTCCCGTCGAGGAGGGCGCCAAGGTCGCGACTGGCGTCGTCGATGCGTTGCGCTCGCAGCCGTTCGCCCTGTCGATGGTCATCATCAACGCGGCGCTCGTCGGCTTGCTGTTTTTTGTTGGATGGAGGACATCGGAAACTCGCCAACGTGAAGTAGATCAGTTTTATCAGTCGCAGAAAGAAACGCAGGAATTGCTCGCAAAATGCATCATGATCGCGCCGGAGGAATTACTACACCTACAACCAAAGGGGCCACCACAATGACAACACCGATTCGCAAGGTGCTCGACATCAGCCATCACAATGACGTCTCGTCATGGGATGACGTTGTTGCTGCCGGCATCGTCGGCGTGATCCACAAGGCGACCGAAGGCACCGGCTATACCGACCCGATGTATCTTAAGCGCCGCGCGCCGGCAACGGCCGCCGGGCTCTTGTGGGGCGCGTACCATTTCGCGCACGGGGGCGAGTCGATTCAAGCGCAGGTCGACAATTTTCTCTCGGTTGTCGGCGACAACAACGCCGATATGGTGCTCGCTCTCGATTGGGAGGATAACCCGTCGGGCCCGACGATGACCGCCGCAGAGGCACGCAAATTCATCGAGTTGCTAGAGGCGCAAATCGGCGAGGGCCGATGCTTGATCTATTCCGGAAACGTCGCGAAAGAGCAAATCAGCGGCAAGGATCCGTTTTTCGGTGCTCGCCGGCTATGGCTCGCACAATACGGGAGCTCGCCGACCTGCCAGGCTTCATGGGATTCATTTTGGTTATGGCAGTATTCCGATGGGAACGTCGGCCCCGGTCCGCAAGGCTGCCCCGGCGTTACCGGTGACGTCGATACGAATTCGTGGCAAGGGAGTAACGCCGACCTTACTGCGCAATGGTCGGGCTCGGCCGACGTAGTGCCGGCGCCTAGCGTCGCCTCGGTCGACATCACGATCGCGGCGACGGGCCCCGTGACGATCACGGTCAACGGGGCCCCGATCAATTGGGATTGATCGGCCGCCAGGCGCGCGCTATGGTGCCGCGTGTCGTTAATCGTCCTTTGTACCGATGAAACTAAAAACCCGGCCATGCGCCGGGTTTTTTTATTTATCGATGAGCAAAAACCAATGGCGCCGGCCGTCGACCTGATTACATGGATTAGGCGTCGGGCTCCCGAGCCCGATCGTCGATTTATCGACCGCGCGCCAGGTGTGCCCATCGAGTGTCTTTTGATCAGCAAACGCAACGATGTCGGCCTCGGTCATCCGATCGGGTGCGCAGATAGAGCATGAAAAACCTGGAAAGAATGCAAAAATCACTGGCTCGTCGGGTGCCATGCCGATGCGATCATGTCTAAGCATTCGCGCCCTCACACTATGGTCGGCCCCGACGGGACTCCGGGGCCCGCCGGGGCTTTCCATCGCCGCGCATGGGTGGCGCGCGACAATCTCAAAGGTGGCCCCGACCCGATCAAGGCGTCATCAAGTCGAGCCGGGGCCGAGTCATCGAGATAGCGCTCGGGATTTAGAGGGGGGCGCTATCCCGATTCCGTTGCATCGATTCGAGCAGGTCAATCACTTTGCGTTGCTGCGTTGTGTCGAGTCTCAAGAATAACCGGAGCATGCGAATCGTGGTCGACTTTTGCATGAGCGAAAGCGACTCGCCCGCAATGCCCGATGAGCTCGCAGCCGACGTGGCATCGTCGAGCAGCGTCATGACGTCGATGCCGATCGCGGCCGCGATTTGCGCCAGCCGGCCGACGCTGACTCGGTTGACGCCTTTCTCATATTTTTGCACCTGTTGAAACGTCACGCCGAGCGCTTCGGCGACGTCCTCTTGCGCCAAGCCTTTTTCAAGTCGCGCCATCCTGATTCGCTGGCCGACCTTGATATCAATCGGCGTCAGTCTCTTGCGCACGTCGACCATGGTCATGCTCGCTTGCGGTGTTTTTCCATCGAAACAATCTTGGCGGATCTAACCCAACGCAGGTCAAAGCCGAGCGCGCGGTGCACGGCGACGACGGTACAGAATTGCGGCCGCAAGGTCGTGCCATATTCCCAATTCCATAAGGTCGTGCGGCTGACGCCAGACGCGGCCTCGATGTCGGCATACGAGAGCCCCGACTCCTTGATGGCCTGCGATGTCGCGCCGAGAATCGGATCCTTGTCGCGAAAGGAATACGATTTGTAGAGTCTAAGCGTGGTCATTGGTCGATGCTCCAATCAATTTCTCGGTCGGTCGATAACGGCCCATACTTATGCGCTTAAGCTTGTGCTCGGCCGCCATGACCGAGACCGTATTATATGCGACCTGTTTTGTGCCGCCGATTTTGCGGGCATAGGCGACGATGGTTCGCGTTTCGATGACCGTCTCGCCGCGAGCCACCATTTGCGCGATAACCGAGCGCAAGGCGTCGCTACGCTGGCGCCGGGCTACTTGAGCCGGTAAGGGGATCTCATCGAGCGGCGGCGCTATTGCCTTCGGTTCGACGAGGGCCGTCAATACGCCGGTCCGCTGCCTGGCGATGATCGACGGCTTAACGTCGGCCGCCCCATCGTAAGCGTGTACCTGAAGGTTATATGCTCGCCCGTCCAAGGCGCGCAGCGCGTTCCATAATTGATCCGCGTCAAAGAGTCCGGTCACGACGAATAAACGTCGTGCATCGCCATTTGCTTTCATCGGTCGAGACTCCCTTTGTACCGTTGTCCGTCGCGGCGTTTTGCGCCGTCTCTTTTTCATCGATTGCCTACCAGTCTACCGCCCCGGTTGTAGGATTCGCAAGATGCTATCCGATCGGAATCCGCAATTTTTTCATGATGCCCGCTTGCAGGCGACGCGCACCGATCGCGGATCATCGGCACGGCCCGCCGTCGTGACGACGGCCGAGAGACCGCAAACATTGCAGAGCAAGAGCCATTGACCGCAGCGCGGCGCCGGATAGTCGAGCTCGACGCGGCACGAGGCCGACGCCTGGCGCGATAGATCCACGTCGATGCCGTAAGGGTATCGCGGATCCGGCGCATTGCGCGCGAAATCGCCGCGATCGAACCATTCGGCCGTCAAACCTTTAGCGTTTGTCGTCATCGTGCTTGCCCGGAATCCGATAGCGTGAGAGCCAAAGCACGGCCAGGCCGATAACGCAGACCCAAATCAGGATCCAGTTTAGAGCGCTCATCGTGGCGCCTTTCTCTTTCCTCGGCGACCCGCGCCACAAGGCTTTTATAATTCGGATCTGCCTCGCCGCGATGCTCGTGCCATTCCCCCGTTGTCGTCATCGACGGCGGGAAAAGGACAAAGCCGAGTCGCGGGCTATAGCGGATGATGGCCACCATGCGGTCGAGCTCGCCGCGCCGCTCGATGTAAGCGCGCAACGCCGGATCCTTGTGCGCGTCAGGATGTTTCGGGTCGACCCAAATTTGAATCGCTAGAATCTCGCTCCATTCGCCCGTTGCGTTATCGACCCATTTCACGGTGTCCGGCGTGATGTCGATCACGTAATGGCATCGATCCGGCCGGCGTATGTCGCGCGTGTCGTCGCTTGTGAGCCATCGGCATGACCACATGCGGCAGCAATCGGGGCGCCGGTCATAGATCGCGCAGCCATTGTGCCGCTGATGGGGGCAGCGCTCGCCGGCTGGCTTATGCAATGCGCCAGGGAGCTCGCGCCCATCGATCGCGACGTAATCATCGACGGGCAATAGCCGGCAACAAAGTGTGCACTCGCCGCATGAGCGCGTAAATTTTTCGACGAGACCGATTCGCAGCGTGGTCATAGGATCCCCATCCCGGCGCCCCCGCGCCCGTCAGCAATTCATTGCGAGTCCTCGCCATTGAGGGCGAGCAATTGTTTGATTGCCAGCCGGGCCCGCTCGGGTACCGGCCAGCCGTTTTCATATCGGTTGATCGTCATGCGCGAGAGCCCGAGCCGGCCGGCTAACTCATCTTGCGTCAAGCGCAGCCGCTCGCGCGCCACCCGAACAAATTCGGGATCCGGCGCCTGTAAGATTGGCACGGCTTTGCTCATTGCCGCTCGATGAGATCCGGCGTTGTCCAAAAACAGCGCGGGAATCCGATCGGCCGATAGCAGGCGAGTCCGCTCCAATTGGATTGCGACGTGTCCCAGTCGACGAGAGTCCCTTGCCCGAGCTCGACGCATTGCCCGGAAGCGATCGCATCGCCGGCAGCCATGTTGGCGGCCATCGTGTCCCCCGATCGCGCCAGGCGCATCGTGCGGCGGTCGGCCTCGGTAAAGGCAGCGGCCGTGACGCAACCGAGATAGGAGTCCTTGATCCGATAATGGCCGTTGACGAGAACGGGCGAGCTCGTCGGTGCTGCCGGCTGCGGCGCGGGCGGTGTATAGGTTGCGGCGAGGATGACATAGGCGACGGCCGAGATGCCGACGAGGCCGGCGACCTGACTGATGGATGGCATTTTCATCGTTGCTGTGTCCTTTGAGGTTTTGCTCGCCGGGATGTTCCGGCGTTTTTGCAACCCCAAGGCTATGTAACATTTTGTCACCTGGCAATGTGGTTTTTCCTTATGCCTTGCCTATTTTGGCGGCCTGGCGCACCATAGGGTCTAACGTCGTTTCCGATAGCGATTCGGGCCCCGTTGGCTTACGGGGCCCGCTTTTTTCTGGGATGGCCCGCCGTCGAATTGGCGAGCCCGTGGGTTGCTGGAAAGCGATCGGCTCGCAGTCGAGGGCGCGGGCCAGGTCGTCGAGCCGGGCGAGCATACCGCCGAGATTGCGCCCCTGTTCCCATGCCGAGATTGTGGCCCCGCTGACGCCGATCGCGGCGCCGAGCTCCCCTTGCGTCATCCGCTGATGCTCGCGGATCTCCCGCAGCCTATCGCCTTTCGGGCGCCCATCGATGAGTTGGGGCGCCGGCTGCCCGCGCAATGTGACAATCCGCTCGGCGATTTGGAAAAGCCGCCGGAATTGGCGCTTTATCGCCGGGTCACGTTCTAACTCGGCGTAGAACGGCGCCAGCCGCGTGACGTATAATTCCAGTGTGGAAAACCCGAGCCCGTCGCGGTGTTCGATCTTGAATCCGACGTTGCGAGAGATGACTATCGGCATGCGTGCGCCCCTACGTGTAAACATGGTGAGGCAAGCGGTCGCATGATCGTCATATAGCCGCACGTCTTGCAATATCAGACATCATAAGACAACCTACCATCGTACCGCCTAACCCGAAAAAATTTCCGGCCGCTCTAGGCGATGCACGACCGAGACGCGCCAGCCTTGACGCCGGCAATGCTCCCGCACCCTGGCCCGCGACCAATGGCCGATCTTCATGTACCGGACGATCGGGGCGGCCTCGATGACGCGCGCGGCCTCGCCCTCGCCCCATAGGACAACGCCGGCATAGAACCCCGAGCGGCTGCCCGAGCTCGGCGCCTCGATGGCGGCCAGCGTCTCAATGGTCATGCCGCTCGCCCCCCGCGTCGATTTCGGCGACCGCCTTGCGCAAGACGTCGGCCAGGTGATCGATGGAGTCGCGATCGATGACGGCATCGGCTATCAATGCGCCCTGCTCGTCGAGGAAACATAGGTGCGGATGACGACACGTCGGCGAGCCGCAAACGGCGACCTGCCAGCGAAAGGCGCGATTGTTGGGGGCCGTCATAGGCCGCCCCCGATTTGTAACCGGCGGTAGCCCGATGGCGCTTCCTGGCAGGGATTCGCCGTTACAAAAAAGGGATAAGCGCTTGATTTTTTATGGGATATTCCCGCAATTCGGGATTGTGGGCATTTGTCAAGATCCGCCCGTTTCATCGGCACATCTTTTCGATTTGTAACGCCGCGCTGGCAGAACGGCGCCCGATTTGTAATCGCCCCGATCATACGGGCACCCTGTTGATTCCCTGACAATCCCAATGGCAAACGCGGTTGCCACGACACCAATCAGGATCCGGGCAGCCGAAGGGATATCGGTGCTCGTCGGCCGGGATTGGCGTCGCCTCGATGTCCCATCGTTTGCCTGTCTCGGGCGCGACCGCGCGCGCCGCGAGCTCGGCCATGATCTTGAATCGGGCGCCCGAGAGAACCTTGCGGCTCGTCTCTAAGCCTTCGGCCTCATAGTCGCCGGCCAGCATGTGATTTGCGGCGTCGGCCAGGGCGCTGAGCTCGGCCTCGGTCAATAGCAAGAGTGGCGGCTTTGTCGTCATGATTCTATTTCTCTCGTTGTTGCCAGGCGAGCCCGGCGCATGATTTCGGCGTTATCCTCGCGCTCGCCATAGCGGGCGGCCAGGTCGCATTGCCGCTCAAGATCGCCGGGGCGCATGCCAGGCGAGCGGCGCGCCTGCTCGGCGGCGCGGTACCATGACTCCTTGGCGGTTTCCCAATCGCCGATAGCCTCGCAGTAGAGCGCGAGGCCGACCCAATCGAAATGCGGCGGCCAGGTCATGGCGCAACCCCGTCGACGTCGCCCCGCAGCACGCGCCGGCCGGCCTCGGTCAATGAGACGGCTCGATAGGCGATGCCGGCTTTGCCCGTCGGATCCTGCGCGATGAAACCGGATTGATGCTCGCCGGGCCCATGTACGAACACGAGGCCGGCATCGCTCAAGGAGTCGAGCGTTTTGCCGTGACATTCCCCGTATTGGGCGAATTCTTCGGCTGCAATCCATTCGAGCAGGCTGCGCTCGGCGTTGGTCAATTGTTTCATGTGGAACGCTCCCGCTTGTATTCGACGCCGAGCGCACCGCAGATCTGCTCGACGGATTCCTTGACCATGAAATAGTTGTCATCGATTTCGATGCGCGCGGCGCCGGATATGCCGTTGGTCGGCATGAATCGAGTCACGCGGTCGAAATTGAAAAACACCGGCCCGCGATTCATCTCAGTCAGCAAAACGAACATGATTCCCCCCCGTTCCCCAAAATGAGAGCGGCGGGCAATCGGCCCGCCGCTCGTCTGTTACGCTGCCCGCCGGGGCAATTCGACGATGTTATCGTCGCTGCAGTACCGCGCAGCGACGGCGGCCATCGCCTCGTCGGCGTGCAATTCCTGCTCGATTTCCTGCAGGTAACGCCGCACAACCGCGTCATCCTTGTGCCCGGTCACGGCTTTGACGAGCTCGATGGATTTCGTCGCCTCGAAGATCCGCGAGGCAGCCGACGCGCGCAGCCCGTGCGGCACGTGCTCGGCCTCGCCGATCGCATCGAGCCGGCCGGCGATGATGTTGCGCATCGTGCGGCGCGTATACTTGCCGCCGTGCGCGTTGGTCGCGATGTAGCCATCGGCGCCCGCCCTGATGCCGACCCGCTCGAATGCCTCGCGCAACGGTCGGAGGACTCGCACGCGCACCGATGCGCCGGTTTTCTGTTGCTTCCTGACGGTAATGTGAGTCCCGTCGAAAGCGCTACATTTCATTTCGACGCAATCGCCGATGCGCTGCCCGGTGTAGAGCAACAAGAGCATGGCGAGCGCTTCGCGATCGGTCGCGCCGTCGAGATACTTGGCGATGACGTGCTCGGGCCATCGCTTGTGATTCTCGCCCTTGTGGATCTTTTTGACGTGATCGGCCGGGTTGACGCAACGCGGCTTAAACTTGCAATGTTCGAGCGCGAAATTCCAGATCCGGCCGAACATGCCGACGACGCGATCAGCCGTCGAGCGACCGCTTAAGAGCGGACCGCCGACGATTTCGATTCCTCTTTTCTTAGCCTCTTGTGCATCGACGGGCGCCTCGCCATTTTCGACGACATCTTGCAATTTGCGCAGCACAACCTCGTCGATGTCTTTCATCAACAGCATGCCGAGCCAATAGCGCAGGAATTCGCACAACGGGCGATAGTTCGCCTTTGTGTTGTCGGCCGTGTCGCGATACTCGCGGTGCCCGAGATATTCCTCGATGAAATAGCCAAGCGTTCCCTTGGCGAACGATCGCGGCTTGACAATCCTGGCGGCGCCGTCGAGCACCGTGCCGCTCTTGAGTCGGTCGATTAGCGTCGTGAATCGCTCAATCAATTTCGCATCGAGGCGCCCGAGGCCGTGCCGTTTGCCGTTCTCGTCATTGAACGCGCAATAGATCACGCCGCTCGGTTTGTGCTCGAATTTATAGACACCTTTCGGCAATTCGATTGTCTGCTCAATCGTTGCCGTTCTCGTTTTCGTCGTCGTCGTCAAGGGAGTCATCCTTTGATATGCCCATTAGAACATAGGCCGGGTTGATGTTCTCGCGGCGCCTTTTCTCTTTCAGATTTTCTAAGGCGTCGTCGAGCTCGGTCCGGTCCCATAGAGCCATGCCTCGGATCTTGATGGGGGCCGGCATGTCGCGCGATTCGACGAGACGAAGAAACGATCGCGTGCTCATCGCCAAATAAAACGCAGCCGCATCGACGCGCATCAAGCGCGGCGTGAAGCCCATATTTTTCGGCGGTTTCTCGTTTGCCGTGATCACGCATGCCGTCCTTATATCGCAAAAATTGCGGGTTGAAAAGTGGGTAAAATCGTGTGGTAAATGCCCGGTTAACGCCTATTTGTCAGCGATTTTGACCTGCTCGGCAGCCACGAAAATGATGCGCCCCGTCGCATTGATTTCGCAATGCAGCCGCTCGAAAAGGTCGCGCGCATCATCCTCGGAATCGGCCTCGATATAGGCGTGCGCCTCGCGGGTTATCTCGCCGTCGACCCGATAGAGAGTCATGATTCGCCCCCGCGCACGAGTGGCCCATGAAATTCGATTATCAGGTCGTCGCCGACCGACACGCGCCAACTCTTGTGGTAGAAACCGCCAGGCGTCGAAATATGAGTTGTTTCGGCGAAATCGCGGCATTGCGTTTCGAGTGATTTATAAGTCTCGTAATCAAGATGCATATACATCACGGTCATTGCTCGCCCCCGTTGCCGCTCTCGGTTTTGAAAAACGTTTCGAGCTCGGCGCCGACGTTGCACAGCGATTCGGAAATCACATCCTCGTCGTCGGTATCGGTATCGAGAATTACCAACGCGGCGCTAAACGCGACCTGCGCGCCGGCATAAAACGATAGCCGATCGGGCGCGCCGCCATGGCTCTCGGCGAGCTCTCGGAATTCATCAAAAGCGGCCTCGATGACCCGGCCGCCATGCTTGGCGAGCGCGCGGATCCGTTGGTCATCCATCGCGCTGCCCCCTGATGATGTCGCGCTCTAGTCGCCGCAACGAGCGCTCGGTTATGCGCGTCCTGCCATCGAACATGACCTTTTCGAGCCGACCATCGCGCACGAGCGAATAGATTTTCCATTTGCTGCAGGCGAGCCGTTCCATCGCCTGGCCGACCGTGCGCAACGTATGGATCTCGTCATAAACCTTGGTCATGGTGCCTCGTGATCGGAAGCGATTTCGCGCTGCGCGTCGGGCAAGAGGCCGGGCGGCGGCACTGGCGGCGCGAGCGGGGCATCGTAGAGCGCACGCTGCGCGACGACGGCCTGCTCGCGTTGATGCTGATACATGACCGTCACGGCGCGCACGCGCTCGGCATAGTCATCGACGACGCGAAAGACGTGCGCCTGAATCATTTTCAAGGTCTCGTCTAGCTTTTCGCATTCGGCGCGGGCGGCGGTCCCTGCTCTGGCGGCATCGCTCGCCATCGCGTCGATAACCTCTTGCAGCGCACGTTGCGCATCGGTCGGCGAGCTCGCGCGCGCCAGCGCTGCCGCCATCGGCTCTGGCTCGCGCTCGCGGATGATCGGCCGGCGGCGCGGCTCGCCGCGAAAAAATGTGCTCATCTATGCATGCTCCATTGCCGTGTTGATGAGGCGCAACGCCTTGTCGATTTCCCTTTGCATGAAGGTGAGGCCGTCGGGCCCGTCGCGCTCGGCCAATTTGCGCAATTCGGGCAACCCGGTCTCGATTGACGTCATGATTTCGTCGCGCCTGGCGGGTCTGCCTTCGGCGTAGAATTCGAGCCGCACGGGCTCGCCGAGCGTTATCATGGTCCCTTCATTGCCGGCCACCGCGCGCGCGAGCCAATAGCCGCGACTGCGCGCCGTCTCGCGCACAATCCAAATGATGCAAGCACCGGGATTGCGTCTAAGCGCAAAGCCTGGCGGCGGAATCCGCCCGTCGGGCAGATCCTTTTCATTGCGGCGCATGCGCGGCCGCGAGAGAAACGGGCAGGCTTTCGCGGCATAGAGCGCGCAATCGTAATGCGACGGCGGCTCAGAGGTTGTGCGATTGATGGCGCACATCGGGCCAATCACGAAAGCCTTGTGCCGGCCGAGCGTCTGCCCACAGATCCAACAAAGATCCTTGTTGATTGCGCGTTTCCATTTTTCGGTGTCGGCATGGCGCACGTCAGGCTCGCCATCAATCCAGGGAACAAACCAAGGGATGGGATAGCCTTCAAACGAAATTGGCAGATGCCGCAGCCGATCGGGCATCGGGATATTGCGAATCGATGCATTGAGCTCGCGTCGCTCGCCGTGTCTCATCGCTTGCCCCTTAGCGCTCGGGCGATGACTCGGAGCTCGCCCTCGAAAAAGACGATTTTTTCGCCGATGAAATTGACCGGATCCCCCGTGCCCCATTGCTGCAGCGCGCGGTCGATTGCCCCCGCGATCGTTTCCGGATCGTCGGAATAATCGCGCGTCAGATCTACCGGCTCAATGTTGTTTCGTTCGGCCATATCCATGTGACTCTTCCGTTTTCGACTCTTTTCGGGCGCATGACGTGGCCACGCTGAATCGCAAATTCGGCATCGATTGCGTGGCGATAGAATTCGACGGGCGGCAGCGGCGGCTCAAGGTCGACGGTCGCGCCGCACATATCGAAGGCATAGAGCACGGCATTGCCGGCATAGAGAATCGCCTCGATTGAGAAAAAGTGCTGCTCTTTCGGCGGGACCATGAGCCCGGCCTCGTCGACGATGATGCCGACGCGCCGCAGCCGGCCGCGCCAGACGATGCCGCATTCGGTCTTACCTCTATCGAGATTCACGGTGCGCAGCGCATGCCGCAAGCCCCCGCGAAATTGCGCCAGGTTGATGCGCTCGTGCGCCGGCTCTATCGTTGCGAACATCATGACAACCACAATCCGATTGCGAGGCCGATCGCGACGCCGCAGAGAGTGGCGGCCACGATGGCGACATAGGCGATGATTTCGACTCGGCTCATCGAATGCCCCCGAATCGATCATCGAACGATGCGCGCGGTCGCTCGTCGGGGGCGAGCTCGGGCCAGATCGATTCGAGCATGTACTTTTCGCGGTCGGCGTCCGAGAGCGGCGGCCAGACCGAGTCCTTGTCGCTTACGGTCGGCGCGCTCTTTTTGAGCTCGCCAGGTGCCGGCCAGCGCAAATGATCTTTGGGCATGCCGCGAATCCCGCGATACCAACAACGCCGGCCGTCGATTTCGCGCCATGACCAATAGGCGCCATCGTGGCCCGGCGCGGGATGGCACTCGATGAACGCATGCGCGGGAGTCGCGACGAGAAAGAACGCAAGCGCAATTTCCGAGCGCGTCATCATGGCTCATCCGATCGCGCGAAAATGACAGCTATCGCAGCGCGCGCGGAATCCTCGCCGGCCGGCGCGGTGCCAGGAAATCGTACCGCCGCACGGGCAATTGAGCGTTCCCGCGCGCGCGTCATTGATCGATTGATCGATTAATTCGAGAATGGCTGCGGTCGCTTGCATGGTCGGAATCTCGATGCTCATGGGTTATCCCGAATTCCGAGGCGCGCCTGGCGGGCGAGCCGGTGCACGAGCATGCCGGCGAGTGCGCGGTCGCGATAAACGGGCGAGAGCTCGACGAGCTCGCCGTCGACCGTTAGCGCGACGGCATAGCGGTCATCGCGATTGACGATCGCAACCTCGAAGCGCGGGCCGTCGTCGCTCATTCATCGCCCCCGAATTCGCCCGCGAATTTGTTTCTTTGGCGTTGGGCCGAAATGCCGATCGATGTCATCGAGCGCGTGCTGCAAGGTTTTGATGACGTTCGAGAGCACCGCGCGCGATGCCGCCGGCTCGCGCGTCACGTTCATTTCCCGCAGCGTTAGCGCCGCGCTGCCGATGCGCCGATGCGCGGAGTCGAGCTCGATGGAATCGCGGGTCATGCGGCTGCCTCTTTCTTTGGTTCACGAATTGCGCGCCATAGCGTGGTGAGTCGATCCATTTCAGCCGTGAATGCTGCGCTTTGATCCGGCCACATGTCGGTCTCTATCAATTCGCAGAGTTGCCGCACATAAAAGACGGCTTTGCCGCCGCTATAATGTCGATTGACCTGGATCTGCTCTTTATTGAGAACGCGCCCTTTAAGGTGATTGAGTCCGCCCTTTAGCGCGAGCGGCTTGCCATCCTCGTGCGCGGCAAAACCGCGCTCGATTCTCTCGATTTGCTCGACGGTCAGCCGCACAACGTCGCTGATTTTTTCGCGATCATAGCCATATTCCGTTAGCCGGATGATCGCGTTTCGCACATTAAACGAGTCTAATGGCTCGCCGTGCCCGATATTCGCGCGCACGGCATCGGCGAATAGGTCGGCCTCGGTCGCATAAACCTTTTCGATTACCTCGATGGTTTTGATGTTCTCTAATTGATAGGCCTCGTATCGATGCCGACCATCGACGAGCCGATAAAATTTTGCCTCGACTAAGAGCGGCGGCAATTTCGCGCCGGTTTTCAAAGCCGATCGCAGGCGCGAGACATTGAAATCAGAAACCGACGAGCGCGGATAAATCGACTCGTCAATCGTGATCTTAGCTATTGCGACTTTTGGCATTTAGACTCTCCCTGCCTTGCATGACCGCGCCGTGCCTCGCATCGCCAAGCCTGGCCAAGCCAGGCCGTGCCTCGCATTGCCCTGCGATGCCTCGCAATGCCTCGCCGGAAATAAACAAACGAGTCCCTGCCTCGCGATGCCTGACCAAGCGCCGCCACGCCGAACACCGCCGGGCCCTTCGAGGCCATGCCGCGCCGCGCCAACGTCTCGCCGCAAACCGACAAACGAATCCCTGCCTCGCGCTGCCGGGCCGCGCGGGACCAAAACCGGCCACGCCGGGCCCATCCAAGCCAAGCCACAAAATGACAAACGAATCCATGCCTTGCGGTGCCATGCCACGCCTGACCCGACCCGACGCAGCATCGCCCGACATCGCATCGCCTCGCCTCGCCATAAATCGACAAAACGAATCCTCGCCTTGCATCGCCACGCCGCGCCCTTGCAGGCCATGACTCGCGCCGCCGAGCCCGGCCTCGCCTGACACAAGCCGACATCGCCTCGCCTGGCCGCAATCTGATAAACGAATCCCTGCCTCGCGGTGCGCTGCCAGGCCATGCAGAGCCCCGCGCAGCAATGCCGTACCGAGCCGCGCCTGTGCTTGCCGCGCCCAATCATCAAACGATTCCTTGCCTCGCATCGCCATGCTGCACCGTGACTTGCCTTACCTAGCCATGCCTCGACACGCCGCGCACAAAATAATCATTCGATCGGTATTGCGTAATTGCGAACGGCGAACCGGCCAAACGGCCCATTGCGCGCTGGTCGATAGTCGCCGACTCCCATGCGGTTGCCGGCATCGGCGAGAATATCGACGATAATGCATGGGTCGCTGATTAACTGCGGATCGTATTCGATCGTAAACGTTGCCGACCATTCATCGAATCGCGGTCGGCGCCTGATGATCCCCTGACGCTGAATAATCGCGCGGCGCGAGTCGATGATGTAATCTTTTATCATCGTGCCGTCGCGTCGCATTAATGGCACTAATTCTTCGACGACGACGATGTGGCTGATTAGGCTTTTCATTGTCTTTTTGCCCTTTGCTTTCCACGCCGACGCGGCAATGATTATGCAGCCGCGAAACGCCTCGCCTTTGATCGCGCAAACCCCATCCGGCATGCGATAGGTTCCGGCCTCGGCCTCATCCTCGGCGGCTGGAATTCGAGACCCTTTGCCCGGTCCCTTTTCGATTCCCATCGAGTCTGGATTATGCGTCAATAACGGCTTGATGCCGTCAACGGTCACAACGATGCGCGCCGTTTTGATCGTTGTCGTTTCGCCATATGGGATAACATTGAATTGCTGTTTTGTTTTATCGAGCATCGATCAGTCTCCCTTGTTACGGTTGCCCAAATTTCGGTATCGGGTCGCCTTTCCATCCGGCGCGCCAGGCGACGGCCTCGCGTTGTCGGGCGGGCGCCTCGAATTCGGTCGGCACCGATTTGTCCGAGACGCCGCGCGCGCGATCGCGCTTGCCCCATTCATGGGCGGCCACGATCGCGGCATCGGCGCCGGCCGGGGTTGGGTTATGAGCCGCCCCGGCCGGCTCGTCAGCGACCGTCTGCTCGCGAACGGCAGCCGACGTTGCCGGCTCGCCTGCAGTCCCCGAGTTAACAGGCGCACCGGATTGCGCGAATTCATCGAGCGCAGCGACGGGCCCGGCCTCTCGCGGCGCATCAGCGATAGGCGCTAGGCGCGGCGTATCGTTCGGCACGAGCTCGTCGTCATCCTCGCCCATCAAATCGCGGACCGATGGCAGGACTTTCGAGAGCCGGCGAAATGCCGTCTTTCGATACATTTCGCTTTCCCATAACCGCCAAGGCGCATCATCGCGTGTTGTTCTGCTCATCGCCTTGATTTTGTCGGCCTCTCGTTTTGTCAATACCGTGCAGAAAAAAGCGCCATCTTTCGTTGTTGCGGCGGCATATACTTTGACCATCGGTGCGTCGAAATCATCGCCGGGTTCGTGTCGTAGATGCGGGCCGGTCTCGTCGATGTAATAGCTAAATGGCTCGCCCTGCCTGACGAGCTCGGCCCCAATCCATTTGAATTGGCCCGAGCGGCGAAAGCGACGCAATAGCCCCTGATACATCGGCAGCCAATTGCACGTCGATTTATATGCCACCAATGCGCCTTCGATGCCGTCTGGCGCGAGACCGTCGCGGCACGCGCGCATAACGGCAATCCAAACCGACGGCCAAGAGCAGGCAAGAATATCGGGGTTGATCGTTGCACTTGTCACGATGGCGCGAATGAACGCGGCCGGCGAGATCCCGGCATCGGTCAATGCCGCCTTGATTTCCGATTCGCGCTCGTTGAGTCGCTCGCGCAAAACGACGAGCGGCGGCTTTGTGGCGACGGCGATTCCATTGCTCATGCGGGATCCTTTCGCCGATCATAGATGCGCAGCGTGCGCAGGGTTTTCGCCGGCACCGAATAGGCTTTGCGCTCGCCGGTCTTATACGTGATGTGCCAATCGGGAATCCCGGCCGCGAGCTCGGCGTCGCCCATCCGAAATTTGAGCTCGGTCGCGATCGTCTCTTTCTCGGCCTCTGCCTGGCGGATCCGATTGTTTAGAGTCTCGTATTGCATGCACAGAATCGGGATCTCGTTGTTGCCCGAGAAATCGGCGATTGCGTTCTCGCGTGATCGCGGATGCATGGCGCGCACGACATCGGCATCGCGGGAGAAATCGGGCGCCGGCTCTTTGCCTTCGGCGACGTCGCGCCAGAATGATTTGACGGCCTCGATGATTTTGAGCTCGGCGCCGGGATTCCGTTTTATCTCGATGACGTGGCAATCCATGTCGTGCGGATCTACGGTCAACGGCGCGATGGCTGCGAACATAGCCTCGCCGAGCATGGCCTCGGTCAAAGCCTGCAGGACGATCCAAAAAGGTACTTCGCGCCCGCCATCCCATTCGCGCTCGAATACCGAGGGCGCGACCGTCTTAGCCTGCAGGACGCCGATGCCGCGCACATCGCCATGGATCCAAAAATCCGGCGTCGCCCCGAGCCGGATCTCGGGCACGTCAAGATAGACGTTGGCCGGCTCGATGACCCAATCGGGCCGGAGCTCGGCGACGGCTTTGCCGACGGCCGGCTCTAGCCATCGGCCCCGGCGCATCGCCCGGTTTTCCTCTTTCTCGAATTCGACGCCGCGCTGCTCGACATAAAGGCGCAACGCGGTCTCATAAGGATGGCAGCCAAAGAGCGCACCGACTCGCGATGCCGTGATATCTCGCTTGCGCCAGGCGAGCCATTCCTCGCGCGTTTCAATTTTTCGTCGGCGAGCAAACATCTTGATGCCGTGCGATGCCGTGCGATAGCGGTTTATGCCGATTGCGGGTGGCAGATGTCGTGTTAAACGGCCCCTATCGATGGCAGGAATGATAGACGCGATCTTGAGGCCGTCAAAACGGGGCAGTTATGCGCGCGACGACAAAACCGAAATTGAATCTCTCCCGATGCCGATGGCGCAAAGCTTTCTGGCGATTCAATTCAATAAATTATTGAATCTCGCAAGTGCTTGATTTTTTTCGAGAATGAGCGCAGCCTCGGCGCTTACCGATTAAGTCACCATCATCACTAGAATTTTTCTGTGCGGCGCGCAGCGTTTGCGCCTGGCGCCGCCAACGATAGGGGAGAAAGCGTCATGGACTCGACTCAAACCATTCGCGGTTTCAACGGGTTTAAGGGCGACGAGCTCAAGGGATACCTTAGCGAGATAGCCGGCGCCGACGACGAATTGCTCTCGATGAAATCGGCCTACATGCTCCAATGCAAGGGGCCACGTCGCAAGATCCGCGACGTCATGGTGGCGGCAAAAACTGCCGGCATGAACATGGTCGCGCTAAGAACCTTGGTCGCCGACGATCGCGCCAAGCGCCGGCAAGAGCGGCGTATCGACGCGCTAGAGGCCGACGACAAGGCAGACTACGACGCCATGCAGGAAGCACTCGGCGAGCTCGCCGACACGCCACTCGGCCAGGCTGCCTTGCGTCTCGTCAAAGGCGATGGCGAGCAGTCGCTCGACAATCTCGGCGCCTAAAGGCTGGCGTCATGCCGGCCAAGCTTTCAATGTGCTGCGCACGTTGCGGCAAAATCGAATCGCGACCGCTGCCGATCGAACGATTCGCCGAGCTCCCGGCGGTCGCTGCCTCGATGAAATGGATCTTTACCGAGCGCGGCGTCTTTTGCTGCGCGACTTGCGCAAAAGCAAAATGACCGAGCGATTTCTCGACAACCGAATCGATTTGCATTGCGGCGATTGCCTCGATGTGCTGCCGATGCTCGCGGCCGATTCGATCGACTCGTGCGTGACCGATCCGCCTTATCATCTGACGTCAATCGTCGCTCGCTTCGGTGCCAACGATGCCGCGCCGGCAAAGAGCAATGGCGCAACTGGCGTCTACTCGCGCGCATCGGCCGGCTTCATGGGGCAAACGTGGGACGGTGGTGATGTCGCGTTTCGCGTCGAGACATGGCGCGCCGTCTATCGCGTGCTTAAGCCTGGCGCGCATCTCGTCGCGTTTGGCGGCACAAGAACCTATCATCGCATGGCCTGCGCAATCGAGGATGCCGGATTTGAGATTCGCGATTGCGCGATGTGGCTCTATGGCTCGGGATTTCCGAAATCGCATGATGTGGCAAAGGGGATTGCCAAGGCGCGCGTTGAGGATGTCGAGCCCGTGCGGGTCATTTGCCGGGCTATCCGTGCCGCCATGGATGCGCGCGGGCTCAAATCGCATGAATTAGTTCAGCATTTTGACGATTGTCATCCTCGCTTGATTGACCATTGGGCGGCACGCGATACCGATTCGCAGCCAGCGATTCCGACATGGGAGCAATGGCTCGTGCTCCGCTATGTGCTGCCGTCACTCGATGAATCTCTCAACGCCGAAGTGTGGCGGCTCAATGAGCGTAAGGGCAAATTTTCCGATTGTTGGAATGGCGCAACCGTGCTCGGCGAATATGATCGTGAGGCGGGCGGTTTTGGCGACCATCGTTTTTCTGTGCGCGACAAAAAGATTCGAGCGTTAAGCGATTCCGCTCGCGAATGGTCAGGATGGGGCACGGCGTTAAAGCCGGCATGTGAACCTATCGTGCTCGCGCGAAAGCCGCTCGGTGAGCCGACCGTTGCGGCGAACGTGCTCAAGTGGGGAACCGGCGCGATCAACATCGAAGGGTGCCGGGTTGCGACTGATGAAACAATCGAAGCAACGCGCAATATTGCTTTAGGATCATCGAGCGGCGGCATTTATGGCGCGGCCACGGTGCCTGGCATCTATGCTCAACATGGCAACGGTCGCTGGCCGGCGAACGTCGTGCATGACGGTAGCGCCGAAGTCGTCGCGGGGTTCCCTGATACTGGCGTAAGTAGCGGCGGCTTGGGCGCGGCGTCACAACGGACGGCCCTCGCTGGTCATATCTATGGCGAATATGCTGGTGATCGATTGGGACAAAATGCGGGTGGTCTTGGCGATTCTGGCTCGGCCGCGCGATTTTTCTACACGGCCAAGGCTGACGATCACGACCGCATAGGTTCGAAACATCCGACCGTTAAGCCGCTCGATCTCATGCAATACCTTATCCGATTGGTGACGCGCAAAGGCGGCACCGTTTTGGATCCTTTCGCCGGCACCGGGACAACGGGCGAGGCCGCCTTTCGGGAAGGCATGATGGCGGTTTTGATCGAGGCCGAGCCCGCGTATCAGAATGATATTCGTCGCCGCATGAAGCTTGCCATTGCCGGTCCCGACGAGCGCGCCCGCGAAAGCATCAAGGCAAAGCACAAGGATAAGCCGCGCGATGATGGCCCGCTATTTGGAGGATCTTAAATGACCGATATCGTCACCCTATTCGCGAAATACATGGATCATGTCGGGCAATGCTGCGGCACCGTTTTCCTACGTGAGATTTCGGCCGAGCGGCAAATCGAGGATAGGTCGCGCGTCGTGTTCTCGGATGACGAGTTGCGGACGCTCGACGGCATCGCCGAGCTCGGATGGCGTCGGCCGCTCGATGACTTGCGCGCCGTCGCACAGACGCCGCTCGATCATGGCGTGGCGCGTTTCGCGGCAGAGGTGTTGCATGCAAAGCGCCCTTGATATTCTCGCGCTCGACATCGCGACGACAACCGGATGGGCGCGGGGCCAGGTCGGCATGCGGCCGACGTCTGGCTCTATCTCGTTTGCCCGCTACGAGAGCGCGAGCGATAACGCGATCTTCGGCCGGGCGCTATCGTGGTTTTCCGATTTCCTGCGCGACGAGCCGCGCCCGCAGATCCTCATCATTGAGGCACTACTGCCGCCCGGCGCGATGGAAGGCGCGACCAACAAAGCCGCGCGCGATCGGCTCGCCGGATTGCACGGCATCTTTCGCGCGGTTGCTCACTTGCGCGGCATCAATGACGTGGCGGCCGTCTCGGTCGGCGATGTGCGCGGCCATTTCATCGATGATCGGACATGCAAGCGCGTGATTGCCAAGCGCGAGACGATCGAAAAATGCCGCCGGCTCGGCTGGATTGCCGAGGATGACAACGCGGCCGATGCGCTCGCGTGTTGGTCGTTTGCGTGCGGCCTCATCGAGCCCGAGACCGCGCTGCAGGTCTCGCCGCTATTCAATCGGGATTTGCGCCGATGACGATTCCCTATGCCCGCGCATTGAGCGGCACCGCAGCGCGGGAGGAAATCATCCGAATCCTGCGCACCTTCGGCGCCGATTCGATCGGTTTCATGGATGACTACGAGCGCGGCGAGGTTTTGCTCGCCTTTCGCCATCGCGGCCGATCGGTGCAAATGCGCGCATCGGCCAAGGGATGGGCGGCTATGTATCTCAAAAAGAATCCGCATACTGGGCGCCACAAAAAGACGCCGCGCGAATACGAGCAGGCAGCGCTAGAGCAGGGGCTCGTGGCGGTCAATTCGATTCTGCGCGATTGGGTTAAGGGCCAGGTGGCCGCGATCGAAACCGGAATCCTCTCTTTCGAGGCCGTTTTCGTTCCCTTCATGCTGACATCAGACGGCCGCCCCGTGCTCGAACGGGTCGCCGACATGCTGCCAAAAGCAATCGAGAGCTCGCGTCAATCGCCATGAACGAAACGGTTGAGGAATCCGTTTTCTATCCGGCCGAATATCAAAACGGCGTTGCCAGTTTCATGCGTGCCGTATCGTTGGCACAAACCATCGAGACGAGGCTCGCAACCTTTCGCCTATCGTGCCGAGAAGCCGTCGTGCTCGCGCGCAAGCACTACATCCCCGAGCGCGATGCGGTTGATCGATTCGCGGATCTGGCGATTTCAACCGACCTAGTTGAAAGTTATGGCTCGGACGTCATCGATGCCGTGCTCGCCGAAGCGATGAATCCATCGCCGATCAACGGGCGCGACGAGACGACGCCGAGCGCACCGATTCAAATCTTGTCGCGGGAATCCTACATGAAACGATTCGAGCCGCCCGAATATCTCATCGATGGGCTGATGCAGCGCGGATTTATTTACTCACTGACCGGCGTCACGGGCCACGCAAAAAGCGCAATCGCTCTCTTGCTTTCCGAGCTCGTTTCATCGCCTGGCGTGCAATATCTCGGCGGCCATCGCGTCGAGCATGGGCGCGCCGTCTATTTCGTCGGCGAGAATCCGACCGACATTTGCATGCGCCTCATCGGCGCCGATAGCCGGCGGGCAGACGAGGCGACGATCGATAATAGTTTTTTCATCCCTGGCGTTTTCGATATCGCGACCATGATGCCGCTGCTCTATCGCGAAATCGGCAAATGCTGCGGCGACATCGGTCTCGTCATCATCGATACATCGGCCGCCTATTTTCTCGGGAACGAGGAATTGAGCAACACGCAAATGGGCGCACACGCGCGCATGCTCCGACGATTGACCGAGCTCCCCGGTCGCCCGTGCGTGCTCGTCTTATGCCATCCAATCAAGCACGCTTCCGAGCCGAGCCAATTGTTGCCGCGCGGCGGCGGCGCTTTCCTCGCCGAAATGGATGGCAACCTTACGGCATGGAAACACGACGAGGTTATGGTGACGCTGCATTACAATAAAATTCGCGGGCCAGGCTTTGAGCCGATGACGTTTCGCCTTGAGACGATCCGGACCGACCGACTCATTGATAGGCAGGGGCGGCAGATTCCAACAGTGCGAGCGGTATGGGCGAGTCAGACCGAGGAGGATGAGCAGGCTGCCGGGATCCACAAAGATGACGAGCGCGTGCTCGCGGCTCGAATCTTTTTCGGCGATGAGAATCCGCCATCAATCGCGCAACTCGCGACACATTGCGGATGGATTCATGGCGACGGCAACCCATCGAAAACCCGCGTTGTCCGCTCGCTTGAACGACTCGAAAAGGCAAAGCCGCATGCGCTCGTCTACCGCGACCGAGGCCGGCATTTCTTGACCGAAAAAGGCAAAGAGGCAGCGCGCAAGGCGACGCTAAAACTGGCCGCCGACGAGCGCGCGCATAGCGGGCAAATGAACATGAACCTAGACGATTAGTATATGAAAAATCGTACTCAAACCGTTGTGTACGACATTTCCGCAAAAACCCGCAAAATTTGCGAGTGTCGCACCGGACACAGAGTCTTGTGTACGCGCTCTGGCCAAAAATCGAAAACCGAAATCAACCGCATGATATATCTATATATATTCCGTACCGGGATTATGAGTACGCGCCCCAACCGCGCGGTCCAAACGCGCGATGGGTTGGGCGTACCGTACACAATCCCTTCCTCTATATGGAGGAGTCCAGAGGAACCGCGAAACGAGTCTGTAAAACTAAAGGTAAGTAATGATGACATGCGTCGTCTGCGGAAAGCCTGACCATCGAGTTTGCCCGGCATGCTGGCAACGGCTGCCGCTCGCGCTGCGGCGCCGCTATTGGCGGGAGACCGACTATAGCCAACGCGACCCGCCGGCCGAGCTCGTCGCCGAAATCAAACGCGAGGCAACGAAATGACCGTCTTTGAAACGCCGGCCGATGAGCTCCCGCTCATCAAGCGATATGGAACGCGATTTCGGATCTCCTTTCGCATGTCGGCCGAGATCCACGAACGGCTTATCGCCGTCACGCGCAAGAACGGCCGATCGGTGCGCGACGAAATCGAGTACCGGCTCGCGCGCTCTTTCGTCGATGATCAGGTCGCACGCAACGAGCAAATTGCAAGAGACCTGGCCGAGACCGCACGCGAGCTCGCCCGATTGATCAGCGTCTCAAGGCAAAGGCTGCCGATATGAGCCGCGAGCGATTGCCCGATCGGCGGCACGGCGTCGCGTTCAAGATCAAACGCTTTGCCGGCCTGCGCGCGTCCTATCACGTCACCATGGGCTATTTTCCCGACGGCCGGCTCGGCGAGGTTTTCATCGCCACCAATCACGCCGGCAGCGATGCCGAAGCGCTCGCGCGCGACGTCGCGATTCTGATGTCGCTTTGCCTGCAGCACGGTTGCCCGATGGCGATCATGCGCGACGCATTGACTCGCGAGCAGAACGGCGACCCGTCGACGATTGCCGGCGCCGTTGCCGATGCGATCAGCAAAATGGAGAATCACCAATCGGAGGATTCAGCATGAACAATCGGCCGCCGATCTATGACGCTGACCAAATGCTCGCCGAGTTGCGCGACCGACATCGCGAGGCCGAGCGACGTCGCTTCGCCATGCGCGTCGGATTCTTTCTCGTCGTGCTCGTCGGGCTCGCGATCATCATCGCGGTTATCGTGCCATGACCGCCCCGCAACGCAAGCCGCTCCTAAACTCGCAGATCTCGGCCGAAGCGCGGCGCATCGCGCACGAAGCAACGAAATCGTGCGGTTGCGCCAAGGATGGCGAGGGAAAACGAATCCGTAAGCCGCTCGACATGTCGAACGATTGGCACTCGCCGGCCTGCAACAAGCTTAAGCGCGAAATCGAATCGCTCGCGCTCTCGATCAAATGCGCTGCCGCGCAGCCGCCGCTCAAGGATACTGCAGCGTGACCTATTGGGCCGTCGTGCAATTCGAATCGCGCCTCTTGTTGCGGTCGTCCGATCGCGACGAGACGCCGGCCGAGCTCAATCTCGCGCGCAACGGATTCGACTCGTATCTGCCGCAGATCCGAGTCCGCAAGCACGGCGAGACAAAAATCGAGCCGCTATTCGCCGGCTACATCTTCGTTCCTATCGTCGATGGCCGATGGCATGGGATCCGTTGGACCATCGGCGCATTGCGCATCATCATGGCCGGCGACCATCCGGCCAAACTGCCCGAGGCCGAAATCATGCGAATCCGAAAAGATGAGACCGGCGGCTTTGTCAGGCTGCCGAAACGTGAGTCGGTCGGCGAGCTCGTCGCCGGCCAGCGCGTCAAGATCCTGACCGGAAGCTTTACCGGACACATCGGCCTCTATGACGGCCAATCCGCCCGCGAGCGCGAGCTCGTGCTCTTGAACATGCTCGGCCGGCGCGTGCGCGTCGAGCTCGGGCCCGCCGATCGCATCGTCGCGCTTGCGTAGGTCGAGCGGCTGCGATATTGCTCGTGCTCCCCAAATCCAAACCAGTGCCCCGTTTTCGCAGGGGAGTCCGAGGACTCCCTGACGCGCAGCGCGCTTTTCCTCGCATTGGATTTGGGGAAATCTCGGCGAGGAAAACAGGCGCCAGGCGCCATGACCGACCCAATGCTACCCTTGAGCGTTCACCTTGCCCCCGAGCGCTCCCGGTCAACCTCCCCTAAAGGCGCCTGGCGCGCTCGCGCCCCCAAGATAGGTCAACATGCCCGTTGCTCAGAAAAACGCACCAGCGACCGCCGCAACGCGATCTAGCCATGTTTCATATGAAACCTGGGCCCGTTGGTATGATCGCGCCGTTTGGTATCGCCGGGCCCGGCTGCAATTGAAATTGAATCCCCTCTGCGCGATGTGCCTTGCCCGGGGCGTCGTGACTCGTGCCCGCCATGCCGATCACATCGAGCCGCACAACGGCAATTGGAATTCGTTCGCTCGCGGCGCCATCCAATCGCTTTGCCTCGACTGCCACAATCTCAAGACCTGGCAGCATGATAGGCACGGCTTCTTATTCGCCATCGGCGCCGACGGCTGGCCGCTCGATAAGGCACATCCGGTTTACCGTAGGTCATGCGATACACGCAGAGCGTTTGCTGTTCGTTCCAAGGCACCGAAGGCGGTATCAGGCAACCGAGACCTGGCATATTAACCCCTTGGGCCATGGCATGGGATGGAGGTAGCCGAGTGAACCGGGCAGATATGCGTGTTATATCAATGCCTTGCGCAATACAACCTGAGCCGAATCGCACATAGAATGCTATTCCCCATGGTCCCAAGTTAACCAAGCGATTAGGCTCGTTATCCTACACATGTTTAGAATCAACGACTTACAGGCAAGCCGAAATCACGTTGCGATTTCAATGGGTTGCGACGAAATGGTTGTCGACCGCGTAGGAAGCCCGAGACACATATGATTTTCGGCGCGAGCGAAAAAGGTAAGGCCAATCTAGGCCAACGCACGTACGAGCTCCCTAGCGGCTTTAAAAGGCAAATGTAAAGGGCCGGGGGGGCTATACTTTTTCGGAGGTATGCGCGAACCCGCA
>Ga0126379_10000061_pt1 | contig 51807 bp, 38 predicted proteins | sample PanSoiMetPlot_24_FD_92640 | JGI IMG/M metagenome (GOLD analysis project Ga0126379, IMG submission 92640) | Tropical forest soil microbial communities from Panama - MetaG Plot_24 | ecosystem: Environmental > Terrestrial > Soil > Tropical forest > Bulk soil | place: Panama | collected 2016-02-17
AGATTGATCGCGGTCGGACGCGTCGCCAGCAGCGTGGCATAGGCGCGCCGCAGCGCCTCGTCGGAAGGATCCGCAAAGACGGCTAGACAGATCCCGTAGGCGGCGGTGGCGCCGATCAGCGGCGCGCCGCGGATCACCATGGTGGCGATCGCGGCCGCCGCGTCGGCGAGCGTCGCGAGGCGCCGGGTCTCGAAGCGATGCGGCAGCCGCGTCTGGTCGATCACGCCGACCGACCATCCGTCCGGCTCGAGCCAGATCGTGCGCCAGGGTTTGCCGTCGACTTGCATGAGTCGCTGATGCTCCGGCCTTCGCCATACGACGTGGGCGCCCGCTTGTACAACCTCCTCCCGGCGCCGGCGCTGCCTCTTCCCGCGAACTCCGAGCCTGCGGAAGCGCCCCCCACCCGCATGCGGGGAGAGGGAGCGCGCGGCGTCTGCGGCGACCGGACGCTTGCCGCTGTCACCCCGATCCCCCACTCTGCGCAACGATTCGGGGGCTTCATGCACGGACTTGACCTAGAGACAGAGTACGACAACCGGGCGCGGGTGCCCGACCATCAGCAGATCTTCGACCAATGGACCCGCGACGGGGCGGCCTACCGGGCGCGGGCCGGCGCCGAGGGGCGCGCCACCCTCGGGCTCAAATGCGGGCCGGGCCCGCGCCAGACCCTCGACATCTTCCAGGCCGCGACCGGCGCGGCGGCGCCGCTCGCGCTGTTCATCCATGGCGGCTGGTGGCGCTCGCTCGAGCCGTCCCAGTTCAGCCACATGGCGGCCGGGCTCAACGCCCGCGGCGTCACCGTCGCGGTCGCGGGCTACGACCTCTGCCCGCAGGTCGCGATCGCGACCATCATCGCGCAGATGCGGCAGGCCTGCGTCTTCCTGTGGCGCCGGTTCGGCCAGCCCATGATGGTCTACGGCCATTCGGCCGGCGGCCACCTCGCCGGCGCGATGCTGGCGACCGACTGGCCAGCGGTCGATCCGTCCCTGCCGGCGCGGCTGGTGCCGGCCGCGTGCTCGTTGTCGGGCATTTTCGATCTCACCCCGCTGGTCCGGATCTCGGTGAACCAGGACCTGCGGCTCGACGATGCCGAGGCGCGCCGCGTCTCGCCGGTCTTCTGGCCGGCGCCACGCGGGACCACCTTCGACTCGCTGGTCGGCGCGCGCGAGTCGCCCGAGTTCCTGCGCCAGGCGCGGCTGATCGCGGATGCATGGGGCAACGCCGGCGTCGCAACGAATTACGGCACCGTCGCCGACACGAACCACTTCACGGTGTGCGATCCGCTCAGCGATCCCGACAGCGCCATGGTGGCCCGGCTGGCAAAGCTGGCGGGCGCGAGATAAGCGCTCGCAAGCGCTAGTTCGTAGGATGGGTTAGGCTCGGAGCGCCGTAACCCATCGTGCAACGCAGCCCTCAAGGTGATGGGTTTCGCTTCGCTCAACCCATCCTACGACGTAAGCGTGAAGGCGCTGACTGGCGAGATTCCCCTCAGAAAAACGCCTGAATGCCCGTCTGCGCGCGGCCGAGGATGAGCGCGTGGATGTCGTGGGTGCCCTCGTAGGTGTTGACCGTCTCGAGGTTCGACAGCACCCGCATGACATGGAACTCGTCCGCGATGCCGTTGCCGCCGTGCATGTCGCGCGCCATGCGGGCGATGTCGAGTGCCTTGCCGCAGTTGTTGCGCTTCATCAGCGACACCGAGGGCGGCGCCGCGACGCCGCGCTCGAGCATGCGGCCGAGGCGGAGCGCACCGGCCAGCCCGAGCGCGATCTCGGTCTGCATGTCGGCGAGCTTCTTCTGGATCAGCTGGTTGGCGGCGAGCGGGCGGCCGAACTGCTTGCGGTCGAGCACGTACTGACGGGCGCGGTGCCAGCAGAACTCGGCGGCGCCCATCGAGCCCCAGGCGATGCCGTAGCGCGCATTGTTGAGGCAGCCGAACGGACCGGCCAGACCCTTGGCGTTGGGCAGGAGATTGTCTTCCGGCACGAAGGCGCCGTCGAGCACGACCTCGCCGGTGACCGAGGCGCGCAGCGACAGCTTGCCCTCGACCTTCGGGGTGGAAAAGCCGTTGGTGCCACGCTCGACGATGAAGCCGCGAATGGTGCCGTCGAGCTTCGCCCAGATCACCGCGATGTCGGCGAACGGCGCATTCGAGATCCACATCTTGGCGCCGGTCAGCCGATAGCCGCCGGGCGCCGCCTCGGCGCGCGTCACCATCGAGCCCGGATCGGAGCCGTGGTCGGGCTCGGTGAGCCCGAAGCAGCCCGCGATCTCGCCGGTCGCGAGCTTGGGCAGATATTTGCGCCGCTGCCCTTCGCTGCCATAGGCGAAGATCGGATACATCACCAGCGAGGACTGCACCGACATGGCTGAGCGATAGCCGGAATCGACCCGCTCGATCTCGCGCGCAATCAGCCCGTAGGCGACGTAGCCGAGCCCGGCGCCGCCGTACTCCTCCGGAATGGTCGCGCCGTGCATGCCGAGCGCGCCCATCTCGTTGAGGATTTCCCGGTCGAAGCGCTCCTCGCGATAGGCCGTGAGGATGCGCGGCATCAGCTTGTCCTGCGCATAGCCGCGCGCGGTGTCGCGCACCATGCGCTCGTCCTCGGTGAACTCGCTCTCGAGGTCGAGCGGGTCCTCCCAGTCGAACTCGGCGGAGGGCTTCGCCCGCACCGGCTGGTCGGGACGTTTTTCGGCGGCTCGCGGCATGGCGGACTCCTGGGGCTCGCGCCTTTTGGGCATTATAGACGGTCTGAAGGAACGACACGAGCAGCTGTCTCCGCCTTGGCTGGCGATGACCCCCGCGCCGACATGACGGCCCTTGCGCCCGACCTCCGGGCGTTGTCGTATAGCGGCGCCATGGGATTGGATATTCATCATCTTTACGCGACGCATCGTCAGGACCCGGAGCGGTTCTGCTCAGTCGATCAATTCTTGAGCCAAATGAGGCCGCTCGAGTCCTACTTCCAGCAATACGACAACGAGCACCTGGATTGGGAGACGATGTTCGCCGCTCACGGCCTTGACCACGCGAACTATCGCAGCATGCTCCGCACCACGCTTGGGCGATATACGTGTTTCGCATTCGTCGATGCCGACAGCAAAGGCTTCAACGGGCCGGTCCGCGCGGTCTTCAGCGATGAGCCGCGGGCGAAATTTCGCTTCATGCAGAGATCGAGATTTCGCCTCCCGCTGCCCAAGAGCGCGACCAAGGACGCACTGCGGGTCTTCGGCCCCTTCGCGACCGTCATGAAGCGGGAAACGGTCGTGTTCTTCGATGAGGTCGGATATCAAAGAGGCGGCGCGTCCGATGCATTCTACAGTGAATTCATGCCGGACGATTTGACCTGCTCGCGGGAACGCGTCGAGCGGATCTACGACACCATGGTGCCCGAAGCTCGCGACGGATTCAGGCGGCAGTTTCTCGACAACTGGGATCGAGACCGCAGCTTTGTCCTCATTTCATGGTGAGTGCGATGGCTCTGCGCCCTACCCCCCGAACACCGTGGCGGGCAGCCACAGCGTGAGCCACGGGACGTAGGTGATGATCGCCGCCCGCTGGCTGCGGGATCGTCGTCGCGATTCAGACCTGGCCCGCGCGACGTGGTGGCTTCGTCGGTCGAGCGGCGCCCGGCCCGATCGGCAACGTCTCGCGCGACCGCAGCCACCGGGACGGAATTCCGCCTCGGCCGTGAGTGAGCGACAGAACCCCTCCGACGATCGCGCAGGTGGTGTCACGGTCCCCGAGGGCGCTGACCGTTTGCCAGAGGGCCTGTTCGAACCCCGACGACGCGTGCGCCGCCACCCACAGGCACAACGGCACCGTATCCGGGGCCGTGACGCCGGAGCCGTTGCCCAGCGCCCGCGCGGCCTCGACGATCGTCGCATCGGGCGCAACATCGAGCGCTTCGCCGACCGCGTCGCGGGTGTATCCGCGCGGGGTGGCGTCCCTGACTGCGGCGATCCAGCTGCCGCCCAATGTCCCCACGCTCTCTCGTCGCTGCCAAGCCAAGGCCGCTGCCACGGCCACCGCGATCGCGCCGGCAATTCCTTCCGCGTGCGCATGGGTGACTTCGGCGCTCAGCCGCGCCTGGTCGCACACCATGCTCAGCGGTTGGTCGGCAAAAAACGCTCCGAGGGGCGCGACCCGCATCGCGGCCCCGTTGCCGAACGAGCCCTGGCCGCGAAAACCGATTCGCGTGAGCATGCGCCAGTCGAGCCCTTCCTTGATGCCGCAGAGAACCGTGTAGGCACCCTGGCCGTAGCCACGAACGAACTGCATGCGACGCGCGAAACGCAGGGCGAGAAGGTCCTGATCGATGCCGCCGCGCTCATTCAGCATTTCCACGATGGACAGCGCCATCTCGGTATCGTCGGTGTAGGTCCACGGCGCGTCGGGAAGCTCGCGCCGCGCAATCCGCTGCAAGGCCTCATCAGGTTGTCCGAAAAACCTTTCGCCGAATGCGTCACCGACGGACAAACCGTCGAGCGAGAGCCAGGCTCTATCGATCGCATCCATCCCAATGGTTCCCGCGCGCTGCGACGCCGGGATTATATCTGCTCGGCACGCAGCACGCCATTTTGGCGCGCCGGACGCTACCCCCCGAACACCGCCGCCGGCAGCCACAGCGTGAGCCACGGCACGTAGGTGATGATCGCCAGCACGGCGAGCAGCAGGACCAGGAACGGCAGCACGCCGCGGATCACGGTCATCATCGGGGCCGAGGCGATCGAGGACAGCACGAACAGGTTGAGCCCGACCGGCGGGTGGACCAGGCCGATCTCCATGTTGTGGGTGAAGACGATGGAGAAATGCACCGGGTCGACGCCCATCGGCTTGAGCGCCGGCGCGAGGATCGGCAGCACCAGCAGCAGGGTCGCGGTCACCTCGAGGAAGCAGCCGAGGACGAGCAGCAGCGCGTTGACGGCGAGGAGGAACTGCCAGGTCGCGAACTGGTGCGCGACGAAAAATTCGACGACGCGGGCCGGCGCGCCCGACTCGGTGACGCAATGGCCGACCGCGAGCGCAGTCGCGATGATGAGCATGATGCTCGCCGCGCTGCGCAGGCCGCTGGCGATGACGGCGAGCGTCTGCGTCCAGTGGAATTCGCGGTAGACGGCGAGCGACACCAGGAGCGCGACGACGGCGGAGAGCGCCGCCGCCTCGGCGACGGTGAGGAACCCGCCATAGATGCCGACGATGACGACGAGCGGGACCAGCAGCGCCGGCAGCGCCTGCACGGTCACGCGGATGCGCTCCCGCAGGGGCCGCACCGGCTCGACCGGAAACTTGTTTCGCCGCGCCACGTAGAGCACCCAGACGAAGAAGGCGGCGGCCTGCAGCAGGCCCGGCAGGATGCCGGCGAGAAAGAGCCGCGGCACCGACTGCTCGGCGACGATGCCGTAGAGAATCAGCGCAAAGCTCGGCGGGATGACGATGCCGATCGTTCCGGAGGCGCCGACGACGCCGAGCGCGAACGATTTCGGGTAGCCGCGCTCGAGCATCGCCGGAACCAGGATGGTTCCCATCCCGAGCGCAGTCGCGACGCTCGAGCCGCAGATGGCGGCGAACAGCGTGCAGGCGACGACGGTGACGAGGCCGAGCGAGCCCGGAAGCCCGCCAAGCCACGCGGCCGCGAGGTCGACCAGCGCCTTGGCGACGCCGCCGAAGCGCATGAAGGCGGCCGCCATCACGAACAGCGGCAGCGCCATCAGGGTCGGCGAGTTGAGCTCGTTGAGGACGAGCTGGGCGGCGCCGACCAGCGGCTGGCCGGAGGCAAGGAACAGCGCGCCGGCGCACAGCCCAAGCACCAGGAAGACCGGCATCCCGGACGCGAGCAGGGCGGCGAAGAGCACGAGAAAGCCGGCCATCGGGTCTAATCCAGGGTCGGCATCTCGTGCGCGCCGGGTCGCGCCGACACCGTGCCGGCCGGCGAGGTCACGAGCACAACGAGCCTGATCAGGTAGCGCGCCAGCATCAGCGCGCCGCCGGCCGGCAGCGAGGCGTAGTAGATCCACATGGGAAACTGCAGGTCGGTCGCGCTGTGCTCGTCGATGCGCAGCGCGATCTCGACCACCTGCCAGCCGTACCAGACAAGCGCCGCCGAGAAGAGGATCGCGGCCACGCAGTTGAACACCTCCATCGCGCGCGCGACGCCCGGCGGCACCAGATTGGTGACGAGATCGGGCCGCACGTGGCTGTCGGTGCGCACGAGCTGGCTCGACACGACCATGATCGCCCAGATGACGAGATAGACGATCATCTCCTCGGCGAAGCTGATCGCGGCCTGCGGAAAGAGATAGCGCGCGACGACCTGCCACAGCGCGATGCCGATCGCGCCGAGGCCGAGCAGCCCGACCAGGGTCTGCTCGGCCCTGTCCCAGAGCTTCATCATCGAGATCGATCGCCGCGCTCAGCGGTCGGCCGTGGAAATGACCTCTTCCATGACGGCCGCGACCATTTCGGGCGAAATCTTCGAGCGCCTCGCGACCTCGTCCTGCTCCGCCATCATCTTTTCGCGGAGCGCCGCGATCTGGTCTGCCGGCGGCACCGTGATCCTGATGCCGTGCGCCTGCACGAGGCCGCGCGCCCGCGCCTGCGCGGCGGCCATGTTGGCCCGGTAGCCCGCGATGTTCGCGCCCCACAGGTCGGACATCATCCGGCGGTCCTCGGGGTCGAGCTTGCGCCAGAATGCGCCGCTGACCATCGGAATGTAGATCGCCATGAACTGGTGATCCTCGAGTCCGTAGCGGATGCCGGACTCCCAGAACTGGCCGCTCGCAATGGTCTCGTTGGACGTGATCAGGCCGTCGAAAGTGCCTTGCGAGAGCGCGAGCGGAACGTTGGGCAGCGGCGTGGTGTTGGGAATGGCGCCCATGAACTGGGTGCGCCAGGCCTGCCCGGCGCCGCCGGCATTGCGGATCTTCATGCCCTTGAGGTCCGCATAGGCGCCGAGCGGCCTGCTGGTGCTGTACCAGTTGAAGAAGCCGAGATCGAGCCAGGCGCCGAGCACGCGCGCGTCGAGCTTGCGCTCGACCTGCCCGGTGAGGAGCTGCGCCGGCTTGCCGTCGGCGGCGCGGTGCAGCACCTCCATGGTCTGGCCGTAGAGCGCCGGCAGCTGGAAGAAATCGGCATCCGGCACGATGCCGGTCAGCGTCCAGGTGCCGGGCACCGCCATGTCGATCTGGCCCTGCAGCAGCGCGGTGCCGACCCGGATGTCGGGAAAGAGCTGGCCGCTTTCGAACAGCTGGGTCTTGATCCGCCCGCCCGAGCCGGCCTCGATCCTGGCGAGATAGTCGCGAATGGTGCCGTTGCGCGTGTGCGACGGCACGGTCTCGAGCGAGCAGCGCAGCGTCAATGGCGCGTCGGCGGCCCAGCCGCCGCGGCAGACCGCGGGGCTTGCGAGCGCCGCCGCTGCCGATGTCGTGAAGCTGCGCCGCGAAATCAGTCGTGTCATATGTCACCCTCGCAAAATAATGCTGCCGCCGCTTCCGGATTCGCGACGGCAGACGAGCTCCTCGGTCGCAACCTGTTCGCGCCGAACGGCGCGACATCCGATCGCGCAAGTACCCCAAGTACGTCCAAGTACGCCCAAGTTCGTCCAAGTACGTCCAAGACGCCCAAGGACGCCGCCGCGCGATCCGCCGAACGCAGGACGGCGGGTCGCACGCTGCGACGCGCGTGGCGTTACACCGAATCGACCGGGGATTTCCTCACGCGATCGGAGGACGTGCGATCACATCAGCGCGCGAAGACATTTGCGCCCGGGGTCACGGCCGCTCGCATCACTTGTCACTCGGGGACTGCCATTCGGGTGCCGCAGCCGCAGGTTCCCGCTGCCGGACGACCCGGACAGGTCTGGCCGACCAGCCCCGGGCCTTGCTTGCCGCGTGGGCGACGTTCGGCTATCTACGGACGCACGCGCCCGTAGCTCAGCTGGATAGAGCGCTGCCCTCCGAAGGCAGAGGTCAGAGGTTCGAATCCTCTCGGGCGCGCCAGATTTCAATGACTTAGCGAAACGGTCGCAGGCACCCCGGCTGTCGCGTAAGCACTCAGCCGCATGAAATTCGTAACGTGGAATTTTCGAAACTGTCCATTCACGGGTACCGCATCGCGATGATCACCAGTGTCTTCCGGGTCCTGACCTGGATCCTCCTGGCCGCCACCCTCTTATTGTCGTTTGCGCCCGCGTCCTTGCGGCCGGTGACCGGCGCGCCGAGAGCGGTCGAGCATTTTGCGATATTCACGCTGTTCGGGCTTGCTTTTGCGCTTGGATACCGTGCTGCCTACCTGCGACAAGCATGCATCCTCGTGTTGTTTTGCGGTGTGGTCGAGTTCCTGCAACGGTTCGCGCCGGGCCGCCATGCACGGTTGGTCGATTTCGCGGTGGACGCGGTAGCAAGCTGTGTCGGACTGCTCGTCGCTCACCTGGTACTCAAGGTCTCGGTAAAAAGTTGACGCCGCCACAACCTAAGAGAACTCGAGGCCAACGTCGTATCGCTCGGGGCTTCCGAAGATGTCAGCTGTGCTTGAGCGCCTGAGACAGATCGCCTCACGCGGACGTTTGTCGTCTGCGCCGGTAGACTCAGTCCTCCCCGTCGTCAGTGGAGTGACCGACGTCGGTTTCCTTCTTTCCGTTTCCAACGGTGCCTGCGAGCGCAGCGGTCCGACGACTCACAGCTATCAGTGGTTCAAGGCTTCGCTCGACGGGAATGGAAGTGCGGTGCTTGACGGAAACGGCCGACCGGTAGGGACTGCGATCTCGGGCGAAACGGGTTCAACCTACCTGCTGCGAGAAGAGGACGCGGGAGAGCGGGTCTTTTGTGAGGTGACGGCAACGAGCGCTCCCCACCTCAGCACAGCCAATCGTTCTGACGCCGTGGGGCCGATCACAGTCGGCTATTCGGTCGCATTCCACCATGCGGATTCCAACGGCGTCGAGTACTATAAGATGAGGTCGTGCCTGAATAAGCCACGCCCCTCAAAAGCTCTCGCCATGCGCGTGCTGCGACCCAGCAGTGCTCTCGTTTTGCGCGTGCTGCGACCCACCCGCCCCGCCGCCGGACAAGCCCATCGGTTCGTTTACTTGTGCCCAGTCACGAGCGGCGTCAGCTCGGCGTGGGGCGATCCGCTTGGCGAGGTTCTGGCGGGAGACTTCCACAACACGTACAACGCGACGATCATTGTGCCGTTTTTTTGGTACAGTCCGTGGCTCGGCAACCACCCCAAGAAACGATATTTCAACTACGAGAGCTTCATGGTGCGCCACCTGCGGGCGTGGACGCAGGCGAATTTCGCGACCAGCGGGACCGAAAAGCATCTACACGCGTCTTTCAGCAAGTGCGGCTTCGGCCTTCTCGGGCTCATCATGCGCAACCCGACGCTGGTCGACAAAGTGGCTGTGTTCGACACGGTTGATGCGACCTCCATGGGGCCCGGCGGCGAGCGTCCGGGCGGCTTCACCGACTGGGGCGCCGACGTCATCTACGACGACCTCGCGTACTGCAACCGCAACTACGACTACCAAGCCAATGCCATGGCATGGTCAGCGCCATTCAAGTCGGCGAGCCGCATCCAGATTGACAACCGCGGTCCGGATTTCGTCGTTGCGGGAGCGCGCGCTCATGCCGCCTTCAGGGATGCCGGCATCGTCCACAACTTCATTCCGGGTAACCAGGACGGTCGCTACCTTGGGCATACCTGGGGCGGCGGATGGCTCGGCGATGCCTTTGCATATTTGTGCTCATGACCGGCACCCGTCTCGCGACAGGCACCGGGCGCTGCAACGCACCGGTCCAACGCACCCCTTGGCGATTTTCGAGCTACGAGGCTACCATGCCCTCGCTGCGGGCCAGAAAATTGCAATGCGCCCCAAGTCAGGCGGCCTGCAAACGAGCGCAAGACGTGCTTGCGCATTCTGACGGCATCGTAGTATGCGCGCGATTCGCCGATGGCTTGGCAGAGCGCCGACTCGTGGGGAACGTGTCTTTTTTCCCAATGAGCGACGCAGCGCTGCCGTTCCCGACGACATAAGGATCTATGCGGTCGGAGACGTGCACGGCCGTGCAGATCTTCTGCGCCGGCTGCTTTCGCGGATCGATCGCGATCTCGCTGCCCGCCCGATATCGCGTCCGATTGAAGTGTTCCTCGGGGACTACATCGACCGCGGGCCGGCGTCTCGACAGGTGATCGACTGCTTGATCGAGCGCGGCTTGTCGCGTGAGACGGTCTGCTTGAAGGGCAATCACGAGGCGTTCTGGAGCGAGTTCCTGCGCAACCCGGAAGTGCTGGAAGTGTGGCAAAAATTCGGCGGGATACAAACGCTATTGTCCTATGGGATTGTGCCCAAGCCGGAATTCGATCCGACCGAGCGGACGAGGGTCGCCCGCGCATTCGCCGAATCGCTGCCTCAATCCCACTACCGATTTCTCGCCGCGCTGCAGTCCCGGTTCCTTTGCGGCGACTTCTTTTTTGTTCACGCTGGTATTCGGCCAGGCGTCTCGTTTGAGGAGCAGAAGGATGAAGACCTGCTGTGGATTCGAGATGATTTTCTTTCGTCCAAGGATGATTTCGGTAAAATAGTAGTTCACGGACACACGCCAGTGGACCGACCGGAGGTCCATTCCAATCGCATCAACATTGATACCGGAGCTTATGCAACCGGACGGCTGACCTGCCTGGTCATCGAACAGGACACAATAGCCTTCACGCCGGTATGACCGTCGGGGGCCGGCCAACGGTGTGGCATCAGAGCAACGGTTTCCAGAAACCACCCAGAACCCAACGAACGGCTTCTTGCAGCGCGGGAAGGGCTGGTTTTAGATGGACCGTTGTACGGCGACTTCTGGGCAGATTAGGGGCAACCGTGATCATTCGGCGCCTGCGCGTCCCTAGCCTGGGCCTCCTGGCTTTTTTGGCCGGATGTAGCACCATACCCATGGCTGGGCCGGCGAGTCACGACGTGAGGGCTGGGCAGGAGGATCCGGTGAGCCTCCCCTATGCGCTCGTCCGATTGACACCGAAGGTGCTTCACGTCCTCGCCGCCAACGCCCCAAGCTTCTCGGCGGCATTCAAGGACAGGCGCGGTCCGACCGAGTTGCGATTTGGCGTCGGCGATATCGTTACCGTGACGATATTCGAAGCTGCGGCCGGCGGGCTCTTCATTCCGGCCGAGGCTGGCGTTCGTCCTGGAAATTTCATCACCTTGCCGCCGCAAGAGGTGGACAGCAGGGGCAACATCTCCGTCCCGTACGCCGGACCGGTTCGGGCAGCCGGTCACACCCCGACACAGGTTCAAGACGCGATCGTGGAGATCCTGAAAAAGCGTGCAATCGAACCGCAGGTGGTCGTCTCCTTCACGGACCAGCGCGCATCGTCAATCAGCGTGCTCGGCGACGTCGTCGGAGGAATCCGATATCCCGCGACTGCGAGCGGTGAGCGCGTCCTCGATGCCATTACGCGCGCAGGCCTCCACGCGCCAGGATTCGAAACTTGGGTGATGCTGGAGCGCAATGGCAAGCGGGAAATAGTTCCGTTCGGTGCACTCGTCTATGAACCTGCGAACAACGTCTACGTTCGTCCGCACGATACGATTTTCCTCTACAAGGAGCCGCAAACATTTCTGGCATTTGGCGCGTCGGGACGGCAGGGACAGATCCCCTTTGAGGCATGGCGAATTTCGCTTGCTGAAGCTGCCGCAAAGGCCGGCGGGGTCGTGGACACTCAGGGCGATCCGGCATCGATCTTCCTCTACCGAGGCGAGACCCGCCAGGTGCTGCAACAGTTGGGGATCGATTGCTCAAAATTCCTGGGCCCGGTCATACCGGTCATCTACGAAATTAACTTGAGGGATCCCGCAGGCTATTTCCTGGCGAGCCAATTTGAAATGAGGAACAAAGACGTCATTTACATAGCAAATGCCCAGTCGGTCGACGTATCGAAGTTCCTGAATTATTTGCGGCTGATCATCGCGACGGCCAACGATCCGGTCAATTCGTACTTGACCGTCGTCACCCTGAAGAATGCCATGAATGGGGGAGCAGCGGCGATCGTGAACGCGCCTCTCCCCCTGGCGCCGGCGGCTGGGCCGTAACAGCCGTGTTCCACAAGACTCGCTGGACCGCGGCTTTTCCCGGCATAGACATGCTGGGGCCTGAGGGATCCGTGCCGTTGAGGCGGACCGACTTTTTTCCAGGACATGTCGTGAATGGCACGGAGTAAGATTCAATGCACCTCATCGCGCTATCGCGCTTACGATGCCCTGCAGCTCTATTGTTGGCCTGCCAACTCGCGAACCCTTCGTTGGCCCTGAGCCAGTCGCCGGAAGCCGGGCCGCCCTATCCGGCCGAATCCAACATCACATTTCAGTGGGATTATTCATGTCCGACCGGCCGTCTTTGCTCATTCAACTGTCCGGGAGGTGGAGCAAGCCACGCGACGAAATTGACTATCTATCTGGGGACGATTCCCGTCGGCGGCAGCCGAGACACTCCCGCCATCCTCTATAATTTTTCGACGGTAGAAATGCCGAATGGCAATGGCTTTGTGGTAAACACTGGATTGGGCACGCTGTCCTGCCAGGTTAACGGGATGACGGTGGATTACTCTGGTCCACCGAAGTCCGGTTCTCAAACGACCGCTAAAGGAGATTCCGCTCCAAATCCGTGAGACTGCTTCCAGCGCGCGCCAAGTGCGCAAGCGGGAGCGCGTCGGCGTACGCTGCGTCGTGCTCTCATCTTATCGATTGTGGAGCATGATCTTGTCCGAAAAGTCTGGCAACTTTTCGGGATCATGCTCTAGCGGGCGCCGCCGAGCAGATTTTCAAGGTCGCGCTCGCGTACCATCTCCTCGAAATACGCGATTGTCCTGACGAGGCCCTCTTTGAGATCGACCCGCGGGGACCAGCCGAGTTGCGCCCTCGCCTTTGTGATGTCGGGCTGACGCTGTCTGGGATCATCTTGCGGCAGCGGCCGGTGGACGATCCGCGAGCGCGAGCCGGTCAATTCGACGATCGTTTGCGCCAAGGTCAGCATCGTGAACTCGACCGGATTGCCGATATTGATCGGCCCGGTCACGTCTACGGGCGTCCTCATCAACCGCACCAAACCATCGATCAGATCGTCGACATAGCAGAACGACCTCGTTTGGGTCCCGTCGCCATAGATCGTGATGTCGCGGCCAAGCAGCGCTTGAATGACGAAGTTCGACACGACACGGCCGTCGTTCGGATGCATGCGAGGGCCGTAGGTGTTGAAGATGCGCGCGACCTTGATCGGCAATTTGTGCTGTCGCAGGTAGTCGAAGAACAGAGTTTCGGCGCAGCGCTTTCCCTCGTCGTAGCACGAGCGGAGGCCAACCGGGTTGACCCGTCCCCAATATTCCTCGGGCTGCGGATGTACCTCGGGATCGCCGTAGACCTCCGATGTCGAAGCCTGGAGGATGACTGCGCGCACGCGCTTCGCCAGCCCGAGCATGTTGATGGCACCGTGCACGCTGGTCTTTGTCGTCTGTACGGGATCCCACTGGTAGTGAATCGGGGACGCCGGGCAGGCGAGATTGAAGATCTGGTCGACCTCGATATAGAGCGGAAACGTAATGTCGTGCCGGATCAGCTCGAAATTCGGGTCGTTGAGCAGATGTTTGATGTTGTCGCGGGTACCAGTGAAGAAATTGTCGACACAAATGACGCTGGCGCCGTCGCGCACGAGACGGTCGCAAAGGTGAGAGCCGAGAAATCCAGCGCCTCCGGTCACCAGGATACGCTTCTGCAGATGCACCGAAATGCCCCTGTTCGTGGGAAGGTCGGGAAAGTTTGTTAGCGAGGAAGTGTCAAAGTATCTGTCTGTCGACCATTTTTTGTGATGTTGCTCAGGTTGTATAAACGCGGATCAGTGGTAGCCGTCCTCCGCTACCGACAGCCCCGCGACAATGGCACGCGACTTCGTGAGTTTCAATTCAGTTCCGCAAATTGGTGCAGCTGATTGTCGGCTCCGCTTGCGCGCGCCAATGTTCTCGAAATGTTCTGATACATGACGTACCTGATTGATGTAATGTTCCAGTCACGGAAATTGAGCTAGGTGCAAAGCCGGGGCGCGCCGCGCGCAAAGCCTTTTCAGACGCTGTTGCCGCGCAAGTTGATTAGAGGCGCATCATGCATTATCGGCTACGACCGCCGGCTAACATCCAACACCGGATTTGGCCGATATTTGTTGTCGGTCTTGGGTTGGTTGCCGCGATGGCTTGGATTGCTTTGTTGGGCTGGCTCGCGCTCCGCGCGATGCTCTGGCTCTTCTGAAGCCGCAAGTGGCGCAGCCCAAAGAAGCCAAGCCAACGCGATCAAGCACGGTGTCCAGGCCACCATCATCCCGAGCAAAAAGGCTTGAACTGCGCTCATCAGGCATCCCCTCGTGCCGATGACAACACTCACACGCAGGAAAGGTTTCATTCGTAAGTTTGTTGCCAGCGGGACAATTATGCGGCGTGACCCGATCATTATTGTGGAGCGCGTCGAAACCGGTAATCAGATCCTTGTAGAACGCTTCGAAACAGGTACTCGCATCCATGATCGTGAGCAGCTGATGCGCGTGGTATAGGGAAACCAGTGCCGGCCTTAACAATCAGCCGCGAGGCCGTGCGCGGGTCGTGAACGTGACTGTCAGTCGCCCACAATTCGACGACGTCCCCATGCTCGACGATGTCGATCGGCGTCAGTGTCTGCGGATCGGCCGAGACTTCCGATCCCGGCGCCCAGGCAATCATCCGCGGGTCGAGCACCCGTTGCCGTTGGGCCAAGGTCCGCGGCATCTGGGAGTCCGGCCAAAGAGCGGCCATTGGCGCGCAGGGTCCCCCTCGCGACGAGCACCCGGGTCGGGGCTGGCGACGTCGCCGAAACGATCTCGTGCTGTCAGCGCATCTCATCGCCTCCGCGTTCGTTTGGCGAGTAACGTCGAAGCTGCCGTAGCCTCTGCCGACGACATAGTGCACGTCCGCTGGGCGACGTCCGGTGACCTCGGGCAAAGCGCTAGGTCATTCGCGCGTCGCTGGCTGCCCGCAGACTTTGGCGAAGCATCCGTTCACGCGCAGCAGTTCGTCCGACGCGGCGAGTGGCAGGCGGAAACTTACCCTTGGAATCAAGGTAGCGCATTAAACAGACCGCGTGGTGCGTACCTTGCCACGGTGGTCGATACGTGCTTTGACGTCGCTTTATTCCCCATCGAACCTGGAGCCGAGCGTCGTGCAAGGCAACGTCCTATTGTTATCGCAACGTCGGATTGCCGACCTCGTTGCATTTTGTGTCGCTTACGAATTCGAGGACGCGTTCGCGGCTGTTACTGGCGCCGAGCGAATCGATGCGACCGATCTACCGGGTCTGGAATTCTCCCGGCGCGCCTACAAGCTCACACGCCTGGCATCCGGCTCCCGCGGATTTGCCCGCCGGCTTGCCCCTTACCCACGGAGCAAGGTGGTCTTGGAGCGCGACTTCGACCTCTTTTTTGCGGTGTTCAGCCACAGCTATCAACTATACTCGCTGGCGACGATTCCCAACTGGCGTCAGCGCTGCCGCAAGGCGGCGTGCTTCATCACCGAGGTCTGGGCGTCGGATCCAGGCCCCGGATATATGCTCGAGCTCCTGTCTGACTTTGACCATGTCTTTCTTGGGTACAATCACAGCCTCCCGTCAGTGGCACGCGTTTCTGGTCGACCATGTACCTATCTGCCGCTGGGGATTGATGTGCCGCGCTTCCTGCCTGCATCGTTGGAGGCGCCGCGGCCGATCCATGTGTGCAACATCGGCAGACGATCTGCGGTGACGCATCAGGCGCTACTTGAAGAGTGTGAAAGACAGAAAAGCTTCTACTACTACGATACTGTGGCGGCGAGCGGCATGGATCTCAAACACCGGACGTTCCGCGTCGACAGCCCGCACGAACATCGCCGCATGCTGGCGACAATACTTAAGCACAGCCGCTACTACGTGGCCAATCGGAGCTACGTCAACCAGCCCGAGTTCGGAGCGGGTCGTGAGGAGATCTCTGCGCGGTTCTACGAGGGCGCGGCAGCTGGCACGGTGATGATCGGCGAGGCACCGCCCACCGAGGAATTCAAGCGGCAGTTCGATTGGCCCGACGCGGTGATTCACCTGCCATTCGATTCTCCCGATATCGGTCGCATCCTCGCGGATCTGGATGCCGATCCTGAGCGGTTGCGAGCGGTTCGGCGCAACAATGTCAGAGAGGCCGCTCTCAGGCACGACTGGCTCTATCGGATTCAGACGGTGTTCGACGTCCTCGGTTTGACGGCGACCGGGGAAATGAAGGCGCGCGCCCAACGCCTTGGTCAGATCGCTGCGCAGGCGTAGGGTCGACCGACCGCCGGAACCCCGGGATGGCTAGGGTTTTCCGCCCTTGATGCGGTTGTAGATGAGCCCAAAGTGTCTGAGCTTGCGCTTCCAGCTCGACTTGCGCACGCTACTCCAGTCGACCATGCTGTCGTTTATGTCATGATGGCCACGCTGCCCATCCGGTATTTCACCCTGCTCGATGCTTTGAATCAGCAGAGGTAGTCGTTCGTAGAAGGCAGCGTTCCGATCCTTGGGATGAATGCTCCACATACCCGGCGCCTGTCCCAGAAAATCGATTCGCAGAAAGCCCGCCCGCTGCATGGACGAGGACAGGATTTCCTCTGGAAGCATAAAGGGAAAGTTGCCCTCCAAGCGCGCCTGCCAGCGGCGAAACATGGGCGGCGGAAGCAAAGGCAGCGGCGCTAAATGAGAAAGAAAACGCCGCCGATCAAAGAAAGCCACACGGGAGCTAATGCCCGTCGAACGAAAAGCCGGCGAAGTGTAAGGTTCGGGCGTAAGCTCCTGAGAACGCAACCTCCCGTCGGGGGTTGGGGGGCCAGGGAGTGGATTGCACACCATCACCTCGGGACGGGCTTCCATCAGTGCCTTGGCTTCGGCTATCCAAGTCTGGCTGCCTCCTCCAAACATCATGTCGGAATCTATGTGAAAAATGTGGTCATGGCGGGCACTGGCGAAGCCCGAAAAGTATGAGTAGAAAGGTCCTCCATTCCAGTCCTTAGGTGGGATGAGCTCCCCTCCAAAGAATTGATCACTGATCTTCCTCACAACATGAGGTGAGTAGTCGACCTCATGCATCCGTATCTTTGGATGGGCCGCCGACTGCTTTTGCACGAAATCAAGAAAGCCAGGTAAGCGCTCCTTCCACGCTGCTCCAAACCGACCACGGCTCTGATGCAGATCCAACGTGAGTAATATCTCATCCACTTGCCCCTCAAGTTGTCGGAATTGGTGAGGCAGGATGTGAATGAGGTGCGGCAAATCCGTTGGCGCAAGATTGATCTGTAACGTAGTTGCCATAAAGGGTTGCCTGGATAATACGTTTCGGTGAGTGAGGTCACGCCGACGCTCGCTCAGGCATATCGGGCTCAGCGGGCCAGGACCAAACGGATTCATAAGTTCTTCTGCAACGCTCGCATTTTTGCGGCCTATCGGCAAGGCGGTTTCGCGCATTGAGGAGATTTGGCGCAATTTGGATACTGCGTTGACATTCCCTGGCAGACCAAGGGCACCCCGAGAGCGGCGTCGCGAGCGGCCGGCCGTACGGCAGGTCGACGCGATCCGACGTAACGTCCGCAACAACCGCCGCACCGCCTCGTTTGGCGTGATAGGCGGCATGAAGTCCGCGCTCGACGCGGGGTGCCAGGCATGGGGCTTTCGTCGGCCGCGACTCTCTGGACCGGCTTTTTGCGCAAGCTGCGCCGGCGAGCCCCGTGCGTGCTGAAGCCGTCATTCCCGCTGCGCGACGGGATTGAAAGCCGCAGTCGGCAACATCCCTGTCGCTCCGCTCCGCCAATCCGAGATCAAGCGCCGCACCCGTGCAATGCGTCCACCCCGTGGTGCCGCGAACCCGAAGTTCGCCACGATTTCTCGACGTACGATTGCGAGCTTCGGGTTCGCGGCACCAGAATCAAAGCGGCACTAGCATGATAGAGCGTCGATTTCGAAGTTCGCTCAGATGTTGCCGCGAGTGCTTGGGAACTCCGTAATCGAGATAACTAGAACGAATGGCTCAACGGCCCTGCACAATGCAGACGTGCATATCTATCTTGCGATGCCGGTGGTTGCAGAGAAGGATGATTTGTGCACAGTGTGAAAAATCATCCCGGTAAAAGGGAGTCGGGGGCGTGATGGTGGCGTCATTCGTCGCGCCGCGTCTGGTCGCAACCGCTACGCACGCATGATGATCGGGAAGCTGGCTGAGCTTTTTCGGCAACGATGGCTCGCTATGATGGATAAGCACCGCGACTTGATGGATAGGCATGATGTATCCGTTCTTGCTGGGAATTATGGTTGCGTGCACGCCATCACTGCTCGTACTCGCTTGGATCGCGTGGCGAGCTCCCCTCTTCGATTCTGACGAGCAGCCAAGAGTCAGCGATCACCTCCCCGATGGTGGTGCAGCTCGGCGGAAGCGACGCCTACCCCGTATTCGGCGGCAGCGAAGCGTGCCCCGCATCGTGCCCTAGCGAGTGGCTTTCGCGGCACGCCAATGAAACCGCAGAACCGCTGATGAGATATGACGATCCTGCGCGGCGCTCGCGGCCAAGAACTCCCGCGGATATTCTACGCAACATGATCGACTTGGGGCCGAGGATCGACTTGGGGCCGAGGATCCGATGGGGATGCAACTCGTCGGGTTGACCGGCGTGGTACCCGGCGAACGCTCGTTCTCGTCGACTGGTCCGGGTCCTGGGAATGGCTATCGCGGTCAGACCAGGGAGAAACGTGCTGGTGCGAAACCGCACATTTCAAAGTTGCACCCGACGGCTTCACCCAGGATGACGTGCTCATCGGTCTACCCTTCACCCAGGGGCAACCAGGTCTCGCCCGTGACGGGGCCACCCCTCGGCCCCGCGGGCGGTATCCCACTGACCGGTACCGCGCTATTGACCAACGATCCGGGTTCAGTTACCGTTAACCTAAATATTTATAGAGCGCGTTTGCGCGCCGTTTCGCGAGATTTGGCATTAAATTATTGATGTGCGGGGATTTTTCATGACGGACCGTTCCGACAGCGCCGGCATTGAGTCGCTGCTGCCCAAGGGTTTCTCCAGTACCTGGATGCTTCGGGGCTCGGACCGGGGCGAGCGATTGTCGGCATTTTTACTTAGACTGCTTGCCCTCGAGTTCCTGGCGGTTGCTGGCTCGGCCTACGCCGCGACCATCGCGTACCATTTTGTCATCCTGAACCAGGCACCCGCTGCGCAAAAATATATTGTGGCGTCCCTCGGCATAGCGACGTTGGAGCTGCTTGTATCATCGACCCTCCGACACTATGCCGAGATCCAAATTCAGCCCGTCCATAAATTCCTGTGGAACGGCATTGGGGCCGTGCTGCTGGCCCTTTCAATGTTCGTATCGATCATTTTCCTTCTTAAGATCGGTGCCGACTATTCGCGTGGCACTTATTTGTTTCAGTTCGTTTGGGTTGGCGCGGCCGTGTTGAGTGTGCGTGCAGTGGGCTTTTCCAAGATGCACTCCGCCATTTCATCGGGCCATATGGAAGCCCGTCGTGTCGCGATGATCGGCCATTCTCAAGATGTCAGGCAATTCGTCAGCCGCTTGAGGTCTGCCGGGATTCAGACCGTCTCGTCATTCGACTATCCCGGCTGCAAGGATGAAAGTCTCCTGGAACATTCCGGCAGTGGGAGCGCGCCGAGCCAAGAAGTTGAGGATATCATCGGCAAGTGCCGCGAGCTTCGACTCGACGACGTATTCATCGTCGCAAAGCATCAAAACCTGCCGACGCTCAGCCGACTGACCACATCGCTCTCGGTGCTGCCCGTCGGCATTCACATCATCCTTACCGATTGGCTCGATCTCCTCGCTGCCGCACGCATCGCCGAATTCGGCAATGTCACGTCCATCCAGGTAGCTCACCCTCCCTTGACCCCCTTCGACTGTGCTCTGAAGCGGGCATTTGACATCACGGTTGCCGGACTGGGATTGTTGATGTTGTCGCCGCTGCTGGCGATCGTTTCGATCGCGATCAAGCTCGACTCTCCGGGACCGATCGTTTTTCGGCAGACGCGGTACGGCTATAACAATGAAGCCATTCAGGTATTCAAGTTCCGCACGATGAGGACCATGGAGCCGGGCCACGCGTTCACTCAGGCAACTCGGAATGACCCGCGCGTCACAAATATCGGTCGCGTCTTGCGTCGGAGCAATATCGACGAGTTGCCTCAGCTTATCAATGTCCTCCGCGGCGATATGTCGATCGTGGGTCCGCGACCCCACGCGACTTCGCACATCAGAATGTTTGAAGCGTTGATCCCGCCGCTGTATCGGCGGCACAAGGTCAAACCCGGAATAACGGGTTGGGCCCAGGTCAACGGCAGTCGCGGTAGCACCGATACCCTCGAGAAGATGCAGCGTCGGGTCGAGCTTGATCTGTACTACATCGATAATTGGTCGTTATTGCTCGACTGCAAGATCGTCCTGCTGACGCTTTTTTCACGGAAAGCGTACCAAAACGCCTACTAGGAGCACGTTCCGTTCCCATGGAGTCGGAGCGTGCTGGATCCGCTGTTTGGTGCATATTCTTATCGGCGAAGCGGTGCCCACCCGGGATCAGGTCCGCGGCCCAGGGTGATTGAGGGGCCCGGGGCCTTTCCACGCTAATGTCATGCAGGCCCGGTTGCGGCGCTAACCCCCGACCGGGTTATCCCCGGTCGTCAGTTCTCGTCGCCAATGGGTACAGGTTTTCCGTCGAAATGCTTCAGTCCGTATATCCGTAGCGAGCATATGCCTTATTGTGATAGTAGCGTGCCCGGTTCCCGTCATAAAGGCTAAGCGCTTTCATATCGACTTTATTCAGAGCCACGCCGAGAATCTTCTCGTAAACGCCGGGTGCTCTACTCAATGCATGTTGAACGACCGTCGTGTAAGTGCGCCCCCAGTCGACGATCAGGAGATACGAGTCGACAAGTTGAGTTGTCCCGCGAACGTCCACTAACGGGGCAAGCGGCGGCAGATCAACGACAACATAGTCGTAAGTGCACCGAAGCTTCTCGAAGAACTTCTTCATGGCGCTCGAAGCCAGAATCTCGCTGGAATGAGCAATAGGCGCCGCAGAAAACACGGGCAGGAATGTCAAGTTCAGGGACGGCTCCTTCCAGACAGCCTCGTCCAGAGAGACTTTTTCGTAGTGCGCCTCGACGATCCCTGCGGTTGCGCGCGGGGCGAGGTCTCGAGACAGTGATGGATTGCGCAGGTCGCAGTCCACCAGGATGACGCGCCCGCCGAATTGCGCGATGCTGCGCGCCAAAGCAGCTGCGATGGTGGACTTACCCTCGTTCGGAACGGCCGAGGTTATCCCGATGACTTTATTGACCGTCGCGGCACCTTGCAGGTCCGCAGCAAACTTTATCGTACGAATGGCTTCGGCAAAGCGGGAGAACGGCTGCTCCACCACACTCGACGAAGGGCCCGGGTCGTTCAGGATCAGGCGCGTCCGCGGGTCTCCCGAGATCGGCTCCGGTTGGCCCTTGGCCTTATTCCTGGGCTTCTTTTGAAGAGGAATGAGAGCGAGACATCTCAGGCCGAGCAGCGATTCGATTTGGCCGCTTGTCCTAAATCCACGGTCCAGGAAGTCGCGCAGTGCCCCGAGTCCAATTCCGAAGAATAATCCCACCAATGGCGTCATCGCGACAATCAATAAGCTCTTTTGATAGCTCCTTTTTATTGGAGGCGTCGCCTTCGTGAGCAGCCTGGCTTCGGTGTAGGGGAACGATTGCTGCTCAATCGCTTCCGTATACCGCTTCAGGAAATTGTCGTAGAGAGCCTTGTAGTTCTGCGCGGAAGTTTCGAGATTGCGCAGGACCACTTGAGCTTCATTCGAAACCTGCGATTGGGTAATGGCCTGACGAAGCTGGTTTTCGATCAGCTGCTGGGCCTCGCTCGCGGAATCGTAATCGCCCTTGTAAGACTCCCGAATTCGCTGCAGTTCGTCGAGGATCGACGCTCGAATCCCGCGCATGCTGTTACGCACATTCACCACGGCGAGGTGGCTAGGGCCGTACTTTTCCGACCACTCGGCCTCACGCGCAGCAAGGTTCAGATATTGGGTTCGCAGGTTCGTTATGAGTTGGTTGCCCGCTCCGTCACCTGCGCCGCCCGCTGCGTTGATGAAGCCGTTGCCGGCCGGGTCATCGAGCGCGGCATTGATGCGATCCAGGCGAGCCCGCATGTCGGAGGTCTTCGCGCGGGCGAGTGCGAGCTGAGTATTGAGATCTGCCAGCTGCTGCTCCGTCAGCAGGCGGCCATTCCCAGCATCGACGATCTTGTTCTTGGCCTTGTAGTCGATAACCGCCTTCTCGGCAGCGGCGACCTGGTCACGTAATTCCGTGATCCGACCCTCGAGCCATTTACTGCCTCGCCGCGTTACTTCATATTCCGCATCGATCTGGCCCGTGATATACTCCTTAGCGATTGCGTTGGCGATTTGGGCGGCACGCTCCGAATTCTCCGATTCAAAATTGACATCGATCAGATATACGCCCCGCTGCTTGACGGTGTAATGCTTATCGAAAATCCGCAGCGCATTTCGCGTGCGCCATGACTCCGATTGCGACTCCGGCCCCCGGGTTTTTATATAGTTCGAAATAATCGGAAGTTTGGCTGCCTTTTCCATCAAGCTCGAAATGATCGGTACTGCCGGAGCCTTTCCGAATTCCGGATCATCTGCGAGATGCAGCTCATCGATGACCTTCAGAGCAAGATTTTCAGACTTGAGTGCCTCGAGTTGGCTTTCCAGTGGCGCATTGGCCATCCCTTGGTCACCAAGATTCCCTGGCTGCTGGAAAAGTTGAAATTTTCGCGGGTCCAACTGGAGCGTCGCTGTTGCCGAATAGGAGGCCGGCACCGCCATGAAATAGGCGAACCCGGCCCCGCCCATGAACAGAACCGAAATCAGGATGAGCCAGAACCGTCGGCGGCCGAAGTCGGCGATGAACTCAAGGCTGAATCCGGTAGCAACGAGTTGTTGCCCGGCAGTGTCGTGGGAGGGATATGCCCCAGGTCGGTTATCGCCTTGAGGGCTTTCGTGAATGCTCAAATGAATGCTCCCATAGCAAGCGAATCGCCCAAACAGATAGCGAAATCAATCGCCTGCGCTTTCTCAACTTGTCGGAGCGCGGCGCCGTCCCAATCAGCCCATCCAATCGATGACGATAACGAACACAGCCCCGTTTTCAATTTTTTTTTCGGTACCGAAGTAGCTTCTATTTTGGGGATACAATCCTATATTTGCAATTGCTAGATAGTTATCTCCGTTGGTGCAAGCAAAAATTGTTTCGCCGCGTGGCCTTGCCCAACGTTACAGGACACTGGAAGCGTCTGCCTTGAGATCGCGGCCGGTTCCGCCCCGGTTGGTGCTAATCCCAGCCGGGAACCTGACCTTCCCGGAATAACCCAACCCGAACCAGAGTCTTGATTTCGTTAGCCATTCAGGCGATGATGGGTGGTTCCCGCCACGTACTCTCGAACTCGGCTCCGCACTGGGATCCGGCCTCATTTCAGGTGACGCTACCCTGGCAGAAGGACCCGCAAACTTGGCGAAGCAGAAGATTGCGGGTGGGGCGTGGCAGCATGTGGCAGCCGATCGTTTCGAGGTGAGTCCCAGAAAATTGGCGGCAAAGGCTGGCGCGAGACGCGGGGCAGCCTGCCCCGACGACGGCTCGGCGCGAGCAGCGGCTATGATCTGCGGAACGGCCGGGCCTGATTCGGGCGAAGACGGCCGCCCAGTTGCGCGCCATCGCGCGCTCCCTCGGCAAATCGGAAACTGACATGCGCCGAGATCTTGAAGCAAAGCTGGATGTGCTGGAAGCGCGAAACGTCATTCTCGTAGATCGTCGGCAAACCTACCTGGACGAGGAATTCGACGTGGGCCGCGTTGGTCGCGGCGCTGTGCTGTACCCTGGCACTCGTCTTATCGGCACGCGGACCTTTGTTGGTCCGGGAGCGCAGGTCGGCATCGAAGGACCCGCGGTCCTTGAAAACGCGATTATCGGCGAGAACACGGCGATTGCGAGCGGGTACCTCAATGAAGCGGTCATGCTGCGCGATTCCAGAATTGGTTCAAACGCCCACGTTCGAGCTGGAACACTATTGGAGGAAGAAGCATCCACCGCCCACGCGGTAGGGCTCAAGCACACGATCCTGATGAGCTTTGTGACGATGGGATCGCTCATCAACTTTTGCGATGCCTTGATATCCGGGGGCAGTTCGCGAAGAGCGCATACCGAGGTTGGCAGCGGGTTCATTCATTTCAACTATACGCCGCGGGGGCAACATGGGGACAAGGCGACGCCGTCCTTGATCGGTGACGTGACCCATGGTGTGTTCCTGAAAGAACCGCGGATTTTCTTGGGCGGGTTGAGCGGGATCGTCGGTCCACAGAACGTCGGTTTTGGCTCATTTACAATCGCTGGCCAGGTTCTCAGAAGGGAGGTTCCCGCCAACCGCATTGTGGGAGATGTGTCCCGCCAGATCGACAAGGAATTTGATGCCCTAAATGAATCGCCCGACCGCATCCTGAAATTGAATGTCCACTATATCGGCCACCTCTCAGCACTGAGAGCTTGGTATCGCGAGGTGCGCTTGGCCCGGATCCCAGTGGCCCCAGATCATGAGCACCTACGCATCGTCACACAGGCGGCTTACGATCTACTCTTTGTTTGTATTGAGGAGAGAATCCAAAGGCTTCGCCAGTATCTGGAGGAGCGCAGCCTGCCAATTCCGGCATTCTCATTTGTCGTTCCGCCCTGCCCGTTGAAAATCGAGCCGAGCAATCCCTATGTCGACCACATCGAATGGGTTTCCGGCTTGTCCGAGGTTCAGGTCGAGCAAGGCGTTTCGTGGTTGCAATCGATCGTTCAAAACATCTGCAGTAGGGCCCTCGGCTGAAGCGCATTTCACTTTCGCAGCGTCTTAACCATTTGGCTCAGGGCCGGTGGCGTGTTGGGGCTGGCAATCGGACAGAGCCTATCATATGAGAGGATTCACGAAGAGCCGCCTCTGCTCGAGGGGCGCACAAGTGCCGCAAAGTTCAACCCTCATGGCAAAGATTGCAGCGTTCCTGACGCGAAGAAGATCTCCGATCCATATCTATATTCGGTTGAACGCGTGGCTGTGGAAGCGGCTGCCATCCAGGCTGCTGAATTCCAAACCGCTGCGCGCGTACGGCGCCTTTTTGCATAAGCTTGTTTGCCGTCACGCAAATCGCACGCAGTTTACCGGCACCTTCTTTCTCCGCAACCGGCCGCAACTCGAGCTCATGCGACGTTTGACGCGGCGGATGCCCGATGGTTCGACGTTGAATATCTCGGTTCTTGGTTGCAGTATCGGGGCGGAGGTCTATTCCATCCTGTCGACACTCCGCGCGGCGCGACCGGATCTCAACGTGCGCTTGCGTGCCCTCGACAACTCGGCGGAAGTACTGAAGATCGCCGAGGCGGCGGTCTATACGAGTGAAGCCTCCGATTTGGTTGGCGAATCAATATTCGAACGAATGACCCATGCGGAATTCAGCCACATGTTCGAGGGAGACAAACGCGCCGCCCGGGTCCGACCATCGATTCGGGAGGGGATCAGCTGGCACTTGGCCGATGCAAGTGAACCCGGGCTGATCCACAGCGTCGGGCCTCAGGACTTCGTGGTGGCGAGCAATTTCCTCTGCCACATGCGGCCCGCGGAAGCGGTGGATTGTTTGCGGAACATAGCGCGGATGGTGAAGCCCGATGGGTACCTTTTTGTAACGGGTGTTGATCTTGACGTTCGTGCAGGTGTGGCGCGCGAGCTGGGTTGGCAGCCGGTTTTGGATCTGATCGAGGATATTCACGACGGAGATCCGTCGGTAAGGCGAGACTGGCCCTGTGCGTGGTGGGGATTGGAGCCTCTCGACAAGCACAGGGCCGATTGGCAGATGCGCTATGCCACAGTTTTCCGGCCGAGCGAGGGCGGTTGACCAGGTTATGACCGAAGGCATTGCCGCTTATTTTGAAGATCACAGGGAATCGACGGACCTTGGGCGAAGAGCTTTGCGTGGGGGCATTGCATCGGTCGCGATGCAATACGGCAACGGCGCTCTTCAGATCGCGGCTGCGATCATTTTGGCAAGGTTGTTGGCGCCCGAGGACTTTGGACTGGTCGCGATTGTCACCGTTCTGACGAGCTTTGCACCGTTGCTGATCGATTTCGGCCTCGGCGACGCGACGACACAACGAAGCAAGATAACGCCGAGCCAGGTCAGCGGTCTCTTTTGGCTCAGCAGCGGGATCGGCATGTCAGTCGCGATCGTCGTTGCCGCCTGCAGCCCGCTGATTGCGTGGGCCTATCGTGATCCGAGGCTGGAGGCTATCGCACTGTGTTCTGGAATCACGTTCGTGCTGTGGGGCGTGTCGAACCAGCACCTGGCGCTTTTGCGGCGAACCATGCAATTCGGCCGAATTGCGAAAATCCAGTTTATCGGCACCTTGGCGGGACTCGTGATCGCCGTCGCTGTCGCAATCAGCGGCTACGACTATTGGGCACTGGTGGTGCGCCCGATTGCAACCGCACTATTCGTCACTGTCGGAGCGTGGCTCGCGTGTCGCTGGCGGCCAGGATTTCCCGTCATTGACGATGAAGTTAAATCGATGATCCGGTTTGGGCTGCACGTCGTCGGATTTTCGGTCACGTACACCGTGTCGAGAGCGGTGGACCGAATTGGTTTGGGCTTGTTCTACCGGCCAGATGAGGTCGGTTACTACCAGAACGCAATAACGCTCTACGACAATTCCATCTTTTCGGTCTTTCCGCAGCTGCACGCGGTCGGAAGCGCTGCCCTCAGCAAACTTCAATCCAATCCCGATGCCCTTCGGCAAAAATACGAAACGGCTCTGTCCGCGGTAGCGTTCTTTATCATGCCCGCAGCGGTCGTCCTGTCGGTGACCGCCCAGGACCTTACGGTCGTGCTGTTGGGCCAAAAGTGGCGGGCTGCCGGTTTTCTTCTGAGCATTGTCGCCCTGCGCGGCGTCTTTCAAGTTGTCGAAGCCTCGCAGGGCTGGCTTCATCTTGCCATCGGGAGAGCGGACCGCTGGCAGAGCTGGGGAATCCTCACTGCCGTTGTCCAGGTCGTGGCGGTGATCGCGGGCCTGCCCTTTGGTGCGATTGGTGTAGCGGTGACGAGCGTTCTGACAAGCGTGCTGATCGCCGTCCCATCCATCAGTTATGCTGGCCGGCCGATCGGTATCGGCGCTGCATTTGTCATCAGGGCCGTGGGCCCGCAGCTGACCGGCGCAATCTGCGCTGCGGCTGCAGGCTGGTGGCTGCGAACGGCCGCGCTCGCGGATGTTCCCAGTTTCGTCCGTATCTTGTTGTTGACCGCCTTCTGCGGCGCCATTTACCTTGCGGTCGTCGTCGGCCTGTTTCGACTCACCGCGCCAATCAGGATTGCGCTCAGAGTCGTGGAGGATGTCCTGAGGAGAAATCGCTAGCCGGCGGAGTCTTGTCGGGTGGGGAAGAAGCGGATTCACTTCCAGGATGCCGCCCGTCCAATTCCGTGGTTCGTCGGAACTCCACCGCACGCGGAAGGCCTGAGAAAACGTAGCTGCGTTTGCTTGCCGTCCCGCCAATAGATGCTGAGGCCCGCGTGTCTCCCACAACAACTTCGATCCGCGAAGCCGCGACGCAAGTGTATGGGCAGAGCGGCCTCGCCGCATCCATGCCACCGACCGAAGCTCTCGGGCCCGGCGCCACAGAGTCGGATCGATGAGCCCGGCGCGCCTCAATATCCTCTACGTTTCCCAGATGCCGGCCAGCCCCCCGCGATTTGGCGCGCAGGCGCGGATACACGGGCTCATGACGCAGCTTGCGCGAAGCCACGACCTGACCGCGGTGATGCTGGTCGGCGACGAGTTCGATATCGAAGAGTGCCGCCAGGCCGCCCAGGCCTATTGTCGCGAGACGGTGCTGATCCCCTACGCGAGCGGGCAGGAAGGCTTCACCAAGCGATTCCTGCAGCTTCGATCCCTGGGCTCGACACGGAGCTTTGAGCGGCTGCTGTGTACGGTGCCAGCATTTCAGCGCTCGCTGGATCGGGTGCTGCGCGCCCGGGCGTTCGATGTTGTGAACCTGGAGTTCTCGTTCCTCGGCCACTGCGATCTGCGCCAAGCTCCGCCCGGCGAGAAGCTCCCGGCCCTCGTCGTCGACTCCCACAACATCGACTACGACCTGGCTCGTCAGTACGCCCGCGACGGCAGCAGCAGCGTGGTCCGTCGCCTCTACGCCGAGGTGAACTGGCGCAAGCTGCGGCGGGAAGAACTGGCGACCTATCGCGAGGCCGACGGAGTCTACCTGTGCAGCGCGGCGGACGAGCGGCGTTTGCTTGACGAGGTCCCTGAGGCCCGCACAACGGTCATTCCCAACGCAGCCGACGTCGAGTACTACCAGCCACGCCCGACCGACCCGCCGCCCGACGGCCGCACTGTGGTCTTCTTCGGGCTTCTCTCCTACGTTCCCAACATTGATGGGGTGACCCACTTCGTTAAGGACATCTGGCCGCGCATTGCTGAGGCGCACCCTGACGCGCGTTGCAAGATCATTGGCGGCCGGCCGCCGCCGTCACTTCAGGCGCTGGCCGGGCCCGCGGTCGAGCTGACGCGTTTCGTGCCGGACCTGCGGCCGCATCTTGCGGCGGCCGCCGCCGTCGTGGTGCCGCTGCGGCTAGGAGGCGGTACCCGCCTCAAAATCGTCGAGGCGATGGCCATGGGGAAGGCCATTGTGTCGACCACGCTCGGCGCAGAGGGGATCGACGCCGTCCCTGGACGCGACCTCCTCATCGCAGATCAGCCGGCGGCCTTCGCGGACGCAGTGAGCCGCCTGCTGGCCGATCCTGACATGGCCGCGCGCATCGGGCACTCGGCGCGGCACCTGACAGTGCAGCGATATTCCTGGAGCGGGGCGGCCCAGGCGCTGGAAGGCTTCTATCGTCAGATTTTGCAGGGCGGCCCGTGAAGGCAGCGCTCAACGGCGTGCGGCAATCGCCAGCAGCACCTCGTTGGAGGCCGCTATCGGCACTCGTCGTTACGACGTGACTTCATGAAACCACGGAGGCGGCAGCGGTACATCGGCCCGATCGATATCGTTTTTTGCGTCGAGCGGGTGAGGAAATGCCCGCGCGAACTCGGTTGACGTAACCCGATCCTTCCTGATGAAGGTCATCTCCATGACGCGCGGGATGACAAGTGAACGACAACGAACAGTCCGCCCATAATTGTTAGGATGATTGTGGACGACGTAGAAATCCTGGAGCAAACGTTCAAGGGTAGCTCTGATGATGACAAACGCATGCTTGTCCATCAATCTCTCAAGGTCATGCAGCTCGATGACTATGATACGAAAGCGGCGGAGCGTATCTCGCGATGCATTGAGCAATACGGGCCACTCTGCCCCCTCAATGTCCATCTGCAAGATGAGATCGTCATGGCCGGGTTTGTTGGTATTGACCCAATCGTCGAGGGTGATCGTCGTTTCGTTATTGATGACCCCGAGAAATTTTTTGCAGAAATGCACCATATCGCCCTTGATAGGCGCAGCGTCCACAGAAGCGTCGGCCAGATAGCACGGAATTCCCCGCTCGATAAGACTGGTCTCAAAAGTCGCACGATTATCGACGCCGGGCGAGAAACATGCAGCGATTCCTCTAAGGTCGTCCGGAACCAGGTAGCCACCGTCGCCATCGGATCCCAGCCGGATGAGCGGATGTTCAGTAACGAGTGGATGAAGTTGAGCAATCAGGGCCTGAACCGCGCCCTCATCGGCCTGCTTTGCAACCGATATTCCCATATTCAGGCAAGCAGTCACAAAGGCATATTTCATTAAAAAACCTCCACCTCTGCTACGTCAGAGAATTGCAGGTCAGCCCGGATTGCCGGAGGATTCGGAGACCGACGCCCGGAGCGGATGCTTCCTGGGAGGTGGTCCCAGCGGTGATGCGGAAGCCGCTTCCTCATTTGCCGTACCCCATTGCTCGTCACTTGGGTCGGTGCGGTTGGCCTCCTCGCCGTCGCCGTGTTCGGCGGGCCAAGGTGCCGAATATCCTCAATCGCGTTGGGTAGAGGCGAGAACACCGCTGGCTAGGGGAGAGGCTGGGCCGGGCCCCTCCGCGAGTCTTATGGGAATTGCCTGGCGCAGGCCTGGAGGTTCGGCATCGACCGCAGTAGGGCTCTGAGGCGCCGGCGCCTTGGCGGTCTCGAACAACCGCTTCAATCCGAGAAACCGCTTCTCGACGAGCTCGTAGCTCAGGTAGGCCACGGCCAGTGAGGCCGCCGCGCCCAGCGTCGCCTGCAATGCGACCGCCGCGCCGTGAGAGCCAAGCCAGCGGCCCAGCTGCAACTCGGTTTGGTTGCTGGTCAGGTACCACGAGATGAAGTGATGATAGACGTACAGGCCGTAACTGTAGGTGCCCAGGAAGACCATTGAGCGGCTGCAGAAGAAGCGTGCCGATGCCGATTGCTTTGGCGCGATGAGGGCCCATACCAAGAGGCAGGCCAGCAGAATCTGAAACAGCGCTGCCCGCACCGACCCCACCAACTCCAGGCCCTGGCGCGACACCAGGACGGTCCAAATAAAGGTGATCGCCAGCAATCCGCCGGTCACCGCGACGACCCGCGGCAGGGCCCGCACCAACAACTTCATGCCCCCGGGCTGGCGTGCCATCACGGCCATGAAAGCGCCCAGGGCCAAGCCGTCCAGCTTGAAGGGGGTCAGCACGATGGTGGTCCACCAGCTCACCCCCATGAGCAATCCGATCAGGCGGGCCAGCATGGCGCACAGCGAGGTCGCCAAGCTCACTGCGATGAGCGCCCGCGGCCGGGGCGCCAGCAGGAAGACCACCAGCGGCCACAACAGATAAAAGTGCTCCTCGACGGAGAGCGACCAGAAATGGTTGAGGTAGGAGAACGACCACTCCTCATGCCCGGCGAGGTAGATGTTGACGCCGTAGAGCCATGCCCAGGCTTGACGGTCCAGCAGGTAGTCGAGCGTCGGCCCCCGCAGCAGCGGGATCAGCGGGGCCACAAAGAAGACCAGCGCCAGCACGCCGTAGTAGAGCGGGAAGATGCGCAGGACGCGCCGTATGTAGAAATTGCGAAAGTAGTGCGGCTTGTTGCGCGCGTCGTAGAGGATGCCGGTGATGAGAAAACCGGACAGGACGAAGAACAGATCGACACCGAGGAGTCCGTACTTGGTGACGCCGACGATGGCGCGCTCGACCCAATTGCCGGGCAGCATCTGGCCGACGAAGTGGAACACCAGGACCATCAGGACGGCCAGGCCCCGGACCCCGTCGAGCGCCGGCAAGTGCCCACGCAGGCTCAACGGCGGTCCGGCACTCGCCACGGCCGGCGCGCTCAACGTTGGTGCTGCGCTTGGACTCGAGGGCGTGATCACGGGAGCCTATTCGCAGATCGCGCGAGCTTGTCGGAGCCCCCCGCGCGCGCAAGGCCCAGATGCGGTCCCGCAACGACAGGACCCCGACGGATCGGCGCAAGCATGCCGGGATGGGAAGGCTGCCAGTATCGGCCAATTTCGGCCGCGACAATCAAAAACAGCAGCCACAACGTTTCCGTACCGCGCATCCAGGTGGTCTCAAGGATATTGGTGAGCACAACAAAGAGAGCAAGGCTGAGCAGAAGCCACGCCCGAGCCGGCGCGCGATCTGCCACCCGCCAGATGGCGTGGAAGGTTACTGTGATGAAGACGACCAGCAAGATAAGGCCAATGTACCCCATCTCCAGCTGCGTATCCAAATAGCCGTTATGGGCCGACGGCATGGTCTTGACCCAGCCTGGAGCCTCGACGACGCTCGGCGCATCGGGCCCCACGAGCCAGAAGGACTGATATCCCCAACCAAAGAGCGGCTTGCGTCCAATCTCGTAGTTCGCGAAATCCCATATGACCGTCCGACCCGATAAAGTATAATTACCGTATAGGTACCACGACAGACGATTCACAAGATTTCCAGCTATGCCGGACACTATGGCGTAGCAAATCGGTATGGGTGACAGCACGATCGCGGGTGAAATCCTCATTCCCCTTCCAATCATCAACGTCACCCCGGCGAGCAGCGGAGCAACCAGTGCAAGGCCAAGCGCTCCTTTTGACTTGCTTACGAGCATGAGCCAAACGGCGACCGCCATGACTACGATACTCAACGCGCGCCGCCAGCCGGAATAGAGCATTTCATGAAGTGCCAGCAAAAACGCAATTGCTCCGCATTCTCCCAGGACACCCTTGAATGAGAAATATCCTGGATAACCTATGATCTGCTTGTCATAGACAATGGGATCCTGACTGAGCACGAAAGGGACGTTCAGGATGCAGGCGAATGCGAAGCATAGAAACAGGCCGCGCATCATGTCGGCTGATGGATTCGCCAGCAAGGCAGGCAGAACAATCGATGTAACGACCATCACCTGCAGGACATACCTGCTGAACGACAACTCCGGTCTGAAAGCCCACAGGATGCTTGTTCCGGCAAATGCGAGATACGCAAAGAGGCAGAGGACGTGGGGAGCCCAAGCAAGGCGAGAACGATTTCGAATCAACATAATGACGGAAATTGCAAGCAGCGCGGGCCAGAAAATCTTATTGTCCAGGCGGGGCGCCATGAGGGCCTGCAGGGCCTCCTGCTGGTTCGCAAACTTTCTGTTGGCGGGGGAACCGGTAGTGATGTATGCCAACATTGGCGACGCTATTAAGACGAAAGCAAATGCCGAGATCGGGACGAGCACGAATTTGTCCAACATCGGAGTGGACGATCTTGCACGGCCCAATTCCAAGGAATGCGTTGAGGCTTTGAACATTTTCGTACGCTTGTCAGCGGCCGGTCCTGATCGGCGGCAGCGTTGGGCGTTCTCCTTCGCTCAGGACGTTGGGGCAGACGGGATACGCTGTCAATCGGCGCAAAATCGGCAGCCTCAATCGGCGAGCAACAGGAGTCAGGTCCAATCTCGATGAAGCTTACTTAACGGCATGGTGCAATTTTTTTCAGGAGAATCAGCGCAATGCCCGCCAATTTCCCCTTCCCTTCCGTATGGCAGGTTAATCGCGGAATGTCTAATCAAATTGCGTATCCGTAAGGCTGAACAATGACTTGCTCCTTCTTCCGCGTCGTCGTGCCCGTGACTGTTGGCAAAATTTCCTGTCCATCGCTCAAATTGCCGGGTCCAGGCTCAATCGCCCGCTGGGGTGTTGTGCCCGGCCCGCAGGGCGGCCAACGTCGCGGCGCGAACCGCCGGCGGGGTGCGAGATTTCGACTGGATCAGTGCAGCGACGTCAGTGGGCCGGACGCCGCGGACGAACTGGGCCGCGCTCTCCATGTCCAGCGGAGCATGCTCCCAATAGCTCAGGCAGAGCGGGTCGTCGGAAGCGAACGAGTTCGCCGGCGCACCAACCACGCCATCGACGAACACGCCATAGAGCACGAACTCGGAAAAGTGGAGCTGGCCGCCAATCGCCGTGGGCCAAGGACGTCCCGTCGTGGCAGCGACCCGCGTCAACATCCGCCTTACGATCACCGGGTCCCACGCATTAAGGGAGGAAATGTAGTCAGGATACGGTGGTGCTGCCGGCGGCAATCCCAGCAGGGCGCGGGCTATGCGGTGCCAAATCATGTGGCGAGGCAGCCGATCGTCGATATGACCCGGATTGCGAAAGAAGCGCACCGTGCCACCCCGGGTGAACGTTTCGGCGGTGAACGGCCGGAAGAACTCCACGTCGGAATCGGCGATCAGCACCGCGTCGTCCTGCGAAGCCGCGACCACTGCCAGCTTGATCACCTGTTGTTGAATCCAACCACGCACCGGTGGGAACGGCCGGCGCAAGTTGATCTTGATGTTAATGAACGGTACGGGCACGAACGTGCGTGGCAGAAAGTCGGCCTCGCACCGGATATGCGTTCGTGGACCGGCGAGCCGACCGAACAGCTTGAGGTCCGGACGCGGCACGATGATGTGATGCTGAACCGTGTCCGGCGAATTCTCGAGCACCGACCGGTTCAAGTTCACGCACATCTCGAAGTCCGGTGCGTAGCTTATCGTGGTAACAGAAAGGCGCGTCATGGCCCTCATCCTAACGATTTTCAGCTTAGGAGTCTGCCGAAAGCTTATCTCGGATTGAATTACTTTCTAGGCTCGTTCGGGATCACCGCGTGTGCGCTTGTCGGTGGTGCTTCCGAGCCATAATCTGTTTCGCAACAATACTCTATTTCGCCCCGCTCTCAAGGAGGCCTCATCCGTGCAATCGATCTCTGGCTTGCGTTGGGCATTTATCCTCATAGTGTGCGCGCCATTTGTTATCCCGGGCGCACTCATGGCGGTCACCAGTTTCGCCAACGATGACTCGGCGAACGGCAAGCGCCTTCTCGCGCAGGATAGCACGCTCCCGCAGAGCGCAAACGCACCGACGCAGAAGGAAGGCATCATTCCAGCGGACCGGATGACGACGTGGAATCCGGGACTCAATGCCGTGGGCGGCATTCCCAACCGGACGACGATATACCGCACGCTCTCGCCGCGCGGAGGCTCTCTCGACGACACGGCGGCGATCGAGGGTGCTCTCAATACCTGTCCACCCGGACAGGTGGTTCAGCTGAGCACTGGTACCTTCAACATCAACCGCGGCGGTCTGCACTTCAGGACCCCCGACTGTACATTGCGCGGCTCCGGCACGGGGGAGCTGGGATCGGGCAATGGGGGCACCCGGCTGATCAAGGCCGATCGCGAAACGAATCGGGACTTCGCAGTTCTCTATGTGGGGAGGGGTGATCCAGCCGTGTTCGCATCCTCGACCAACCTCGCCGCAGACGCGATAAAGGGCGCAAACTCCGTTTCGCTCGCGAGCAATCCTGGGATCCGGGTCGGCGAGCTCGTGCTCATCGATCAACTGACGGACAATGACCCGCGGGTGTGGTGGGGACCTGAACACCATCCGCCTGGCGGAGAGTCGCGGAGATGGTTCGCCCGGCAAGACCGTTCACTCACGCAAATCATGGAAGTGACTGCTGTGGACGGCAACACCGTCACGTTCTCAACGCCGCTCCACATAACATTCAAGACAGAGTACGGGGCCCAGCTGTCGCGTTACGGCACGTATCCCGGAGTACGGATTTCGGACCCCGTCCTACGTCGCGTGGGCATCGAAGATCTCTACATCTATGGAGGGATGGGGGGGCATGGCAATGTCTCCTTGGCCCTGTGCGCCTATTGCTGGATCAAGAACGTCGAGTCGCACTGGTCCATCGGCAACTCGGTAGGCCTCCACGCGACGTTCCGAAGCGTGCTCAGGGATTCGTATCTCCACGAGACACCGGACCCCAATCCAGGGGGTGGGGGATACTTGCTAAGCGTCAATTACGGCGCCTCCGACAACCTTATCGAGAACAACGTGATGTGGAACGGCAACAAGAACATCGTGATGCGAGCGACCGGAGGCGGGAACGTTGTCGCGTACAACTACATGGATGATTCCTATGGAGGGCAATACCCGAACATGCCCGAAGCGGGACTGAATGCCGGGCATTGCACGACACCGCACATGGAATTGTTGGAAGGCAACTACAGTCACAACTATAAAGGCGATAGCTTTTGGGGTAATTCGATATACATCACGGTGTTCCGCAATCACCTGTCCGGTCTTCGCGCCGCCCGCCCTCCCCTGAATACATACAAATCTGGTGTCTATCCCTACATGGATCTCCAGGGGCGCACCGCGGTGGATATACTGGCGCACAGCGATTACACGAACCTGGTCGGTAACGTGCTCGGATTTGAGGGACAATCGCTTTTAAGCTACCACCAGGGCGGCTACTCCTACGCGCAAACCGGATGGAAGTACGAAGAACTCGACGGATTCACGAGCATTCGTAAAGGCCAAGTGACCATGTGGTCCATCGGAGCGCAACAGTCCGGCGGGTGGAGCTGGGTGCCAACGACCTACAAGACACAGCTTCGCCAAGGGAACTGGGATTGGGTTACGCGATCGCAACGGTGGCATGGAATCGGCGGAGAGGCCGGGTCAGGCACGCCTCAGGAGATCCCGAACTCACTTTATTTGACGGCGAAGCCAGCATTCTTCGGTGCCAATCCCTGGCCTTGGGTGAATCCGTCCAATGGCGCGGTGAGCACCCTGCCGGCGAAGGCTTGCCTGGAACAAGGGAAGATGCCGACCTGCATGCAGGGTGGTTGAAGCGATCATTGTGCGCGATCAAACTCAGGGCGACGAAGGACGTCGCGCCTGTGGAAAACGTCGGCCGAAAAGCCGCTTCGGCGAGAGCGGCATTGCAAAACGCCTGCCGACGTGCCCAAGCCCTTCAATCGTAAAGGCTTGTCGGCGGGTGTCGCGCCCCCGTTCTGACCGCAGGTTTCTCAGACGGCGGTTGCATTGCAGACGCGTCACTCGATATGCGCGCCCCTCCAGTCCCACCACAACGACCTGCCGCGGAATCAGACTATCGACATACCGTGCCGGGTAGCATATTAGGGTTGGAATGGACGAGTCGGGAGCGGAGGGATTTTGGAAATGCCCAATTGGCTGTTGGCTCTGATTGCCTTTGCGGCTGCGCTGGTGCCCGCGGGCGTCTTTTTTACCATATTTGTCGCGGGTTACGGTGAGTACGCTGAATACGGTACAGGAGGAATGAACGCAGCACCGGGTCCCTTGTTGGGCGCTGGCATCATTCCCGCAGCCTTGGTCATCGCTGCCGCGTACCGTGTCGCCAGGCGAAGCCGGCGAAGACCGTCAGGCAAGTAGTTGTCAGAGGATCTAGCTCGTCCCAGATCGCCTTTCTTTTGGTTTGCTCCTGTGTCCCGTCGCTCAGGCGCAAATCCCGTTGTCGCACGAAGGCGCCCGGCGCAACGATCTCCATCGTCCTTCTGCGCGCGGTTGCGAGGGCTCTTGAACTCCATGCCCCGCAATGAGTGGTTCGCTGCGCTCTTTATCGTCGGTTGCGTCAATGGTCTCGGCGAGCAGGTCATCGAGACGATTGGTTCGTCCGGATGGGTCGACGCCGCTCTCGGGACATTTGGCACGAGCGCGATTGTCTGGGTCGCCATCTATGCGGGCATAGGCCTGGTTCTCGAAGAGCGCTCGGAGCAGTTGCGCGCTGCCGATATTGTCGTTGGATCCTGTCTGCTCGTCGCATTCGCCCTGCCAATTGGCGGGGTGAGCTGGCTGGCGATTTCGATTCTCAGTCTCTACGCGATATTGGTCAGTGTCCCGTCATCGGCGCGATTCCGTGGAGCCACGATCCTGTTGGCTGCGACCATACCGATGTTCTGGATCCATCTCGCGTTCCGCTATTTTGGGGATGAAATCCTGAGAGGCGATGCTTCATTGGTCGGCTTGCTGTTGGGTACCGGCAGCACCGGCAATGTGGTGCCGTTTGTGCATGGCGCAGGAAGCCTGATCGTACTGCCATACTGCTCGTCATTTTCGAACGTGTGGCTCGCATTCCTGGGTTGGCTGCTGATTTACCAGTGGCGGCCGCGCCGCTGGTCGATTCAAGATTTACAATACTGTCTCGTCGCTGCGGCTTCGGTTATTTCAGTGAATGTCACCCGCTTGGGCCTGATGGCCTTAGGTCAGCGTCACTACGACGCGATTCACGGCCAATGGGGAGACCTGGTCACGAATTTGCTTATTCTCGGTACGACATTCGGAATTTGCCTGCTGGGTGTGCAACGTGAGACCGACCCCCGCGTTTAGCTGGCTGCTTATTTTTCTGATCCCCGCGACCTTCACGTGGAAGCTGGTGGCAGAGCCTCCGGCTTTGCACGATACGCAAGGGAGCATAACGCGATTTCTGTCGGCTCATGATTTCGACGTGACCGAGCAGACACCTGTGGGCGGCATCTCGCTCGTTCGCGCGGCGCGGGGCGATTGCAGGATGGTCGTCGCCGACGCGTCCTCTGACGGGGCGAAGCGCTACATCATGGATCACGTCGCAAGGACGATGGCCCGGCACTTTGTTGTATTTCGTGGCACGATCTACGATGGGCAGCCAACGTGGCTCATGATAACCCAGGATTGGTGGGCTAGATTTCTTCGCAAGCTTGGAATATCGCGATCCGAGGCGCCGCCCATCGTGGTTGCAGCGACTTTTTCCTGCAGCGCTGAGCGATTGCCCTGGGCCGAGGTGTCGATTGAAGCCGGTCAGCGCCAAGTGCCGCCAGCCGCCTCAGGGCCGCCGACGCAGTGATGGCAACGCTGACGAGTAAGCGACGACGATAGGCGTCGCGGTCACGCCTCGGTGTGGCGCTGATAGACGTCTTCCAGCCGCAGGATGTCGTCCTCGCCCAGGTAGCTGCCGACCTGAACCTCGATCAGCTCGAGAGGGATTTTTCCTGGATTGGCGAGGCGATGGACTGCGCCGATCGGCACATAGATCGACTCGTTTTCGTGCACGAGCCGTATCTCGTCGCCGACCGTGACCTCGGCGACGCCGCGCACCACAACCCAATGTTCCGAGCGGTGGAAGTGCTTCTGCAGGGACAGCCGCCCGCCCGAATTGACGCAGATTCGTTTGACCTGGTAGCGCGCCCCGAGGTCAGCGGTCTGATAGAAACCCCACGGCCGGTAGACCCGCCGGTGCTCCAGCGCCTCGTTGCGATTACGCGCCCTCAACTGTTCGACCAGATCCTTGACCCGCTCAGCCTCGCGTTTTGCGACGACCAGCACCGCATCGACCGTCGCGACCACGACGACGTCATCGAGGCCGATCACCGTGGTCAGAATGGTCTCTTCGGAGCGGATCAGGCTGTTGTTGGTGCTAAGGACTTCCGCTGGCCCTTCGATCACGTTACCGGCGGCGTCGGCATTGTCCTTCTGCACATCCCACACGGATTTCCAGTTGCCGATGTCCGACCAGCCGAAGCTCACCGGCAGCACGCCTGCCTGCGCGGTGCGCTCCATGACGGCGTAGTCGATCGATTTGCGTGGCGCCTGTGCGAACGGCCCCTCGGCGAGACGGAAGAAATCGAGATCGGACACCAGATTGTCGACGGCGCCCTTGGCGGCCGCCATGATGGCGGGTTCGAACTGTGCAAGTTCGCGCAACATGACGTCAGCGCGAAACATGAAGTTGCCGCTGTTCCACAGATAGCCGTCTCGGATGTAGCCGGCTGCAGTCGCCTCGTCGGGCTTCTCGACGAAGGCCGAGACCTCGCGGACCGCCGACCCGTTACTGCGAGGCTTTGCGTTGATGTAGCCGTAGCTTGTTGCCGCGTAGGTGGGCTCGACTCCGAACGTGACGATCGTGCCAGCAGCGGCGGCCGGCAATGCGGCACGGCATGCTTCGGCGAACGCCTCTGCGTCGGGAATCAGATGGTCGGCCGCCACCACGAGCAGGATCGCGTTGGGATCGCGCTTGATCGCGAACTCTGAAACCGCCGCAATGGCGGCCGCGGAATCGCGGCGTTGCGGCTCGAGAATGATGGTGGCCTTGGCGCCGCGCGCGCGCGTCTGCTCGGCGACCACAAAACGGAAATCTGAATTGGTGATGATGATCGGCGGCGCGAACAGATCGCTCCGGTTCACCCGGTCAAGCACCTGCTGGAACGTCGTCAGCTTGCCGATCAGCGGCACGAAATGCTTTGGCATCTTTTCACGCGACACCGGCCACAATCGGGTGCCAGCGCCGCCGCACAGGATCACCGGGGTGACAAGTTGGTTAATCATCGACGTCCACCTGATAAAAAATTGATCCGCAAGGCACGACAGAACAATCCAGATTGCCAATCAGCGGCACGAAACGCCTTGGCATCGTTTCGCGCGACACGACCGGGTGCAAGCCCCACCGCACAGGATCACCGGGTGACAAGTTGGTCAATCATCGACGTTCACCTGATAAAAATTGATCCCGCAAGGCACGATAGAACAATCCGGATCGTGGAACTAGGCCGTCTCGGTGAAGCAATCAGGGCCTCCAATAGAGCGTCAGCAAGTCACGTTGTCGAGGACTTACCCGCGAGCCGCGAACGGATTCTGATAGAGACCGAGGCGTTGGCAAGCAAGGTGATACAGGACCGGCGGTTGATGAAGAAGGTAGCGTCGCCACCGCGCCCGCGGCTCGCTCGCCAGCCGGTAGAGCCATTCCAACCCGGCGTCGGTGACCCAACTTGCCGGCCGCTCAAGGGTGCGGGCCTCGTAGTCGATCGTGCCGCCGAGCGGCAGGAAGGTCTTCACCAGCGGGAGCCGCTCGCGCTGGCGGACAATGAACTTCTCTTGCCGCCCGGCCCCCAGACCCACGACCAGCACGCTCGCCCCGGACTGGTTGATCCGCTCCACCATCCGGTCGACCTCGCCCGGCCTTCGATCGTAGTCGAACGGCGGCGAGTCGACGCCGACCACCATCTTTCTTCCCACCCTCTTGTTGATGTTCTGCGCGGCGATCTCGGCGATGCCCGGTCCACCGCCGCAGAGGAAGACGGTGACCCGCGGGTCATCCTTGTGCTTCAGATAGTAGCGTGGGAAGAAATCCGACCCCGATACGCGGCCGCGCAGCGGCGTCCCCAGGGCCTTCGCCGCCGCGAACAGGATCTGGCTGTCGCATGTGATCGGCGAGAAGTTCGGGAGGAGTTCGTAGAATTCGCGGTCCTGCTGCAGCTTCATGATCATGTCGACATGAAGCGTGAGGAGCAGGCCCTCGTGGAAGGAGTCGACCAACTCATCGAGGGTTATATCGTCGACTTCGACATTGAGGAGCCGCACCTTCTTCGCCATCGATCAATCCTGCCGGGTCTCGCCTGGGGAATTACCGGTCAGCGCCCCAGTAGCTGTGGATCAATTCCTGAGTCTGCCGGATGTTGCCGTGCGAAGAGGCTCCGAAGACGATCGACTGCAGCCCTTCGAGGCCGGATACCCACTGGATCGCCTCCTGGGGAGGGATAGCCCCCGAGGCGAGCACCGACATTGCGATGGCCCGGCACTTCCGCGTCCTGAGCAGGTCGCGGTAGGCATCGACCCCGCCACTCATGCGAAAGCCGATCTTGTTGATGTTCGCGCAGACGATCGGATTCTCCACGCCGGCCTGCGACAGAGCGTCGAGAAGCAGCGGCAGGTTCATGGTGATGAAGCCCGCTTCCGCGCCGTACCGCTCATTGATGTAGCGGCTGAACTCCCTGAACACCGGGTAGAGCTTGAGCCCGAGGAGCAGATCCGTGACCACGTTCTGCAGGAAGATCACCGGGGTGTTCAGGCGCTCGAACCGCTTCATCTCCGCGTCGATGAGCAGGCTCATCAGCGAGTAGACGTCGCGGGTGAGCGTGCCGACCGCGCCACGGACGATGGTGCTCATCACCCCGCCGGGCGCGAACCGCTGGATCGTTTCCATCACCCCGATCTGGCTCACCGAGTTGGCGTACTTGTGGGCGTACGGCATGCAGGGAAAGTAGATGAAGTCCTTGTAGCGCTCGCGGTCGGCGCGCATGTGGTCGCAGATCTCACCGATCCGGTCGTGGGTGGTGCACATGAACGTGCGGATGCCCATGTCGTATGCGTCATCCAGCACCTTGATGATCGCCGAGCTGTCCTTGAACTTCACCAGCTGCTGGCGGGCCTTCTCCTCGGACATGTGGTTCACGCCGAAGAACTGGTTGTCCCCGAAGAGGATACGGTCGATGTTGGCCATGGTCGACCTCAGCCCGCGGCCTTATTGGCCTGAATGATCAGATCGACGACGCGATCGGTCTCGTAGGCAGATGCGAAGGAATTCTCGTGGGCCATGTTGCCGGTCCGGATCGCGTCGGTGAACGCCTCGAGCTGGGCCGAATACTCCTCGCCCCGCAAGTAGAAGCCGACCGGCTTCTGAAGCCCGGTGATGTAGCGCGTATTCCAGCCCTCGACGTAGTCCTCGAAGCCGCGTGGCTCGCGCAGGTAGAGCTGGAGCTCCTGGCGGTCGACGACCAGCTTGCCGCCCGTGCCGTGGATGGTGACGGTCGTGGTCATCTTCCGGTAGCTATCATCGCTCCAGTTGGTCTCAAGGATCCCGCTCGCGTCGCCCGGATAGGCGAAGACCGCCGAGACTGCGTCTTCGACGTTGCGGGAGAAGATGGTCTGCAGACGCGCGCCGCGGACGTGGGCAGGAGGGCCTACCAGGAAATTCAACAGGTCGATGACGTGGCTGGCGTAGTCGTGAAGGCAGCCCCCGCCCTCCGACTTGCTCGCCCGCCACGTCCGGTTCTGCTCCTTGACCACCACTTGTCCGAAGGCGCTTCCGTGAACATTCGACACCTTCCCCAGCGCACCCGCGCGCACCAGACGCTGCGCCTCCTGAAAGGTCCCGATGAAGCGGTTGTGAAAGCCGACCTGGTTGATGCGTTGCTGTCGGATCGCGAGCTCGGACAGGGCTCGGCTCTCTGCCGGCGAGAGCGTGAGCGGCTTCTCGACGAACACATGGACGTCCCGCTCCAGGGCGTACTGCGCACAGGCAAAATGGGTGGAGGTCGGCGTGGCAACGATCACCGCGTCGAGTCGAGCCTCATCGATCATCTTCTCGTAAGCGCTGAAGGTCTGAACGCCGGCGTACTTGTTCAGGACCGATGCAACGTAGCGTGAGGTGTCGCAGACCGCGACCACCGCGGTGTCTGGCAGCGCGTTGGCGATCGCGAAATGTGACAGTCCCATCTTTCCGGCACCGACGATGCCGACGCGGATTCCCATGCTTTAATATGCTCCGTCCAAAAAAAACGTGCACAATCGCGGCCGCAACATGGCGTATATCGTCTCGCGGCTCAAGCACCTTGGTCGGGCTTAAGTCGCTGTTCTCCAAAGGTCAGACTGTGCTCGAGGGCCGCGATGGATCCCAGAGCCGACGCTGACGTTCGTTGAGGCGGTCAGTGGCGCTGACCTTGCCCCGAAAAAGGCATGCCCACTGATAGCGGCGCAGGAATCGCCGGAATTCGGCGTCGCCGTAGCGGGGGGCCCGATTCACCATGCTTTTGAAATAACCATAGAGCATCGCCAGCCCGCCGACCACGCGCGGCGGGCGGGTCATCCGGTATGCCGCGCTGGCGAGCATGTACCAGGGCGAGGTACCCATGAAATATTGTCCAAACCCGTGACGTTGGCGGCCGGTCCACCAATTTTTGTGGCTGGTACCCATCGGGCGCAGATGAATAAAGCGCAGATCCGGGTCGTCCCAAGAAACTGCAAGCCAGCCAAACTGCCGGCACCGGTGCCCATCAATGCCGTCCCACATCAGCTCGCGGGTGAATCCACCGATCTGGCGAAAACAGGCAGTCCGGAAGAATTTGGTCATTCCCACCGAATTCTCATCACCGATCTTCTCCGAGATGAAGCCCGACGCGTCGACGAGCGGGAGCTGACCCGGCCCTTCGTTCTTCCCCGCCGGAAAATAGGGCTTGCCGGAGCACGTCCCGATGCGCGGCTCAGCCTCCATCCGCTCGATCAAGATCTCGAAGTAACGGGGAGGCAGGTCCAGATCCAGGTCGAGCTTACACACATAGCTGAAGTCATTCGGATCGATCGTCTCGTACCCGGCGTAAAAGGCGTCGATCACTCCGCCGCCCAGCTTGCGATCGCCCCGGTCTGCGCGGGTGAGGATACGGATGAACGGAACGCGCGCGGCGTACTCGGCGAGGATCCGCGGCGTCGCGTCTGTCGACCCATCGTCGACGATGATCCACAGGGCGGGAGGCGTCGATTGACGAAGCACCGAATCGAGCGTGCGACGCGCATAGCCCGCCTCGTCGCGGCAGGGAGTGATCAGGCAGTAGCGACGTCCGCTCATCGAGGCGCCTCAGGAAAAAAACGCGTTCTATCTACCACATGCACCAAGCAACGACCGCGCACCCCGCCGCCACGTGAGGCGAGCTGGCGACCGCGTTTCAGCCTGGCCGTCCACTTGGCGAAGCGTCACCGAAAGACACCGTTGCGGTGGCACCATCGCACGAAGACGTAGACCGCCCAGACCCGCGACCAATACATGCCGGGTGCGCCGTCAAGGAAGGCGCGCCACAGCCGCTCCACCGCCGCAGGCGCGAGGCCGGCCGCAGCGACCGCCTGGGGGTCCCGCAGCGTCTGGTCAATTGCATCCTTGAGGCCGCGCCGGATCCAGCGGTCGAACGGCAGCACGAATCCGCTCTTGGGCCGCTCGAACAGCGCCGGATCAAGCCCGCGCAGTCCAATACGCCGCAGCATGGCCTTGCGGCCCAGCGGGTGGTAGCGCGCGTGATCCGGCAGCCGATCCACCGCCTCGAACAGAACCTGATCCACCAGCGGCACCCGCTGCTCCAACGATGAGGCCATGCTAGCCACGTCGTTGTCGCGCAGCAGTCGCTCGCCCAGGAAAAGTCGCGCCTCCATGACGCTGATCGCCGACAGCGGCGTGCGGGCCCGGGTCTCACCCATGACCCGTTCGCGTGCGCCCCCGGGCAGTCCATCCGCCAGTACGTCGGCGAAATCCGGGGCCAGCAGCTCGCGCTGAAATCCGGGGAGGAAAAGCGCATAGGCAAGTTGGTAGAGCGTCAGCAGGTCGTCGCCGTGACGGACCATTTCGGGAAGCTTGGCCCAACGCGTCTGAGGCGGCACTGCCCCGCCCGCACGACGCAGTGGCCAGGTCGCCAGCGTCGCTGCGGCGACCTGGAGGGCGCGCGGCACCAGGGCGGCGCGACGGGACCAGCGTTGCAGCACTGGCAGGTCGCGGAAAGACGCGTACCCTCCGAACAGTTCGTCGCCCCCTGTGCCGGACAGCGCAACGGTGAATCCGGCACTGCGAATTGCCAGCGACATGTAGTACGCGTTCAGTCCATCGAACGTTGGCTGATCGAGGCTGTCGAGGGCCGCCTCGAGCTTTTCAACGAAGTGCCCCTCGGTCAGCACGACCTCGTGGTGCTGGGTCCCGATGGCGGCGGCTATGCGCCTCGCGATTGGGCCCTCATTGAATTCCTGCTCCTCGAAGCTCAAAGTGAAAGTATGGATCGGGCTGCGCGCGGCGCGCTGAGCCAAGTTCGCGACGACCGAGGAGTCCACGCCGCCTGAAAGGAAGACCGCCAGTGGCACGTCGCTGGCGAGGTGAAGCTTCAACCCTTCCTCCAGCATCACGGCGAGGTCGTCCTCGCACATGGCTGGATCGGGGCTGCGGTCGGGAACGCGCCAGAAGTCCTCCTGATGGACTTCTTTGCCCGCGCCGTCGAATTCGATCAACCGGCCCGGCCCGAGCAGCTCGACGCCCTTGACGGCAGTCCCTGGGCCGACCACGAATCCGTTCCAGACACCGCTGGCGACGCCCTGCGGGTCAAGGCGAGGCGTGCCGAGGAGTCCGGAAGCCAGCAAGGCACGAAGCTCCGAAGCGAAGGCGATCGACCAGCCCGCGTCCGGATCCGCCGACCGCGCCAGGTAGAGAGGTTTGATGCCCAGCGAATCCCGGGCCACCAGGAGCCGGCGCTGCGTCGGATCCCAGCTGGCGAAGGCGAACATGCCCCGCAGCCAGCGCACGGCTGCGGGCCCGTGCAAGCCGAGCGCCCGCAGCATGACAGCCGTGTCGCCCGTGGACCGAAACTCCTGTCCCTCGCCCGCCAGCCGCTGCCTTATGTCGAGGTAGTTGTAGATCTCGCCGTTAAAAATCAAAGCGTGATCGGTGACCGGGTCGACCATAGGCTGGGCGCCGGCCGGTGAGAGGTCGAGAATGGAAAGTCGCCGGTGGGCCAGTAGAGCGCCCCAACCGCGGGCGTCCGGGGTTGATTCCCACATTCCGCTGGCGTCCGGGCCACGGTGGAGCATGGCGCCGCTCATTCGCTCCAGCGCGGCGCGGTTGGGCGCGTCGAGCCGTCCGATGATCCCCGCGATTCCACACATCCAAGAGGTCCTTGAGCAATCAGGATATTGACCACAATTCCTGTGGCCCGTCACCGTGACGCCGCGTGAGCGCCAACGGCAGGCGTTCGGAGTTGCCGGTGCCAAGCTTTCCGGTTAACGTTTCCGGGCACGACCGCATTGAGACTGCTGTTCATAACCACTAGCACCCATTGTCGGGGCCGACTGTTCATCCGATCCAACGGATTTCAAATGCGCAATAAAAGCAAATTCGCGTTCAGTCTTGCAATTGCAGCCGGTGTTGCCGCGAGCTTCGCCCTGGGGGCAGCATTTCACAAGTACGCCGGCCAGATTCTTCGACATTACTTTGCGGTCTCGGGCGTCGACTTCGTGAAGTCGCCTGGGGCGGTCCTGCGGGTTCACGCCAGGGGCTCGGATTCCTTCAAGACGCTGCAATACACGCGCGACCATGGCGAGGCGCATTTTCGCCGCTACGTCGAGACCGGTCTTCTTCCTCTCATCATTGACGGAAAGCGGCTTTCGGACGCTTACCCGGTTCCTAAGATCGGTGGAGCAATCACAGGGGTCGGCTCGTCGGTGATCATCATGGACCGGCTCGGCGGGTTTTATCGTTACGACCTGACGACAGACTCGTTCGCGCAACTGCAAATTCCTCGACTGCCGAACAACCTCGAGGCTTATCTTCATCATCGTCCGGAATCGGACTACGACCTTGCGCACGTCAATTCAAAGGATGAGTTCCGGGCGTATGACGTTGTCTTCTTATCGGATCGAAAGGAACTCGCGGTCTCCTTCGATAAATATGACGCGACGCTGGACACATTAAACACCGTCGTTTCGATCATTCCAATTGACATTGCCACCTTGGCGGCAACCGGCGAGTGGCAGCAGGTTTTTATCAGTGACCCGCACCCACCGACGACCTCGTGGTCCGGTGGCGGGCGGATGGCCTATCAGGGAAATGATAAACTGTACCTCGGCGTGGGTGACCACGAGATCCTGATCGATCCCAAGGTGTCGCAAGATCCCCACACAACGCTTGGAAAGATAGTCGAGATAGACATATCTGCGAAGACGTCGCGCATTTTCAGCGTGGGCAACAGGAATCCGCAGGGATTGACGTTCACCAGGTCGCGACAACTCCTCTCCACCGAGCATGGCGAGCAGGGCGGCGACGAGCTCAACGTCATCACTGAAGGAGGCAATTACGGCTGGCCAAGTGTGACGTTAGGTACGGAATACAACACCTATAATTGGGCGCAGGTGGGCGCTTATTCCGTTGGCGGAAAATCCTCACCTGGACGTCATGACGGATACGCCCCTCCCCTGTTTGCGTGGGTGCCGAGTATCGCCACATCACAGGTCATCGAGGTGAACAGCTTCAATGAGCGCTGGAATCGAGATCTGCTCGTCGCGTCATTGAAGGCGTCGTCGCTCTATCGACTGCGCCTGGAATCGGGTCGAGTGCTGTACGCTGAGCCCATCTGGATTGGTCAGCGGATTCGCGACATCACGCAGATGACAAATGGAATGATCGTCTTGTGGACCGACGATACGCAGCTTCTCTTCCTCACGGTCGACAAAGACCAGCTTGCCGTCAATCGGCGTGCGCCGGACGTCGTCAGCGATGCGGTGGTCAATGCCAACTGCCTGATTTGTCACCACTTCGGGCCGACGCGTCCGGGTGATTTCGCTCCGTCTCTGAGCAATCTGCTCAACCGGCCCATTGCATCGGATCAATTTCGGTATTCGGAGGGCCTCCGCGCGCGGCAGGGCGTTTGGACCAGGGATCTGCTTGTTGAATTCCTGACCGATCCGACGAAGTTTGCAAATGGGACCAATATGCCCTCCGTTCCCGTCGATCCGGAGCAACTCAAGGACGTCGTTGATGCTCTGGTCCGGGCATCGCCTTCGGCTTCCGACCAACGGCCGTCAACTTCCGAAGTAAATCTACGTTGAGTCAGGGCCGATTTGAGGTCGATCGGCCCCATGCAGGAGAGCCTGGACGCTTGCGCGCCACCCTGAGGAGAAACGGAAGACTCGATGTCAAAATGAAAATGCGTGCAGCACGATTTCGAGCACGAGCTTCTGGAGCTCGACGATTTCCGTCCTGATGCTGCTGCGGGTTTGCCACCATCGGTCAGGGTCAAAGCTCGAGTAGGGCGAGGGGTGAACCACGACGCGCGTGAGATGGCCCTTCATGGCTCGATCAAGGACGCGTCGCGTTCGGCGTGAGTGGTCCCTCGTTGTGACGAACACGATGGATCGTAACTGATGCTGATCGCACCATTGCGGTAGAACCTGAGCCTCACCTTCCGTCGCGGCATCGCCTCGCGGAATGCGTTCGACATCCGTTACGCCAAGCGACCCCAGCTGGCGAATCTGGCGTGCGGCCGCATCCTCGTACGGCAGCCCTCGGCGGATGAACTCCAGGTCTTCTCCGCTTGGCGGGTCGCTGAAGACTGCTACGCGCGTTGCGACGCGGTCTCGTACGAGGTCCGCGGCTTCGAGCGCCCCCGCGCCACCGGAATCAAGCGATATGACGATGATGTCGGCGGGAACGAGGGGCTCGCTGATCACGAGTGCCCAACCGGCAGCTCGCAGAACCGGCTCGCGAATGAAAGGAACCGCGATGGCGACAGCCGCGGCCACCGCGACCACCCCCAAGGTCAGGGTCCACCTCGGCCGCTGCCGGCTCCGTGTCGGGCTCATCCCAAATTTCGCGTCAGTGTTTGGACGGAAGCTTTACGAGGTTCACTCCGGACCTGACAAGCGGACCAGATCGACATCCGCTCCGGGCGGGGGAATCCGGCTGCGCCAGATCAACGGAAGCCGCTGATGCCCGTACCTGGTGCCGCGCTTCGATCGCAGCGAAATGCATGCGACAGGGAAAATGCCAGTACCTACCGGTAGTTACTTTCACGCCAAATGTTCCTTGATAAGGGCGGGGCGAATATGGCATCTGGGGTATAATTTTGCTGCACGGCCTCGCCGACTGAGTCCTACCTCCTTGCGGGCCGGGGCGACCCTGCTGAGACGGACTGGCACGGCGGAGTCAAACGTTTTCAACCGTAGCGGGAGCATAATATGCGTGTATTGCTAACAGGCCATTTGGGTTACATCGGCACCGTCCTCACGCCGATGCTGGTGCGGGCAGGACATGAGGTCATCGGTCTCGACAGCGATCTTTACGCTCGCTGTACGTTTTCGCCCGGCGGCGAAATCATTAACGTGCCGACAATTCTCAAGGACACCCGCGACGTCGACATCTCCGATTTCGTCGGGATCGACGCGGTGCTCCACCTTGCGGCGCTGTCCAACGATCCGCTCGGCAACCTCAAGCCCGGTCTGACGGATGAAATCAATCATCGGGCGAGCGTTCGGATCGCAGAGCTCGCCAAGAAGGCCGGCGTACACCGATTCGTATTCGCTTCCTCCTGCAGCAACTATGGGCAGGCAGGCGAGGAAATGATCGACGAGACCGGCAAGCTCAATCCCGTGACAGCTTACGGCGAATCGAAGGTCATGTCGGAGCGCGACATTTCGCAACTCGCAGGCAATGGCTTCTGTCCCGTCTACCTGCGGCCGGCCACCGCTTATGGGGTGTCGCCGCGGATCCGTTTCGACATCGTCCTCAACAATCTTGTCGCCTGGGCATTCACCACGAGAAAGATCCATATGAAATCCGACGGGACGCCATGGCGGCCGATCGTGCACATCGAGGACATCTCGCGTGCATTCATCGCTGCTCTTGAGGCGCCCGCCGATGCGGTGTTCAATGAGGCGTTCAATGTCGGCCAGACGGCTCATAACTATCGCATTCTAGATTTGGCGCAGATCGTGGCGCGTATCGTGCCGAACTGCGAGATCGACTATGCGACCGACGCCGGACCTGACAAGCGTTCCTACCGAGTTAGCTTTGAAAAGATCAAAAACAGATTGCCGGCGTTCAAACCGCAATGGGACGCGCAGAAGGGAGCCGAACAGCTTTACCAGGCCTACCGGTCTTCCGGCCTCACACTCGGAGAATTCGAAGGGCCCCGCTACCAGCGCATCGGTCATATCAACAAGCTCCTGGGGGAAGGCATTCTCGGATCCGATCTACGCCACTCGGCTGAAGTGAGGCGACGGGCGGTATGAACCTGTTCGTCTCCTGTCCCGACGCTTCGCGTCAGGATCATCTGCCGCAGTAGGCGATTGTTTGCTTGATGACGTGGCCTCGCCTTGGCGGGGTCACGCAAGTGATGAAAGTCTTGCAGTGTGCTACGCCGAGCAGCACCGCGGGCATTGGCTCGAATGGTCTCAACTTCAGTAAGCACCCCAATGGCGATGATCCCCCGGGCCGACAGCGCTTCCGCCGCCATGTGCCGTGCACGACTCCGTCCCTATGCACCCAGCGAAACTATCGCCGTCAGTCGATTTCGACCGGCTGCTCTGACGGCAAACACGGCGAGTTGGTGACATGCGCGATCGGTCCGCCAAATCCTGGAAGCCCAAAACCATCGGCTTCTATGGGAACTTCGGCGCCGGCAATCTGGGCAACGAATGTACCTTACAGGCGGTGATCGAACAGACTCGGCGGCGCTGGCCCGACGCACAACTGCTGTGCTTCTGCACGAATCCGCAGGATGTGCAAATGCATCACAACATTGCGGCTGTTCCCTCGGAAGCAGTCTACAGGGGGCCCGCATCCGGCCTGTCCCGGCCGGGACGCCTGGCTCGGCTATTCCGCATTGCCTTTCGGCGGATCCCTCTCGAGCTGGCACACTGGATCAAGACCGTGCGCGTAGTCAGGCGCACCGACATGCTTATTGTTGCTGGAACCGGAATCGTCGCGGACTACCTGAGCGGGCCGCTGGGCTGGCCCTTTGACATATTCAAGCTCTCGACGCTCGCGACGCTGTGCAGGGTCAGACTCGTGTTCCTCAGCGTCGGAGTGGGGCCGATCCAACATCCGCTCAGCCGCTGGCTCCTGAAGACGAGCCTCGCATTGGCCCACCATCGCAGCTATCGCGACGAGGCGTCGAGACAATATCTGGAGAAGATCGGTTTCAACACCGATCGGGATATCGTCTGCCCGGACGTCGCTTTCGGTCTCTCGCAAAACAACTTGGTGTTGGGAGCTCGCGCCGGCGAAAGGCCGGTCATCGGGCTGGGACTGAAGGACTACGGAGCCACGGGGCCACTCGGCTCGCGGGCATCCCAAGATTACCTGGACACGATGGCCGTCTTCGTCTCCTGGCTCCACGAGCGCGGCTATGGCGTGCGGCTGATCATCGGCGACATGCAATACGATACTTCGGTGATCAGGGAATTCGTCAATCTGCTGAAGAACCGCAATATACTGACCGAGGGACCTTGGTTAATCGCCGAACCGGCCCAGTCCGTCGAAGAACTCCTGCGGCAGCTGGGCGAGACCGACGCTGTCATCTCGGCGCGGTATCATAATCTTGTAATGGCGTTGATCCAGAACAAGCCGGTGATTGCGCTGTCCGATCATGCCAAGCTGGATTCGCTGGCGACCGATTTCGGGTTGGCGCGGTACCTCGTTCCCTTGCGCGAGCTCAGACCCGAGACCTTGATTGGCATATTCAGCCAGCTTGAGAACGACCTCGATCGACTGAGGCCCCATATCAAGGCGGAATTGCAGAAGTACCGCCAAGCGCTTGACGCTCTGTATGCTGCTCTTCCAGCGAGCGCGGTGGGGTGATGCGTGCTGTTTGGTGAACCATGTGGCTGGGAAGGCCGACCAATTTTAATGATTGCCGATGATACGCCGTACAATCTATCCGCGTAGCGATGTCACGGCGCAATCTTGGTTAGCGGGAAAGATCGTCTGCCCCAAAATCGGACTGGAATTGGGTGGACTGCAGGATTACGATACCGGCTG
>Ga0126379_10000062_pt1 | contig 51356 bp, 41 predicted proteins | sample PanSoiMetPlot_24_FD_92640 | JGI IMG/M metagenome (GOLD analysis project Ga0126379, IMG submission 92640) | Tropical forest soil microbial communities from Panama - MetaG Plot_24 | ecosystem: Environmental > Terrestrial > Soil > Tropical forest > Bulk soil | place: Panama | collected 2016-02-17
TTCCGGTGGTTATACCGCGAGGGTCACACCCGTTCCCATCCCGAACACGGAAGTTAAGCCTCGTTGGGCCGATGATACTGCGCGGGTAACTGCGTGGGAACGTAGGTCGCTGCCGGGATTAAATTAAAGAAAAGCCCCAAGCATCACCCGATGCTTGGGGCTTTGTGCTTTTGGCAGAGAATTTCTTAAAGCAGGAATAAGGGAAACTTTATTCTTTATTCAAGGCCCGGCTCACGCCGAGGCCGGCTTCGCTGGCGGTTTCGAGCCAAGCGAGAAGGGTACGAAAGGCGTTTGCTAACGAAAAAGGGCTTGAAAAAGTACTATTGACCCTGGCGGCTAACAGGACTAAGTTTATATCTCCCCTTCGGGCCCGGCTTGATATCCACAGTGAGGTCCCCATGAGCACGAACATCGTCTCAAGCACTGCTGCCAACGCCCTCCAAGAGCGATGGGAGAGATTGCGAAGCCATAAGCGGATCATTTCGCGCGTCAAGCTGCTGGTGGAATGGGACCAGGGCGGAGCGAAAGAGAGCGCCAATGCGGTCACCGTGGACGTGAGCCACTCGGGCTGCATGGCCGTAGTGGGAGCAGACCTGCCATTACACAGGAGAGTGCGGCTGATTCATCCGGAAACCGGCCGCAAAGCGGACGCGGAGGTGGTGTGGCGCAGCCACGAAGCTTGGGACGCCGGATTCGAATTGGTGAAGCCCGACGCCACTTTCTGGAATTTGAAATAATTGGAATTTGGAAGCAAGCCACCACGCCTCCGGCTGCGTTCGAACGCCTCTGATCTGCTGCGGCACCTTTCCTTGGGCAAGCTCTTGTGAACCGTCTCCAAGTTTGGCACCGTCTCCTTTCTGAACAGAGCACCAGAAACCGAGCACGTTTGACGGCAACCGGGAATCTTAGCGGTTTCCGGCGAGGCGACGGTCGAGTGCCGGGGAGACCGTTTCGCTGAGGCGGGCCACCCAGAGAGCCGCGAGAATACCCGTGAAAACGTCCATGGTGTAATGGGCGCGCAGGACGAGAACCGTGCTGACTTCGAAAAGAACCAGCAAAATGGCGAAAGCCGTAAGCGACTTACGATGGAAGCGGTAGAGCTCTGTGGCGCCGAAAACGGCGATTGCGGTGTGGCCGGAAAAGAAAAAGTCATTGGCGACGTGATAGGTCACCAAGAGGGAAGGAAATCCGGGGTAGTGCCAGATCATTCCAGCGGGAGCCGGAAGGGAACAGAGAGCCTGCAGAAATTGCCGCAAAAGCATGAGCAAAACCAGCCCGAGAAACGGCCGAACGCTTCCGCCGAAGAGCCAACGACCGAGGAGAAAGAGCCCCAGTGCGTCGATCAAGGCGGAACTGGCGATCAGCAAGGCATTGGCTGCTCCCGGGTTTTGAGCGAAATAGGAATTTAGACTGGAGCTCAGGTCGTGCAGTGCATCTCCGATACCGCCGGCAGCAGGCGGGGTGCGCGCGCCAAGCAGCGATTGCGTCCAGAACCAAATCGTGAGAACAACTCCCGTCACCGCAAGCCGAAGAAGCAAAGTGCGCCAACGCGCGGAATTTTCGTCGGGTTTCATGCGAAGCGCTTCGCTATGAGTGGCATTTGAGAACTACTGTGAAACCGTACGGCGCGTCATCTCCAAGGCCAATTCGCGCGCTTTCCGCAGATCGAGTTTTCCGGTACCCAGATAGGGCAGTTTTTCGATACGCCAAAACTGATCCGGCCGCGGCCGCCAGAGCGCGGGCAAGTCGCTCTTCGCCAGTTTTTCCAGGCATTCCTCGAGCCGTTCTTCGCTCAAAGTGTGGAGCACGGTGAGGCGTTCGCCTTTCTTCTCGTCGGGCACCGCGGTGACCACGAAGGTTTGTTCCGTGGCGCCCGCGAGTTCTTGCAGCAAATCCTCTACCTTGATGTGCGGCACCATTTCGCCGCCGATTTTGCTGAAGCGGCTCAGGCGGTCGGTGATGTGCAGGAAGCCTTCTTCGTCCATGCGCGCGATATCGCCGGTGTTGTACCAACCGTCGCGAAGAACGTCGGCGGTTTTCTCCGGCTTGTTCAGGTAGCCCCGCATGACATTCGGCCCGCGGATGAGCAATAGGCCGGGCTGGTTGGGAGCGACGGGTTCCAAGGTGTCTGGATCCACGATCTTTACGGCGATTCCCGGCAAGGGGTGTCCGATGCTGCCGCGCTTGGCGCCAACTTGACGGAAAGAGGCAGCGCGAAAATCGGTGGTGTTGACGGTGACTGCGGGCGAACACTCGGTGCAGCCATAGCCTTCGTGGGGGCGGATGCCGAAGTGGTCCTCGAAGGCTTGAGAAATGCGGTCGGGCAATTTCTCGGCGCCCGCCATCACGAATCGCAGGCTGCCAAACTCCTCCGGAGCGCAACGGCGTGTGTAGGCATTCAGGAATGTAGGGGTGGCGAGCAACATGGTAACCGAGTATTTGCTGACGAGCGCGCCGATCGCTCGCGAATCGAGCGGATTGGGATGAAACACGACGCCGATGCCTGTGGCCGCGGGCAGGCAAAGCGTGCCGGTAAAACCAAAGGAGTGGAAAAACGGGAGAATGCCCAGGATGCGGTCGTTGGCGTGCAGCATAAAGACTTGATTGAGCTGCTCGACGTTGGACGCGATGTTGTAATGCGTGAGGACCACGCCTTTGGGATCGCCGGTCGAGCCGCTAGAAAAAATAATCGTAGCCAGGTCATCAAGCGTGGCGCGCCGCTCGCTTCCGGCAAATTTTGCCAGCGCTCGTGCCGGGAAAAGGCACGCCGCGAGCATGGCCGCCAATTTTTCGATGAAGCCGCGATCTTTGGCTATGTCCTCGATGAAGAGCACTTCGCCCGGCGGCTGAATTTTTACTTTTTCAAGGAAGACGCGCGCCGTCACGACGGTTTTCAAGTTGCATTGTTCCGCACAGGAGGCGAGCGTTTCGTTCGAAACGGTGTAGTTCAGGTTTACCGGCACTTTGCCCATTAACATGGCGGCAAAATTCACCAGCGCGCCGGGAACGGAAGGCGGGAGCAGCACGCCGACCATCTCCTGCCCTAGCCAGCGTTTGCGCATGCGCCTGGCGAGCACCAACGCCCCCACCAGCGCCGAAAAGTAGTTCAGCTTCGGCCTTTTGCCATCGGCCATTGCAAAGCGGAAAGGATGCCTTCGCGCGGTGTAGGCAAACGTTTCCGGCAGGATGTGCATGCGCTTCTTGCGTCGTTCAAACGCTTCCGCTCCGAGGTCTTGCACGACGCGGCGCACCTCCTGCGAAGTGGAGGTGGCCGGCATCGGCTTCCCAAACGTTACGCGCACAGGGTACGGGATACGGCGAGGGAACTTCCAGAGGAAACGTCCACCGGCGAAACTAAAGATCGAGCCCCACACACCGTCGAGGTTGACGGGGATGATGGGCACGTCCAGGCCCTTGATGATGCGCTCCATGCCGCGGCGGAACGGCATCATCTGGCCGATGCGCGTCATTTGGCCTTCCGGGAAAATGCAGACGACTTCGCCGTTTTTCAGCGCTTCCGTGGCCTGTCGCAGCGAATGAATCATTTCGCGGGGGCCTTGATCGGACGCGATGGGAATAACGCCGAGAATTTTTGCGAAAGGCTTGACCAGCGGGTGCTGGTAGGAGCCGCGGAACATCAAGAAGCGGATCGGACGGTCAATCGAGGAGATCAAAAACGCAGCATCGGCCATAGAAACGTGATTCGGCGTCAAAAGAGCTCCGCCGCGCGCGGGCACATTCTCGCGGCCAACCACATCGAGCCGGTAAAGCGTGTGCGTGGCGGTCCACAGTAGCAGTCGCAGCAGCGAATCCGGCAGCAGCCACACCACGTACGCAGTTGCTCCAAATGTCGCGAGCGCCGACCAGAGAAAGATTCCGCCAGGGCTCAAGTGAATGAAATGCGTCCCCGCGTAATACACCGCGGAAGCGGCGCCGATGCCCACGAACGAAAGCCAGTTTGCCGCGCCGATGACACCGCCCTTCTTGTCTTCCTCCGGCAGATGCTGGATCAGCGCGCTGATGGGCACGATAAAGAAACCGCCGAAGAAGCCCAGGCCAGCAAGAAGCAGCATTACGGTGCGGAAAGGGATGTCCGGGATGGCCAGGCATAGTCCCAGAGCGGTCATGCCGAGCGAACCCAGCGGAATCAGGCCGTATTCGATTTTTCCGGCCGAAAGATAGCCAGCTGCAAAGCTGCCCAGCCCGATCCCAATCGCTACCGCAGCTTGAAGGAGCCCGCCTTCGGTCGCGCGAATATGCAGAACGTCCTGGCCATAAATGAAAATGTCAAACTGGAGCAATCCGGCAACGAAGAAGAAATACGTGTTCCCCAGCACGGCCAGCCACAGCACGCGGTCTCGCCGAATCAATTTCATGGGCGACCAGACATCGATCAGTGAGACAAGATGAAATCGTTTCGCAGGGTCCGCAGCCGGGACTCGGCTGATTCCAAAGCTCCAGAGCAAGCCGACGACCGTGAATCCCAGGAGGAGCACGCCCGAATAGACTTCTCGGCCGTTAAACGCTTCTGCGAGAAACGAACCGCCCATGCTGCCGAGAATAATCGCCAGAAACGTCCCAAGTTCGAGAACGCCGTTGCCCCAAGAGAGCTCTTCCGGGGGGAGGAGTTCAGGCAGCAGCCCATATTTTGAAGGCCCAAACAGCGCCCCCTGGGTGCAAACAAGGAATATCGCCGCGAGCGCCAGGGGCAGATGTGGGGCCACCAGAGCTGCGGTGGCGAACAGCATCACCCCCACTTCAAAGACTTTTGTCCAGATCGTGACGGTGCGTTTGCTGAATCGATCCGCGAGGAACCCGCCCATGAGCGAAAACAAGATGAAGGGAGCCGCGAACAACACGCCGACCAGCAATTCCATTTGGTCGCGCTGCGCTTTGTCCTTCTCGATGGCAAGAATGAGATAAATGACCAGGAACTTGAGGCCATTTTCATTGAACGCGCCCTGGAATTGCGTGACGATCAGGCTCCAAAAGCCCAGCCGCCAATTCTTTGCCGGCTCATGCAAAGAGGGGTTCTCGGGACTAGACATCCGCGCGCACCAATCCTCTGGATTGAAAGCCAAAGAGATAGAACGATTTTACCAGCGGTTCTTGCCGACAGGATAGCCCGTTGCGAATTCTGTGCCGATAAGGGGCGATGCCAAGGAGCGCGTGCTAGGGGTTCGAAATTTGGAAGGACAAGCTGTTTTCTCGCTTTTCCTGCCAGGATTTGGACCAGGCTTCGTGGACCGGGCTTTCAGCGTAATCGGCGGCGGCTTCCGCGCTCGCAAACTCGATGGCGTAAACGCCGCTGAAATCGCGTGCCTGGTTGCGCTCCGTTTTCAGCCAAATATTTTTGATGCCGGGAATTTTGCGTGCCATGTCCTTGATGCTTTCGATGGCTTTTTCGCGGTCGTAATTCGAAACGTCGTCCCGAAACTTGTACACCACCACATGGAGGACGGTTTTGGGCTGCCCGAAGTGATTCTGGACTGCGGCGCTTCGCGCATGCAGCGTCCCTGCCGCCACGCCTGAAATGAACAGCGCGGCTCCCAGCACCACTTGGGCAATCCGTTTTTGAAACCATGTCATATTCTTTTCTTCTCCTGTTTCCACGCAAGCGAGGCATCAACAGTCTATGAAACGGACCTCGACCTAAGCAAATCAACATTTATAGAACACCCAAGAACTCTTGCAAAGGGTTTGACGGATGAGCTGCGCCGCCGTTACCCTCCCATGACGCCTTTTGGGGAGAACAAATGCGAAGAACGATGCGGTGGACGCTCATGGGGGTGTTCGGTTGCATTGGCGGTTTTGTTCCATTGGCTCAGGCGCAGAGCCCCGAACTCACCAACCAGCTCGCGCGCGACATTTTCAAGCAGCTCATCGAGATCAATACGACCGATTCGGTCGGAAATGTGACGACCGCAGCGGAAGCCATGGCGCAGCGGCTGCGCGCAGCAGGTTTTGCTGAAAATGATCTTCATGTTGCTGGGCCGAATGACCGCAAAAAGAATCTTGTCGTTCGTCTGCGCGGTACGGGCAAGCGCAAACCCATTCTATTCATCGGCCATCTTGATGTTGTGGAGGCGCTTCGGTCTGACTGGTCCATGGACCCGTTCGAGTTCATCGAGAAAGATGGCTTTTTTTACGGACGCGGCACGGAGGACATGAAGGAAGGCGATGCGATCCTTGTTACGAACTTGATTCGCCTGAAAAAGGAAAACTTTCTGCCGGATCGCGATGTGATTGTGGCCCTGACTGCCGATGAAGAAGGCGGCTCCGCAAACGGAGTCGACTGGCTCCTGAAGGAGCATCGCGATTGGATCGAGGCGGAGTACTGCATCAACTTGGACGGCGGCGAATTTGAAAAGGAAAACGGCAAACGGATTCTTGCAGCGATTCAGGCCAGCGAAAAAGTCTATGTCGATTTTCAATTTGAATCATTGAATCCGGGGGGTCACAGTTCCGTGCCTACGCCGGACAATGCCATCTATCATTTGGCTGGCACGCTCGCGCGGTTGCAATCCTTCTCCTTTCCGCTGCACCTCAACGAAACCACCCGCAACTATTTCGAACGCATGGGAGCGCTGACTTCGGGGCAAGAGTCCGCCGATGTGAAAGCGGTTGCCAAGGAACCTCCGGATCCCGCCGCCGTCCGCCGCCTCTCGGAAAATGCATATTACAATTCGCTGCTGCACACGACCTGCGTGGCCACGATGCTTTCTGGCGGCCACGCGCCCAACGCGCTTCCGCAAACGGCGCGCGCCAACGTCAACTGCCGCATCTTTCCGGGAGAAGACCCGCAGGAGGTTCTCAAAACCCTTCAGCGCGTTGCCAACGACCCGAAAGTGAAAATCAGCATCGTGGCGCAGACCGACCCCGACGGAAAAGTTGTGCCTGTGGTTCCGGTGCCGCCTTCGCCGCTGCTTCCTGAAGTGACCAAGGCCATGGAAAAGACTTTGAGCGGCATGTGGCCGGGAATTCCTGTGGTGGCAACCATGTCCACCGGCGCCACCGATGGAAAGTACACGCGCATCGCCGGCATCCCAACCTACGGGATTTCATGCATGTTCTTCGACAAGAATGATGACCGCTCCCACGGAAAAGACGAGCGCGTTGGGGTTCGCGACTTTTACGATGGCGTAGAGTTCAACGATCGATTGATTCGCGAGCTGGCCTCTCCCCGGTGAGCATGCTTGGAAGTTAAATATGACATTTGGTCCCCAAGGTATTGGTCGTGCTTCTTGATACGCTCCAAGCAGGATATCCAGAGAACGTCTTTGGTGTAAGTTACGAGGGGAAAATACTGGCAGATTCGACCCGTTCGAACGGTCATGCCGAATTCGGCTTTCACCGGATGCCAACACAAATCCGAGATACCAAAGCTTTATCACCTCGATGGCATGCTTTACCGCGTGCATCCGCGCAACGGAGAGATTCTCGGGAGCCTATGCGCTAGGTCGGCAACGGTAGGCCGCGGTCGCCGTAAAGGGAAACGGCCCGGAGAAGAAGCTCTCCGGGCCGCCAATTTCGATTTTCTACTTTCCAAAAACTAGGGTTTCCCGGGCTGGGCGTCGCTCGGCTTTGCATCGGGCTGCGCCGTGGTGCTCGCGGCAATGGGCTTGGCCGGTTCCGTGCTATAGCGCATTAAGTAAGGCATGAATGGCGTAACTTCGAACGGCATTTTTTCGCGTTCCGCCACGGTCCCAATGGGCTTGCTCTTGATCAACTCCAGCCGGTCGTTCCAAGGATCCAGCTTGACGCGCCCGCCAATCGGTAGCGCCACAATCATTTGCTGGTTCTGCTTTTGATCCGGGGCCGCGGTGGATTTCAAGTCGGAGATCACCGGGACGCGATTTCCAAGATGCCCGCTGATCAGGTTCGGAATCTGTTTTTGCCGTGCTTCTAGCGCCGTCAGGAACAGTCCGGCGCTGCCCAGCTGGTCTTTATACGGTGAATTCTTCAGGAACTGGATCGCCTTCTCGCTGGCGGTCCTTTCTTCCTCCGCTGTCCGTGCGAACCCGAAGTGCCGGAACGTTTCTTTGTCGTCTACCAGGAGGTTGTCGAAGAACCCGTAGGATGGATCCATGCGATGGCCAAGAACCACATGGCCCAGTTCATGGGCCAGAATCGTCGCCAAGCTGGCTTCATCGGGAAGCACGTCAACCAAGCCGCGGCTCAAGACAATCGTGTGACCGATCGTAAAGGACTCCAGCGTGGATGTGGTCAGAACGCGGCAGCGTACTTCGGGATCCATGTCAATATTGTTGGTGACTTCTAGGTTGTTGATGACGGTATCCAGCACTTTGTCGACTTCGCCGCGCGGTGAGATCAATCCAATCCGCTCAAACCGATCAATAACGTTGTCTTCTGCCTGCCGGTCCCAGGAACGCTGCGCCTGGATAGGAGTAAGGTCATTGGCCGTCTTGGTGTCGTCCTGCACCGGCGTCTCGACTAGGATCTTGCTCAACTCTTGCTCTTGGTTGGCGTGACCCAAGTTATAGCCCCAGATACGCGTTTGCGCCCGGAAATCCAGCTTCTTCGAGATGGCGTAATGAACGTCGCTTTCCTGGCTGTAAACGAAAGAGGGCAGCCACAAGCCGGGCTGCACGTTCGTGCGCCAGCTATCGAAATGGAAATACCAGCTGGAGTGCCCGCTCCCGCCGTATCCCCCGTTGAACCGCACGATGTTGTAATCCTGATCCTCGACCCAGATGCGACCGAGGAAACGACCCCTGCCGGACTTTTCCACCGGAGTGACGTCGAACACCAGGCAGCGCACTTCACCCAGAAATTCGCGGCGCACGTAATCGAATTTGTAGTGTTCTTTATCGAAGCCGTTGGTGTCGATGAAAATCATCTGCAGGAAGCCGCCCGGCACAAATTCCGCCGAGAACGAGAAGAAGTTGCCGATGGCGCCAAAAAGCTTCCGCCCTTTGGAATTCGTATCCGTCAGGGAGACCAGCGCCACTCCCTTTGAAAAGTCCGCGCGGCCAAGAAAATATTTGTCGCCCGCGGGCACCGTCCCCAGGTCCTTGTCGGGCCTCTGGTTCTGGATATAAGTCTCGACGAGTGGCGAGTATTGCCGGATTTGCTGGATCGACCGGTTTTCATTTGTGATTAGCCGATCGATTACGTCCGACATCGTTTTTGCTTGTTGAGCGACCGCGGGAGTCGCTGCGGCGATCGTCCCCAACCCGCTCAGCACCACCCCAAAAAGCACTGCTGCCACTCTACGCATCTTCCTTCTCCTCAGTAAGCCAAGCGGAATTCAATTCGCACGCGCGCCGGAAAATCCACCGGTTGGCCATCGCGCTTCGCCGGCTTGAACTTGATTTGTTGCGCCGCGCGCAAGGCGGCCTCATCGAGCCCGTGACCCAAACCGCTAATGACCCGGTTAACCTGAACGCTTCCGTTTGCCAGGAATACCATGTCGATGACAACGTCGCCTTCGACCTTCAAACTGCGCCCTTCAGCGGTGTACTCGGGGCGCGGTTTTTCAGTGATGTCCACCGGCATTGTGGGGTTTTCGTTGCTCGCAGCTCTTTTCTTCGGAGCTTCGGTTGCGACCGTCTGGTCCGCGAAGCCCCCGGCTTGCACTGTCCCGGTCTTCTTGCTGGGCGGCGGAGTTGCGGTTCCATTGCCGAAACCTGTGCTCGCCACCGTACCGCGAATTCCCTTAGCGCCTCCCGTACCGTTGCCGTAGCCATCTCCGCCCGGAAGCGCTGGCGAGCCCAGGCGGTTGACGTTGGTTGCGTGATTCGGGTCGCCCTTGCCGGGTATTCCGTTGGGATCGCCGAAGCCGCCTGTTTGCACTTTGTTGACAGGAGCCACGACGGTTGCCGGCGCGGCGCTGCCAGTGGACAGATTGCCGACCTTCACGTCGTCTTTCGGACGTTTTGGCTGCTTCGTCTGTAGGTCCATCGCCTTGGGTTGCTCAAACTGTGGATTCAACTCCACCGGCTTCACGTCCACTTTCTTAATCTCCGGCTGAATCGCTTTCGCGGTCAGGAACACATGCTCCTGCCTCGGATTCAGCTTGGGAGGTTGCGGCGTGGGTTCGACTGGTTTTGGCAAGACCTTCTTGACTTCCGGGGCAGGTGGAGGAGGTGGAGCGACGGGAATCAAAGTGACCGGCTGCATGAGTTCCGTGGGCCGGAGGTGCAGAGCCGTCTTCATTTGTTCCGGAAAAATTAGCGGGAGAAGCAATGCGAAACTGATGACAGCCACTTGTCCGATAGCGCTAACACCGATGCGGTCCCACCGCCCTTCGGGTTCAGGAAGCAATGCCAGGCGCGCTGCTACCGGCCTTGTGCCAATGGCTCTTCTCCAAGCTTGGGGATCACCGGCCCGGCCGCGGTTGGACTGGAAACCAACGCCCATGGTCGTTCTGCGTGGTGGATCTACAATCATTGTGGTCATCCGCGTGCCGCCTCGTGAAATTCCGTCCAGGGAACAGAGACTTCCACGGATACCTGGCGTCCCAAGTTCGGCTGGCAAATTAGGAGTGCGCTTTTGGCAGTACCAGAGTATATGAGGCTTAGGGATGCCGAATAGGACTTTGGTACCAACGACGCGAAGTCGCTAATGTTCCCGCGAGCGCACCACAGCACACCTTTTTTCTAACCCCGGCGAGGCGGTTTCCGTTGCGGGGCCGAGTACGCAACACAGCCCTTAGGATACTCCAATTTCTTTTCGGTGGTTCGTGTTTTGCTCACTAAATTACTATCCATCGGGCTATCCTCTAGGATGCAGGGGCATTCCCGTGCGTTGGTTAATATATGGGATTATCCTAGATTCTCACCATGGCAAAAGAGACCGCAAAGCAAGGTACCCAGCCGCCTTCGCGTCTTTCACAGTTTTTGGATGGTTCCGCTTCTCTCGTCGAAAAGCTGTACGCTCAGTCGCATGCGGCTCGTTGGGGACTCTCGTTGGAAAGATTCGTTCTTTCTCTCGAACGCAGCGTGACCAAGCGCTTTGCTGCGGAGTCCGCCTCTCGCCAGAAGGTCGAGGATTACCTTGGGTCGCTGCACGTGGAAGATCTTGCTTTGGCATGCGCATGCGCTGCAGGATGCGAGTCGGCCTGGGAACACTTTTTCGCCACTTATCGCCAGTATCTTTACACCGCGGCCGCGACGATCACCAAACGCCCAGCGAGTGATCCTTACGCCCGCGAATTCGCGGATTCTTTGTACGCCACCCTTTATGGGCGGGAAATCAGCATCGGCCGCGTGTCGCTCTTCAACCATTTTCACGGCCGCAGCAAACTTTCCACCTGGCTGCGCGCGGTTCTCGCTCAGCGGTACATCGATGTTCTGCGGCAGGAAAAACGTCTTGAAAGTCTGGAAGACGAAGAGGGCTCGGAAAAAGTTCTCCCGCAAAAACTTCGTTCGAGTTGGCAGCCGGCCGATCCGAACCGCTCGCGCTACCTCCAACTGTTGGCCCAAGCGCTCAAAAAAGCGATCTCCTCTCTGAATCAGCTCGATCGCACACGGCTCATTTCCTACTACTTGAAAGACCTCACGCTAGCTGAAATCGGCAAAACGATGAACGAGCACGAAGCCACGGTGTCGCGCAAGCTTGAGCGCGTTCGTCAGGAGTTGAAAGACAAAGTCATCTCTATTCTCAAGTCCGGCTGTGCTGCGAAGAACGGGTTGGACGCAAAGCCCGGCCTCGATGATGCCCAAATCCAGCTCTGTCTTGAATACGCCGCAGAGGCTTGGCCCTTCGACTTTTCGCAATTGTTGGAGGCGATTTCGCCTGGCCCAGGCGCTGCCAAATCGCTCCCGCCGGATGGTTGACATGGCGTGCAAGAGAAGTCTGGATGGCCCGTTCTAATTAGGAGAGATGCAGGGATGGCTGCTGAAGAAGACAAAAAGTTTGACGCGGTTTTGGGCGGATTCCTCGTCAATGATTTGCGCATCCGCGCCGGGGACCTCCATTGCCCGGAGTCCGACACGCTCGCGGCCTATCATGAGCGCTCGCTTCTTCCCGAAGAAATGAATTTGTGGAAGGAACACGTTGTGGGCTGCGCGCGCTGTCAAGCGATTCTTGCCGAGCTCGAAGCCACCGATTCGGTTGCGCTCCAAGTCACTGGACAAGAAGACGGCCTGACGGCGGCGGCAGTTGGAGCGAAGGCGGCGCACGCGCAAGGTTCTGCTAGAAATGAACCTCGCGCAGCTCTTCCGCAAAACTCGCGCGTCACGCCGATTTCGCGCGTCCGCTGGCCATGGCTGGCTCCGGCGGGAGCAATTGCCGCGGGCTTGCTCGTGTGGGTCGCTTTGCACGAGAAGCAGTTGCCGCCGAAGACTCCAACTGAAATCAAAACTGCAAAGCTGGAAGCGCCTGCGACACCACCGCCACCACTTACTCACGATGATCGCCAATCTCTCGCGGTGGATGAAATCGCACGCGCTTCTAAGGACCAAGGCACGGCAAGCGAAGCTGTACTTGCAAAGCCTGCGCCAGAAGCTAAGATCCTGAAACCATTCGAAAAGCCCGGTTCACGTGGCCGACTCAGTCGCTCCGAGCCCCTGGCCAACAAAGAGACGCGCGCGCGCGCTGATAGCGACCTCGAGTCTTTGTCGGCCGCCAATCGAGCTCAAGACCAGCCGGCTCAAGACGGCAAGGCTCCTGTCCCAGGCGCTTTGTCGCAAGCCGTGGGAGTGCCAACACTCGCCGCGAATGCCCAACCGCAAAATCTTCAAGCACAACAAAATCAGTTGAACGAACGGGAAGTCTCCGGCCCGAATCCATCTAGGAAATCAGAGAAGGCGAAGAAATCCAAAGCCGAGTCGCCGCCCCTTGAGTATCGAGCTGCGGCTGCGGCTCCAGTTCTAGCGCCGCCCGTGCCGGCTCCCTCGGCATTTAACGATGTGGCTGCTCTACGGATGGCCTCGGAAGTCAGCCCATATGTAATCTCAGCACCGGGCAAAAAAACTCTCTGGCGTGTCGGCCACCTCGGCATGATCGAATTTTCCAGTGACGGCGGCGCGTCGTGGGCGCGGCAGATCAGCAATGTGGCGGCGGAATTGACCGCTGGTTCGGCTCCTTCTGACAAAGTCTGCTGGATCGTTGGCCGCGCCGGAACTATTCTGCTCACCAAGGATGCCGGCTCGCTTTGGTCCGTTGTGCATTCCCCGCTTGACCAAGAAGATGTCGGCGGCGTTCGCGCAACAGACGCGCTCCACGCCGTCATCTGGAATCTTGGCAACACGAAACTCTTTGAAACCTCCGACGGCGGCCTTACTTGGAAGCCCGCCGCCTCGCAATGATCATTCCTCTTCCTCGGGTCCTCTCTGTGCTCTCGGCGCCCTCGGGGTTAAAGAAAGCTGTCAAGCTCCAACCCAGGTTTATCCGCCGAGCCAGGAGACTCCCTGCAAGAAATTGCCTACGCACCGTTCTAATGGAGAAGCCAAATCTCGATGGAGGAGAAAGTAATGAGAATCCCGCGAACCCGGTCAGGCGCGCGATGGTTGGCTGCAATCTCAGCTGCCACCGTCCTTACCGCCAGCGCAGTGATCGCCTATCCTGCGGCTGGTAACAACAGAGTTTCAGCGTCCCAGGAAAAGGAAGCCGGACACGCGATTCCGGATCAATCCACCAGCTTGAACGACCAAACGGACCTCAACGTCACCGTGTACAATTCCAACATCGCGCTGGTCCGCGACGTCCGCAATCTCACGCTTCCCGGCGGACCTTTTCGTCTGAAATTCATGGACATCGCCGCCACCGTGAATCCCGCCACCGTGCATTTCCGCTCGCTAACCGATCCCGATAAGCTCGGCGTTATCGAGCAAAATTACGAATACGATCTCCTCGAACCCGCGAAACTGCTCCACAAATACGTCGGCAAAGAGGTCACGCTGGTTCGCTCGTATCAAGACAGCGGCACGACCAAGCATGAAGAGATCAAGGCCACGCTGCTCTCCGACAACAACGGCTCGGTCTGGAAAATTGGCAACGACATCGTGACCGGCATGTTCGCCGAGAGCTACCGCTTCCCGGAAGTTCCGGCGAATCTCTACGACCGTCCCACGTTGCTCATGTCGCTTGAAAACTCCGGCCCGCACAAGCAGCAGCTTGAAGCTTCTTACCTCGCCAACAATCTTTCCTGGAATGCCGACTACGTTCTCACCGTCGCGCGCGACGACAAGAACGCCGACCTCGACGGCTGGGTTACCGTTACCAACAACAGCGGCACCGCTTTCCACAACGCGCGTCTTCAGCTCGTCGCCGGCGAATTGAATCGCGTGCAGCCACCGGCGATCGGTGCCCTCGAGACCAAGGCAATGGTCGCGAACAGGGCCGCCGCTCCGCAATTCCAGCAGGAGGCCTTCAGCGAGTACCATCTCTACGCGCTGGGCCGCAAAACTTCCGTCGAAGACAAGGAGACCAAACAGATAAGCTTGCTTCAGGGCTCCGGCATTGCTGTCGAAAAAGTTTTCGTCGTCAACGGCCAAAGCTACTACTACCGCAACCAGCAGGCTCCCGGAGCGCCGCTGAAAGATCCAGTCCTCGTCTATTACAAATTCAAAAATGAAGAAAAAAACGGCCTGGGCATTCCTCTGCCCGCCGGCAACGTGCGCGTCTATCAGAAAGATTCAAAAGGCGGCATTCTTTTTGCCGGCGAAGACCGCATGGACCACACACCCAAGGACGAACAGCTCAGCATTCACATCGGCAACGCGTTCGACGTCGTCGCCGAGCACAAGCAGACGGACTTTAAGCACGTGGACACTCACACCTGGGAATTTGAGTACGAAGTCACGCTGCGCAACCACAAGGACATCCCGGTTGTCGTCCAGGTCAACGAGCCCATCGGCGGCGATTGGGAAATGCTTGCGTCCACCTACAAGTTCACAAAAACGGCGGCCTTCGCGGCGCAGTTCAACGTGCCGGTGGTCAAGGACGGCACGTCGGTCCTCAAGTACCGCGTCCGCGCCCGCTGGTAGCAGCCGGATTTCTTCCAAACGAGTCCTTCATCTCATCGTCGGTGGTGCCGCCGGTATGGGCACGACATCGAAGATCCCGGTTAGAGCGGAATGGTAGATTCCAGGCAGCAGCTGGAACGTCGTGTCCTTCTCCTGTTTCCTCTGCGTTCTTTGCGCTCGCTGTTGTTAAAGCCTTTTCCGCCACGAAACATTTGTTGCATTTTTCAATGCGTTGCTTCCTGCCGGCAAAATGGCTTGACAGAATCCGTTCCTACCCCTAGAGTTACGCGCATCGGGGACTGCATGTTCGTTGCATCATCTGTTGCACAAGGTCCTGCGTGTACTTTCTAGTGCAACACGTGGCACGCCACATAAGATGGCGTGGACTGCCAACCTAGGGGTGGGAGGCTTGCATGAATCGCTCCAGTTTCGCTTTTGCTGATTCCTTGTCGCGTAGGTTTGCGGTTCCAAAAGTGCTTCGTCTGCCGATCCTCTGTCTCCTTCTCGGAACAACGCTTCTGCCGCCCGCCCTCCGCGCCCAAACCACATCAACCCTGGAAGGAACTGTGACAGACCATCAGGGCCTGGCGGTTTCCGGCGCGGAAGTCAGTGTCACAGCCGACACGCTGGCCGTCAGCAAGAAGGCCACCACGGACGCGAACGGAAACTATCAGATTGCACTTCTCCCCGCAGGCACCTACACGGTGACGGTTTCTCGCGAAGGGTTCCGTACCCAAGTTTTCAAGGGTCTCGAAATTACTTTGAATCGTACCGTTAAATTTAACGCTTCTCTGGAGGTCGGGACGGTTGCGCAGCGAGTGGAAGTCTCTGCCGAAATCCCCCTGCTAGAGACGACTTCCTCCTCGGAAGGCGCGACCATTGTTCCCAGCCAGATCGTGGACATGCCCCTCAATGGGCGGAACTACCTCGACTTGATGCAACTTGTTCCAGGCGTGGCCATTAACAGGCAAGCCGACTTGAACAGCGACAACGCGACGCCCGTCCTCGGAGAGCGCGCCAACAATACTGGCTTCCTCATCGACGGTCAGTCCAACCAAAACGAACTTGCCGGAGGCCCCGCCGCTCAGTTCAATCAAGACACCATCGCCGAATTTCAGGTTCTCACTACCGGGTACAAAGCGGAGTTCGGCCACGCTTCGGGCGGGGTGGTCAACGTCATCACCAAGTCAGGTACCAACAGCACCCACGGTCTCGCTTCCGCTTACCACCGCAACAATGCATTCGACAGCTCGGATATTCCAGGGGCGCCGAACGTGCCTTACCTTTTGCGCTGGGACTACGATCTCGCCGGCGGTGGCGCCATGGTTCGTGACAAAGTATTCTGGTTCGGTTCCGCAGAGGGCATTCACGAAAACAGGCAGTTGAATTTCGTTGCTCCGCCCAATACTCCGCAATTTCTTCTCAACAGTGAGGAGACCTACAACGAGCCCACCACCACGCGCGAGGTTCGAGCCTTCGCGAAATTTGATCAGGTGCTCAAAAACCACCATATCACCGAACAACTGAACTACACGAACGTGCACGTCAACAGTACCAACCCGCTCTCGGCTGCTACGAATCTTCCCTCCACGCGCACCAATCTTGGCGACCGCAACCTCTTTCTCGGCTTCAGTGACACCGTTACATTTGGCTCCTCCAGCCCCTTCATCCTCACTGTCCGCGGCCAATATCGTGACGAACCCACCTTGGCCAGCCCGGCACACGCGCAAGCTGGACCTAATACGCTCTTTAATCTTTTCAGCAGTTACACGACTTTCGGCATCTTCGGCGATCAAGGCCAGTTCAGCTACGGCGCCTCGCTCACGCCTTCTACCCTCGAGCAGAAATATGGAATCTTTTCTGCCAGCCTCGCGAAGACCTGGAACCGTAACAACGTGAAGTTCGGCTGGGACTTTGAGCGGACCCACGTAGATGGCGTCGAAGCGAACCTACAGTTTAATCAGCTGTTCGCCACGGAGGCGGACTACCTGCAGTTTGGTCCCGTTGACGCCGGTTTCTTTCTACTCGCGACAGTGGGCGGTCTTACCCCCCAAGCCAACCAAATCAAGTTGCGTAACAACTTCAACGGTTTGTGGGCCCAGGACGACTGGAGAATTGTCCACAACCTGACGCTCAACCTAGGTGTCCGTTGGGACTACGATTCCGCCTTCAAAAAGACCGACAACGTTTCACCGCGCGTCGGCTTTGCCTGGTCCGCGACACCGAAAACCGTTGTCCGCGGCAGCTTTGGCCTCTTCTACGATCATTTCCGCCTGGGCCTCGTTCGCGATATTCCAGGCTTCGGTGGCGCGGATATTCGCGAGAGTCAGCCTCTTTCTTTTCCACGTCTATTCTACGGCGTACCAACCATCGCTCCGGCCCTCTTTGGCTTGTGCCTATCACCTACGCAAACTGACTCGCAGATTGCCGGTCAGGCGTGCCCTTATCCCTTTGACCCTCCGGGAACCCCCTATTACGGAGTAGATCATCTGAATCATATTGGCTCGACGCCGATACCGGCCAATGTCGTCGTCAACCAAAGCAACGTTCAGCAGCTCTCCGGCCTGAGTCCCAGTTCTTTCCTCACCGCGGCGGATACCGCCACCGGCATGCCTTCCGGTTTCTGGTTTTGGGGGCCTTTCGGCGCGCTCTCTTTCAATGTCTTCCAACCAGGAAATTTTCCGGTGACAATTGATCCGAGTTTCGCCACTCCCTACTCGCGCAGCTACACTCTTGGTGTTCAGCGCCAGCTCAGCAACGATTGGGTTTTCTCCGTGGACTACTACCACAAAGACATCATCAACATCCTCGGAGTTCGAGAAACCAATCTTCCCTTTGCGGCTCGCATCGCCAACAGTGGTGGCGGCCTCGTGCAAGTCAACGGGTTTGGTCCGTGGTATGGCGGCACGTACGACGGAGGCATTCTTTCTTTCGAAAAGCGCATGAGCCGCCGCTTTACCTTGGGCGGCAGTTATGCTTACGTCTCCGAGAACGACGACGCGCTCAACTCCAACCTCGGTACCGGTGCCATCGCCGGTGGTAACGGATTCCCCACCGATAGCTTTCGCGGCGTTCCGCCTGTCGTTACCGATCCGGGAAACATCTCTTCCGGTGGAACCTGTCCCGGCGGCACCAACGCCACTGCAGCCTTTGTTGCCTGCAATGGCAACTACGTGCCAAAGGCAGGTGTTTTTTACAACGGAGCCACGCTGGATAACGGCCATTCAGATTTAGCCTTGCGCCACACCTTCGAAGCGCATGGACTCGTGCAGCTCCCGTGGAAGATTCAATTTAGCAGTCTTCTCCGAGCGCAGAGCGGTTTCCACTACAGTCAGAGCGCGCTCGTGCCCGTCGATCAGGATGGCAATAACAACTTTAATGGCCGAGACTTGAAAACCGGCCGGAATGCCTTCACCGCCCCGCACTTCGCAAACATGGATTTGCGCGTCGCGAAAACCTTCCGCATCAATGAGCGTGTCCAGGCACAGGCGCTCTTTGAATTCTTTAACCTCTTTAATAGTGCGAACCCGGCAGCGGTGAATCTGAATCAGAACCACACGCCTCCCTTAGCGGGTGAGCCCCTTTTCGGAATTGTTACCGAAAGGCTGCCTGGCCGCGAAGGTCAGATCGGCCTGCGCATCGAATTCTGAACGAAGTTCTCGCAACGGAAAGGTAGCTATGCCGAGATCGAAGCTGTGCGTGTCGCTGTCCGTCGTGCTGGTGGCAACAGCAACTCTGGCTCAGAGCCACGGGCAGAGGGCAAAAAAGTCCGCCACGTCTGCGGCGTCATCGACGGCAACTCCCGCTGCAAGACTGCAAGGGCTCGACGATCTTGCCGCCGAGGCCATGAAGCAATGGAGAGTTCCCGGCGTGGCCATTGCCGTGGTGCAAGACGGCAAAGTCATTTACGCCAAGGGTTACGGCTATCGCGACCTGGAACAGAAACTTCCTGTGACCACCGCGACGCTTTTCCCCATCGGCTCCATAACCAAGTCTTTCACCGCGCTCACCTTCGCCATTCTCAAAAACGAAGGCAAAGTCGATTGGGATAAGCCCGTCCGCAGCTATCTCCCCGAATTTCAGATGAACGATCCGGTTGCCAGCGAGCAGGCCACGCCGCGCGACCTTTTCTCGCACCGCACCGGCCTTCCGCGGCATGATCTCGTTTGGTATTCCTCGGACTTCGGCCGCGAAGACCTCGTCAGCCGTCTCCGTTATCTCCAACCCAACAAAGGCTTTCGCAGCGCCTACCAGTACAACAACCTCACCATTGCGACCATGGGCTACCTCGAAGGAAAGCTCACCGGCCTGGGCTGGGAAGGCGCCATTCGCCAAAAGATTTTCGCGCCGCTCGGAATGTCCCATGCGAATTTATCGGTCACGGACATTGAAAAGACCGACGACCACGCGCTCCCCTACGAACTGAAAAAAGAGGTCGTCACCAAAGTTCCTTACCACAACATTGACGCGATTGGTCCGGCGGGCTCCATCAATGCCAGCGTCGACGACATGTCGCACTATTTGATCTTCCAACTCGGCGACGGCAAGTACGAAGGCAAACAAATCGTCGCTGAAAGCGACCTCCGCGAAATGCACAGTCCGCAAACCGCCATTCCCGATCCGCCGCCCGCATTCAGTATGCCCGGGTTAGGCCATTTCAGTTACGGGCTGGCCTGGGTGGCCACTTCCTATCGCGGACACAATCTGGTCTGGCACAACGGCGGCATCGACGGCTTCTACGCGTTGCTCTCCATGCTTCCCGGCGATCACCTGGGCGTCGTGGTCCTCACCAATCTTCCCAATGGACAAACGCCGGAAGTCCTCGCCTACAACGTCTACGACCGCCTGCTTGGCCTCGATCCTATGCCCTGGTTTGAGCGCTTCAAGGAGCAGGAAGCCAAAGCCAAGAAAGAAGAGGAAGAAGGCAAGAAGAACAAGCCTACGGACCGCAAAGCCGGCACACATCCTTCGCACAATCTTGCGGACTACGCTGGTGAATATCAAAACGCGGGCTATGGAATCATGAAAGTTGCTATGAAGGGCGACAGGCTCGAACTGAGCCTCAACAGACTCGGCCCGTATCCGCTCGAGCATTATCACTACGACATCTTCCAAGTTCCCGAAGACGCCGACGGTGTTGCGGCTGGCGAAAAGTTCCAGTTCGAGATGAACAAAAAAGGCGAAATCGACCGCATCGCCGCTCCGCTCGCGCCTGCCCTCGGCGAAGACATCGTTTTCACACGCGCCCCGCAAAAAATCTCCAAAGACGTGCTCCAAAAACTTGCCGGCGATTACCTCCTTAACGAGCAAACCATTACGTTTGCAGTTGTCGGCGACGTTCTGCGCCTCACCGTACCCGGCCAGCCTCAGTATGAGTTGATTCCTGGGAAGGAATTGTCCTTCGATATAAAAGGTCTGCCGGGCTTCAGCGTGGACTTTCAGATGGACGCTTCCGGCAAAGTCACCGAAGCCGTCTTCAACCAGCCGAACGGCGTGTTCCACGCCAAACGCAAGTAAGGGCAACCCGCAAACTGTCATTCCGAGCGACGCGAGGAATCTCTCTTTGCCGTTGGCGTTTTTTACGGCCAGCCGCTTCCGACGATCAAGAAGCGCCAAAGGACATAGCTCACCACCCGGGTTCGGCGACGAAGATCATTTCCGGGGCACTGTCGCGGATGGGCGAGCGGTCGAAATCGCCGTATTCGGCGGATACACGGAAACCGCAGCGCGCAAGAAGATGCTCGACCTCGTAGCGGAAGAAATAGCGCAACGGCCACGCAAACACCAGCCGCTCTTTCTTTCCGTCAGGATGCTCGATGGTGTAAATCATTTCCACGTCGTTGCGCTGCTCCGCCCGATGAAACGCGGCGACGCGTTCGCTAATGCGCACGGTGCGGCCATCGCTCGTCTTGTATTCAATCAGCGGGGATTCACGCATGTGCACCGGATCGTGCATGCGTTCGGCGTCGGTCTGAAACACGTCGAGGATCAGTCGCCCGCCGGGCCGCAAGTGCTTGCGAACGCGCTCCATGCAGGCGACTTGGTCGCGCACTTCGAGCAAGTGCTGAAACGGCCGGAACGGAATAATGACGAGTTGGAATTGTTCGTCCAGCTCAAACTGGGTCATGTCCGCCTGCACGAGATGAACGCGTTCGCGTTCTTCCTTGTTGAGCGCGGAGCGTTTCTTGGCCGCGCGCTCCAGCATGCGTTCGGAAAGATCAAGACCCGTGATGCGCCTGCCCATTTGCGCGAGTGCCATGGTGATGCGTCCGGTGCCACAGCCGAGTTCGAGCACCGGATCGCCAAATTCGCGCGCGGCGTCTCGATAAAACGTCACGTCTTGCGTGCGCTGCCGGACGATGGGCGATTCGTCGTAATAGTCCGCGATGAACGAATCGTACAAGGCGGGCGACAGGTTCTTTTCGTTGGTCGGCAACGTCGTTCCTCGATCGAAGCAAAGAATACAAAACGCAGAGAAGAACTCTATCCAATGACTGCGTCGGCTTCAATTTCGACGAGCATTTCGGGCGAAATGAGCTTGCTCACCTCGACCATGCTCGTCGCTGGGCGGATTTCGCCGAAGAATTCTCCATGCGCGCGACCAACCTTCTCCCATTCGGAAATGTTGGTCACGTAAATGCGTGTCCGTACCACGTGGTTCAGGGTCGCCCCGGTCTTGGCAAGCGCCGCTTCGATGTTGCGGATGGTTTGTATCGTTTGCGCGCGCGCGTCGCCCACGCCGACAATTTTTCCGTCGGGGCCGGTCGCCGTCGTGCCGGAAACCGTTACCGCATTGCCGACGCGCACGGCGCGCGAGTAGCCGACAATCGGCTCCCATGGCGCGCCGCTCGAAATGTTCTGCCGGTCCATTTGCCTGTTCTCCTTGGGTTTTGGATTCTCCCTGGGCCCGATGCTCTTTCCGCTCCGGTATTCTTAGGCGTGCCGAAGAGCATAATGCATTCGCAGCCGTTTCGACACTGGCCCGCCGAGTATCCGCGGATTTGGCTATGATGCTAAACTGAATGCACTTTCGCGGAGAACTGGACACAACCGAAAGAGACCGGGACAAGGATGAAGTGCAACAACATTCTGGAAGCCGTCGGTCGCACGCCGCTGGTGCGGCTGAACCGCATTAATAAGGACCTGAAACCGCAGATGTATGTGAAGGCGGAATTCACGAACCCCGGCGGTTCGGTGAAGGACCGCATCGGCATCACCATGATTGACGATGCGGAGAAGCGGGGTCTGCTAAAGCCCGGGGGCACGATCATTGAAGGTACGTCTGGCAATACGGGAATGGGGCTCGCGCTGGTGGCGGCGGTGCGCGGGTACAAATGCGTATTCACGACCACGGACAAGCAGTCGAAGGAAAAAGTGGATTTGCTGAAGGCGCTGGGCGCGGAAGTGATTGTATGTCCCACCGCCGTCGAGCCCGAAGATCCGCGCAGTTATTATTCGGTAGCGAAAAAACTCGCTCGCGAGATCCCCAATTCGTATTACCCGAATCAGTACGACAACCCGATGAATCCCGAGGCGCACTATCAGACGACCGGCCCGGAGATTTGGGAGGACAGCCAGGGCAAGATTACGCACTTCGTTTGCGGGCTGGGAACCGGCGGGACCATTAGCGGCGCGGGGAAATACCTGAAGGAAAAAAATCCGGCGATTCAGATTGTGGGCGTCGATCCGTATGGCTCGCTGTACTACGACTTCGTGAAGACCGGAACGACGATCAAGGCGAAGACTTATGTCGTGGAAGGCATTGGGGAAGATTTTTTTCCGACCACCATGAATTTGAAGATTCTCGACGACATCATTCAGGTGAACGACGAAGAGTGCTTCGTCGCGGCGCGGCGGCTCGCGAAGCTCGAAGGGTTGTTTACCGGCGGCTCCGGCGGTGGATGCATGTCTGGCGCCCTGCGGCTGGCGAAAAATCTCGGTCCGAATGATTTTGTCGTTGCGCTCCTGCCGGACACCGGAATGCGCTATCTAAGCAAAGTCTATAACGATGAATGGATGCGCGAGCGTGGCTACGTGGACGCGGCGATGCAAATCACCGCGGCTGAAGTGGTGAAAGCCAAACACTCTGCCGGAAAAGGGCGTGAACTGGTGATTGCGCGGCCGTACCAAACGGTGTTTCACGCGCTGAAGAGCATGCAAGATCAGGACATTTCGCAGATTCCCGTGTTCGAGGAAAACACGCCGATCGGCACCATTTATGAAGACCAGATTTTGAATCTCGCGCTGCAAGGCAAGGATTTGCGCAAACTTGTGGTGCGCGAAGTGATGAGCAATCCCTTGCCACAGGTGCCGAAGACGGCCCCCGTCGAGCGGGTTACGCACATTCTAAGCCACGAAAACCCAGCGGTTTTTGTGGACATGGGCAATTCGCATTTCGAAATTCTCACCAAATATGACCTGATGAGCACGGTCGCCTCGCTCATGGAGCAGAAACGCTGAGCGTGATCCTCGGCGATCCAATTTCAGCTGACAGGATAGGCAAAGCTTGAAAATTTACGATTTCAATCAGCGGCTGAAGGACGCGATTCTCATCGCCGATGGGGCGATGGGCTCGATGCTGCACGAAGCTGTCGGCCCGCAGCGGTGTTTCGACGAGCTGAACGCGACCGAGCCAGAAGCAGTTTTTCGCGTGCACCAGGCATACATCGAAGCAGGCGCGCAAATTATCGAGACGAACACTTTCGGAGCAAACCGCTTCAAGCTCGCGCCTTTGGGGCTTGGCGACGAAGTGCAGCGGTTGAACAGCCGCGGCGTGAAAATCGCGCGCGAAGCCCGCGAATCCGCGGCGCGCGAAGTGCTGATTGCCGGCTCCATCGGGCCGCTGGGACTTGGCGTGCAAGCCCGCCATCCAGACGACAAAGAGATTCTGGATGTCTTTTACGAGCAAGCTCTGGCCCTCGAAGAACGCGGCGTGGATTTCTACATCCTGGAAACTTTTTCTTACATTGAAGAAGTGCTTCTGGCAGTTGACGCGATCCGGTCGTTTTCGGGGCTGCCCATCGTGGCGCAGCTCACGTACTCGGAAGAGGGCACGACGCATGGTGATATTCGTCCTTTGGATGCCGCGGCTCAACTAAAAAACAAGAATGTCCAGGTGATCGGCGCAAATTGCACTCTAGGTCCGCAGGCGCTGCTGCGCATCCTGCAGGAACTCGCGGCCGTGGATGATATTCGCGTCAGCGGGATGCCCAACGCCGGTTTTCCCAAGCGTGAAGGCGACCGCATCGTGTATCCAAAGTCTTCACCGGAATATTTCGCCCTCTTTGCGCAGGAAGCGGCGGCGCTCGGCGTCCGCATGCTCGGCGGCTGCTGCGGGACCACGCCGGCGCACATTCGCGCGATGGCGGAGGCCGTCAAATCACTGCGGCCTGCAAAGACCCATCCGGCATCGCCCGTGGTGGAGACGGTGGCAAAGCCCGCGCCACTCTCGATTTCCCAACGCGAGCCGGAAAGCCAATTTTGGAAGAAGCTGAAGCAAAACGAATTTACAGTTTGCGTGGAAATCGATCCACCGAAAGGACTTTCGCTGGACCGCATTTTTGAACAAGTCGAGAGAGTAATGGCGTCGCGCAAGGTGAACGCCATCGACATCAACAGCGGGGCGATGGCAAGAGTTGGAATGGATGCGCTCGTTGTTGCCGGTGCGCTGGAGGCGCGTGGCGTCGAAACTGTTCCGCATTTGACGACCCGCGACCAGAACATCATCGGGCTGCAGGCCGCGCTGCTTGGGGCCTGGACCGTCGGCGGTGTGCGCAACGTTTTGGCGATAACCGGCGACCCGCCGTCCGTCGGTGATTATCCGGAAACCAGCGGCGTGTACGAAGTGGATTCTGTCGGACTGGTGAAGGTGCTGAGCCGATTGAATCAGGGCACGGACTGGGCGGGCAAAACGCTGGGTGGCGCGACCAATTTTGCGATTGGAGTCGCGCTGAATCCGGTTGCCGACGATCTCGACAACGAAATCGCTCGGTTCCATGCCAAAGTCGAAGCCGGCGCCCATTTCGCAATGACCCAGCCGCTCTTCGACCCTGAGCACTGGCACGCATTTTTGAAAAGACTTGGGGACAAGCCCGCCATTCCGGTGATGATTGGAGTTTGGCCGTTGAACAGTTACAAACAGGCACTGCGTTTGAACAACGAAGTACCCGGCATCATGATTCCCGAACCTTTGCTGAAGTCCATGGAGGCCGCCGGAGCCTCCGCTCGCGACTGCGGCTTCCAGGTCGCTCGACAGATGCTGGCGTGGGCGCGCACCGAACTCGCTGGTGCCTATTTGATTCCTCCGTTCAAACGCTACGAGGAAATTCTGGAAGTCCTTTGATCGCCGGCGAAACCTTCCGCCTCAGGTTTTTCCGTTAGCTTCGAGCGGGGCGTCTCACCCTCTTTTTCAATCAACACTCTTGCGTTGCCTCCGCGCCTTCCATTTGGTCTGGATTGCTAACTGCACTTACGAGGGCAAGGGCGCAGAGGCAAGGATGGATTAGAGCGAATTTGCGCCGAATCATCCTGGCGTTGTTCCTTGCCCTGCTACGCGGGGCCCCTACGCAGGCGCTGCCACCGACCCAAGCCCAAGTCGGAGACTGGCAAACGGTCGAGAATCTCCTGCCAGGAACCCGCATCTCAGTGAGGACGCATCATCGCCATCGATGTTTCCTCGAAAGCGCAACGGATGAAGAGCTGTAGCAAGATGATCTATAAACGATAGAGGCTTTTCGGAGTCTATGGATTCGGCTGCGGGAAAGAGACCGTGCTGGTGTGATCGTGAATAATCTTCCAGCCTTCCGGGAACTTCTGCCAGACCAGGCTGAACACGCCGCCAATGTCGCCCATCTCTCGCTTCAGATGCCATTTGCCTAGGACCAGCGCTGCATCGGGACCCAGGAAGCGAAACTCCAAGTCCGAGAAATTCAACTCCCCCATGGCCTCGCGATTCGGATAATTCTTTTTGTAGCGCGCGAGCACGCCGTCCCAGCCGCGGGAAACTCCGCTGGTCCCGGAGAAAGTCAATTCCGGCGACTGCCAATAGCCAACCAGGAAGGCATCCACGTCACCCCGATTCCAGGCGGTTTGTTGCCCTTTCAATACGGCGTTGATGGCCGCGCGGTCGGCGTCATGCATGTCCAGAGGCCTGGCCAACAGAGACGGTCGCGCAAGCAGCCAACAAACGGCGACGGACGCAATGCCAGTCCCGAGAAAGATCAGCATCCGATTGCGAGCCATGGGCACCCTCCTGGTAACGCTCTTTGGTGACAAAACGGAATACGCTTGTAAGTCGCTGATACGTGGGAGGATAGGCGGGATAGCAAGGAGAAGGCAAGCCTTCTCTGAAAGCTTTTTCCGGGTTCGACCCAAAGGCTTTATTTCCAATGGGATATGGCCAATCGTTCTACCGCGCTAGTACTTCGGAGCTATTGGAAGATATTTTTCTTCCCGGCACAATCCCTCACGAGGCTGAAGAATGTTCGCTGCCATGCTATTCACGATCTCGGTTGTGGCCTTGTCGCAATTTGCTCTGTACTACTGGAGAGCGGTGCTGGCAGGGGTCGCATCGCTTCCGGTGTCGGACCGCGTGCTCGACGCCGCCGATGTCGAAGATGGGCAGCTTCTCCCTCAGCATTTCGAAACGCTGGCGGAACTTCACGAGTTAACTCCGGACCTGAAACCGAATCAGAGCGGCTTGGGTCTTGTGCGGGTTTACTACCGGCTGGTGCAAGGTCTGGGCATGCTTCCCATGCTGACTGCCTGGAGCGACCGCGAGCGCGTGGTTTGCGCGCGCTACGCCGCGGTCCAGGTCGATCGCCGATTGCAAGCCAACCTCGAGCTCGCTGCTTCGTTGCGCTCCTGCTGAGTCTTTCCGATTCACTACTCCAATTCTTCGAAAGAATCACGGTCTGTGGCTCTGCCATGCCTTTGTTGGCGAGCACCGCCACCGGCTCGCGCGGCGGCCTCTTCGAGCATTTTCGCGATGCGGCGTTCGCGCGACTCGGGATTGTGGTAGTGGAAGATGCTGAGCAAAGCATGGCGGCGCTGTGTGGGAGACATCCGCTGCCAACCTTCGAAGGCGCGGGGATCACGGGCGAAAGCAGCTTTCAGGGCGGGTGGCAGCTCCCGTTCGGCTTCCATCGTGGTCAGCAATTGTTCCGCGATTTGCTCCGCGCGCCGCACACGAGCCGAGGCGCCTTTCGGCTGGGCCACCTGGTCGCACATCCATTTGCGCATGGAATAACTTAAATTGTTGAACCAGCGCTCGAGGGAGCGATCCTGCGAAAGAGCGCGCTTCAACTCCGCCGGTAAGATGGCTTTTCGGACCTGGAGGTCGGGCTCCAGGCGAAAATCCGCGGTGCTGCCCGCACGCGCGCCGCCGCCAGCTTGCATGCGCTTATTTACCAGCAAGAAGTGAAAGCCTCTGCCCGTGGGAAACAGCGCAGTGCGAAATTCGAAGCCGTTGATTTCACCCTTAACGCGAAGCCGCCCTCGCACACCCCACACCTTCGCCACGTCGAAGGGAATTCGAATGATCACCCAGCCGAGGTTGCCCGGCATGCGCTCGAGAGTCGCTTCAAACGATTTTGCAACCGCTTTGGGTTTCGTCTTCATGCAGGAACCCGCCGGCCGCCGAACCGCGCAAACAAAAAGAGGGCACGCGGAAACGTGCCCTGCTTCCTGAGAGAGGTCCAGTTCGAAACAGCGGCCCTACTTCGAAAAGCTGGCCACCGCCTCCGCTTCGGTGTTGTAAACATCGAAGACGGTCATCAGCTTGGTGATTTGCAAAACTTCCTGGAACTTGCTGCCGAGATGGCACAGGCGCAGTCCAGCGCCCTGCGACTTCGCACTGTGATGCGCGGCCACCAGCGTGCCCAGTCCGGCGCTATCGATAAACGTCACGTTGTCCATGTTCAGGACAATTTTCTTTTTCCCCGAATTGATGAGTCCCTTCACTTTTTCGCGCAAGGCGTTGCTTTCTTCGCCCAGTACGATGCGGCCGTCCAGCGCTACCACGGAGACGCCATCCACTTCACGATCGGTCATCTTCAAAGCCACGTTATTTTCCTCCTCATCGGAAAGAGGTTCCGGCGGCAACCCGTGCCGGAGCCGTAAAGCTTATCAAATCAGGGTTAAACCGGGAGCGATGAATCGTAATCGAAGACCCGGCGGCGGTCAATCCCCACGCGGTCCCCACGCCAGCGCTAGCGTCGCCTGGTTTCCTAGGGGCACGGTATATCGTGCCGAGCTCTGAGAGCGGCTAGTAGTAATCCGCACACGACATGTAGTAGCCGCATACCGGACAGATCAACTTGCAACGACGCGATTCCAACCGCTGCGAGCACACCGGGCAATACCGCGAGGCATCTTCGTTTCCCTGCTGCTGGTTGAGAAGAACCGGAACCTGGCCCGCTTGCGAAGGCACCTCGCGTGATTCGCAAGCCTTTGCCGGCCGAGCTTCCTCCGGATTCGCGGTGTAATTCACGGCTGCACGGTTATAACACAGGCAAGAGATAGGGGGCTAAAAATCTCGTGGCGCGGGACAAAGCGGAGCACGGGGGCCTAGGTTGATATCTATAGAAACGTTTTGACGTAAATGTTCGAGGGGAGTCCTAATCGGTTTATGATAGCTGCCCTCGATACGATTCGAATGGCTCTCAGGTTCGAACTGGGATGAATCCAAAGGACAGGCGGCAAGGCATTCCAAGCGCGTTTCTCACCGGACTGCTTCTCGCGCTGATGGTGTTGCTGGCAGGCGGCGCCGCGCTGCGCGAGTCCGTTACCGTGGATGAAGTCACCCACATCGGAGCCGGCGTCAGCTATCTTCAAAGACTCGACCTGCGGATGAATCCCGAGCACCCGCCTCTGCCGAAGGTGCTGGCAGCGATTCCCTTGGTGATTCGCGGGGTTCGCGCAGACTACAGCCACATCTCATGGACTTTCAGCGAGAAGTTTTTTCCGGCATACCTGGGGCAGTGGGTTTTCGGCGAATGGCTGCTCGAGAAGTGGAATGACCCGAAGACGATTCTCAGGTGGGCGCGGCTGCCAATGTTGGCACTCACGCTCTTGCTGGGCTGCACGTTATACGCCTTGGCGAGAAGGCTCGGAGGTCCGTGGGGCGGGCTGCTTTGCCTCAGCCTGTTTATCAGCACGCCGGCGTTTCTTGCTTTCGCGCCCCTGGTGCATACGGATATCGCCGTGGCGCTCTTCTGCCTGCTCGCGTTATGGACGTTTGCCAGTGTGTGGAAAGACCCGAGCAGGAAGAACGTCCTACTATTTGCGCTGAGCCTGGCAGGTGCGCTGTTATCGAAATTTACCGCGGGGCTTTTGTTTCTGGCGTTCTTGGCATTTGCCTTGAGCCTGCGCCTGCTTCCGGTGTCGGGGCTGCCAGAAAGGAAAGGCGAGGCGAAGCTGTGGCGGAGAACACGCTGGCGAGCGACGCTCCTGGGGCTCGTGTATGCGGCGCTTGTTGTATATTTGTTTTACCTTATCTTCTCCTGGCATCAGCCCACCAACGCCCTGGACAAGCTGGGGACTAGTCCGGTGGCGCTCTTCTTCCGCCGCGCCCTTTTTCCTCCCGTGGTTTTCCTGCGAGGTGTGTTTTGGGTGCTAATCAGCGGTGTGCGGCCGACGTTCATTCTTGGGCGCAGCTACCCCCGTGGCGTGTGGTTCTACTTTCCCGTGGTCTTTGGCTTGAAGTCGGCGCTCGGCTTTTTGCTACTGCTCCCTTTGTCTCTGATCATTGCGATGACTCGAAAATTGCAAGGCGGAGATCGCGCTTCTGCGATCCCCGCGCAACTCGCCCTTCACTGGCGGGTGCTCTGGGTCAGTTTGCTTGTGTTTACAGCCGCGTGCATTCTCAGTCCCTTGGACATCAGCATCCGTCACTTCAGTGTGCCGATGGTGCTGCTAATCCTGCTGCTTGCTCCGGTGCCACGGATCCTGAGTGAACTGCGCGCATCGATCCCCACCTGGGTGCAGTTGGGAAGTGCCGCGGTAACGGTTCTGGCGGCCAGTTGCTTATTCACTGCCGTGCGTGCTTATCCTTACTACTTTCCTTTCGTCAATTCCCTGAGCATGGGGAGGCCCGCTTACACTTTGATGAACGACTCCAACGTGGATTGGAACCAGTCGCTCCCCGAAGTGAAACGCTTTGCGGAACAACATGGCTTCCAAAAAATTTCAGTGGATGAGTATGGCTTTTCCGATCCCGCCGCATTCGTGCCCCAGGCGCAGCTCTGGAACTGTCAAAAGCCTCGGCCGGAAGACTCGGGGCAATGGGTGGTGGTCTCCGCAGGGATGATTCGGGACGGCCACAACTGCGACTGGCTCATGCAATATCCGAACGCGCCCCTTGCCGGCGGCAGCATGTATGCGGTTCATTTGCATACGCAGATTCCGGCGCCCGGCCGCCCCGGCGGACCACCGCTTCCCTCGGAGTTTCGCAACTTTGCCGGCGCGCCCATTGATATCCAAAGCTTCTTCGTGCACCTGAACAAGCACCCGGAAGACTTCCAGCGCGGCCTCGACTGGATGCAATCCGCATTCCAGTCCATGAGCAAGTCGCAAGGACCGCCGCCGAAGCCGCCGTGGGAACCCTAACTGAAACTGGAGTGAGAGCGGGTGAAGGCGAGCTTATTTCTTGACGGGTTCGGGCATCACGTAGCCTGATTTGGCGGGCAAGCCGGCGCGCTCGAGCTGCACGGTAGTGTGTTCGATGTGAAACTGTTTTGCGGCGACGTGGCGGATGGCTTCCAGCAAACATTCGCACTCATCCATGTGCATGTCGGGAATGCGTGCATGAAGACTGAGCGCATTATGACCGCCGCCTAGCGACCACAGGTGGACGTCGTGAACTTCCTGGATGCCTTCCACGGTCAGGATGGCGCGGGCGACTTCTTCAACCTCCAAGTCGTGTGGACGGCCTTCGAGGAGGAGGTGCGAAGACTCGCGAAGGACACCGATGCTGGACCACAGCACTAGAACGCCAATGCCCAAGCCGAGAAGGGGATCGATCCAATGCGCGCCGGTCATTCGAATGAAAACGGCCCCAACGATGATGGCGATATTGGAAATGGCGTCGCCGAAATTATGGATCAGGATGGTGCGGAGATTAAGATCGCCGCGCCCACGGACGAGCGCCAAAGTGATTCCGCCATTCACGGCCAGAGCGGCGAAAGAAGTCCAAATCATCCACTCTTCAACGACTTGCACGGGGGAACGGAAGCGCTCCACAGCCTCATAGCCCAGCCAAAGCGCAAGCAAGACCAGGACGAAAGAATTGGTGAAAGCCGCTAGTGTCCCGGCGCGGTGGTAACCGTAGGTTTTTTCGCTGTCGGCGGGGCGCTCGGCCCAGCGCATGGCCAGATAGGAGATGCCGAGTGCTGGAACATCCGAAAGGTTATGAACGGCGTCGTTGAGCAACGCCACGCTGCGGCCGAGGATGCCGCCAAAAACTTCGGCCACCACCAGTCCTATGGTGAAAACCATGGCCCAGCCAAGTACCGCAGGTTGCAAAGTAGGGTGAGCATGCCCGGCGTGGCCATGATCGTGAGAATGGCCGGCATGGCTATGGTTCTGATCGTGGCCATGGTCGTGAGCATGCCCGGGCATGACCCCATTCTACTCGCAAGCAAGCTAGCGCAGCGATTCAGCGCGCTTATTAGGCACTTTGACACCGTGCCCGCCGGAATGGATTGACGGTCTTGCTAACCACTGCCACGATGAAGAGAAGCTCTCCACCGCGCGGGTGTTGGCGCGGGACGGGCCATTCCACGTGGGATTTGCGATTACGGATATGGCGGTTCCGGTCACAAAACTGAATTTCTGGGGCGTGCGCGGGTCCACACCGACGGTGGACCCCGCGACGTGGCGCTATGGTGGCAACACGCCGTGCCTCGAATTGCAAGCGCCCGACGGAACACAATTCATTCTGGATTGCGGAACGGGGCTGCGCATGCTTGGTAACCGCTGGGACGCGCCGAGCGGGGAAAAAAGCCAGGGAACACACATTCTGATTACGCACTACCACTGGGATCACATTCAGGGAGTTCCCTTCTTTGCGCCGCTGTATTTGCCAAACAACGAATTCAAGTTTTACAGCTTCCGCTCGAAATTCCTGGGCCGCGACAGCCTGAAACAAGTGTTCGAAGCGCAGATGGCGGTGCCGTACTTTCCCGTAGACATGTCGGTGATGAGCGCAAAGAGGAAGTTTCAGGAAGTAGAAGGCGGGGAATCGTTCACCATCGGCGAAAACAAAATCAGCACAAGGTGGCTGAACCACCCGCAAGGCTGCCTGGGATTCCGCATAGAAACGCCCGCCGGGACGGTTGCGTATGCTACGGACAATGAGCCCGGAGACGCAAAGCTGGATGAAAGCCTGCGGGAATTGGCCGCGGGCGCGGACATTTTCATCAATGACGCGCAGTTCACCGAAGAGCAGTTACAGGGCACGAGAAAAGGGTGGGGACACTCCTCATGGCTCGAAGGAGTGAAGGCCGCGCGGCATGCTGGTGCAAAAACGCTGGTGCTCTTTCATCACGACCCGGATTCGACGGATCGCAAGGTGGATTCGATTCTGCGGCAGGCGCGGGATGAATTCGATTCGGTGTTTGCGGCGAGCGAAGGAATGGTGATCACGCTGGGAGCGCCAGGGGAACCGGCACAAGCGCATATGCCGGGAACGCGCACGTCGCTGCGGCGGGAAGTGCAGTTCCACGCAAGGGTCTGCGGTTTGACCGAAGGCGGTAAGGAATTCATGGAAGAGACGGTGGTTTGCGACTTGTCGCTGCAGGGTGCCATGATTACCCTGAAACATTTGCCTCAGTTGCAATCCGAACTCCAGGTCACGATGGACCCGCCGGGAACCAATGGGGAACAGCGTATCCGATTGAAGGGATACGTGGTGCGGATTGACGACACAAGCGAAAAGGGGCGCGTCTCCGTGGGAGTGGTGTTTACCGATTGACGCGAAGGCACGCCCCTGCTAATCGACCGAACGAGCAACCGCTTGTTGTTGAGGCGCAGCCGAAGTTTCCTCTTTTCCCTTGAGCTCGGCATCGTGGATGCTCACCGGTTGCTTCGCGCGCGCGTCGACCTGGAGCTGAAAAATATCGGGCCGAGCATAATGGCCGACCACATCCAGGTCGTATTTTCCTCGTAAAATCTGCGCGCGATCGATCTCTGCAACAAGAATAGCCTCGCCTTCCAGGTCGGGGCCGGCAAGAAAGTTGCCGAAGGGATCGACGATACAGCTGCCGCCACGGCAGACGACAGCGTCGGGGTCATCTCCAAAAATGGAAGGATAGTCCGAGGGAAAATCGCGGCGGCGATTGAACTGGTTCGACGAAAGCACGAAGCAACGTCCCTCGACGGCGATGTGGCGCATCGAGGCGATCCAAGAGTCACGCATGTCCGCGGTCGGTGCGCAATAAATCTGGATGCCCTTTGCGTACATTGCGGTGCGCATGAGAGGTAAATAGTTCTCCCAGCAGATCACCGCGCCAAGTTTGCCGAGAGGGGTATCAAAAACCGGCATCGTGGAGCCATCGCCGAAGCCCCACACCAGGCGTTCCGAGCCGGTAGGCATGATTTTGCGATGCTTTCCCAAGAAGCTGCCATCCGGCGCGAAAAATAGCACGCAGCAATACAGGGTGCCGCCATCGCGTTCGACGATGCCGATCACAAGATAGATTTGTTTTTCACGGGCGGTTTGCGCAAGTTCGTCGACAGCGGGCCCGGGAACATCCACGCTACTATCCCAGTACCGTCGAAAATCTTCGCGGCCCTGATCGGTTCGCGAACCGACAACGGCTCCAAAGTCGAGGCCCCGCGGATAGCCGGAGACAAAGGCTTCTGGAAAAAGCACGAGTTGCGCGCCCTTGCGGGCCGCTTCGCCCGCAAGAAGGTGGACTCTTTCGAGGGTGCGCTCGCGGTCGAATACGACGGGGGAAGCTTGAACCACTGCTGCTTTGAAACGGGCTAGCGAGGACTCCAGGGCATGGTCCTTTCTATCGGGGCTCGGCATCGGCTCAACGATACTGCTTTAGAGGGGAGAAGCAAGCCCTTTGTGCGGAGGTTTGGCGCGAGCCATCGCTGTTCCTCGCCGGGGAGACGCCGAATCCAGCGTGAGGGACCCTCCTTGAGGTCCGGTCGCTTTCGGGCTTCATTCTTCACTTGCCGCGCGACCGTTTTCAGCATCTAATTAGCGTTGGCCCACGGCAGAGGCATATCTTCTTTTTTAGAATTGGGCCAATTTCAGAAGCTTAAGACAGGCTGGGAAACGCAGTATCAGGTTCTTCAGCCCTGAATTCCTCGCGATTGGCCCGGCGCGTCCCCGCCCAGGGCAATCAACCCGAGTAAAACCGTGGCGGAGCTTTCCATGTCAGCGAACACTCTCAAGAGTTACCGCAAGACAGCCAGGATTGGGTTCAGTGTGGCCATGTGTTTTTTCTGTTACGCGATCCCCGCAAAGGCGTCCGAAACCCTGAGGGATGTGGGGAACCTCGCGGAAGCAATTTGCCCGGTCGTCTACCCTCTTGACGAAACTCCCTCGGAAAAGGGCTATCACTACCTTTTTTATGGGAACGCCTTCTTCATAAACGAAGACGGTTACTTGGTTACGGCTGCCCACCTCCTGAATTCGTTTCGCGACGGAGGACAGCCCCACGTGCTGGTGGAGTTGCCCTCTGGGCAGCGCCATCTGCTGAAGACCGACGTGGTGGCGACGGATTGGGAGCACGACGTCGCTATATTGCGCGCGACGCCAAATCCATTTCAAGGCGGCTACCGGGTGGCATTCCTTCCACTGGCAACCGATCGGCTGGATCCCGGCAAGAGCGTGGTCTCGGTTTCCTTGCGCCCCTCCAGGCTGCAGGCGGCCTATACTTTCGACACTCCCGTGCAAGAGCGTTCCGAAGGCGAGATTTTGAGTTACCAATACACGCGAACGGAAAACGGCCGACAAATCGAGCTGTTGCTCTACAGTCAGAAGGTGATACCGGGGCAGAGCGGCTCGCCGGTGATTTCGCAAGGATCCGGGGAAGCGGTCGGCTTTATTGAGGGGCGCTGGTTGCACCCCACGGCTATTCCTTTTGTTACCTCCGCTGAGCAGATTGACCCTTCGCCGGGAGCGGCGGTACGCATTCATTATGCGATTTCTCTGCTGCAGGCGCATGGTATTCCCTGGCATGCCACTCTAGATTCCGGCGTACATGCCACGGGTTCCGAGGCGAATGCCAAGGGCTTCTCAGGCCCTACCCCGCTTTCTTTGGTGGCGGCGCCCTTCCCAGCCCAGGCATTCTCGGGTGGAGAGATTCTCCTAGACGCCAAGGTAGACACGAGAGGAAAAGTCACCGACGTGAGGGTCGTGCAGGGCCAGCCTCCGTTTCTTGAGGAAGTGCTGGGTGCGGTGCAGACCTGGACGTTTCTGCCGGCGCGGCAGGATGGTCGTGACGTAGACGCCAGAGTCGGCATCGTCTTCCAGTTCCCGCAGCCTTATCTGCCTAAACTTACGGCGCGGGTGCACGAATACAGGGAAACGGGAACAAACTCCAAGGATCGCGGGGCTTTGCCCCTCTACACTCTGGAGCCGGAATATCCTGTGAATAGCGTGGGCGAAGGAAGCGTGGTTCTGAACGAGCTTGTAGACAAGGAAGGGCGCGTCAGCTCAATCCACGTGGTGCGCGATCTAGCATCCCTCACTTCGCCGACGGTGGGCGCGGTCCAGCAGTGGAAGTTTGCTCCAGGAAAACACGAGGGAGACCCTGTAGAGTGCGGGGTCATCGTTGTGGTTACGTTCCGGCGGCCTGCGGTGGCCAGCCGAACCCTTCACGAGGAAAACGGCCGCGGCACTTGCGGCGTCAGCATGAAAGGCCACTGCCTGTTTAGGCAGGAGGGCCTTCACTTGGCTGATGCACGACTCAACACGCCCCGCTGAAACTAGCCTAGTTCGGAGATTTTCTTGTCCAGATGGGCCAGAGCAGCTTCGAGGGACTTGCGGTGGTTAGGGTGTGTGGCGGAGGCTAGGTCATTCACAATGCGGGTGCGGGATAGCTGCAAGTCTTTGCGCTGCCGTTCGCGGTAAACCTGTTCAGCGGACTTGCTTCCCGCTTGAACCTTTTGCTGTGGAGCTTCCGTCGCCTCGACCTGTGCCTCTACATCCTTGCTTTCCCAGCCACGTGCCATGCCCTATATTGTGACACAGATTCACTCCATCGAGCAGCATGAAACAGAAAAATCAAGGTAAAAGCAGTGATTTGAGGCGCAAAATCGAGCGAAATAGCGGCGAAAGGGGTCAAAAGTGACGCTTTGTGTCGTTTACAAACGCTTGTGCTGACGCCTTTCACGCCTTCAAGCCTTTAATTTCCCTCATGCGGGCAAATGCGCGGCGGACGTGAGGAATGGTAATGGAGCCGCCAACAATCAGCGCGACGTTGAGGGCATCAATGACCTCGTCGCGCTTCCACCCTTCCTCGCCGCACCGCACCAGGTGGTAGGTGATGCAGTCATCGCAACGGAGCACCGCGGATGCGACTAAGCCGAGAAGCTCCTTGGTCTTGGTGCCGAGCGGGCCTGGTTCATAGGCCTGATGGTCAAGCGCGAAGAAGCGCTTCATGCCCAAATGGCCGCAACCAAGAATCTCCTCATTCAGGTCCGTACGGAATCTCTGAAAATCCTCCAGGCGATCGGGCATGGCTCCTCCAGAAAGTGTTTAGCCGCCAGAGAATGCAGCCGCGCCCGTATTATGAACGAATTGTGCGTGGTGAGGTATCCGGGCGGGAGCCATCGAAGGAGATTCCGGCGGCAAACTTGCACTTGCAGATGCCTGCGCAGCCTTGTATAGTCGATAATCGATATAGCGATGATCGAGCGTCCATGCCGAAACAGAAACTCAATCCGCTTCCCGCCGCTGCTTTTCAAATCCTGCTCGCTCTCGCCAGCGAAGACTTGCACGGCTACGGCATCATGCGCCAGGTCGCGGAGCAAACCGGCGGCCGAATGCGGCTGGGCCCGGGAACCCTGTACAGCTCCATCCAGACGCTCGTCGAAGCAAAGTTAATCGAAGAAACAGCAGCGCGCGAAGACGCCAAGCTCGGCGGGGAGCGCCGCCGCTACTACCGGTTGACTTCGGCTGGTCGCAAACTCGCGCGCTCCGAGGCCGAGAGGCTGGCCGATTTGCTGCGAGTCGCTCGCTCCAAGAAAATCTTAAGGGGGGAGTATGTCTGAGAAGATTTATGCTTGGCTTCTCCGCCTGTATCCTTCGCGTTTTCGCGAAGCCTTTGGTGAGGAAGCCCTGCAGTTGTTCCGCGACCGTTCCCGCGACGAAACCGGATTCCTTTTGCGGCTGCGGCTATGGACCGACCTGCTCAGCGACTTGGCCTTGTCCGTGCCGCGAGAATATTTCCGTGTCCAGCCGGGGCTGGCAAGCTTTTCGGCGCATCTTCGACCGGAGGGCGTGCCTTCCTTTTTCGTTTTTGCGGATGAATCCCTCGGCCCCGGTGCGCTCCTCTTCGGAGGGTTGCTGTCGCTCGCCGCGCTGGTTACCTTCTCGGTTTTGCTCAACCACGGTGTGAGGTATGTTCCCCTGAGTGCGTTGATTCGCCAAACACAGAGTTTGCCGAAAGCGAGCTCATCGCCGTTCGATTCTTCAGCCCCGAAGACGGCCAAGAACCCGGGAGAAGAGGCAAACGAGTCGAAGGCGCCACGGCAGCCAGGAAAGGCCGCCACTCCTTCCCAGCCTAGCAAAGGCGCGGTGGGCGGAACGCGGGCGAGCGTGAAGCTTGACGCCACCGAGCGCCGGCGCATCGTTGCTGCTGCCGCCGCGAATCTAGAAAGGCATTATGTGGACGGGGAGAGCGGGCGGAAGATGGCGGCCGCGCTGCGGGCTCATGAAAGGAACGGTGATGACGACAAATCGAAGGACGGCGCTGAATTTGCCGCACTGCTGACCCAGCAGATGCGCGAAGTCAGCCCTGACCGGCACCTGACGTTGGATTATTTCGAAGCGCCTCTGCCTCCGCGTTCCGCTGCACCTACGCAGGAGGATTTTGCCCGCTATCGGGAAACCATGAAGCGGCAAAACTGCACTTTCGAAAAGGTCGAGATTCTGCAGTACAACGTCGGCTATCTGAAGCTTAATTCGTTTCCCGATGTCTCCGTTTGTCAGGGCACGGCCGAGGCAGCGATGGCTTCCGTGAACAGCGCGGACGCGATTATCTTTGATTTGCGCGACAACCGCGGCGGCGAGCCGGCCATGGTCTCGCTGATGGCCGCCTACCTGTTCGACCATCCGGAGTACCTGTACAACCCGAGGGAAAACACCACCGAGCAATCCTGGACGCATTCTCCGGTTCCCGGAAACAAATTGGCCGATAAGCCGGTCTACGTGTTGACGTCGGGCAGAACTTTTTCCGGGGCAGAACAGTTTTGCTACGACTTGAAGATGTTGAATCGCGCCACACTCGTTGGTGAAACCACAGGCGGCGGCGCACACTCGGGTGTTTTTCATCGCATTGACGATCACTTCGGAATGGGCATCCCGGAAACGAAAGCCATCAATCCCTACTCAAAAGCCGATTGGGCAGAAGTGGGCGTGGAACCTCACGTGAAGGTAAGGGCGGACGATGCCCTGGACACAGCCCTGGGCCTGGCCGCGAGGAAGCTGCCGAGGAAATAGACCTTTGCAATCGTGACCGGACGAACTCACCGAGAGTGATCTCAGCTTTGGGACATTTTACAGCCAGAATTTCACGCCGCACGCAAGCCTAGACCGCGCGGATGAGTCCGATCCCGACGATCAGCGTTGTGGCCGCAACCAAGAGTGCGCCCAAGTAGAGCATGCCCCGCAGCGCACGCGCGTGAGCAACAGCAAAGAAGCCCCCGGACACCAGCAGCGCGGCGGCAACCGCCCCAATGCGAACCGGCCAAACCAGCGACGGTGGGATCGTCGCGTAATCTACAGCGATTTGCAGGAACAACGCGAGCAGCGTAAGGACTCCCGCATGGGCATGGCCCGCTCGATAAAAGGCGACCTGCGAGGGCGACAGATTCTTCGGTCCAGGTGTTCCCAACCCTCCATTCGAAACCACATTGAGAACCGTCAATCCGCCATAGACGATAGTCGGAACGAGAATCAGGCTGATTCCACACATCAAACGCGCATCTGGCGACATGAATTCCTCCCAAAGAAAAACGCAAACATTTTACCTCGGGGGGTGCTTACGGAACGTAGCCGGGGCCGCGGAGGACTTTTCCCGGGCGCGCTCCGGTCATTTTGCCTTCATCGATAACCGGAACGCCGTTGACCAGCACATAGCCCATTCCTTGCGAAAGTTGATTCGGATTGTCGAAAGTCGCTAGGTCGCGGATGGTTGAGGGATCGAAGATGGCAACATCCGCCCACATGCCTACGCGGAGGAGGCCGCGCCCTTCGAGGCGCAAGCGCTGCGACGGCAGCGCGGAAAATTTGCGGATGGCGTCCTCGAGCGTGAGCTTGTGCTCTTCGCGGACATATTTCCGGAGGATCCGCGGGAAAGTTCCATAAGCTCGCGGATGCGCATGTTCTTGCCCGAGAATTCCTTCGGGCGAAACGCCTGAGGAATCATTGTCAATCGCCACCCAGGGTTGTTGCAGCGCAAGGGCAACGTCCGGCTCGGACATGCCGGAGACGGCAACGCCGGTGAAAGCATCGTCCTGGATCAGCAGATCGAAGATCGTGTCCATGGGGTCTTTGTTCCACAGTTTGGCGACTTCGGCGATGGTTTTTCCCTGAAGGGACAAGAGCTTTGGATTTTGCACCTGTCCAATGAGAATGGACTCTGGGCCGGGGATCTGCTGCCATTCGTTTTCCCAATCGTCGGAAGGCGTCAGCATGTCCTTGCGGATGCGCTCGCGGGCCGCGCGATCTTTTAGGCGCTCAAGGAGTTTCGAGGTTCCGCCGTCATGCGCCCAAGGAGGGATGAAGGCGGAAAGGCCGTTGCCCCACGCGGTGTACGCGTAGGTGTCCGCGGCAATGTCCACTCCCTGAGCGCGCGCGGCTTCAATTCTTGCAACGGCTTCCGGCATGTGTCCCCAGGACGGCTTGCCGGCGACCTTGAAATGCCAAATCTCCACGGGGATCTGCGCCTCGCGGGCGATGCGGATTACTTCATCAAGCGACTGCAGAATCGCGGTGCTCTCGCTTCGCATATGTGTGGCGTAAATGCCGCCGTACCGGGATGCCTCGGAAGCGAGGGCCATCAATTCTTCCGTCTTGGCGTAAGGGGCCGGCGGATATTCGAGGGAAGTGGAAACGCCGACGGCGCCATCGAGCATCGCCTGGCGAACAAGTTGCTTCATCTGATCGAGCTGCGAAGGTGTTGGCTGAACATCGTCATCGCCAAGAACCATGCGGCGGACGGTGGTGGCCCCGACGTAATCCGCCACGTTGATGCCGATCCCTTGCTTTTCCAGGCGGGTGAAATATTGGCGGAACGTTTGCCAGTCCGGCTGGATCCCGAGAAGATCGAATCCTTTCTTGCCCGACCGGCGAACCGCCTCGTTCGACGGCGCAACGGATTCGCCCTCGCCGGTAATTTCCGTGGTGATGCCCTGATAGATTTTTGATGGAACGCGCGGGTCGACAAGAATGGTCAGCTCCGACTGGCCCAGCATATCGATGAAGCCCGGCGCGACCACCTGGCCACGCGCATCAATCGTGCGTGTGCGCTTCGCGGCTGCGAGATTTCCGATCGCCGCGATTCTTCCTCCGCGAATGCCGAGGTCGCCCGAAAACCAGGGTGAGCCTGTGCCGTCAATGATGCGGCCATTCGTGATGACGATGTCGAATCGAGCGGACTGCGCGTCCGCGCGACAAAGCATCAGCAGAGAAAAAAGCATCGTCAGGAGGACAGATTTCCACCGCGGGCATACGGATACGATCATGAGGTTCTCCGAGTCCTAAGGTTATTCGAGTAACTCCCGGGCTGGGCGCCGAGACTGCGGGAGCGCAAATGATACCAACTGACAATGAGGCCCAACGAGACGGCAAAAATCAGAGTAGAGACGGCGTTAATTTCCGGCGTGATGCCGCGGCGGAGGCGGCCCCAGATTTCGAGAGGGAGCGTGTTATCGCGGCCGATCAGAAAAAAGGTCACAGCGATTTCGTCCATGGAGAGCGTGAAAATGAGCAAGCCGGCGGCGATGAGAGAGAGCTTTAGGTTTGGCAGAGTAATCCGCCAAAACGTTTGCCAGGGAGTGGCGCCGAGATCGAGTGAAGCTTCTTCCTGAGCGCGGTCGAGTTTTTGCAAGCCGGCGAAAAGCTCGGTGGTAGCCACGGAAATGAGCGCGGTGCCATGACCAAGGAATACTGTCCACAGGCTGAGGGGGAGGTCGGCATACTTCGCAAACATAAGAAGGGAAAGCCCAGTAATGATGCCGGGAAGAATCAATGGAAGGAGCACGAGGCGGCGGAAGAGAGCTTTGCCGGGGAAGCTGGCGCGGTCGAGGGCCAGCGCTGCAAGGAGACCGAGCGTCAGGGCCAGAACGATGCTGGCGCCGGCGACAACCAGACTGTTCAGGACGGAATCCCAAATGGAAGAGTCGGCGAAGAGTTGTGAGTACCAATCCAACGTGAAATGGCGCGGAGGAAAGCCGCCGACGCCATCGCGATTGAACGAATAAACGACGAGCACGACGATGGGCAAATAAATGAAAGCGAAAACGAACGCTGCATAAATGGCGAGGAGCGATGAGCGGCCAGTGGAAAGCGGTGCCTTCATTTGAAGGCCCATTGCTTTTCGAGGAATTCGCTTAGGAAAAGCAAAGAGATGGTAATGACGAGAATTCCGACGGAAATTGCGGCACCGAGCGGCCAGTCAAACGCGGCCCCGAACAGGCTTTGCACGACATTGGCGATCATCGTTCCGGAAGGGCCGCCAACGAGCAGGGGAGCGAGGAAGTCACCCAATGAAAGAACGAATGCAAACGTTGCGCCAGCAAGCAAGCCGGGCATTGAGAGTGGAAGAATCACACGCCAGAAAGTTTGCCAGGAGCTGGCGCCGAGATCTTGTGAGGCCTCGATGAGCGGCCGGGGAATGTGCTCGAGCGCGGCATAGATGGGCAGAAAAACGAAGGGCGTGTAGATGTGCGTGAGCATAAGAACGACGGCGAAAGGGCTGTACAGGAAGAATCCAACCGGTTCGTGTGTGAGATGCAGATATTGCAAGAAGCCGTTCAACACGCCGTCGCTGCCAAGAATTGTCTTCCAGGCGTAGCCGCGTACAAGGTAGCTGACCCACAACGGAACGACGACGAGCTGATACTGCAGCTCCTTTCGCGCGCCAACCTGAAACGCCAGGTAGTACGCAAGGGGATAACCGAGAAGCAGCGAGCAAACCGTCACGGAACCGGCGATGCGCATCGTGCGAAGGAGCACTTCGGCGTACAGCGGATTCGAAAACAGGGTTTTGTAGTTGTCCCAATTCCACTGGTGAACCATGACCCCGTCGCGCACAGCCCACAGGCTGTGCGCGAACATAAGCGTGTAGGGAAGCAGCAGGAACACACCAACCCACAAGAGCGGCGGGATGGAAACCAGCGATTTGTAGGTCCGCGAATACATATTCGAGCTGCGAGCAGCTACTCCTGGACGCGGATGGCGTCTGACATCGAAAATACAAAGTCGTGTTCGCCTGTGAGTGGGCCGCACGCCGGGATACGGATGCGCAAGGTCTGGTCATTGCCGCAATCCACTTCGAGCAATTCGCTTGATCCGCCATAAAGTTGCTGACGGATCGCCCCGCGGAACTTCACCTCGTTCGTCTGCCGCTTCCCATCCGCGGCAAGACGAATCGCCTCGGGCCGCAAGGAAAAGATCACCGGGCCGTCGGCTTCATCTACGGGCCAGCGGAGCGCGCCGCAAGTCGCCATGCAGCCGCGAACTTCTCCGCGGAGAAGATTGGTTTGGCCGATGAATTGCGCGGTATAGGCGGTAGCCGGGCGCGCATAAACCTCGCGTGGCGACGCCACTTGTTCGAGCGCACCGTCGCGCAGCAACGCGATGCGGTCGGAAAGCGCCATGGCTTCCTCCTGGTCGTGGGTGACAAAAAGAAACGTGATGCCAATTTGCCGTTGGAGGGCTTTCAACTCGCTCTGCATCTGCTTCCGCAGATTTGCGTCCAGCGCCGAGAGCGGCTCGTCGAGCAAGAGCAGTTGCGGGTGATTCACCAGCGTGCGGGCAAGGGCGATGCGCTGCTGCTGGCCCCCGCTCAGTTGAGAGGGCCGCGACGCCGCAAAACCTCGCATTTTGACCATGGAAAGAGCTTCTTCGACGCGACCGGTGATTTCACTCGCAGGAGTGCTTTTTACACGGAGTCCGTAAGCGACGTTGTCGCGCGCGTTCAGATGGGGAAACAACGCATAATTCTGAAAAACGGTGTTCACGGGGCGCTTGTAAGGCGGCTGGCAGTCCAATCGCCTTCCGCCCATCCAGATTTCTCCGGAAGAAGGCCGTTCAAATCCGGCAATCAAGCGGAGCAGGGTGGTCTTGCCGGAACCGCTTTCACCGAGAAGCGTAAGAAACTCCCCCGAGGCGATATTCAGGGAAATATTTTTCAGAACGTCCGTAGCGCCAAAACGCTTGCCTACGTTTCGCAGTTCGAGGAGCAGTGCGCCTTTGGCCGAGTTTTGCAACGGCGGATTGGCGGGAGAGGCGCTCACTGCGCGGCCTTGACCTCGTTCCAAATCTCGTTGTATTTCGCGCGCCGCGGCACGTCCTGCCAGAAATAGATTCGTTGCATGTAGGAATCGGGATGGTCGAGGTGCAGGCTCTTGATTTCATCCGTCGTCAGGAGCTGCGCAGCGCCGGGATTTGCAGGAGTGTAGTGCGTCCTATCGGTCACCAGTTTTTGGGTCTTGGCTTCGATCATGTACTCGAGAAATGCGTGAGCAAGCTCTTTATGGCTGCTGCCCGCGGTGATCATCAAATGGTCGATCCAGCCTGTGGTGTTTTCTTTTGGAATCACTTCTCCGATGGGGAAATTCGCTTTGTGAAGGTCGTTGGTATTCAGCGGCCAGCCCATCGCCAGAATAACTTCATGATTTTGAAACAGGTTCGTGAGCTCCCCGCCCGTGGACCAGATTTTTCGAATGTTCGGCTTCAGCTCGATCAGTTTCTTCTTTACCGCTGCGAGTTCCTCGTCCGTCAAATTGTAAAGATGCGAGGGATCGGGCTTGTCGTAGCCAAGAATCTGCGCCGCCATGTACACCGTCGAGAGATCATCCCAAACAGAAATCTTTCCCTTGTACTTGCGATCCCAAAAGATCGCCCAGGAATCCGGCGGCTGCGGAAAAGCAGTCGTGTCGTAAAGAAGCGGGTTCGGTCCCCACATGAACGGAACTCCGTAGACCTGACCGTTGGCTTTTACTAAAGGTAGGTCGCGAAGTTTGGACGACAGCTGCGAGTACGAGGGCAGCTTCGAAAGCTCCAGCGGCGCGGCCAGCCCCGTGCGCGCGATGGAAGCGGCAACGTCGCTCGAAGGCGAGATCACGTCGTAATTCGAAGCGCTGCCGCCGCGGAGCTTCGCCACCAGCTCATCACTCGACCCCATGAATGAAGCAGAGATTTTGCAGTGATGGCTTTGCTCAAAGTCATGCACCGCGGACTCATCCGAATAGCCTTCCCAAACGAGAAGGCTCAAGGAGTCTTCTTTCTTCCCGCAAGCGCCGCACGCGAGCGAAACGGCGAAAATCCCGAGAAGCATCGCGCGACGTTTCATCGCCCCTCCGCCTACTTGGAATCGGCTTGATAGACCAATCGACCGCCAACGACGGTGGCGACCACTTTGGTCGCTCCAATCTTATGCGGATTGATGTCAAAAATGTTCTGCGAAATGATAATCAGGTCGGCGAGCTTGCCCACTTCCAGAGAACCTTCGGTTTTCTCGCGGCGTCCCGCAAAGGCGGCACCAAGCGTGTAGCCGTCAACGGCTTGCGTCACCGTCAGCCGCTGTTCGGGGACGAATCCGGCCTCCGGCGTGCCCTCCGCAGTCTGCCGCGTTACCGCAGTTTGAATGCCCTCCCACGGATTCAGCGTCACCACTGGCCAATCGCTCCCGAATGCCAGATGACCTCCATCGTCCGCGATGCTTTTCCAGGCCCAAGCGCGCGAAGCGCGATCGGGGCCGATATTGCGTGCCCACACGTCGAGCGTATCGGCATCTGGATAAGAATGCAGCGGCTGCATGCTGGCAATGACGCCGAGCTTCCCAAATCGTGGGATGTCGGCTGCTGCGGCAGTCTCGATGTGCTCGATGCGCGAGCGGCGATCCTTCAAATGGTTTTGCTCCGCCGCGTTTTGGTAACCATTCAGAGCCATGCGAATGCCATAGTCGCCGATGGCATGCGTGAAAAGCTGCAAGCCGCGCTTGTCGAGTTCGGCAATCGCCGCGTTGTAATCCGCGGGCTCCCAGAAAGGCTTGCCCTGCAAGGAAGGGTCGTCGCTATATGGTTCGAGCATCGCGGCGGTGTGAGATTCGATCACACCGTCGACCATGAACTTCACCGCCCGTGCGTCAATCCATTCGTCGTGAAATTTCTTGCGGCCCGTTTCGATCGCGTCGATGTCCTGGGTTCGTAGCGAAGGAGGATTCAAAAAGTAAGCGATGTACATGCGCAAGCTGAGGTCGCCGCGACGCCGCATTTCGTCATACAAGTCGAGAATGTCAAAGTCCCCGCCCGCGCTGTGCACGCGCGTCAAGCCCTTTTCGTTGGCCCACTTCATGCCCGCGCGCAGCGCGAGAAGTTTTTCGGCGCGAGTCGGCTTCGGAATGACTTTTGCGACTAGCTCCTTCGCCGCCTCTTTCAAAGCGCCCGTGGCTTCGCCGGTTTGCGCGTCGCGCACGATGATGCCGTTTTGCGGATTGCGCGTTTCGCGTGTGATGCCCGCGAGCGCCAGCGCTTTCGAATTGGCCCAGTAAGTATGGCCGTCGTAACCTTCGAGGAACACAGGCCGGCTGGGAAAAATCTCGTCGAGATATTTCTTGTGGGGCAAAGCCTCGGATCCAAACATGGCGTAATCCCAGCCGCGGCCCAGAATCCAATCGTCACCGGGATGTTCCGAAGCGTATTCGCGCAGCTTTTTTTGGATATCGGCAGCGTTCTTCGCGCCTTCCAAATTAACGCGCCCCAGGCTGAGCGAGCCCTCCAAAAAGTGAATGTGGCAATCGGTGAAACCGGGAAGCACGAGCTTTCTCCGGGCGTCGATCACCTTCGTGCCCATGCCGCGCATCTTCTCAATAGCGGCATCGTCGCCAACCGCGGCGATTTCCGCTCCCCGAATAGCGACGGCTTGCGCCCATGGCTGATTCGGATCTTTCGTGTAAACGCGCCCGTGAATCACGATAAGCTCTGCCGGTTTGACGATGAGCCCTTGTGCGCCGGCGCCGCCGGCAACGCCAAGAAAGATGGCCAGCACCGAAAGCATGACCCTGCCGAAGCGCGTATTCATGGCGGCAAAACCCCTTTCCATGACGTGTCTTTCAAAAAGTAGGCGGCGTGTTGACCCACAACACCCAGGTTTCCGCGCGGCCGGGATTCTTCCAGCGGTGCGGAATCGAGCTTTCAAAATACAGACTGTCGCCGGGTTTCAACCGGTAATGCTCGCCTTGATTCAGCCAGATTTCCAAATCTCCGCGAAGGACATGCAAAAACTCCTCCCCCTCATGAGAGTACGATTCGCCGCTGCTCCCGCCGGGCTTCACGCGAAATAGGTGAGGCTCCATCGCCGTGTTGCCCCACGCCAGCAATTCCATGCGAACGTCCGGCGTGGTTTCCAGAATTTTTCTTTCGGAAGCCCGCACCAGGCGCTGATCTTCGCCCGACGTTTCGAAAAGCGATAGAATGTTGGTGCGATAGAATTTAGCGATGCGGCGGAGCGTCGCGACGGACGAACGCATCTGCCCGCGCTCCAGCGCGCTCAGAAAACCAATGGAAACGCCCGTGGCTTTGGCGACTTGCGCGAGAGAAAGGCCGCGTTTCGTGCGTAGCCGGCGAAAACGCTGTCCGGGAGCAAGGGTACCTTCCGCGCGCGGAGAAACAACGCCCTGGCGCTTGAGGACGTGAACGATAGCCGGCGGATTGAGGCCGCGGGCGCGCCGCAGAAAAATAGCGCGCTGCAGCAGGCGCACGTCGGATTCGCCGTAGAGCCGGTAACGGCTCTGCGTGCGTTGCGGAGTCAGCAGCCCGAGCGCTTCCCACGCGCGCAACGCCGAAGAAGAAATTCCCACACGGCGTGCCACCTCGCTGATACGCAGCAACCGCGTTCCCTGGGGCGGTGCTAATTCTTCGGATAAATTCTTTCTGCTTGACAAACTGTCAACTTTCTCTAAGTTTGCGGGATTATAGTAAGGTTTCAGGGGCACAGCAACCGCCAAGATGCGCTCCTCAAGCATTTTTTGTTGCAAGGGGTGAGTTCATGAAAGCACGCGAATTTTTCTTGCGATTCCGCTCGTTGTGTGCGCGCAGCGGCCCATCCGCACTCTTTCTGATTCTCGCCATTTCTTTGGCCGCGGCTCTTGCGGACGCACAGAGCACCGGCGGCCGTATTCGCGGCACCGTCGTCGACCCGACTGGCGGTGCCGTGGTTGGCGCCAAAATCACGCTCATCAACGAAGCCACTCACGTCACACGCGAAGCGCAAACCGGAAGCAACGGGGAATACGTCTTTCTCGAAGTGCCCGTTGGGACCTATGAAGTGGAGGCGGTGAGCCAGGGTTTCAAGAGATCCGCCCGCAAGGGGATGGCACTCAACCTCAACGAAGTCGTCAGCGTGGACCTCTCTTTGCAGGTGGGCGGCTCTACGGACGTTGTGGAAGTGACCGGAGCCCCTCCGGTGATTGATACGACTTCGACACAGTTGGGCGCGGTAATGACCGATCGATCCGTGCGCGAGCTCCCACTGAGCACCCGCAATACCTATGAGCTGTTGCAGCTCCAGCCCGGTGTGCAATCCCCAACGAAAACAGTGCCCGGACTAGTGCGAGACCGGCGAGTCTTTGCAGGAGTCAGCACGCTCGCGGGAGCTGGGCCGTGGTTTTGAAATGAAACAGTGAGTGTAGACTAGAGTTGATCCCGACTCGCGCCCGGTTCGTTTGGGTCTACGCGCGCAAACTGACCGCAGGGAACAGACCTGCATTTCCACGGAGCAGCACCATGCACGACGCACTACAAAAGGAACTAGCAGCGTACGAAAAGCGCACGCCGAAATCCGCCGCCGCGCACAAACGCGCCCTCGAGCGGATTCCACTGGGCGTTGCCAGCAATTACCGCCATTACGAGCCTTACCCGATTTTTGTGAAGGACGGCAAAGGCAGCCGCATCCACGACCTCGACGGCAACGAATACATTGACCACAACCTCTGCTTTGGTGCGCTCATGGCCGGCCATTGCCATCCCGCGGTGGTCAAAGCAGTTGAAACCGAACTTCATCGCGGCACTACCTTTGGCATGCCCCACGATCAAGAATGGGAACTTGCTGAAGAAATCTGCGCGCGGTATCCCGTCGAAATGGTTCGCTTTGGCTCCAGCGGCACTGAGGTCACCATGCACGCCTGCCGCATTGCTCGCGCCGCCACGGGCCGCGACAAAATCCTCAAATTCGAGGGCTGCTACCACGGATTGCATGACACCGCGCTTGTCAGCGTCAAGCCCAAGGCCGAAGACAACGGCGATCCCGACGCGCCCACCAGCGTTCCCGGTGGCGCGGGCATCCCGAAAGCGTCGCTGGCCAACGTCGTGGTCGCCGCTTTCAACCATCTCCCCAGCGTCGAACGCCGCTTCCGCGAAAACCCCGGCCAAATCGCCGCCCTTATTCTCGAGCCCATTATGATGAACGTCGGCCTCTGCCTGCCGCAGCCGGGTTTTCTCCAGGGCCTGCGCGAGATTTGCACCAGGAATGGCGCGCTCCTCATCTTCGACGAGGTGAAAACCGGAGCGAAACTCGCCTGGGGCGGCGCCAGCGAATTTTTCGGCGTGAAGCCTGACATAGTCTGCCTCGCTAAATCCATTGGCGGCGGTTTACCGCTCGGCGCTTTTGGCGCAAGCCGCGCCGTCATGGACCTCATCTCGCAGCACAAGGTTTTTCACGGCGGCACCTACAACACGAACCGCGTCGCCATGGCCGCCGGCCTCGCCACCTTCCGCGAAGTCCTCACGCGTCAGGCCTACGCGCACGTCGGCAATCTCAGCAAAAAACTTACCGACGGCTATCGCGCCATCGTCAAGAAATCAGGGTTGCATGCCTACGTCGCCAGTGCCGGTGTCAACGGCGCGCTGATGCTCTATCCAGAGGAGATTCGCAACTACCGCGACTGGACCAAAATCGACAGCGATCTCTGGCGCCACTACTGGTTCGGCATGGTCAATCGCGGCGTGCTCGCGCAGCCCTATTGGTGGGACGAGCAGTGGACCATTTCCGTGCAGCACACCGAAGCGGACATTGACAAGCATCTCGCTGTGTTCGAAGAAGTCGCGCCCGCGCTTGCCAAAGCACAGCAGGAGCGCGGCGCCGCCTTCGTCGGCGCCGCTGGCCACTAGCTATAGCGGTGGTCGGTTGTTCTCTTGTGCCGCACCCTTCGGCTTTATGGGTGCGGGGTCTTGTCGTGCTTTTTTTACCCCGAGCGAAGCGAAGGGCTCGGGCGGACCGCTGCTGTGAGTCGGCAGCGCAAGGTTTTTATGGATGCCGGTCTTGTCATCCTGAGCGAAGCGTGCTTTTTGCGCTCCGGTCGGTTCTACGAAGCGGGGAGTCTGATTTTTGTCGACGCAAGCTACAACATTTTCCTCCGCAAGCGCGACTGAAGCGCCCCAGCTCAAGCGGGTTCTCGGCCGCTGGGACCTGGTTCTCCTTTTCGTCGTCGCCGTGTTTAACCTGAACGTTGTTCCTTCTATCGCCACCAACGGCGGCGTGACCGTCTGGCTCTGGATCATTTCGCTTCTTCTTTTTTTCTGGCCGCAAGGCCTCGCCGTCATCGAACTAGCTCACCGCTACCCTGGCGAAGGTGGCGTTTACCTTTGGGCCAAGGAAGTCTTCGGAGACTTTCACGGTTTTCTTTCCGGCTGGTGCTACTGGACCAACAATATGATGTACGTCCCCACGATCATGCTGTACTTTGTCGGCGTTTCCGTCTTTGCCCTCGGCCCCGCGCATGCCCATCTCGCGGACAGCAAATCTTTCACCCTGGCGGTGTCCCTGGCTCTGCTGCTCATTCTTGTTGTCCTCAACATCGTTGGCCTCGGCGTTAGCAAATGGATTAACAACGTCGGCGGCCTTGGCACATTCATCGCCGGCGGTCTTTTAATCAGCCTTGGTGTCGCAATCTGGTTGCGCTTCGGAACCGCCGTCACGTGGGCGGATTTTCAGATTCCTGCCGGTCGGCATTCTCTCTTCAACGCGTTCGGCGTGATTTGTTTCGGCCTGGTTGGTCTGGAACTCGCTTCCGTCATGGGCGACGAAATTGAAAATCCCAGCAAGACTCTTCCCGGCGCCGTGGCCTGGGGCGGCATTCTTTCCGGCGCGCTCTACATCGGTACGACCTTGACGCTTTTGATCGCGGTCAGTAAAGATCAAATCAGCGTCCTTCAAGGAATCGTCCAGGCCGTCGGCCACATGTCTGCCCGCGTGGGCATCAGCTGGATCATCGCGCCTTTTGCGCTCATGCTCAGCCTTTCCATCGCCGGAATCGGCTCCGCCTGGCTCGGAGGCTCCGCGCGTATTCCGTTTGTTGCCGGACTCGATTCCTACATGCCGGACTGGCTCGGCAAGATTCACCCGAAATATTCGACGCCTTACGCCGCGCTGATCGTTCACGCCACAGTTTCGCTCATTCTGGTCATTATCAATTTCTCTTTCACCGGCGCCGGAGTTCAGGAGACCTTTCAAAAGCTTCTTTCTCTCGCCGTTGTGCTCCAGTTGATTCCCTTTCTCTACATGTTCGGCGCCTTACTGCGAATCGCCGCAAATTCCTCCTTCGTTCGCGGCCGCTACAGCAAAACAACTCTCATCGCCGCAGGTCTGAGCGGTCTCTTGACCACCATGCTGGGAATCGCCCTGGCGTTTTTCCCGGCGCAGCAAATCACCTCGCTTTTTTCTTACGAACTGTGGATGTTCGGCGGCACTCTGGCATTTATTGGTCTCGCCGCGTTTTTCTTTTTCATTTACGGCCGGCGCAAAGCCGCGCGCAAGCTTGCTTCCGCGGCGTCTGCGTTGTGAAATGAATTTGGGGGGTAGCCATGTCCAGCATCGCCAAGACCAGCGTGCGCACTTACCAGAATTTCATCGACGGCCAATGGGTCCCGAGCGCGTCGGGCGAAACCTTTCCCGTTTACGATCCTTCCACCGAAGAAGTCATCGCGCAGGTTGCTTCTTCGAACTCTGCCGACATCGAA
>Ga0126379_10000064_pt1 | contig 50901 bp, 36 predicted proteins | sample PanSoiMetPlot_24_FD_92640 | JGI IMG/M metagenome (GOLD analysis project Ga0126379, IMG submission 92640) | Tropical forest soil microbial communities from Panama - MetaG Plot_24 | ecosystem: Environmental > Terrestrial > Soil > Tropical forest > Bulk soil | place: Panama | collected 2016-02-17
ACCGCCGATCAAGTGGTAAACCACATGCGCGAAGAAGATCTCGCGAATGTGATTTACGAATTCGGTGAGGAAAGGAGGTCGCGGAGAATCGCCAGAGCCATTGTCCGGGCGCGGCCGATACGAACTACCGCTCATCTGGCACAAGTACTATCGGCTGCGCTCCGGCCAATGAAACACGCTCCGGAACGCATTCATCCCGCGACACGCACTTTCCAGGCAATCCGAATCTTCGTAAACCGCGAGTTGGACGACCTGAAGGCGCTGATGAAATCAGCGCCCGGCGTCCTGAGACCGGGAGGCAGGCTGGTGATCATCAGTTTTCACTCCCTGGAGGACCGCATCGTCAAAGACGCTCTGCGAGAAGGCGGCAAAGCCGGGCTTTATGAAGTTCTGACCCGGAAGCCGGCACGTGCCGGCGCAGAAGAGATCGATCGCAACCCCCGGGCCCGCAGCGCGAAACTGCGGGCCGCGGAGAGAACAACAATTCTTGTTTCCCGGGACGCTAGGGCGGACTGAGAAACAAAAAAGGTTTCCGGGGAGGCGCTGCCTTCCTCAATTTGGGCGAAAACTTCAGGGCCTGCCTTTGCAACGGCGCCGCCCCGGAAAAGAAAAAACCCTCGAGAAGAGAAGGTACATGGCGATGCATACAGGGACGATGATTGAAGAACTGATCAGCAGCGTGGTGCGCGCGGAGCAGCATGCTCGTGAACAACAGGAACGGAAATATGAGTTTCGTGATCTTCCGGTGCGCCGGATGGGTCTGCAGGAATTAGAGGTAGCGTAAATGGCAGCCGGGGCAATGAACATTACGGGGATGATTACGCCGGTCAGCGAGCGCTCAGGCGCGCGCCGGTCGACGCCGGTAGCGGGCATCACGCCGGAGTTTTATTTTCCAAAGACCATCGACAACTCGCGGGTGGTCAAAGTTGCCGACCCACAGCGGCGGCGCGAGATTCGTCTGTTCTCAGCTAGCGTGGCGGCGCTGTTTTTGGTCACGATGTTTTATGCCTGGCAGCATTTTCGTGCGATCGAATACGGATACCGCATCGAAGCCCAGACGTCAGAACGCAACCGGTTGACGGAGCTGAACCGCTCGCTAAAGCTGGAGGAAGCTTCACTGCGCGATCCCGGGCGGATCGACGCTCTGGCGCGGCAGATGGGCCTGAAGGCACCGGAGCCGGGTCAAGTGGTCCGCATGGATGGAGACGAGCTCGGGGGCAGCGTGATTGCCCAGGCATCTCCGGTGGCGGTGATCCCGGCGCAATAAGAGCAGTTAGCAGTCAGCACTCAGCATGAGCCCTTTTTCTGAAATCCCGAATCCCGGCTTCGAGCCGGGCTGAGGGATCTATATCGCCGCGAGAGCCGATGGGGACACGAGCTGGAAGTTCATATGCATCCCTCACCTCGGCTAAGAACGCCGAGTGTCCGGGATTGCAGAGGTAGCTGAAAGCTGAGTGCTTAACAGCAAGCTTGGGCGGAAAAATTTTCCGGCCCATTGAAATGGCGGACTCTGGAGAACCTGCTGGAGCCGCCATACGTTTTTCTCTTTTAGATCCCGACCCCGGCTTGAGCCGGGTGGGGATCTCTAACTGCAAGAGGCGATGGGACACTAGTTGGAAGTCGACATGGGATTCCTCACCCCGGCCAGAAGACGGGGTGAGGGATTTCAGAATTGCTGATCACCGAGTCCTGACCGCATCCTATGGCCGCCAAATCCGCTAGCTCCAACACCCGCCTTTACTATCTTGCCGGCTTTGTGGCGTTCTGGCTTCTTGTGATCTGCGCGCGCCTGGTTTGGCTGCAAGTCGTCCGGTATGGCGACTTCACGCAGCGCGCGGCTCGCCAGCAGCAGCGCAGCATTGAGGTCGCGTCCGTCCGCGGCAACATCTACGACCGCAACGGCAACGAGCTGGCCATGACGGTCAACGTGGACTCCGTGTTCGCCGTGCCCTCAGAAGTCACTGACATCCATGCCACCGCACGGAGCCTGGCACGCGTGCTGCAAGCGGATTCGGGTGAGATCGAGAGCCGCATGCACGCTTCTCGTGCATTTGCATGGGTCGCGCGCAAGATTGATTCCGCCGCGAGCGCCCGCATACGGGCCTTGAACCTGAAAGGAATCTATTTTCAGAAGGAATCCAAACGCTTTTATCCCAAGCGGGAGCTCGCAGCGCAGGTGCTGGGTTACGTAGGCGTGGACGACGAAGGCCTGGGCGGCGTGGAACGGCAATTCGATGCCAAGCTCACCGGCAAGCCGGGCACCATGCTGATTTCCATGGACGCCAAACGCCGCTGGTTTGGCCGCGTGGAAAAGAATCCGGATCCGGGCGAGAACGTGGTGCTCACGCTGGACGAAAAAATCCAGTACATCGCCGAGCGCGAGCTGGCTCGAGCCGTGGCGGAGACCCACGCTGAGGCAGGTACGATCATTGTCGAGAACCCGCATACCGGAGAAATTCTGGCTCTTACCAATCGTCCTGACTTCAATCCCAACACGTTCAACACGGCCGATCCAAGATCGTTCAAGAATCGCGCCGTGAGTGACGTTTACGAGCCGGGATCGACGTTCAAGATCGTTACGCTGGCGGCGGCTCTGGAAGAGCGGCTTACCAATCCGAATGAAGTCGTGGATTGCCAGATGGGGTCCATCACGGTCAACGGCCGGCTCATTCACGATCACAAGGCTTACGGAGACTTGACGGTGGCGCAGGTGCTCGAGAACTCCAGCGACGTCGGAGCCATCAAGATCGCGCTGCGTCTCGGGGACGAACGCTTTGACCGCTACATCCGCTCGTTCGGCTTCGGATCGCAAACCGGCATTGAGCTGCCCGGCGAGACCCGCGGACTGACCAAGCCGGCCAGCCGCTGGTCCAAGGTCAGCATCGGAGCAATTTCCATGGGGCAGGAGATTGGTGTTTCGCCAATGCAACTCATTTCCATGGGATCCACGATCGCCAATGATGGTGTCTTTGCGCCGCCGCGTATCGTCGCCGGAACCACGCCGCCGCGCAGCACGCCCCAGTTGATCGCGTTTCAACCTGCAGCCGGGCGCCGGGTCATTTCTTCTCTGACAGCGGCGGAGATGAAACAGATGATGGAAGGCGTAGTGCTTCGCGGCACAGGGAGAAAAGCCATCCTTGACGGGTACAGTTCGGCCGGCAAAACCGGGACGGCACAAAAGATCGACCCCGCGACCGGCAAATATTCGAAGTCGCATTACATCGCCTCGTTTACCGGCTTCGCTCCGGTCAACACGCCCGCTGTCAGCGTACTGGTGATTCTGGATTCGCCTGTCGGCGAGCATGAAGGCGGACAAGTGGCCGCGCCGGTCTTTGCCCGCGTGATGCAACAAGTTCTCGGCTACCTGAACGTGACGCATGACGTGGAATTCCAAAGGGAAGACAAGCGCCGCATGCTCCTGCGCGCACGCGCCAAAGAAGATGATTTGAGCGAAAGCTCACCTGATACCATCGCGCAAGAAGATACGTCGACGGGGCCTGCGCAGCCATCGTCCACAGGGGGGATGACGCCCCCGGCAACGGGAAGTCCCCAGAACGCAGAGCCAAGACTTGTCGCTGCGGCGCATCCTCCTGCGGCGTTGCCGCTTCCGGCGAAACAACCAACGGCAGCCGCGTCCGTGCCCGCTTTGGTTCCCGCGCAAGAGGCGCCGCCGCGTGGTACGGTGGTGCTCGAGATGGGCAGCGGCGTGATTGTCCCCGACTTCCACGGCAAACCGCTGCGAGCAGCACTCGAGGAGGCCGAGTCGGTGGGAGTTGAACTCGAGGTAAGCGGCAGCGGTGTCTGTCAAACTCAGTCGCCGGCGGCTGGAGTCAGAATTCTTCCCGGCGGAAGAGTCAATGTGAGGTTCGGGAGGTAAAGCGGCACGCGGACTTCGATGCGGTGTGGAACCTATCGAGGTAAGGTAAACCCCAAGTTAGATGCGGGTTTGCGATCTCCACCTAAGGCCAGCTGGGGGTTTTCACTCAACCGAAAGGGGTTCCCGGCCGAAGCGGATCATGGAACGATTGGAAAAGCTCTCAAAAGGCTCGACCGATGGAACCTTTGGGCGCGGGGATCAAGTATCATTGAGATCAGCAAACAGAATACCGCGATTCATTCAGGGCTCAAGTCAATTTACGAAGTGGATTTCATAGATCTAATGACGCACCTGGTTGTGAAAGCATCGAGCCAGGCGGCCCTACAAGATAGAAGACTTGCGAGATCGATAGCGCACTGCCTCTTCGCTGTACTCCTTTTGGTAATTCCGGCGAGCAAGACGACCGCACAATCGAGCTCCCCCGTGGTGGTTCCTGCACTGCAGGAATGGACCAGCTCACCTGGGGTTTTTCGTCTCACGGGGGAATCACGCATTGTGGCAGCGGATCCGACGCTTCTTCCAACAGCGCAAACCTTGGCGCGAGACATATTCGACCTCAGGGGCGCCAAGATCGCGATCGTGGTGGGGACTTCTCCTGCGCTCGGAGATATCAGTCTGCAACTCGATTCGGGACTCTCAGTTCCCAACCCTGAGGGCTATTCGATCGGCGTTGGCGATACGGTCGTCATTCGGGGCCGCGCCATTTCCGGTGTCTTCTACGGCACACGCACGCTCTTGCAGCTCCTGTCCCAAGGTTCTGACGTCTCTGGCGGATCGGGACGGGACTGGCCGGAATATCCGGAGCGGGCCTTCATGCTGGATGTAGGAGAGAAGTTCTTTTCACTCGATTTTCTAAAACGGCACGTTCGTGACATGGCGTTTGTGAAGATGAACATGTTTCATCTTCATCTATCTCAGGATGGGGGCTTCCGGTTGGAGAGTGAGAGCCATCCGGAAATCGTTTCGCAGGAGCACTATTCGAAACAAGACATGCTGGACCTGCAGGCTTTGGCCGACGAATACCACATAGTCATCGTCCCAGAAATTGATGTCCCGGCCCATGCGACGGCCATGCTTGCCAGCCATCCGGAATTGCAGCTTCCGGGTCATCCCGACCTGCTGGACTTGAGTCAGCCCGGATCCTACACGCTAGTCCAGGATCTGTTGGAGGAATACCTACCTTTATTTGGAGGTCCGTACTGGCACATGGGCGGCGATGAATATCTGCAGGACAGCGATTACGCTCAGTTTCCTCAGTACACAGTGTACGCGCAGCAGCGGTACGGCCCTTCTGCCAATGGGCAGGACCTTTACGTGGGCCTTGCCAACTGGATGGATGGAATCGTCAATCAGCACAACAAACAGCTCAGGGCCTGGAATGATTTTCTTACCGTAACGCCGGCAGTGAACAGATTGAATGCCGACATCGTTCTTGAGGTGTGGTCACGTTTGAGCGCCGCCATCACCGCTCTCAATAACGGCAACAAGATCAACAACGGCAACCCCGACTATCTCTATTACGTTACCGGTGATCCCTCCTTTCCGTCCGATCCCAAGCAGATCTACGAGGTCTGGACGCCCAGCCTGTTCAGGTTCGGCGAAGCGATTCCACCCGACACCTCCACTTTGTTGGGATCACAGTTTGACGTTTGGTGTGATCACCCCGATGCGGAAACTCCGGACCAGATACAAGGCCACATTTTTGACCGCCTCCGATCATTTGCGCAAAACAGTTGGGGATCTCCGAAGCTCTTTTCTACGTTCGCCGATTTCCAGGCGGCCGCGGCCAGGATCGGGAGAACTCCAGGCTGGCTGCCGGACTTCTTTGTGGCCACATCGGCAACTCGCCTGATGGTGGCGCAGAACCAGCCAGCCGCCATCGACGTGTCCGTTACCGCCAACTCCACTTTCAGCGGGGTGGTTGGTGTGTCGTGCAGTACGACACAGCCGAACAGCGTTTGCCAAATATCGGCAAGCCAGATTGCCTTGCAGCCTTTCCAAGAAGACAACGTATCGATCACGGTCAGGAACAGCCAGTTGGCGTCCAACGGCCGCTTGCCCGGAGGATTTGAGATCGCCTGGGGAACTGGCTTGATTGGAGTGCTTGTTATCTCGGTTGGGAAAACACGAAGCCGGTTCTTGGTCTTGCTCGTCCTGGCAGGATTAGTGTTCCTTCCGATTGGGTGCGGAGGTCCGCAAAAATCTTCTGGAAGTTCTGTCACCGTAACCTTCACGTCGGGCACTGTAACGCATAACGTCGTGGTCGAGCTTAGTTCCGGCAACTGATGGGGCACTCGAGGAGGCCAGTCGGCAGGACTTGAATTGGAAGTCAGCGGCTCAGGCGTGGGCTGGCGCAATCCGCTGGCACCCGCAACGAACGTAAGGTTTGGCAGGTAAGCCGCTGATCTTCGCAGAAAAGCACAGATCATAAGAAGAAACTGTGTGATCCTTGTCTGCGAATATCTGCGTGAATCTGCGGCCAGACTCTCTTGGCCAACTAGATGAACATTTCTTCGTCTTCTTCGGTGGAATTGCCGCTGGATTTTCTCCGTGAGCTGGCGCGCAGGAACCCGACGCCGGCGCTGAGCGCATGCAACAGCGCCTGGACGCGACGAATGGGACTGAGCACGCTGTTCTGCACCACGTCCGTCGTAATTTCGATCTTATCCACTGTATTCGTGATCAATTCGTCCAGGCGCGCAGCCTGGAGTCGCGCCCGGTCCACAATCTCGCCGGTGACTTCGCCCATATTCTCTACATGGGCGCGGACGCGCGCCGAGCTTTCTGCAAGGTCGCTGGTGATGGCGGCGATCTTGGGCTGCGCGTCTTCGAGAATGGCGCGGCCGGCTTCCAGGATCGGTGCACCTTGCGCTTCCAGCCGTCCGACGATACCCTCCATGCGGTTTGCAGATTCCTTCGTCGCGCGGTAGAGCGCGTAGAGGACCACAGTCTGTAACACGATGGCGGCCGCCGCCACGATCACAAACGCGAGCATAGTTGCGTTGGTCACTTGAGTGTGAAAGCCTCAGAGCTCAGCTTTTCTTGCCTTCGCTGGCTTCGCGATAGGCTTGGCGCGCTGTATCCAGCGCCGATCCCAATTTTTCTTTCTGCTGGGTCACGACTTCCTTGCCGCGCTCCACCCACTGGGTGACGTTCTCGCGGGCTTCACGGCCGCGGTTTTTGAGATAATCCTTGCCTTCCTGTGCGCTGTTACGGATGGCTTCGCGCGTCTCTTTTCCGGAGCGGGGAGCATACAGAACGCCCAGCAACGCTCCAAATCCCAGTCCTGCAAGAAACCACATAAAGCTGTTACCGCTATCTCTGTCCGACATCGGGTGACCTCCAGAAAACCCGATGGTAACATCCGGTTAGGATGATTACAAATTAAGCCGCAATGCCGCAGGGTTACGAGAGTGATGGCCGCAGATTGAGCCGCAATGCCGCAGCGGTTACCAGAGTGATGGCCGTAGAGACGCGGCACGGCCGCGTCTCCCACTAACCCTCTTGAGGATCTCTCAGGGCAGATACCAGGCCAATGCACAGACCCACGATGACTGGAAGGACAGATCGTTAGTGGCACAAGCATTGAGACGTGGCGATGCCACGTCTCTACGGCATCTGCGTTGTGGAACCCTCAATTGTTGTCGGTCATCATCATCATGTTGGTGTCCTTCCGCTTCTCCGACACTATGAAGCGTTTCAGCGGCAGTCCCAACAGGGAGCGCGCGACCATGATGGACTCCGTAGCACGAATCTCAGGGTCACTGATTTCCTTAAGGACGTTGAGGGTAGCGGGGTGGGAAATCTTGGCCTGGACTTCCACGAAGCGGCGATACGCATCCGCCGACGGCCACCAGGCTTTGAGAGCCTGATTGGGGTTTGCAGGATTGACATCGTTTTCCAGCATCTTGTCGGCGACTTTGAACCCTTCGCTGACGACCTTCTCCGCGTTGCTTTTTTCGTCCATCTGCAGGTAGATGGCGCCGGCGCTGGAGAGATATTGTGCCTGCAGGCGCAAGGGCAGATCGGGGATAAGCTTTCGCAGGTCGCTCAGCGCTTGTTCAGCTGCGGCTGGGTTCTTCTTCCCATTGGCTTTGGCGATGGCCTCGAGCGCGTTGCCTCGCGGCGAATTGCCTCCCATCGGGCCATCGATCTTAACCGGAAGCGTCATGGCATGAGCCATCGCTTGCGTCGGATCCGTCTCTCCTTCTTGGGCGATGTCGCGTGCTCTGCGCAGAGTCTCCTGGTTCATCTGGATCTGAGCGGCGGCAGCGGACTGCCCCGGTCCCGAGCTCTTATCAAGACCCTGGCGCACCATGGTGCTGAGGCCGCGGCGCTTGGCGTTCCCGGCTGACTCCTTCGCCGCTCCCGGCGCCGGTTGCGGATCGAGCGAACTCAAGCCCTGCGGGAACTGCTGCAACTGGGCCTGCAGCGCCTGGTTTTCTTCCAGAAGCTGCTTGGCACGACTCTCGTCCAGGTGCTCGAGCAAAGGGAGAAGTGCGAAGAGATCGTATTGGTACCGGGAGCCGAAGCTGGTCGTGCCGCCATCGCCTCCCACGGTGATGTTCATCTGTTCCTCGGCAGCCGCCTTGCCCTGGGCGAGGATCTCGTCGATGGCCGCCAATACCAGCTTGGGCGGCATGGTTGCGCCAAACTTTACCACCAGGTCGGTGAGCGTGTTATTGCCGAGCCGGATGAGCCCCGGTTGGTAGTGCTCGTGGGACTTAAAGCTGGCCACCGCCTGCGAGAACAGGCTCTGCTTCTCGGCCGTCATTTCCGGCGGCATTGCTTCCATCACCTTGGCGGCGCTGCCGTAGGGAAACTCATCGACGGCGTTGATCTGGTTGATGAGGTCCAGCGCCTTGTCGAATTGTTTCTTCTCAGCGTAACGGGCGACGATAATGTCGGTGATGGGCTTCCTTACTCTCATTTCCGCCTGAGGTAGCAGCTCTTCCACGTCCTCCTGGGAGAGGGGTAGCAGCGTGCGGAAGATCTCCTCTTGTATGCGCGCCTTGGTGTCATCGTCGTCGTGGATTTCCAGGGTCGCTCGAAAAGCATCATTCAGCAGAGTGCGGGCCCGTGCCTGATCGGTTGTCGCCATCGACTGGGCAACGTTCATCAATGAAAAGCTTCGCATCGGTGCTTCAAAGCCGCGCGACGCAGCTTCTGACGTCTCCAGCAGTTGCAGCGCGAGTTTCTGGTCTTCGGTGAGCTTGGGTGTTTTGTCTGCGGCCTTGCTGCTGTCAGGGCTTTTAACTCTGGCTGCGACGGGACGAGCGGCTGCAGTTGGGGCGTCCTGGCTTGACTGCTGCTGCGACAACAGATAGCAGGATGACAGCAGCGCAGCGGCGCATGCTGTGATTCGGATGGCGCGAATCATGAGAAGCTCCTCAGAGATTCAGATAACCAGAAAACCGCTGGTTAGACGTGCAACTCTGAGGATTGTAACCCGTAATCGCGAACATAGCTGCTTCCCAAGTGGCCCATTGTGCGTCAGAATCTTGGAACCGGCGTTGTGGCTGTGTCGTAGACATGCCAGGTGGCCAACGTTGCTCTAGGAGTGGTCCCATGAAACATCGCATTCGCTTCTTCACCCGCCCCCTGTTGATGATTATCGCGCTTTCCATGATTGCAGCCGCACAGACATCGAATACGCTTCCTCGCAAGACTGTCCCGGCGCGCGAGCTTACGCTGGACAGCGTGGTCGTGAGCCTTCCGCTGGGGCAAAACGCACAGGGACAACCCGAACCTCCGCTGGAAATGACCCTCCAGCAACTGATGAAGACCTTCAAAATCCCGGGGCTAAGCGTGGCTGTTATCGACAACTACAAGGTCGCCTGGGCCAAAGGCTACGGCGTGATCGGGCCGGACTCGAGCGAGCCGGTGACGACGCGAACCTTGTTCCAGGCCGGGTCGATTTCGAAGCCGGTGGCCGCCGTCGGCGCGATGTGGCTGGTGGAGCACGGCAAGCTCGCGCTGGATGAAGACGTCAACCTGAAGCTCAAAAGTTGGAAGGTTCCGGAGAACGAGTTCACGAAGGATCAGAAAGTTACGTTGCGGCGGCTGGTGAGCCACAGCGCTGGGCTGACGGTTCACGGATTTCCTGGTTACGCGGTAGGCGAGCCGGTACCGACGCTGGTCCAGATCTTCAACGGCGAAAAGCCGGCTAACACAGCGGCGATCCGCGTGGACTATGTGCCCGGCACCAAGTCTCGCTACTCCGGTGGCGGCGTGACGATTGAGCAGCAGCTGATGATGGACGTGACCGGCCAACCCTTCCCGCAGTTCATGCGCAACACGGTACTGGACAAGCTGGGCATGACCGATAGCACCTACGAGCAGCCGCTGCCGGCCAATCGCGCCGCACAGACCGCGACGGGTACGCGCGCCGATGGTTCAGCTATCGTTGGAAAATGGCATGTTTATCCAGAGATGGCTGCTGCCGGCCTTTGGACCACGCCCACCGACCTGGCCAAATTCGCTATCGAGATTGCTCTCTCCAAGCAGGGTAAGGCCAACCACATCCTGTCGCAAAAGATGACACAAGAAATGCTTACGCGGCAGGTCAAGGACGCGCCGATTGGCTTGGCCTTCTTCCTGGATGACAAGAACCTTGACCAGTTCGGTCACGGCGGCGCCGACGAAGGTTTTCAGGCGCAGCTCATCATGTTTGCGGACTCCGGCAAGGGCCTGGCGATGATGGGAAATTCAGACGCGTTCTTCCAGGTGCTCCCCTACGTGCAGGAGGCAGTGGCCAAAGCCTATGGATGGAAGTACGACGCGGGCGCCCAACCCGCTGCCAATCTGCTGACGCTGGTTGAAGTCGCCAAAGGTCCTCAGGCTGCGATGGAGGAATTTGAACGGCTGAAACAGGGAACCATCCGCGGATACACCATCGACGAAAACACGCTCAACGCACTTGGCTACCGCCTGCTTGCCCAGAACAAGATTGACGAGGCCATCAACGTCTTCAAGAGGAATGTTGAGGAGTATCCGAAGTTCTGGAACTGCTATGACAGCCTGGGCGAAGGCTACATGAGAGCCGGAAAGAAGGAGTTGGCCATCCAGAACTATCAGAAGTCCCTGGAACTGAATCCGCAAAACACGAACGGTGCAGACATGCTGAAGCAGTTGCGGGAAGGAAAGTGACGGACATGGGTCGTGGCTCGGCGCCTTTTTGCGCCTTGAGGACTTCATCCATCCGCGTTACAAGTGTCAGGGCATGACTTGAGCTGGAGTCCCCGGAACGCGCGATTTTCGCGGGCTGGGGTGGTTGTGCGTTTAGCCTCGCTCCCCCGCCCAACCCGAATCCTGATCGTCAGTTAGCGCATCAAAAGCAGGCAGGAATTTCAGCGTGAAGAGGTTCCCGCTCGACCCTGATTTCGCGCCGATCACCTTCGATTCATGGCAAGACAGGTACGCTGGGGTCCGCGAAACAGCCATTCCCTTTACAATTAAAGTCAGAGCGGGAACCCCACCCCAGGGTGACCTGACAGGGGGCCCCAACCGCGCTTTTCGCGTGTTGGGTGCAAAGGGGTCTCGACTTACGGACATGAAATCCTTTCTGGAGACAGTTCGCGAACGCGTCGTCATCTATGACGGCGCTATGGGTACTCAGATTCAGGAGCGCAACCCGTCGCTCGATGACTTCTGGGGCAAAGAGAACTGCTCGGAAGTCCTGGTGCTAAGCCGCCCGGACATCATCAAGGACATCCACGCCGCTTATTTCAAGGCCGGCGCCGACATCGTCGAGACCGACACTTTCGGCGGCAGCAGCATTGTCCTCGGCGAATTCGGTCTTGCGGATAAGGTTCACGAGATCAACAAACGCGCAGCGGAACTGGCGCGCGAAGTTGCTGGGGATTTTTCCGGGAACGGGAAGCCACGGTATGTGGCCGGGTCCATCGGCCCAACCACCAAGCTGCCGTCGCTGGGACAGATCAGCTACGACGCGATGTGGAAGTCCTACCTGGAGCAAGCCCTGGGGCTGATCGACGGCGGGGTAGACGTTCTGCTGATCGAAACCTGCCAGGACATTCTCCAAACTAAGATCGCCCTGGCGGCGGTCTTTGACGCCATGAAGCAGGCCGGCAAGCGCTTGCCGGTGCAAACCCAGGTCACACTCGAAGCCACGGGCACCATGCTACTGGGTACCGAAATCGGAGCAGCGGAAACCGCGCTCGAGCCTTTCGACTGCGAGATCGTGGGTCTCAACTGCGCGACTGGACCCAAGGAGATGAATGACGCGGTGCGTTACCTGGCGCACAACGCGCCGAAGGAAATCTCCGTGCTGCCCAACGCCGGGCTGCCGCAGAACGTGGGCGGCAGGGCGCACTACACGCTCACGCCCGCGGAGCTCGCCGAGTATCACAAGAAGTTCATCAGCGAATACGGGGTGCGCGTTGTAGGCGGATGCTGCGGGACCACGCCGGAGCACATCAAGGTGGTTGTGGAGACTTGCGCAAACCTGGAACCGGCGCGGCGCGAGGTAACGGTGACGCCAGGCGCGTCCAGCGCCTACAGCATGGTGCCGCTGGAACTCGATCCCAAGCCTCTGATCGTGGCTGAAGAGATGAACACCACCACCCGTGTGGAACATTTCAAGAACCTCGTTCGCAGCGCGAAGTATGACGACATCCTGGCTCTCGCCAGGAAGCTGGTGAACGAAGGCTCGCACATGCTGGACCTTTGCTGCGCGATCGTCGGGGAAGACGAGAAGGGCTACATCAGCTCGATCCTCGAAAAGGTAGCCACGCGTGTGCCGGCGCCGATTCTCGTCGACTCCACGGAAGCCGATGTGATCGAGGAAGCGCTGAAGCGTATTCCGGGCAAGGCTATTATCAATTCCATCAACCTGGAAGACGGCGAGAAGCGGACTGCAAAAGTTCTGCCCATGGCCAAACGCTACGGAGCGGCAGTGATCGCGCTGACCATTGACGAAGAAGGCATGGCGCTGACCGCCGAGAAGAAGACCGCTATCGCCAAGCGCATCTACAAGCTGGCTGTTGAGAAATACGGCATCCGGCCCGTCGATCTGATTTTCGACGCGCTGACGTTGCCCATCTCCACCGGGCAGGAAGAATACCGCACGGCCGGCATCGAGACACTCAAAGCCATCCAGCAGATCAAGCGCGAACTGCCCGAGGTGAAGACCATACTGGGCGTGAGCAACATTTCGTTCGGCCTGAATACGTACGCGCGGCGGGTGCTCAACAGCGTATTCATGAAGGAAGCGGTGGATCACGGCCTGGATATGGCGATCGTCAACTACGCCAAGATCTATCCTCTATATAAGATCCCGGAAATCGAAGCCGACCTGGCGCGAAAGCTGATCTACTTCGACCGCTCCAACGGCGACGCGCTGCAGGCTTACATCGCCCACTTCACCGGGCTCAGCAAGCAGCCCGAGGCCGATGTTACGCCCCTCGAGTCGCTGTCGGTGGAAGACAAGCTGAAGCGCTGCATCATCAACGGCGAAAAGGGCCTGGGTGATGGCGCCAGCCGGCGTTCCCTAGAACAGATTCTGGACGACGCACTGGCCAAGTACTCGCCCCTCGACCTCATTAATAATGTTCTGCTCGACGGAATGAAGACCGTCGGCGAGCTCTTCGGCGCGCGCAAGATGCAGCTGCCATCCGTGCTGGACTCCGCCGGCGTCATGAAGCAGGCGGTCGCCTATCTTGAACCGAAGATGGAGAAGAAGGATGGCGCCCAGAAAGGCACCATCGTGCTGGCCACGGTGAAGGGCGACGTCCACGACATCGGCAAAAATCTGGTGGACATCATTCTCAGCAACAACGGCTACAAGGTGGTGAATCTTGGCATCAAGCAGCCGTCGGACTCAATCATCACCGCGGCGCGCGAGCACAGTGCGCATGCCATTGGACTCAGCGGGCTACTGGTGAAGTCCACGCTGGAGATGAAGTACGTGATCCAGGACCTGCAAGCGCAGAAGCTAGCGTTCCCGGTGATCTGCGGCGGCGCCGCCCTCACGCGGAAGTACGTGGAAGACGACTTACGCCGCGAGTACTCCAACTCCGTCTTCTATGCCGACGATGCTTTTGCCGGCCTGCACATCATGGACGATCTGACCTCAGCCAACGGCGCGCGCGAAAAGCGTCTGGAAGAAGGCCGCCAGGTGAAGACGTTTGCGAAAGCCGTGGCCGCGGCGGGCGGTGAAGCTGTGGTGAGCACGGAACGCTCGGCCGTAGTGGCCCCGGCGCCCAACACACCTGTGCCGCCGTTTTACGGCGTGCGGGTGCGCAAGGATTTTGATCTGCGAGAAATCTTCAAGTACATCAACCACACGGCGCTGTTCAAGAACCAGTGGCAGCTCAAAACCGCGGCGCAGGCTGATTACCTGCGCATGGTGGAAGAAAAGTACATCCCGATTCTGTGCGACTTGCAGAAGGAAGTGATCGACAAAAGCTGGTTCGAGCCCAAGGTCGTCTACGGTTATTTCGCCTGCCAGAGCGAAGGCAACGACGTTGTGCTCTACGATTCACCACAGCCGGGAAAAGAGATTCAGCGCTTTACGTTCCCGCGCCAGCGTGAAGGCCGCAAGCTCTCGATTGCCGACTTCTTCCTGCCCAAAGAGTCCGGCAAGTTCGATGTCGTTGGCCTGTCGGTGGTGACCATCGGCAGCCGCGCGTCGCAAGAGACCCAGCTGCTCTTCAATATGCACGAGTTCACCAGGTACCTCTACCTCCATGGCCTAAGCGTGGAAACAGCGGAAGCCCTGGCGGAGCTGTTCCACAAAAATATCCGTGAAGAGTTGGGCATCGCTGGCGATGATGCTCCGCGTGTCGGTGATCTGTTCCATCAGAAATACCGCGGCTCACGTTATTCCTTTGGCTATCCCGCGTGTCCCAACCTGGAAGACCAAGCCAAGATTTTTGCGTTGCTCAAGCCGGAAGAAAATATCGGGGTACGGCTGACCAGCGGCTTCCACATGGAGCCCGAGCAATCCACGTCGGCAATCGTTGTCCACCACCCGCAAGCCAAGTACTTTGTGGTGTGAGCGCGAAGCCTATGACAGTTCGGTTTCTGGATTTGGAAGAGAGCTCGAATCCACTGAACGGCACAAGAATTGACGACAAGGGAGAATTGTTAAAGCTTTTGGATGGCTTGCGCGGCAGACATCCGTTCTTATGCCAACTTGCTGGGGACAACGGATACATGCTTATGATGGGAATCGGCGGACCAGTAGGCTGTGTTCAGCACAGCCCCACCAATGGAGACACGCCGTATCTATTGGCCGTTTCAAACGCTGAAAGAGATACGGATGGAGAAGATGTCGAGTTCCTGGCGGGGGGTACGCCCACGCCCATCTCACCTCGCAATGGCTTTCCATTCGAGTCGGTGAAGCAAATCGCTGTCTATTTTCTGGAGACTGGGAATCGCATGCCTTCTATCTCCTGGGAGGAGATATGAGGGGAAAAGACGGTTCTTACCTCGACAGAATTCACCGCAGCGTATAGACTCAGCCTCTCTTGAATTCCGAAAGGACGATGGGGCATGAAATTCTTGGGCGGCTTAGAACCGGCTGCGTATGCCGCGCTGCGGATTGTTGCCGGATTTCTTTTTTCCTGCCACGGCGCGCAAAAGTTGTTTGGCGCCTTCGGCGGGCCTCAAACGCTTCACCCACCGCTGATGTTGGCGGCGGGCATCATTGAATTTGTTTGCGGCATCCTGATCCTGCTGGGATTGGGTACGCGCTTCGCCGCTTTCCTGGCCAGCGGCGAGATGGCCGTTGGCTACTTCATGAAACATCAGCCAAGAGGCCTTTTCCCCATCCAGAACGGCGGCGAGTCGGCGGTGATCTACTGCTTCCTGTTTCTCTTCATCGCCACGTATGGAGCAGGGAAGTTCGCGGTGGATAAAAGTTGAAGCAAGTGCTTCGCGATTGGGATTCTGTCTCCATTCGCGATTCCATTAAGGTCTGTCATCCCGACCGGAGCGCCGGGAGGACCTCATCGCTGGCGCAAATCAAGGGCGCGGAGTGGAGGGACCCCTAGGGCGTGTCCGCTGCCATACAAGCCCAGGGAGTTCTTCCCAAGTATTGTCCCGATCACTTCCGCTCTTTCGACTACGGGGGCATTGGATTGCGACGCACAACAGATTCTTCTAAGCGTCGGTATTTAGAGAAGCAGTCTGGGAAGAATGCCTTGCAGCGGCATGGTGAAGGACGATCTCTCGGGGTCCTTCGACTCCGCGCCCATCAACCTGGTGGCGAAAAGTTTATCGTGGCGCTCCGCTCAGGATGACAGACGGAAAGAACATTTGAGTGATCGAAAAACCTCAGCACGGTCAACGTGAATCTGCTCGATATCGATCTAACCCTCGGGCGAGTTGCAGCAACGATTCCCGCACCGACTCCGTTGTGCCACCCACGCCTATGCGGAACCGGTCAAAGCATTCAAAGAATCTTCCGGGAACAACGGAAGTTTCAAATTCGGCGCGCAGCAGGTCGCAGAGCGCGTCAACGTTGCCGGACTTCAGCCGCGGGAAGACGGTGGTCCCGTATTCCGGCCAGAAACATTCGAGATCGTCTCGCCGGTTCAGAAACTCGCACAGCAGCTTTCGGTTCGCGTCCAGCATGGACTTCATGCACGCGGAAATCTGGGGGAGCTTCTCCATCGCGATCGCACTCAGAGCTTCCGCCGGGTAGGCATAGGTACCGCAGTGGATGTCATGCAGTCGCCACATGCGTGCCGCCAGCTCCTTCGGCGCGAAGATCCATCCGCAACGCAACCCGCTCAAGCCATACGCCTTGGTCAGGCTGCTGGTGATGAGAAAACGGTCAGGATCGATATGAAAAGCAGTCCCCGGCTCGGCGGTAAACATCATCTCCCGATAGACCTCGTCTACGAGGATGTACGCGCCGGACTTGCGGGCCAGCTCAGCGATCTCGCGCATCGTCGAATCTGCAATGAACGCACCGCTGGGATTGTGCAGGTTGCAGAGGACGATCACGCGGGTTCGTGCCGAGAGATTACGCTTGAGTTCGGCGAGATCGACGGCAAAGTTATGCCCGGGCTTACGCTCAAATCTCTTGATCACAAGGTTCAGATAGCGCGCCACAGCCAGCAGAGGATCGTAGGTGGGTTGTTCCACCAGGATCTCGTCTCCTGGCTCGGTGGCCGCAGCCAGAGCCAGGTAATTCGCAAACGACGTGCCCACCGCGCTGACCACTGATTCCTGCGGTACACGATAACGCCGCGCAAGCGCCTGTAGCAGCGGTTCATAGCCGTAAATCGAAGGACCGTTGATGTCCAGCTGCTCGATCTTTACGCCGAGGTCGGCGAGAGGGAAGGCTGCCATTCCACTCGTGGCCAAGTTGAACTTGGCGGTGGAGCGGAGCTTGGCCCACTGCATGTAGGTGGAACCGGCGGTGCTTCGTTGTTGACTCACGAGTGTGACACCCTCCGCCAAATGTAATACACGGGGACCCCGGCGGCGAGAATGGCAAACCCAATCAGCGTATTGACCGGATAGCGATAGATGGTGTTCACGACTATGCCGAGGCAGGCCAGACAGAAAAGCGCCGTTGAGTAAGGATGTCCGGGCATTGGGAACGCTGAGACACTCGGATTGCGCCGGCGAAGAACGAAGAGACACGCAGCGGTCAACGCCCAGAATAGAGCATCCATCGAGGTTACATAGTTGAGGATCTGGTCATATCTGCCCGTGACCAGGATCACCACGGTCCAAACGCTCTGCGCGACAATGGCGATGACCGGAACGCGTGTACGCGGATGCACCCAAGCGAGTTGGCGAAAGAAGACTCGGTCTTCCCCCATGGCAAAGTAAACGCGCGGTGCGGTCAACACGCTCTGGCTGAGGAACCCCAGCGTCGATACTGCGATGCCGAGGGCGATGATGGTTGCGCCGCGTTGACCCAACGCCAGTCGCATGACGGCTGAGGCCGGAGTTGGAGTTTGAGCCAGCGTTGCCACGCCCAGAGCGCGCACGCAAATGTAATTCACCGAGACGTAAAGCAGCGCTACGCCCAGCACACCCAGCACCAAGGCCCGCGGCAGGTCGCGCCGCGGTTGTTTCATCTCACCGGCAACAAAGCTTGCGGTCTGCCAACCACCGTAGGCAAACACCACTGGAACCAGTGCAGCGCCGAAGACGGAGAACAAACTCGGCGAAACCGGCTGATCGACAAGGGGTCGCCAGAGAACATGAACGCCTTGCACCAGAACTGCGCCGGCGGCCACCAGCATGGTAATCGCGAAGATCTTGATCACCATGAGCGCGCTCTGCACCGTTCCTCCGGCGCGCACGCCCAGGCAGTTGATCAGCGTCAGGACGCCCAAGGTGATCACTGCGACGAGCCAGTCGGCGGCGTGGATTCCGGTCAGTTCCAGGAAGTAGCGCGAGAAGGTAACGGTCACCGCTGCCATACCACCGGTCTGGATGACCAGCAACAGAACCCAGCCGTAGAGAAAGGCAGCGAGCGGGTGATAAGCATCGCGCAGGTAGGCGTACTGTCCGCCGACTTGCGGCAGGCGGTCGGCAAGTTCGGCCCAGATGAAAGCGGCGGTCAGCGCGATGGCGCCGCCGGCCAGCCACGCTCCCAGCACCAGTCCCGGCGTGTGCACGCGCTGCGCCACCACATAAGGATTCATGAAGATGCCTGCGCCGACAATGCCTCCCATCACGAGCATGGTGGAGTCGAACAGGCCCAGGCGCCGCGCCAGCGGCTGCTGCTGCTGAGAAACACCGGTGGCTTCAGCGGGCTTGAGAGTCACGGATTTCGACTATGAAGCGAACAAGGAACATCTGGGTGATGCAGCCGATGGCCAGCGCCGCGGCTAGCGGCAACCAGGAAGGCTGCAGCTTAAGCTTGAAGATTGCAGTGAAGAAATCGGAGAGTGGGCCGGCGGCCAGGCCGGCGGCCGCGGCCAACGCAACCGTGATCAGCGTGGAATAAAGGTTCGGCGCAGAAACACCGCGCCGGCGCCGCGAGAGCACCAGCGCCGCAACCAGCGCGGCTCCGATCAAAGCCAAAAATGCTGTGGCGACCATTTCCCGCGCCACTCCGGCAAGCAGCAGAGAAAGCGTGACCACGGCCCCGAGAATGCACATTAAGATGAGTCCCTGAATGTGATGGTGAATGCGGTAGCCGCTTTGCTTCTCGCAGACCTCATCTTGGTCCCGCAACCCCATGGCTTCAGCCAGGCACGCGGCCGTGAGCTCATCGTCCGTCACGGAAAGCAACTTTTGGATGGCGAGCGACCGCCATGAGCTGCTGCCGGTGGCCTCGTCGCGGAGAATCTGGGCGCGCGTGGCCAGCTCACCTTGGTTCAGCCCGAACACCACGTAACGTCGCGCGCGATGAAGGTCGCGCCGGGCGCCTTCCACGTCGGCGGTTGCCAATGCTTGCTCGGCGTTGACGATATGCTGCAGGGTCGCGATGGACCAAGAGGGAGCCGAAGACGCGTCCTGCTGTTCCGCTCTGCGTACCAGGTAGTCGAGTTCGATCCTCACCGCAGCCACATCCCGCGCTAATTGAGCGTCATCGCCTTTGAGGGCGCCCGAGGGAACAGGCGGTACCGGTAAGAGCGGCGTTTCACTCTTGGGCGCTGGTGCAGGTTGCCAAGGCAGCGTTAACGCTCGAGGAGCCTCCGCCACGTCACGGCCGGAAGCGGCCCGCGCCGGTGACACTGGAACCCCCACCTCATCCTGCGGAAGGCCGGTGCGTGCTGGCGACGCCCCCTCCACCCCAACCCGGAAGCCGGCCTCGTCCGGGGGCGCCGCGGGCGCCGGCGCTGGTGCACGCGGGGTGGCTTCGTCAGGCTCACTCGCGACGCGCTGGGTTTTTGCCGCTGCCGGCAGCGCGGGTTGAGCGTTTGCGACCAGGCGCGCCAGCAACGACCTCTCCTGGGCGTGCGTCAGACGCTGCACAGCCGCGGGAATGGGCAGCCAGACGGCCCGAATGATTTCTTCAGGGTCGGCCGGTGGACCCTCTTCGACAACCGACATTCTCCAAAACATCACAACTTCGGGAACGCCCAGGCGCGAGTAGCTGATGGTGCCGACATAGCTTCCCAGATCACAGGAGCAGCCTGTCTCTTCCTGGACTTCGCGCACCGCCGCATCCTGGAACGATTCACCGTCTTTGAGTCTGCCCTTGGGAAGAGTCCACTCCTGGTAGTGCTTGCGGTAGACAATCATGACCTCATCTCCCGGCGGCGTGCTTCTTAGCACGATGCCGCCGGCTGCTCGTATGACGGGAAGTCCTGAGGGAGCAGTCGAAGTTGCCATGTTTTAGGTTCTGAGTTCGGATTGTAACCCGAGCTGCGGGTTTTTCAATCAAGTTCGTTACGAAAAAATTCTACGCAGCCTTCCGAGCATCGAACGACCAACAAAGCTGGAGCGAGATGAAAGTTCTGCCCGAGTCATTTTTCCCTGCATTCAACTCCGTTTTACGCCACGGCCAACGGAGCAGCATGGCCTTTGCTCGAAATTACAAGAGATCGCGTTTATGGAAAATAACACGAAAAAGAAAGCAGATTGTCGTTCGCTGGCGAAGGCAATCGCGCTTCTATCTGTTACGTTGCTCCTGGCCAACTTGAACCATCAGGCCCGAGCCTACGCCGGATCGCCGCAGGGGAAGATCAAGCACGTGGTGGTCATCATCATGCAGAATGCGTCCTTCGACCACCTGTTTGGGACCTTTCCTGGCGTGAATGGCATCCACTCGGGTGGGCAGGGCTTCAGCCAGAAAGATGCCGCAGGCAGGACCGTTACTCCTTTTTTGCTGAAGAACGCTGCGCCCCCAGATTTGCCGCACGTGCGCCAGAATATGCTGCAGGTGTGGGACAACGGAAAGATGGACAAGTATGCCCGGTACAACGGCGCTATCTCCATGGGGTACTACGACAGCACGATCCCCGGGATGGCGGTGCTTTGGACCTGGGCCCGGCAATATGCGCTTGCGGATAATTTCTTTCCTTCCGTGATGGGCGATGCGCCCAGCAACCAGCTCTATCTGATCGCGGCCGACGACGACAACAACCCTTTCAGCCTCCAGCCGGTCTTCGGGCCATGCAACAGCCAGTCAAAGGTCAAGATTCCTTACAGCTTTCCCCACGTCGGCGATCAACTAGCAAGGAAGGGGCTGACTTGGGCTTGGTATCAGGAGAGCCTCCACCAGTGCGGCAGTGGTTACAAGCCGCAGGAGAACCCCTTTCAGTACTTCATTGACACGCATAACTCTTCCAACGTGCGCGACTTCTCCACGTTCGCGGGAGATTTGAACGCGGGGAGATTACCTTCCTTGGCTCTCATTCAGCCCGGACCGCTGCACAGCATGCATCCTGGGGGTGTGCCCATTTCCATGGCCACCACCTGGCTGGATGGATTCATCCGCAAGATCCAGGCTTCTCCGGTCTGGGCGAGCACCGCCATCATCGTCATCTGGGACTCCAGCGGTGGCTGGTGGGACCACGTGTCTCCACCGCAGGCTGACGGGCAAGGATATGGCCCACGCGTGCCCATGATGGTGATCTCGCCCTTTGCCAAACGCGGCTACGTCTCGCATGTCCAGATGGATGACATTTCGGTGCTGCGCTTCGTGCAGGAAGCCTTCGGACTGGCGCCATTGAACGCCAGGAACCAGCTGGGCAACGATCTCAGCGACATGTTTTCATTCTGAGGGTGCGCTCGGCTACCGCGATGAACGTCTGCTTATTCGCTTCGCTCACCCGGGAGTAAAGATCCTGGGCTGGGGCACGCGATCCCGGCGCGCCGGGGTCGCTAGACGCTGATACAAGGTAGCGGTCAGTTTCTTCCAAATGACCCCCTACCACGTGTAGTGCGCCGTATAGGTGACCACCCGTTCGCCATCGGCCGGGATTTGGACAGGAAATTCGATGGTCTGCGAATCCAGTTTCTTGTACTCGTGTGTTTTATCAGTCAATTCCCAGTTGGTTCCGCGGTAGAGCTTCTCCACCACGCGCACTTCCACGGCTTCCTTCTTGTGATTTCGCACCTTGATCTCGAAAGACTCGTCAGCAAACTTGCGGTAGGTGTCGACTTTGTAATCGACGCGGCGGCGTTCGCCGACGATGTCAAAAGCGTTGCCCGTATAGACGCGGACGGTCTCATCGGTCGGTGTATGATCGATGACGTTTTCGCCGGTGAACTCCATCTGGCCGTCGTCGTCCTGGCGGTAGAAACGCAGGCGGCCTTTGGGCAGCGGCATGCCTAGGTGGTTGGCTTTGGAGTTTTTAAACTCCTGCATTACCCAGACCTTGGGGTTGGACTGGGTTCCATACGATGCGTCGTTGCGGATCTGCTCGAATCCGTAATAACCGTAGCGGTTGTCCAGGGCAGCGCCGTTGTACACGTAGATTTTGTGCGATTTGACGCCACTGGCCACCACGAACTCGACCTGCTTGGTTTCGCGATCATGGAGGGTCGCGGGCCGCTCCAGGGTGTAGAGGTGGTATTCGTCGAACGCCTTCTCACTGACCGAAGCCACCTCGGCCTTAGCGGCATAGGCCATAGCGCCATTGAAGGACGACATGGGAATGTTCGGAGCAAGCTTGTTGACATCGCCCGCCATCAGCTTGATGCGAGCGTTGTCGAACACTTTTCCGGTGTTGTTCTCGATCGTGACCCAGCCGACCAGGTCCAAGGTGTCGCCTTTGGGCGAGGCCACCACGTTGTAATCCGCGTGCCAGCTCATGCCCCCAGTCACGTAGCTGAGTTGCGCGATTGAGCTTCCTGGCTGGTCAGTCTGCAAGAGCCAGTTCAGGGTGGGCTTGAGAATGGTGTCGTGTCCCAGCGCGGAGAACACGGGGCTCCCCGGCAAATCGAATTGAAGGCGTCCATTGACTTCAACGATGGGCGTCCCCTGATTCTGGTAACCGCTGCGGATGATTCTGCCCTGCACAGTCGACTCGTGTTTTTGGCCTTGATTGTCTACCCATTCCCCGGTTTGAAATTCCACGACCTTGCCTTCATTGAGGAACAGCAACAGCTCCTGGCTCAGCGGATCGTTGCGGTAGTTTTGCTCCAGGATGTGCAGTACGCGCCGGCCCGTGAGATCGCGCAGCATGACCGAATCCGGCTCGATGTGCGCAGTGGCGTCGGCAAAGGTGACTTGGTTCACGCCGGCTTTCAGGTCCATGGGAATCGTCTGCCGCACTACGGCGAAGTTGTTATTGAAAATGGTAACGGCGGGCTGGGCAGATTGATCCTGATCCTGCGCCGGCAAGGTGGCGCCCGTCATGACGATAAGAATCGCGGCGAGCAGCTTGGGCTTGTTTACCATGTGTAATGCACCTTGTAGGAGATGACGGTTTCGCCGTCCGGCGGCACCTTGATGGGGAACTCGATGGTCTGCGAGTCCAGTTTGTTATAGGTCTCTGACTTCGGCGTTATCTCCCAGTTGGTTCCACGGTAGAGCTTCTCGACAACGCGAACTTCCACGGTTTCCTTCTTGTGGTTTCGCACCTTGATCTCAAACGATTCGTCCACGAACTGGCGCGCGACGTCGATGTGGTAATCCGTCCGCCGGCGTTCACCGACGATGTCAAACGCGTTGCCGGTATAGACGCGAACGGTCTCGTCCGTGGGTGTGTGATCGATGACGTTTTCGCCGGTGAACTCCATCTGCCCGTCGTCGTCTTGCCGGTAGAAACGCAGGCGCCCCTTGGGCAGAGGCATTCCCAGATGGTTGGCTTTGGAGTTCTTGAACTGCTGCATCACCCAGACCTTGGGGTTGGACTGCGTGCCATACGACGCGTCATTGCGGACCTGCTCGTAGCTGTAGAAGGAATAGCGGTCCAGGGCCGCGCCGTTGTAGACGTAGATCCTTTGCGACTTCACGCCGCTGGCTACAATGAACTCCACTTGCTTGGTCTCGCTATCGTGGAGAGTTGTCGGGCGCTCCAGGGTGTAGAGATGGTATTCGTCGAAAGATTTCTCGCTTACTGGGGGAGCCCCGGGTTGCAGCAATGCGAGAGTGACGCTCTCGCGGCGAATTAGTCGATCGCGACTTTCGGGGGTGATCTTATTAACGTCCCCCGCAACCAGCTTGATCCTGGAGTTGTCGAACTCCTTTCCAGTCTTATTGTCGATGGTGATCCATCCGACAAGATCGATAGTGTCTCCCTTGGTCGGGGCCACTACGTTGTAGTCGGCGTGCCAGCTCATTCCCCCTGTCACGTAGCTAAGCTCGGCTGTGGACTTGCCGGGCTGGTCCGTCTGTAGCACCCAAGCGAGCGTTGGCTTGAGGATCGTGCCGTAGCCCAGCGTGGGAAATACCGGCTGCCCGGGGAGACTGAACTGCAATTGGCCGTCGACGTCGACGATGGGATTGCCCTGGTTCTGATACCCGCTGCGAATGATCTTGCCCTTCACGATCCTCTGATGGGGTTGACCGTCCTTGTCCGTCCATTGCCCAGCGAGGAAGTCCAGGGTTTTGCCTTCATTCAGGAACAGCAGAAGTTGCTGGCTGACGGGGTCGTTGCGATAGTTCTGCTCCAGGATTCGCAGCGCGCGCCGGCCGAGCGGATCGCGCAGCATGACCGAATCCGGTTCGATGTGGGCTGTAGCGTCGTTGAAGGTGATGTGGTTGACCCCGGCCTGCAAGTCCAGCGGGATTGACTGCCGCACCACGGCGAAGTTTGCGTTGTAAATGGTAATGGCCGGCTGGTCCGTCGAGCTTGGCGGCTGGTCAGCTCCTTGCGCCCAGGCGAGAGCCGGAATCCACCCCAAAAGGAGGAAAACCAAGAAGGCAGTTTTTCGATACATAGTTTGTTTGTGTGCGCTCTGGGGGGAAACATCTGTGGCACTAAGGAGAGAACGTTCAGGAACAGAGACCTTGCGTGCTATTTTTGCAGGAACCGCGGAGCCTGCTACGGCTCTTGAAAGGCCCCGACTCTTGTCGGGGCCTCTCCAGAACTTGAATATGAGGTTGGTGACACTTACTTGAGCGCAACGCACCCCACTGAATCGAGTTTGAAGTCTTCTGTCTTGACGCCGCCCACGTTGACGCTGAGCCAGTCTGTCTCTGCCGGTGTGCTCGTTACCGTATCGTAGCCGCCGCAAGGCACGCTCTTCACGGCGGCCAGCAGGCGCACTTGAAACTCGCTGTTGGCCGGCACGTTGACCTGGTAGCTACACGAGCCGCTGGCCCAGGAACCGGTCGCATTCGCGTGACGCTCCCACTTGGGCACGCCGAGCGGAGGCGTCTCGTCTTTGCTCGACGCCTCGATCGCAATCTCGTCGCACTTGAGGTCGGCGAATCCCTTGGCCTGCGCGCCGGCGACTTTGATGTCGCCCTTGACCTCAGCGGTGGGCACGTGCGGTTCGATGCGGAAGTTAGTCTGCCACGCCTTGCCGAGCCAGACGTCGATATGTGTCGTCGTGTCGGTGAAATCCTTCAGCAGAAAGACTTGCGAGTCGCTGTTGATGGTTTGTGAATAGCTGCCTGTCTTGGTGGAGTAGGCAGAGCCGGTCATCGTCACTTTGGGCCGAAAGTCGGTGAAAGCGGTCGCTGGAGCGCAACATTGACCCGCTTGGTTTTCGATTACGAACTCCGCGTTCACCCCAAGAGTCATGCACTGGGCCGCTTTAGGCGGCGCGGGGACGGCGGAGCAAAGCGGATGCGCGTTCGCCGACCAGCACGGCGTGCTTCCCGGCGTCCCTTGCGGACGCGTACAGCTGAGGATTGCGCCGGTGGTCAAGTCCTGAAGAAATGAACATCCATAGCCCCCATTGATGTTTGGGTTGCCCTTGGCATCGCAATACCAGTTCACGTCGTAAATGTCGTCGCCCGGATTAGGCTTAAACGCCCCGCCGTAACCGTTACTGTTTCCGTTCAGGCCATGCCCGCAGCAATACTCCCGCCAGCTCCCATAGGTGGCGACAGCCGAAGTGGTTTGCAAACTCACGCCGGCCTGGATAAGCCCGGGTCCGGTGCCGAACCCTCCGAGGCCGTCCCAAATCGATATTTCCGTGCCTGTGGTCTTGTCGCCGCCATGAATGGCCTTGGGAACGTTAAAGTACGCCTCGATAGCAATGTAGGAAGGAGACCCGCCGAGCACCGATCCCACCCAGGGACCTCCTGTGGTCGTGATCACTGTGTGCTCGTGCGAAGCGGGACGCTTGGCTTGCAGCATTCGTCCCGGCTTTGAGGCCGCGGAGAGCCAGCGATTGTATGCATCGGGATCTTTTTGCGGGTCGGGCCTGAGCCCATATCCGGCCTCGATCAGCTGAGCTTGCGTAAAGCGGAGAGGGTCGCCGGTAAGAGCCGGTCTGTCGGTGCCCCGCTCCTTAGAGAGATCCAGCGGACGCGGCTCGAACGTGGCGTCCGAGGTGAGATCGACCGCGAAAGAGGATGGCTTGCCGTTGGCGTCCTTGCAACCCAGAGTGAGCCGCTTGATGGCATTGCCCCCCTCGGCGCGCACCGCGTGAAACCGGGCATAACCATCATCATCGGCGAATACTTCAAGACCTGTCGAGGGGTCGCTTCCTTCCGGGTAAATCGAACACTGCAGCCCGGGAAGTACCTTGATGGAAGCAGGGACAAAACTCTTTTCGGCAGCGGCGGGACCGCGCTCGCCGTCCCCTGGCTTCTGGGCTTGGCCGGAGCCCGTTGCCGCCATCCAAAGCGCCAGGCAAGTTCCGGCGGCCACGAGGGTTTTACTTGCTTTGAGACTGATATTGCTCGCCATTTCACACCTCCGAAGATTGAAAGAAACAGTCGTCTGTGCTCCGAATCGTGACGTCCTTTGTCCGGCGGCAATCTCGTATTGGGTGCCAACCCAGAAACGTTGGGGACGCCGCATCAGACGAGCGCAATTTTGCAGAATGGCGCGCTGGAAAGTCTTTAAGAGCCAATCAATAAGTTTTGAATAGTTTTGAAGAGGGATATGGGCACTGAAATCAAGCACTTGCTGGACTTAGGGCGGGATTGACGGCAAGGTTTATCTCCCCCCTTGCAAGCTGATCCAAGGGTTAGCGTGTTGCCGCGGTGCCCAAGCATTCATTTTTGATCAAACTTTGGGAGCGCCGCTACGTCTAACTCCCGACGGGACTGCGGAAAGCAGATCAAAATAAGGAGCCATCCAAAAAATGAATCGGCCTACCCTTGCGCTTGTTGCGGTCACTCTCCTTGCTGGCGTCGGAATGAGTCTTCAGGCCCAAACCCAGACCCAGCCACCGAGCCCTGCGCGTTCTCGTTCCGATGAGATGTTGGAGAGATGGAACGACATCGGGAACAAACTCATCGCCATGGCGCAGGATTTTCCCGAAGACAAATACGACTTTAAGGTGCAGAAGGACCAGCGCACCTTTGCCCTGAATCTTCTCCACGCCGCTGCGCTGGATTTCGTCGTGATACGGAGGATTTCCGGATCCAACGTCGGGCCCGACTTCGGCGAGGGTGACAATCCTACGCGTGACCAGTTCAAGACCAAGGCCGACGTCGTCAAGTTCGTTCAAGAGGCCGTCGCCGACGGAGCGAAAGTGATTCAACAGCAGGGTGACGCGGGGCTGGACAATACATCGAAGTTTTTCGGCAACCGGATGGCTCATAACTCCACCATGTGGACGTTCGCCATCGAGCACAGCGGCGAGCACTATGGCCAACTCGTGGTCTACTATCGTGCGAACAACATGGTGCCACCGGACTCGCGGCGGTAAACACGGTGCCGGTCGTTGAACCGACCTAGGGACGGCTCTACGCTTTGGCTTCTTCGCTCACGCCCAGATAAGCATGGCGCACGTGCTCGTTGTGGAAGAGCATCTCGCTGGGGCCTTCGAGCGTGATGCGCCCGACTTCCATGACGTAGCCGTAATGGGAGACCTGCAGAGTGTAGTTCACGTTCTGGCCGACCAGCAGAATCGTAACGCCCTGGCGGGCGATGTTGCCGATCAGCTGAAAGATCTCGTCCACCAGTTTAGGTGCGAGTCCGAGCGAAGGCTCGTCGAGCATGAGCAATTGCGGCTCCGTCATCACGCCGCGCCCGATGGCGCACATCTGCTGCTCGCCGCCGGAGAGCGTCCCAGCCATCTGGCGGCGACGCTCTTTGAGGCGCGGGAAGAGCTCGTAAATGCGTTCCAGCCCTTTTCGCGCATGGCTGCGCAGCTCGGGGAGAAAGCAGCCCATCAGCAGGTTTTCTTCCACCGACATCCCCGGCCAGAGCTGGCGGCCTTCAGGAACCAAACTGATGCGATGACGCACTCGGCCAAGCGTGGAAAGGGAAGTCACGTCTTCGCCGTTCAGCAGGATGCGCCCACTCTTGACCGGCAACACACCGGCAATCGTATTGAGTGTGGTGGTTTTGCCCGCGCCGTTGGCGCCGATTATGCACGTGACCTTGCCGCGAGCCACAGCTAGGGAGACGCCCCATAGCACCTGGACCACGCCGTAGCGCACCTCCAGGTTCTCAACCTTCAGAAGCGGGATGTCCTGAGGGTCAGGCACGCGGCGGGCTCCCCAAGTCTGCTTTGCCCAGATAGGCCTCAATAACAGCGGGATCGTTCTGGATCTCCTGGGGCTTGCCTTCCGCCAGTTTCTGTCCGAAATTGAGCACGGTGATGCGGTCACACACGGACATGATGGCCTTCATGTCATGCTCCACGTACATGATGGTGGTTCCGCTTTCTCGGATGCGATGTAGAAGATCGAGCATGGACAGGGTTTCCCGGCCACTCAGTCCACCGCAGATCTCGTCGAGCAGAAGCAGATCAGGCTGCGTGGCCAGCGCTCGCGCCACTTCCAGCACTTTCTGTTCGCCCAGCGACAATGCCGACGCCAAGAGCTGCGCTTTGGCATCCAGCCCTACGCGCTTCAGCACTTCCATGCTCCGCTCGCGGGCCGCCGCGGTGCCGGCCACGGGATGCCTTCCGTAATGAACCGCCAGTTGTACGTTCTCGAGCACGGTCATCAGGCGGAACGGCCGCACGATCTGGTGCGTGCGTGCCACACCCATCTTCACCAGCGCAGCCGGACCTTTGCCGGTGATGTCTTTGCCGCGCAACCGCACTTTCCCGGCAGAAGGGCGGAAGGTTCCCGTAATCACGTTGAATAACGTGGTCTTGCCCGCGCCATTCGGGCCGATGAAGCCGCTGATCTGCTTCTCCACGACGGTGAAGCTAATGTCCTTGAGCGCGGCTACTCCCCCAAACGACTTGCTCAGGGTCTGGACTTCGAGGATGCTCACGTTTTGGTTTACTCCTCACGAGCCGCAACAGCCGGCGCAGCAGTCCCATCAGGCCGTCGGGCTCGAACAAAATGATCATGATCAACAGCGAACCATAAAGCAACAAATGAATGTTAGGGAAGTGGACCACGAGTTCTTCTTCCACGATACCGAAAATCACGCCTCCCAGCACGGGCCCCCATACCGTGCCAATACCGCCGATTACCGGCATCAGGAGAATGGAGATGGAGGTCTGGAAGGCGAAGACGTCGCCAGGGTAAATAAAAGCGTGATAGCGCGCGTAGACTCCGCCGGCCATCCCCGTGAACGCCGCGGCGATGGCATGAATCCACAGCTTGGAACGGTACGGGTTTACGCCCAGGTCGGCGGCGGCGTCCTGGTCCTGTTTGATGGCGCGCAAGGCCAGGCCGAATTTGCTGTGCGCGATCAGAGCGGAAACGGCCACAGCCAGGGCTGCCAGGACGATCGCGGTGTAGTAGTGGTCGAGCTGGCGAAAAGCTCCTGCCTCGATCACGCGCAACCCGCTGGCCCCGCCGGTGATGTCGAGGTTGTTCATGATCACGCGCGTGGTTTCGCCCACGCCGATCGTGGCGATGGCGAAGTAGGGCCCGCGTAAGCGAAACGTCGGCAGTCCGACCAGAAACGAAGCCAGCACCGCTACACCCGCCGCCACCAGAAAGGCGAGATAAGGGCTGTAGCCGGCATTGATCATCAGGGCAGCACCATACGCCCCGAGCCCGTAGAAGACGGCAAAGCCGAACGAAACCTGGCCGGTAAATCCGCCCAGAAGATTCCAGGCCACGCTGCAGGTGATCCAGACAGCAGTCCCGAACAGCAGGCGCACGACATTCGGCCCCAACTGCGTGGCCGGCAACGACAGAACAACAGCCAAAAGCAGCAACGGCAGCAACAACCTGATCCGGCCCGCGGAAAAATTGGCCACTAGGTTACCCGCCATTTCTTTTCGAGCAGCCCAGCGATGCCCTTGGGCAGCACCAGCAGCACCACCACCAGCAGCACGAAGGAGACAGCCGGCTGGTAGCTCGCCGGTAGGTAGTAGGAATTCCATCCGTGCCAGTACCAGGGTAGGGGAACGTTGATGCTGAACGTTTCCAGCACCGCCAGGATCAGCGCACCCAGTGCCACACCGGAAATGGATTCGAGGCCTCCGAGTACGATGATCACGAAAGATCGCAAGAGAAATGGAGGCCCGAAGTCCGGTGTGAAGGGATAAAGCATTGCCAGCAAAGCTCCGGCAAAGCCTGCAAAGGCCGTGCCCAGTCCGAAAGAAAGGCGCGAGGTCCGCTCATCGTCCACGCCGACGATCTGGGCCGCATAGGGGTTCTGGATCAGGGAGCGCATGGACCGTCCGAACCAACTGCGGTGGAAGATCAGTTGCAACAGCACCAGCGAGACCACGGCGGCCGCAAACACGACCAATTTATCCTTGGGCAGGGAGATCTCCCCGATGTGTATGGAAGAAAGGCTGCGCGGGGTGAAGATCGAATAGGCCGTGTTGCCCCACTTCAGATACCCGATGTTCTGCAGAACCTGCCACAAGCCGAACATCAACAGCAGGGAAGCGAGGGTTGGCGTATCCGACTTCGGAAGCCACCGCACTAGCAGCCAGTGCACGCCCATGCCGAAGACAAAAAAGACCGGCAGCGCGGCGACCGCTCCCAGGATGGGGTCGAAATGGAAGCGGTCGTACATCTCAAACGCGAAGTACGCGCCGAGCATGAGGAACCCGGCGTGGGCCAGGTTCACGATCTTCATCACGCCGTAGATCACGGTCATGCCGACGGCCATGGCAGCGTAGATGCCGGCCAGCAGCAAGGCAGAGATCAGCAGGCTGAGATAATCGACAGCGGTCATGACGATGGGTTACGGCCTGCAATCACGGCATCGGCGCGACCGGAGCGCCGGTAGCTGCGTCCTTGGGATAGACGATGTCCACTTTGTCCCCAGGTTTGTTCTGCGTCACCAAGAACGGATATCCCGCCTGGCCGTTGGGTCCGAATTTCAGGACTTGTCCGGGCAACAGCGAGCCTTTGAGTTGCGCTTTGGCGAGCTCGTCACGGATCTTGGATTTGTTCAAGGTCCCGGCTGCCTGAATGGCCTGAGCCAGAATACGCATAGCATCATAGGCTGTGGCGGCATACCAGGAGTCCGGCGCGCGGCCGGTGAACCCCTTGTAATCGCTGACGAACTTCGTCGCTTGCGGATACGGCAGTTTGTCCGACCACCAGAGCGCCGCCAGGATGTAGTCAGTTCCTTGACCGAGAGCTTTCCGGGCGTCGGATTCGGGGCCGCGAGCGCCATAGCTGATTACCTGGTGATGCAAACCGGCTTGCAGATACTGCCGCTGCATGGTGATGTAGTCCTGCAGGTGGGCATCGGAGAGGAAGATATCGGCCCTGGAGGTTTTGACTTTCTGCAGTAGCCCGGAGAAGTCGGTGCCGCCGAGGTCAAATTTCTCGTTGAGGACGACGGTGAAATATCCCGGGTGTTTGCTGATCCAACCCTGGATTCCGTTGACGTAGTCAACGCCGTGATCGGTGTTTTCCACTACCAGGGCGATCTTGAGACCTTTCTTGAGTTTGCCCTGGTCTACCAGGCTGCCCAGGAACTCAGCAGTGGTATCGCCTAGAAGCACAATTGGGCTCAGGGCACCAAAAGTGTACTTGTAACCCTTGCTGAAGATGCTGGTGGCGGCAGCGCCGGCAGTGATCCATGGTGTCTGATAGCGGTCGGGCATCACTGACTCAGCTTCGCCGAGGGCGGTGGAATACCCGCCGATGACCGCGGTAGCATTATCAGAGCTCATGACCCGCTCGGCCAGCGAGGCAGACTTGGCGGAGTCAGAGCCGTCGTCATAGAAGACTTCTTTGATCAGGAGCTTCTTGCCTTTGTCCTTGACCATGATCCCGCCTGCGTCGTTGATCTGCTTGATGGCGAGCTCAATTCCTTCCTTCTGATACTGTCCGGGCTTGGCTTCGCGGCCGGTAGTGGGCATGACCACGCCGACTGTGATCGTATCCTGGGCCTGGACCGCGAGGGTCCCCAGGCTGGCGGCCAACAGGATCAGGACCACAATACCGCACAGTCTTGCGCGCATTTGAGACGAGCTCTTCATGACTTTCTCCTTCTGGAGCAAGATGCAGCCGCGTCCGGCGTTCAACCGGACTTGACTCCCACACAATAAACTGGCACGGATTACACCGAGGGCTGCATGATATCGCTCTCCAGCCGCGATAAACAAGGGCTTTGCGGCACCAGTGGTAACTTGCCAGGCAGGGTAGCAGGCCAGCAAAGAAGGCGGGTCGAGAGCGGAAGACGAACCAAATAAGGGTCAACCATAATATACGCGGCCCAAACGGCGTGAAGAAAAAATGAGCTTTTGACGAAGAAGAGCCAACGTGTTCTTTCTGCTTGACAACGCTAGTAATCCAGCTAGGCTAATGGGCCTAAAGAATGCCAATCTCCTCTCCGAACGCCCCGAGCGGTGAGGAAAGGCGGGTCTGTTTCTCAGGGATCCCAATGCACAGAGCAGCAGGATGTGCTCTGGAATTCAGCGCTGGTTTGCATTTACAGCGGTTAGCGAAAGCCAAATTAGCAGGAATCAGGCCCGGCCGCCTGATATCCTCATTCTTAGGAGGGCCGTATGGCAAGTGTTCCCTTGCAGGTAACTTCGTCAGACCAGATTTCGACCTCCAAGATGTGGAACGTGATTCTGGCATCGTCCGTAGGAACGATGATCGAGTGGTACGACTTCTACATTTTCGGGACGCTGGCCCCTTACCTGGCCCCTAAGTTCTATCCGCCGGGCAATGAACTCTTCCAATACATCGCATATTTGGCGACTTTCTTTGTTGGTTTTGCGGTGCGGCCGTTCGGCGCGCTCTTCTTCGGGCGCATCGGCGACCTCGTCGGCCGTAAATATGCCTTCATCGTGACGCTCTCGATTATGGGAGGCGCGACAGCTCTTGTGGGAGCATTGCCGAGCTATGCGACAGCCGGCTGGTTCACTCCGGTGATCCTGATTGTCTTGCGTGTGTTGCAGGGACTGGCGCTGGGCGGCGAGTACGGTGGCGCCGCAATCTATGTTGCCGAACACGCACCTGACGACAAGCGTGGCTTCTTCACCAGCTTCATCCAGATTACGGCCACTCTCGGTCTGTTCGTTTCCATCGCCGTCATCCTCGGCACGCAGAGCCAGATGAGCGATGCCGCGTTCAAGGAATGGGGCTGGCGCATCCCGTTCCTGTCTTCATTGATCCTGGTCATGATCTCCCTGTACATCCGCCTGCGAATGAGGGAATCGCCAATTTTTGAGCAGCTTAAGACCACCGGGATGACCTCCTCGGCGCCGCTGAAGGAAGCATTCACGGTACCTGAAAACTTCAAGCGCTTCCTGATCACCCTACTTGGTGCAACAGCGGGCCAGGGCGTGGTGTGGTACACGGGGCAATTCTTTGCTCTGTTCTTTATGACCACGATCCTTAAAGTTCCAACACGCGACGCAAACATTATTGTTGCCAAGGCGTTGCTGCTCGGAATGCCTCTCTTCGTTTTGTTTGGCTGGCTCTCTGACAAGATTGGCCGTAAGAAGATCATCATGGCCGGTCTAATTCTTGCCGCGCTCAGCTATCGCATTCCGGGAACCGACCTTGGTCTGTATCCCGCAATGATTCGCGCCGCCGGCAACAATGTCACACATGTGGGCAGCAGCAAAAACAAAGTGACTGGGGCCACCGTTCTCACGCCTCAAACGGTGGATCCAACGGGAAAGGCTGTAGCTGCTCCGGTGGCCAGTAATGCCAATAAAACCATGCTGATGTGGCTCATCTTTATTCAAGTGATTTTCGTCACCATGGTCTACGGGCCCATTGCCGCGTTTCTAGTGGAGTCGTTCCCAGCTAAGATCCGCTACAGCGCACTCTCGTTGCCATATCACATCGGCAACGGTTGGTTCGGAGGACTCGTGCCGCTGGTCTGCGTCTGGATTCCAGCAGCAACCGGCAATCCGCTCGACGGCCTCTATTACCCGATTATTGTTGCCGCCTTGACGTTCATCGTTGGCTCGATCTTGCTCAAGGAAACCGTGCACGTCAAGATCTGGCATGAGGTCAAGCCGGGCACGGCCCCAAGCAAGGCCGGGGACTGAGACGAGTACCTGATCGACCCTAGCATGATTGAAGATACAACCAAGCGGGCGGCGTGTTCGTCGCCCGCTTTTCACCGTTGTGCCTGCAGGCCTTACAGGACTATCCTTTGGGTGATCGAAAAAGGGGAGAAGTTTACGCCATGGCTGACGCTCGTTTAATGAAAGCAACCGAGCAAGAGACAGAACTGACCGAAGCGCATATAGCCGTTCACTGGAGAGAAGAGGATTACTACCACCCGAGCGCCAAGTTCATCGGGCAAGCCAATCTTGCCGATCCGGCCGTGAATGAACGCTTCAGCGAGAAAAACTTTCCCGAGTGCTACCGCGAGTACGCCGATCTGCTGAGCTGGGATCATTACTGGCACACCACGCTCGACACCAGCGACGCCCCTTTCTGGAAATGGTTTTCCGGCGGAAAGCTCAACGTCTGCTACAACTGCGTGGACCGGCACCTGGACAAATATAAAAACAAAGCCGCATTCATTTTTGTGGGCGAACCGGAGGACGATCCGCCGGTCGCGATTACCTACCAGGATCTTTATTTCCGGGTTAACGAAATGGCCGCGCTGCTGCGCGATTTCTGCGGGCTGAAAACCGGAGACCGCGTAACCATTCACATGCCTGTGGTGCCCGAGCTGCCGGTGACCATGCTGGCCTGCGCCCGTCTGGGTTTGATCCATTCCGTGGTCTTCGGCGGTTTCAGCGGCGAAGCCTGCGGCATGCGCGCTGCCGACTCCGGCAGCAAAGTGCTGGTCACCATTGACGGCTATTACCGCAGCGGCGCGATGACCGACCACAAAGAAAAAGCCGACATCGCCGCGGCTACGGCCGAGAAAGAGGGCCAGAAGCTCGAGAAGGTCCTGGTCTGGCGCCGGCAGGCTGGCAAGTACAACTCTGCCAAGAGCATGGTTAAGGACCGCGATTTCTTCGTGGATGACATTTTGAAGAAGTATCATGGCCAGATCGTAGCGCCGGTGTCGATGCCGTCAGAAGCGCCGCTGTTTTTGATGTACACCAGCGGCACAACCGGCCGGCCCAAAGGATGCCAGCACGGTACCGGCGGATATCTTTCTTATGTCGCCGGAACTACGAAATACATTCAGGACGTTCATCCTGAAGACGTTTACTGGTGCATGGCCGATATCGGCTGGATCACGGGACACTCCTACATCGTGTACGGACCTCTGGCGCTGGCTGCGACCAGCGTTTTGTATGAAGGCGTGCCCAACTATCCTGACCCCGGACGTCCCTGGCGCGTTGCCAAACGCCTGGACGTGAACATCTTCCACACCTCGCCCACCGCCATCCGCATGCTGCGCAAGGCGGGTCCGGACGAGCCCGCCAAATACGACTATCACTTCAAACACATGACGACCGTGGGCGAACCCATCGAGCCGGAAGTGTGGAAGTGGTATTACGAAGTCGTGGGCAAAGGCGAAGCCGTGATCGTGGACACCTGGTGGCAGACGGAAACCGGCGGTTTCCTTTGCAGCACCAAACCGGCGATGGACCCGATGAAGCCGGGGAGCGCCGGGCCGCCCGTGCCGGGAATTTACCCTGTCATTTACGACGAAGAAGGGAAGGAAGTGAAACCCGGCTCCGGCAAAGCAGGGAACATCTGCATTCGCAACCCCTGGCCGGGGATCTTCCAGACCATTTGGGGCGACCGTGAGCGTTTCGTCCGCCAGTACTACCAGAAATACAACAGGAACAAGGAAAGCAAAGACTGGCATGATTGGCCGTACTTCGCCGGCGACGGTGCAGTCCAGGCCCCGGACGGCTACTACCGCATCCTGGGCCGCGTGGACGACGTGATTAACGTGGCCGGCCATCGCCTGGGGACAAAGGAGCTGGAGTCGGCTTGCCTGACCTGCCCGGAGGTTGCCGAGGCAGCAGTGGTGCCGGTCGTCGACGAAGTGAAGGGACGCGTACCGGAAGTTTACGTAGCTTTGAAGCCCGGCGTCCCGCCCACCGCGGGTACAGAAAAGAAAGTGACCGAGGCTATCGAGCACCAGATCGGCAAGATTGCCCGTCCAAGGAAAGTACATGTGGTTCCGGACATGCCCAAGACGCGCTCCGGCAAGATCATGCGCCGCGTGCTCGCCGCTATTTCCAACCAGATGGATACCGGCGATGTGACCACGCTGGCCAACCCGGACGTGGTCGAGCAGATACGCGTCATGGTCCAGGGAGGCAAAAAAGTAGCAGTGAAAGAGGCGCCGGAAGATCTGAAACGTTTTGGAGAGGAACGGTAGTAGAGAATAGAGGAACCGTAGCGTAGAGACGTGGCATTGCCACGTCTCGCTGTCGGTGGATTGAATGTAATATTAGTCCCGGGAAAATGCTTCGTGGCCAAGGGTGAGACGCGATGTGCCGCGTCTCGCAGATGACAGAATGACGGGTTCTAGATTTTCCAGAATCAAAGAAACCAGTTGTGCATGCTGACTGAGGAGGAGCTATGAGCGAGAAGAAGAAAGGCAACGGCGTATCCCGCAGAGACTTCATCAAGATTGCTGGAGCCGGAAGCCTGGCTGCCGGGGCGTTAGGGACCACATTTCTGTTTCCGGACCGGGCCGCGGCTCAGCAGAAGACCTTGAAGATCCTGCAATGGAGCCACTTTGTTCCCGCGTGGGACGAGTGGTTCAACAAGACCTACACGGTGGAATGGGGAAAGAAGAACAACACCGTTGTAACCGTGGACAACATCAATCTCGTGGACCTGCCGACGCGCGCCAAGTCGGAAGTGTCGGCGAAAAAGGGCCACGATCTCTTCATGTTCCTCTCCCCGCCGGCGGCGTACGAGAGCCAGGTCATCGACATGACCCATGTGTACCAGGAAGTCGAGAAGAAACACGGCAAGAAGATCGACCTGGCCTACAAGTCCACCTTCAATCCCAAGACCAAGAAATACTTCGCATTTTCTGACGCCTACACGCCCGATCCGGGCAATTATCACAGAGAATGGTGGGGAGAAGCGGGCTATCCCAACGGGCCGGATACCTACGATGATTTGCGTGCCGGCGCCAAGAAAATCAGAGACAAGAACGGCCATCCTTGCGGCCTCGGCTTGTCGCAGGAACTCGACACCAGCATGGCGATGCGTGCCATTTTGTGGTCGTTTGGAGGAGCGGAGCAGGATGCGCAGGGCAACGTAACGCTGAACTCCAAGAACACGGTTGAAGCGCTCAAGTTCATGAAGGCGCTGTATCAGGAATCGGAGACGCCCGAGGTCTTCACCTGGACGCCGCCTTCCAACAACCAGGCGATGCTGGCTGGGCGCGTTTCCTACGTCGCCAACGCAATTTCCATCACCCGCCAGTCGGAGAGGGAACACATGCCCATCGACAGCAAGATCGGCGTCCTCGCAACTCCGAAGGGCCCCGTTCGCCGCATTGCCGCGGAACACGTGATGAACTGCTACGTGATCTGGGAGTTCGCGGAGAACAAGGAAGGCGCGCAACAGTTCCTGATCGATTACATGGACCACTTCCATGACGGCTTCGTTGCCGGTCAGTTCTATAACTTCCCCTGCTTTCCCACGACCGTGCCGGACCTGCAGAAGGAGATTGCCAACGATCCTCGTTCCAATCCGCCCGACAGGTACAAGGTGCTAGGAAACGTGCTGGATTGGGCCACCAACGTAGGCTATCCGGGATTTGCGACGGCTGCCATTGACGAGGCGTTTACCACCTGGGTGTTGCCCACGATGTTCGCCAAGGTGGCGCGCGGTGATGAGACTCCTGAAAACGCCGCTGCGGCCGCGCACAAGGAGTACCAGCGTATTTTTGAAAGGTTCAAATAACAACCCGGGGGCTTGATGGCAGTCGTTACCACGCGAAATCTGACGAAAGTCTTTAAAGAAGGTGAACTGGGAGCGGTCAACGACGTAAATCTGGAAACGCACGAAGGCGAATTCCTGGTGTTCCTGGGACCTTCGGGTTCCGGGAAGACCACACTCTTGCGAATGATCGCCGGCCTGGAAACGCCCACGGCCGGCGAGATTTTGATTGGGGGCAAGGTCGTCAACGACTTAACGCCGCGGGAGCGCAGGATCGCCATGGTTTTCCAGAGTTATGCGCTTTATCCGCACCTCACGGTTTACAAGAACATCGCTTTTCCACTCAAGGCGCAAAACGTTCCCAGGCATCTTCACAAAGACAAGGTGGAATGGGCGGCATCGCTCCTGGGGATCGGAGCACTGCTCAACCGCAAGCCACGCGAGCTCTCAGGAGGCGAGCGACAGCGGGTGGCGCTGGCGCGCGCTATCGTGCGCGAGCCTTCGGTCTTTCTACTGGACGAGCCGCTCTCCAATCTGGATGCCAAGCTGCGGCTCTCTGCCCGCGAGGAACTGGAACGCTTCCATCGCCGCGTCGGCACCACGACCATTTACGTGACCCATGACCAGGTAGAAGCCATGGCCATGGGCGATCGCATCATGGTGCTCAACAAAGGCGTAGTGCGGCAGATCGGTACGCCGAAGGAGGTCTATGACGATCCGGCAGACACCTTCGTCGCCACGTTCCTGGGTTCGCCGCCGATGAACTTGATCCAGATTAGCGGCATGATAGCCGGCTTCCGTCCCGAGCATTTTCGTTTGAACGACGAGGTCAAGGAATCGGCGAAGCTGGGATTCAAATTTCGCGTGGAGAACGTGGAATACCTGGGAGCAGAGTTCATCGTCTCGGGAATTCTCGTGGGCGGACCTGCGAACGAAAAAAAAGTCATAGCCCGGTTGCTCCTAAGTCGCTCCTTTGAGATCGGGAGCACGTATGATTTTGCCGTGGCGGAGCGCGATTTGAAATTCTTCGACGCCACGACTGACAAGAAAGCGCAAGTGAGGGCGCTCTCATGGCAATAGGCGCCACGGCCGCCGCGCGAAACAACAAGATCAAGTCCGTTGGTGCGGCGCAGAGCCCGGTGTTGGGGTTTGCCATGTTCAGCCCCGCCGTGCTGTATATCGTGCTGTTGATAGGGATGCCCTTCGTACTGGCGATCTTTTATGCGTTCAGCGACGCGCGTATCGGTGGCAGTGGCATCCATTACGTGGGGCTCGAGAATTTCCGCAGCATTTTGCAGAGCCCCAGTTTTCGCCAGTCTCTCAAGAACTCAATCGGGTTCACCATCGCCGCGCAGATCATTGTCATGGTATGCGCCAATATTCTGGCCATCGCCCTCGAAAAGCCTTTTTGGGGGCGAGGACTGGTGAGGTTCCTCATCTTATTGCCCTGGGTCGCTCCAGTTTCGCTGGGGACCATCGGCTTCAAGTGGATCCTGGATTCCATTTACAGTGTCATTACCTGGGTGCTCGTGTGGCTTCATCTGGTCAGACCTTTTGACACACCCATGTGGCTGGGTGAACCTATGCTCGCCAAGGCGTCAGTCGTGCTGGTGCATTGCTGGCGGCTGATACCGTTTTCCACGGTCATCCTGCTGGCCGGGCGAACGGCGATTCCCAAGGAAATCCCGGAAGCCGCGGCCATTGACGGCGCCGGTTTCTGGCGGACGCTGTTCCAGATCAACCTGCCCATGATGTTGCCGATCATCAGCGTGGCCCTGTTGTTCGGGACCATCTTCACTTTCACTGACATGACAGTGGTTTACATCCTTACCAACGGCGGGCCGTTTGATTCCACCCAGACTTTGCCGTCCTATGCTTTTGCGACTGGCATCACCGGTAGCGACCTGGCCGCCGGGGCGGCGATCTCGGTCTTTCTGGTGCCGGTCCTGGTGCTGGTTGCCTATCTGATGCTGCGGATGGCGCACCGCGCGGAGTTGGCATGACGGATAGCGTTGGCTTACCGGCCCTGAAGAGACCTGTCGTCATCTCCTTGCTGAGTGCACTGTTGTTCCTGGGCGCGGTGACGATCGTGGTGCGTGTAGTTCTGCTGCACGTCAGCGGATTGGGAATGGTGTTCAGGGTATTGGCCGCCTTGCTGCTGGCGGGAATCGCGGTGGGTCTCTGGAAGCTGCACAATGGCGCCAGGATATTCTTCTTCTTCCTTTTGTCGATGCAAGTCGGCGGCAGCCTGATCGCGCTGTTTCTGGTGGCTTTGCGCCAGGCACAGTATCGCTTGGCCATTGAACTTGCTGTCGCAGCGAGCCTCTCGGCCCTGCTCATGTGGTATTTGCAAAGTCAGAAGGTGCGTCGCGCGTTTCGCGGGTCCAGCGCCTGGCCCAAGACCGTCCGGGCCCTGGTATTGACCGTATTTACCACGCTGCTGGCATTTCCGTTTTTCTGGATGGCTATCGCGACTTTCAAGCAGAACCTGGATCTCTACGCCACCGATAACAATCCGTTCCTCTTCAACATGCCGCCGACGCTCGACCATCTGCGGTACTTGTTTCGCCAGACCGATTATGGCCAGTGGCTGATCAACACCACCTGGGTCGGCCTGGCAGTGGTCATCATCACGCTGCTGCTGTCCGTGCCGGCGGCGTACGCACTTGCACGGCTTACCGGCAAATGGGGCGAACGCATCGGCATAGGCATTTTCCTCACCTATCTCGTGCCGCCGACATTGCTGTTTATCCCTTTATCGCGCGTGGTGGCCGTCCTGGGACTGCAGGACTCGCTCTGGTCTCTGGTGCTGGTCTATCCCAGCGTGACCATTCCATTCTCCATCTGGCTGCTGATGGGTTTCTTCAAATCTATTCCCCGCGAGTTGGAAGATGCTGCCATGGTCGATGGGCTCACCCGCTTCGGAGCCTTCGTCAAGCTGGTCATCCCGATTTCCATCTCCGGGATCCTTACCGTTGTGATCTTCACCTTCACCCTCGTGACCCAGGAATACGTCTACGCGGTGACCTTTATTTCACCGCAGTCGAGACAGATGGTAGGTGTGGGTGTACCCAATTTTCTGGTGTTGGGAGATGTGTACTACTGGGGCGGCCTGATGGCCGCGTGCCTGATCGCCAGCCTGCCCATCGCGTTCCTTTACAACTTATTCCTGGACCGCTTTATCGCCGGATTCACTGTCGGTGCTGTTAAAGGATAAGCACCAGACCGTGGGCGCCAGCCCCAGGAAATTCGCCCTTAAACCCTGCATTTCCAGGGCTAAAAGCCAGCTTTGCTTTTTTGAGGTCGGGCCGCATAAAGTACTTGACAGATGCGCTTTGCGATTAGAAAGTAATCGCGCACTTTTCTGCCTTAAAACGGCTTTGTTGGGCTGACAGAGTGCGCGGGAAGCAGTTTGCAAGCAGTTCGCCCGGTTACTTTCGCAAACGAGGAGAAGCTCATGCAACCCTGGACGCAAGTTTATTTTCCGTTCGGAGAACACTTGTGGTGGCTTTCCGCGCTGGTGGCGGCGCTGCCGATTATTGTCCTGTTCACGCTGATGGCCGGCTTTCGCGTGAAGCCGCACTGGTCGGCGCTGTCGGCCGCAATCACCGCTGTTCTGGTCGCGCACTATGCTTTCACCATGCCCTTCAACCTGGCCGGCGGCAGCTTCCTTTATGGAGTGTCCACGGGCCTGCTGAACATTGTCTGGATCGTGGTGGCCGCGGTGTACCTCTACGACATCTCGGTCAGCACCGGAGATTTTGAAATCATGAAGTCTTCGGTGGGAGGAATCACCTCTGATCGCCGCCTGCAGCTTCTGCTCGTGGCCTTCTGTTTTGGTGCGTTCATCGAAGGCTGCGCCGGATTCGGTTCACCCGTGGCTATTGCCGGGGCTTTCATGATCGGTTTGGGGTTCAAGCCCTTCCACGCGGCCGCCTTGAACCTGATCGCCAACACAGCCCCGGTGGCCTGGGGAGCGATCGGCACTCCAGTGCACATGCTGGCCACCGTGTCACAGTTGCCGGAAGCCGATATGAATGCCATGATCGGCCGCATCCTGCCCTTCACCGCCATCATCGTCCCCTTCTGGCTGGTGCGTGCCATGGTGGGATGGAAAGAGACGTTTGAGGTCCTGCCCGCTATCCTGGTGGTAGGAATCTCCTTTGCCTCCATGCAGTTCTTCTGGTCCAACAAAATGGACAGCAACCTGGTCGACATCACCGCCGGTCTGTTCTCATTGCTGTGCACCGTGGTCTTCCTCCTCTTCTGGAAACCGAAGACCATCTGGCGGTTTTCTGACGATGAGGCAGTGGCCACGGCCGTTGCCGGCAGTGGAGGCGGAAAGACTCTACCGTCGGTCTCAGGAGGCGCTGGCTATTCAGCCGGCCAGGTCTTCAAAGCTTGGCTGCCGTTCTTGATTCTCTCTGTGTTCGTCTTCCTTTGGGGCTTTAAGCCGGTAAAAACCTGGATGAACAACAACACCACTCCAGGCTGGACGGTTACGGGTCCTGATGGAAAGCAAAAGCCAAACGGCGGTTGGACAACACCAATCCATAATCTGATCTCGCGCGACAAGCCGGTGGTGCAGAAGCCGACGCCGGAAGGCGCCAAGTTCCCGTTTATCTGGCTGGCGGCTACAGGGACCGGCTGCTTCTTGGCTGCCATCGTCGGCGGCACGATTCGTGGAGTTAGTCCCGTCAAGCTGATGAAGATATTTGGACACACCTTGTTCCGAATGCGTTGGGCGGTTTTTGCCATCTCCTGCATGCTGGGTTTAGGCTTCGTCACACGATACTCAGGGACTGACGCTGTCTTGGGACTGGCCTTCACCCATACCGGATGGTTCTTCCCGTTCTTCGGAACCTTCCTGGGATGGCTGGGTGTGGCCCTGACCGGCAGCGACACCTCGTCGAACGCGTTGTTTGGTAGCCTGCAGAAGATCACCGCCCAGCAGTTGGGACTGGATCCCATCCTGATGACTTCGGCCAACAGCGCCGGTGGTGTGATGGGCAAGATGGTGGACGCGCAATCGATTTGCGTGGCCACCGCGGCCACCAACCAGGTCGGCAACGAAGGCATGATCTTCCGCTTCGTGGTCTGGCACTCGATTGCTTTGGGCGCGATCGTCGGTTTGATCGTCATGTTCTACGCCTACGTCGCTCCGCACCTGGTGCCGCATGGAGTGAAATTGCTCTCACAGTAAATCGGTTCGAGTGGATTGTGGTTCGAACAAAAAACGCCGCCGGCAACGGCGGCGTTTTTCTACGTCGATGTTCTGTTGCGCGTGCGTTTCATTCTGGGAAACCCTGAAAGTACATGTACGCGGGAGCTTGTGTTTCCGGAAAACGGCACATCGTCCCAGCTCTCCTCGGCGTCTTTCAATCCTGGCTAGACTACTAGCCTCCCCTAATTGACCTGTGAGTTGAGTTGACTAGGAGGGTTAGTAAATGAAAAAGCTTGGTCTATCCAGCCTGACCACAGCCATAGCTCTGGCGGCAGTTTTTATCTTCGTGGCTGCCGGGGCAAACGCACAAAACATTACCTTTCAGCGCACTGACGAACCGGGCAGGTGGTTCAAAAACCTCGCCGGCCCGATCGCGGGCACGCAATCGCTGGCCGTCGCCAACCCGGGAGCGAAAGTTACGTTCATCGGCAACAGTTCCCACGCGGTCCATACGGTAACCAGCCTTCTATTTCCCACCGGAGCGGCCGGGATGCCGTTTGACGCAGGCACTTTGGACGAAGACGAGTCGGTCACCGTTACGTTGACCACGCCCGGCTTGTACGTGTTCACCTGCAAGATCCATCCTTACATGTTCGCCGCCGTCATCGTGGACGACCCGGCAACTGCAGGGCTCGACCTCGGAGACAGCATCACTTTGGTCACAGGCGTGACTGTGCCCACTAGCAGCGATCTGGCGACGCGTCTTTTGCGCACGTTCTTTATCGCCACCAATCCCTCAAACTGGCAGGATCATCGCCTGGCTACATGGCACATAACCTATCCTGACGTCGATGTGCGGATTACCGGCGGCTTGGTAGTCAATCTTCCGGCCGTCTTGAATGCCCGTTATGGCAACGACACCGCCATGGAGCAGCCGTTCAACCCCAAGTCGCCGGGCGTCGGCGAAGTGTGGGTCGATACGCAGTTCGAGCTCACCGCGCACAAAGATCGACCCGGCACAGCGACGGCGGTCAATACCAGACTGTGGAAACCACGCATCAAGGTAGCGCTTCCTGAGATTGACCTGAACAATCCCCACAACATGTGGACGGATCGCGACCAGGACGTGATCTACCAGACGCAGTGGTTCGACGACTTTCTGTCTACCTTTGACCGCAGGACCGGCAAACTGCTTCATAACGTGAAAGTTGGAGAGGCGCCGTCGCACGTGATGACGCGCGTCGACAATGACCACCTTCACGTGGCGCTGGATGGCTCAGACGAACACGATGCCGTGGTGGAGCTCGCGCCCGGCGGCGGGACCATCCTGCGAACCATCGATATTGATGAAGGCCATCCCCACGCGCACTGGATGGGCCATGACGGCAAGACCATGGTCACGCCGAATACTTTCACTGCCGATTCCACCATCTACGACTTCAAGACGGATTCGGTCCGGGAACTGGTGCACGTCGGCAATCTTCCCATTGCCACTGGCATGATGCCCGACGACAGCAAATATTACGTTTCTAACTTCCTCGACAGCAGCGTCAACGTAATTGACACCGAAACTGGCGCCGTCCTCAAAACCGTTAACCTCATCGCCAACTATGACCCCATCACCGGCAAGATTACCGGCCCCGTGGGCGCGCTGCCTATCCAGACGCCGGTGAGCCCGAACGGCCGGGTCATGGTCACGGCAAATGTTCTGACCGCGACCATTACCTTGATTGACACTAAGACGGACACTCTGGTCGGCATGCTGCCTTGCGATCCAGGGTGCCACGGAGTGCAGTGGGGCGCCAAGCGCGGCGGCGGGTATTACGCCTACGTGAGCTCCAAGTTCTCCAACACCATGCTGGTCGTTGATCCCGATCCGGACAACGACGGAGATCTCAACGAAGCAAAAATCGTTGGCCGGGTCCTGCTCACGGCGGTGCCCTCCACCAAAACAGACGACCAGATCGTAGGTAACGCCGGGATGGGCGGACAGGGCATCTTACCGATTCCGGTGGTCTACAACGGCTGGGTACAGAAGCTTCCTGAACGCTTCAAGCGGAAGCTGACGCCTCGTCAACGAAATCCCTTCCCCCAACACGAGGAATGAACTTGCCGCGCTCACGCCAAGAACGGTCGACCGAAAGGCCGGCCGTTCTTGGCGAGCTTGTTCTGAAATCCGGAATCGGAAACCCGTTGCCCAATGCCCGGGCAAATTCGGCTCTATAGTCCGTTTTCAGGGTTGGGTTCCATGCTGATAACGCAAGGGAGGAAAGCTACATGCATGGTCTGATTTTTGCCGAACTCAAAAAGTTCGTCGAAACCAAGTTCAACAAGGCGACATGGGAAACTTTGCTGCAGAAAGCCGGGCTGCATGGCCAGCTTTACCTGTCTTCCGCCGTCTATCCTGACAAAGACATCATGGCTCTGGTCACCACCGCTTGTGCCATGACCGGCGCTTCGCCCGCCGCCATCTTGGAAGATTTTGGCGAATTTGTCGCCCCCGATCTGGTGGAGCAGTATAAGTTCCTGATCAACCCGAAGTGGAAACTGCTGGATTTTCTGGTCAACACAGAAGATACCATCCACAAGATCGTCCGTTTTCATCAGGGCGTTACTCCGCCCAGACTGGTTGTGCAACGTCTTTCCGCAGATTCCTTGACCATCTCCTACAACTCACCGCGAAAAATGTGCTCGCTCCTTAAAGGCATCGTGAAAGGCGCGGGCAACTACTACAAGGAACCCGTAAGCATCTTGGAATCACGCTGCATGCTGAAAGGCGATCCAGAATGTCTGGTGACCGTACGCGTGGCGGCGGAGCTGACCCGTGGAGCTACCTTTCCTAAGGCGGCAGGAGCGTAACCGTAAGGGCGTCGGCAATCGCGAGTTGATCCGGAAAGTCGTGCGCTGGGGACAGACAGGTTTTGCCCATGGTACTCGCTAGGTGGCCCTTTGTCCCTAAACGTTGAAACAAGGCCAGCCCTGACCCGTCCCAAGATGAAACTCGAACTACCGACTGCGGTCTGCTGTTCTGAATTCCGGAATGTGAATGCGAAGTTATCAGACGTGGTGTTTTGTGTGCCTGAGTCGTGGTTAGAAAAAACTAAGACAACCGAGACAGCGATAGGTTATAGATTTCTTTAGCAATTATGGTTGTCACGAGAGTTTCTTCTGTTAATCAGAAAGCTCAGTCCTCTTTCAAAACTATGCTCAATGAATCCCAAAACGGAACTCATATTCTAATCTCCGAAAAATTGAAATAGCTCGGTAAGTCTCTACTACTGTCGATACTAGAATCCCCGGCCAAATGCCACTTCTCCCGGCACAAGGAAACTTTCGGGCTTTAGCGAAGAAAGTGGATAGTGTCGCAGGTGGAGCCCCCCTCAGCGAAATTCTCGCCCGGCATTGCATTCGAATCGGTGACCAACACAGAAGTTGGAGAACGCAGTGTTCCAGAGGAATCGCTAATTCCGTGGAGGTGATTATTGTTCGCTCGTAGGCTCGTCGTCTTGACCCTGATCCTGGTGGCCGGCGCGTCAGCGCAAGAAATAAAGATTGCGGCCGCCTCTGACCTCAACCCCGCAATCGAGAAAGTTGCTGCGGCCTTTAAGAAACAGACCGGCGTTCAAGCGAAATTTACCTACGGCTCTTCCGGCAACTTCTTTGCCGAGATCCGGAATGGGGCGCCGTTTGATGTGTTCTTGTCGGCCGATCGGTCTTATGCCGAGTCGCTGAGTGACTTCGGAAAGACCGACAAGGCGGCAACCGTCTACGCGCTGGGAACGCTGGTGGTGTGGGTGTCGAATCGTGTGGCGCTCACGCCTTCCGCTGATAATCTCAACGTCCTGACCTCCGACCGCATTCACAAGGTTTCTATTGCCAATCCGGAGCACGCTCCTTATGGCCGGGCGGCGGTTGCGGCCATGTCTCACTACCAGATCTACGATCAAATCAAAAAGAAGCTGGTCATGGGCGAAAACGTTTCGCAGGCGGCGCAGTTTGCCCAGTCCGGCAATGCTGACGCAGCTCTGATTCCGCTATCGCTGGCGCTAACCGACAGCATGAAGCAGGGCGGACACTTTGCTGTGGTCTTGCGTGACGCCTATCCGCCCTTGTACCAGGCGGCTGTGGTGGTACGCAGTTCGCAAGAGAAGCCGGCCGCGCACCATTTCATAGAGTTCTTGACCTCGTCCGCCGGTCAAAAGATCTTGCAGGAATACGGCTTTGAGGCCCCTAAAAAATGAATTGGCAGGCCCTAGCATTGACCGCCAGGCTCGCCTCTCTGGTATCGCTGATTCTGATGCTGGTGGGCGTGCCGATCGCGCTCTGGGTGGCCTACTCGCAGCGTCGCTGGAAATTCTTCGCTGAATCCGTGGTGGCGCTGCCCATCGTGCTCCCGCCGACGGTGCTGGGGTTTTACGTGCTGGTTGCTCTCGGTTCCGATACCAGCTTCGGCCGCTGGTTTCAGCAAGTGACGGGGAGGCCGCTGGCGTTTACGTTCACTGGCCTGGTGATTGCCTCCGTGCTGTTCAGCCTGCCTTTTGCCGTCCATCCCATGGTAGCGGGTTTTCGCAGCGTCGACAGCAAGCTGCTGGCAGCGGCGCGCACTCTCGGGGCGGGCAAGTTCAAAGTCTATTCACAAATCGTGCTGCCACTCTCCTGGCCATCGTTGCTGACCGGCCTGGTGCTGAGTTTCGCGCATACCGTCGGCGAATTTGGCGTCGTGCTGATGGTGGGCGGCAATATTTCCGGGATAACGCGCACCCTCTCGATCGACATTTACGACCAGGTTGAGGCGCTGAACTATCACTCTGCCAATGTCACGGCGCTCATGCTCTTGATCTTCTCCTACTTGCTGCTCTGCTTGGTATACGGACTGAACCAGAAGTTGGTGTTGTGGGGAACCCGATGAGTGTAAAGGTACAAATACAAAAAAAGTTCGGATCAGCCAAGCGCCAGCATTTTGATCTGGATGTGCGTTTCTCTACTCCCTCCGGCGTCACCGTGCTTTTTGGGCCTTCGGGTTGTGGAAAGACGACAGTGCTGCAATGCATCGCCGGTCTGGTAGCTCCCGATTCAGGGTGGATTGCGATCGGCGAAGAGTTTTTCTACGACTCGGCACGCAATCTGGATCATCCCACGCAGTTCCGGCGTGTGGGTTACGTTTTTCAAGACCTTGCGCTGTTTCCCCACATGAGCGTGGCCAGCAACGTTGGGTTTGGCATTCGCGTCAACGGGATGGAGAAACGGCGGATGGTTGGCAATGCCCTGGAAAGGTTCCGGATTGGCCGTCTTGCCCACCATCGTCCTGCGGAGATCTCCGGTGGCGAGCGACAGCGGGTAGCGTTGGCGCGCGCTCTGGTAACCCACCCCCGGCTCCTTCTCCTGGATGAGCCTTTTTCCGCGCTGGATGACGAATTGAAGCAAGGCATCATCGCGGACTTGAAAGAATGGCTTAAGGACAACGTCGTCCCTGTGCTCTTTGTCACGCATGACCGGGAGGAAGCTCGCACCCTCGGGGAGCGCGTGTTGTTGCTAAAGGACGGCAGGATCGCCGGAGAAGGCGCCGTGGAGGAAGCCATTCAGCCATGGAAGGTGTCAGCGTGATGGCGCCACGCAGCAACACAGTGCCGGCGAGTAGCGCCGGGCCACGTCTGCATTCCTCAGGCGGTTCCGCGGCTCCGGGACTCTCGGCGAATGGGAGGTACAATACAGGCGCTTTGGACCCTACCTTTGCAAAACTGCAGAAGCTGCCTCCAAGAGATAAAGTCGGCAGTGCGTCCTCGTGGCTCGAGCGCCTGCAGGCCGTGCGCTCTATCCCCCCATTTCTGCGCCTTGTTTGGGAGACACATCGCGGCTATACCGTTGCCACCGTCATTCTGCGGCTCTCTCGCGCGGCCGTTCCTATCACAACACTCTGGGTTGCCAAACTAATCATCGATACCGTGGTCTCTGCGCGCATGGGCAAACCCAACCTTTCCCGGTTGTGGTTGCTGGTCGGCTTGGAATTGGCGATTGTTTGCCTTGGCGAAGCTCTGGATAAAGCCTCCGCCGCTGTCGAAGGGCTGTTTGGCGACCTTTGTTCCCATCACATGGGTGAGAAACTCATCAGCCATGCTGCCAAGCTCGACTTGCGGCACTTCGAAGATCCTGCCTTCTATGACCAGTTGGAGCGCGCCCAAAGGCAGACCACGGGACGCATCGGCCTGCTCACACAACTACTGTCCGTCGGTCAGGACTTTGCCACTTTGGTTTCGCTCGCCGCCGCGGTATTCGTTTATGGACCCTGGCTGATGGCGTTGCTGCTGGTTGCAGTGCTTCCCGGATTTTTTGGCGAGACACATTTCAGCTCCCTCGAGTACTTGCTGCTCCACCGCATGACTCCGGAACGCCGGCAGCTGGATTATCTCCGCTTTCTCAGTGCGAGCGACAAAACCGCCAAAGAAGTCCAGATGTTCGGATTGGCGAGCTGGCTCGTGGGCCGTTATCGCATGATTGCCCGCCGGTTCTACGAAGCGAACCGGCGCCTGGTGATCCGCAAAGGCTTCGCCGCCACGGCGCTCTCGCTGCTGGGCATCCTGGGGTATTACGGCGCCTACGTCGTCATTCTGTGGCGGGGATTTTACGGTGTCATCACGATCGGTACCCTCACATTTCTGGCGGCTTCTTTCCTGCGCAGCCGCACGGTGACCGAGCGAATGCTGCTCAGCGCGGGCAACATCTACGAGCAGTCCCTGTACATTCAGGACCTGCTTGATTTCTTTAAGATGCAGCCCTCGATTGTTTCCGCTTCCGGCGCGCGCGAGGTTCCGGCGCCGATCCGCGAGGGAATCGTCTTCGAAGACGTAGGTTTCCAGTATCCCGGTAGCGATACCTGGGCTGTGCGCCATGTGAATTTGCGTATCGCCCCGAGAGAGAAGGTCGCTCTCGTCGGCGAGAACGGCGCCGGCAAAACGACGCTGACCAAGCTTCTTACCCGGCTTTACGATCCGACCGAGGGACGCATCCTGCTCGACGGCGTGGATCTGCGGCAGTACGACCTTGAATCCGTTCGCCGCGCATTCGGCGTAATCTTCCAGGATTTTGTTCATTACGACCTGCTCCTCGATGAAAACATCGGAGTGGGAGAAATCACCGAGGTCAGCGACTACCTGAACGGGCTCCTCGTCCAATCGGGTGATGGCGCCGGCAAGGGTACGAGCCACCCGGCCATCATGACGGCAGCCGCGAAGTCACAGGCCGACTCACTGGCCGCACATCTGCCCGATGGATACCGGCAAATGCTGGGCCGGCGCTTTGAGGGAGGCATCGATCTTTCGGGAGGCGAATGGCAGAAGATCGCGCTGGCCCGCGCCTACATTCGTAAGTCGCAGATGATCATTCTCGATGAGCCGACGGCGGCGCTCGACGCCCGTGCGGAATACGGAACCTTTAAGCGCTTCTCGGAACTGTCTTCGAGACAGATGGTGTTACTGATCTCGCATCGTTTTTCCACCGTCCGCATGGCGGACCACATTGTGGTGCTGGAACACGGCTGCGTTCGCGAAGAAGGAACGCACGATGAGCTGCTGGGGCGCAACGGAATTTACGCCGAGCTTTTCCGGCTCCAGGCAGAAGGGTATCGGTGAGGCGTTATGTCTTCAGCGTTTGATCGCAATGCCGCCCAGTTCGAGCGTTACCGCGCGTTGCCCACCGGCGTGCCGGAAGCTATTCGAGAGGCGGTCT
>Ga0126379_10000066_pt1 | contig 49601 bp, 47 predicted proteins | sample PanSoiMetPlot_24_FD_92640 | JGI IMG/M metagenome (GOLD analysis project Ga0126379, IMG submission 92640) | Tropical forest soil microbial communities from Panama - MetaG Plot_24 | ecosystem: Environmental > Terrestrial > Soil > Tropical forest > Bulk soil | place: Panama | collected 2016-02-17
CATGGTGTTGAAGGTCTCGGCCAGCTCCCCGAACTCAGTGCGGCTCTTCAACTCCACGCGCTGGGAGAAATCGCCGCTGGCGATCAACCGGCTGGACTCCGTCAGAACGTGCAAGGGAACGGTAAGCCCCCGCGCCGCCCAAACACTGATGAAAATGCTGAAGGCGATGGCGATCATGGCAAAGCGGATGGCGTCGCTCTGCAGATCCGTGATGTCGACATAGGCTTTCTCCTGGGTCTTCTGGGCCACTACCGCCCAGTCAAGTCCGGAGACGGGGGAATACGTGCCCAGCATGGCCACTCGGTTCTTGCCTTGCTGCAACGAATATTCCTTGGTCACCGAGATGCGGGCGTTGGCTGCTTGCTCCACAAAACTCTTGACCAGAGGATTGGAATTCATGTCCTGGCCGGTGGCGTACTGCAGCGTGGGAGCCGCTACCAGCCTGCCGGATTGGTCCACGACGAACGTGTCCACGCCTTCGCGGTCCACCGTTTCTTTGAGCTTCTTGGCCAGGTAATTCATGTCCACCACAAGCTCGAGCGAGCCCAAGTAGCCTTTATTCTTGTTAACGACCGGCTTGCCGACTACCATCACCGTGCGCACCTGTTTGCCGGAGCCGATAGAAAGAGCTTCGCCGTTGTACTCGCGGAGGCCGCGAGCCGCAGCTAGGCCGCGGTCCAATTCGCGTTCTAGAAAGGCGTCCGGTTCGATGGTGCCCACAGACATGAAACTGTTTTCCGCGTTGACCAGCCGGGCGTAGGAAACCACTGAATCCTGGTTGCCGATGTAGTTCTGCAGCAACGCCTGAACTTCCGCAGACTTTACCCGGGAGCCGCTAAGGTCCTCTCCAGTAACGACTTGCACCGAGTAGGTGAGGCTGTCCAGAGAAGCGCGGATATCCTTTTCCCGCTGCGCGATTTCTTCCGCCAGGGTCATGGTTACAGTGTTTTGCAGGATTTGTTCGCCGCGTCCCAGCTTTTCGCGGGTCATTTCCACGACTTTTTGCGCGTAGAAATAAAGCGGTACTACGCCCACCGTGATGAGCACGATGAGGATGACGTAGACGATCGGGATCCGCGACGGAAGTGGCAGTCTCATACAACCAGGCGCAATTTTGGAATTGTATTCTGAATTCCTATTAAATCTAGCTAAAAAAATGGGTTGAAAGCATGGTTACCGAAGTATCGAGACGTGGTGCGTCGTATGCCTCTGATGCAAAATCTTGTTCTTCGTTGCACGCGCCGTACAGCCGGAGTCTAGGTAGTTACGTGGCTTGGTGGTTTGAGAAAAATGGCCCTTAGCCTTAAGTAGTTCACTTGCCATTTGCTAACTGCTAAGCGCTTGTTTTCAATCACCCAGTCACCAAATGACTCATTTACCTAATTTTCTTAGAACCGGTCTTCGGCCTTGCCCGGGCGGGCCATCAACTCGCGGATGGCTTCATGCGGCCGTTTGCCGGAGTGCAGGATGGCGTGCATCTGTTCCGTGATCGGCATCTCTACGTTGTGTCTCCTGGCCAGTCCGAGCGCCGCGTTGGTGGTGAGCACGCCCTCAGCCACCGTGCCGTGCATTCCGGCGATAATCTGCTCGAGTTGCCGGCCCTCGCCCAGGGCAGAGCCTACGCTGCGATTGCGGGAAAGCCCGCCGGTGCAAGTCAGGACCAGGTCGCCCAAACCGGCCAGCCCAGCCATAGTCTGGGGTTGAGCGCCGCAAGCCACTGCCAGGCGGGTAATCTCGGCCAATCCGCGGGTCATGAGAGCGGCGGCGGAGTTGTGTCCCAGGCCCAGGCCGTGGACCACGCCGGCCGCGATCGCGATCACGTTTTTGAGGGCGCCGCCGAGTTCCACGCCTACCAGGTCGTCATTCACGTAGATCCGGAAACTAGGATCGCTGAATTCCTTTTGCACACGCGCCGCCAAAGCCGTGTCCGTGGAAGCGACCGTCACCGCCGTGGGATTGCCTTGTGCCACTTCTTTCGCAAACGAGGGACCGCTTAGCGCCGCTACCCTGGGGGTGAAACCGCAAAAGCGCGCCACAATTTCGTGGATCACTTCGCTCATGCGCAGCAGAGTGTCGTTCTCAATGCCCTTGGTGGCGCTTACGAACAGCATCTGCGGTTGCAGCCATTGCGCCATGTGCTCGAAAGTGCGCCGACAGTGGTGTGAAGGCATCACGCTGACCACGATCTCCGCTCCAGCCAAGGCTTCCTGAAAATCGTTGGTCGCAGTGACCGGGGTCGGCAGCAGGCAACCGGGAAGAAAAACGCTGTTGGCGCGCGTCGCCGTCACGGCCTGGCAGACTTCTTTTTCCAGCGCCCAGAGCCGCACCTGGTGGTCGCCGCGCCGGCCGGCGACAATGGCCAACGCTGTCCCCCAGGCGCCGGCGCCGATCACCGCGATCCGGCTCACGCTTTCGACTCCGCGTTGGAAGGTTTTTTGCCGCCGAAGCGACTTTCCGTCCCTGCCAGGAGACGGCCGATGTTGGCATGGTGCTTGCCAATGATTAAAGCGGCTGTGATCGCCACCAGCAGCAGCGACAAATAGTGCGTCTGGTAGAAAAACCACGCGGCAATCGGAAACGCGATGGTGGCCAGGATCGAGCCTAGGGAAATGTAGCGCGTCAGAGCTACAACAAGAATGAAGATGGCGAGGGAAACCAGCACCGCTTTGGGAAAGAGAACCACAAAAACCCCCAGCGCGGTGGCCACGCCCTTGCCGCCCTTGAATTTTAGCCAGACGGGGAACATATGGCCGAGAACGGCGAAGAGGGCCGCGGTGGCTGCGGGGCGCAAGTCCTCCACGCAGGAGATTTCGAATCCGGGATGACAAGGCATAAAACGCGCTGTCATGATTTCAGCGATCCACACGGCAGCAACGCCCTTGAGCGCATCCAGCAGCAGCGTGACCACACCCAATCCCTTTGCCCCCGACCGGGCAACGTTGGTGGCGCCGATGTTGCCGCTTCCCGACAGACGAATGTCTTCACCGCGAAAGATTTTGACCAGCACATAGCCGAAGGGAATCGAGCCCAAGAGGTAAGCAATGATGGCGACGATAAAGTAGAGGGTCATTCCTTGGAAATGTCCTTGGGCCGCAGCGATCCTTGTCCGTAGAGACGCGGCACCGCCGCGTCTAACACTTGCCCTTGCGACAATACTTCAGGGCAACCTGCAAGTTTGTTCGCTTCAGCAGTGAGACGTGGCAATGCCACGTCTCTACCGCAAAATCTGATCGGCCATCGCAAACTTTGCCAACTTCGTGTATTTCGATCCGCCTCTTTGCATCTGGCTCTGGTACAGCCAGAATTCTTGCGCTGTCATTGTACCGAACTGCGGCGCGGGCGCTGTTTCCACGAACGACGCTAGCGGTTTGAGCTGATGTTGCGCGCCGGGACCCGAGCCGGCGCGGGCCAATGTCAGATGCGGGCTGTACGCGCGTTCTTCCTTGGCGACGCCGGCGCTTTGCGTCGCGTTGTCAATTGCCACAGCCAACTGCCCCAGGGCTTCGCCGCCGGCAACGCCGATCCAGAACACGCGCGGCGATTTCGGGGCGGGGAAGAACCCCGCGTTGGCGAACGTTACCGGAAACGGCGCAGCCTTCACCCCCGCCAGCGCGGACTTGATGCGCTCGAGTTTATCTTCCTTCACTTCGCCGATGAACTTCAACGTTACGTGCAAACCTTCAGGACGCGCCCAACGGGCCTCCGACGCGTAAGGCCTGGCCCGCTCCGCGAATTCCATCATACGTGCGCGAATTTCGGCGGGGATATCGAGTGCAATAAAGATGCGCATGTCACATCAACTTGCGGCGGACCATGTCCAGCGCCTGCTGCGTGGCCCAGTGGCGTACGCGCTCGCGGTCGCCAAAAAATTTTCTTTCGATCACCTCGGTCTTGTGGCCGTCGGCCAGAGCCGTGTACACCAGACCCACGGGTTTTTGCTCTGTGCCACCCGTGGGTCCGGCAATTCCCGTTATGCCGACTCCCAGAGTGGCATTGACGCGCTCGCGGATGCCTTCGGCCAGCGCCGCGGCCACCTGGTTGCTGACCGCGCCATGTTCCTTGATGATGGACGCTTTCACGCCGGCCAGAGAAACTTTCAGCTCGTTGCTGTAAACCACCGCGCCGCCAAGAAAATATCGCGAACTGCCGGGGACTGACGTGACGCGTTCCGCCATAAGCCCGCCAGTGCAGGATTCGGCCACCGCCAGCGTGGCCCCGCGCATTTCCAGGTAGTAGCCGACGATTTGCTCCAGACTCTCCCCCTGGGCGGAAAAAACCGCGTCGTCAAATTCCTCTTCCAACGCCGACGCCAGCGAATCTACTTTCTTCTGCGCCGCTTCCTGCGAATCCGCCTGGGCGCGCAGATGAAGCTGCACTTCGCCGGGCGTGCCGGCAAGAATCGTAGTCTCAACGTCAGTCCGTTTGGAATAAATGGGCGCGGCTCGCTTGTCGGCCAGCGATTCACCGATCATCGCGATCTTGAGCTCGCGCGTGGCGATGAAGAGGGGCGGCAGCACTTTGCGGAGACGCCCAACACATTGCTCTTCGAACATGGGCTCCAGCTCCGGGGGCGGGCCGGGCAGCAGCAGGATCGCACGCATCTTGCCCAAGTAGAGCGTGTACAGGAACTGTCCCGGAGCGCTGCCGCGCTTATTGGGCAAGACCTCGGCGCCTTCGATGACGTCACCCTGGCGCGCGTTGTTCTCGGGCATCTTCCAGCCGCGCTCCGCGAAACGCGCGCGCAGCCAGCCCACGATTTCTTCGTCCCGCTGAAGCTGGCGTCCCAGAGTCTCCGCCACGGCTTCGCGCGTCAAGTCATCTTCCGTGGGCCCAAGCCCGCCCACGAAGATGATCACGTCCGCCCGCTGCAGTGCCGCTCGGGCGGCGCCGATCAGGTCGCTCCGCCGGTCACCCACGATGGTTTTGAATCCCACCTCCACGCCCAACTGATTCAGCTTGGCGGTGAGGAAGAGCGAGTCGGTGTCCTGGCGATAGGGAGTCAGCAGCTCGGAGCCGATGGCGATAATCTCAGCCTTCACCAGAGCAGTCTAAATGAGAGGCAGCGGTTGAATGCCCCAAGGGAGTTGAAAAACAGAATCTTTCGTGGCCAGCATCGCGTCACCGTTGCTGCCAAAAGCCAGCCCGACCAGGTTGTGCCCGGAGACGACCAGCGATGCTTTCGCTTGCGGTGTGATCTTCACGATGCCACGCTGTCCGGCGAGCGAAGCCGCCACATAGAGGTTGCCTTGAGCGTCGAAGGCCAGACCTTGCGGGCGTCCCAGGCCGCGATAGAAAACTGACACCGTGCCGTGCGGGTCAACGGAATACACGGCATCGTAGCTGGAAGTGGTAGGGCCGGTGACGTAGAGCAGGCCGTTGGGCGCGAAAGCCATGTGATACGCCGCTACACTGGGTTCCAGCGTTGCGAAGACAAAGGTCTCGCGACTGCGCGGACCGGACATTTGAGCCCGTTCGGGCGCGATGCGCCAGATGGTGCCGGTGCGGTCGCCTACATAAAGATTGCCTTCGCGGTCAAAAGCGAGGCCGGTGGCCACGCCTAAGCCTTCGGCGTATGTGGCGGTGGTCCCGTTCGTCGCTACCCGGTACACGGTGCCGTCATAACGCGAGGAGACATACAATTGGCCCGCGGAGTCAAAGGCCAGGCCGGTAGCGTTCATCAGGTCGGAAACGAAGGGGCGGGAACTTTCGTGAGGGTCAATCTTGTAAATGGAAACTGGGACCTTTTGTCCCCGGCTGCCGGAGAATGTCACGTACAAATTGCCTTGGGCGTCAAAGGCGGGATTGGCGACAGGATGCAGGTTCTCCGCGATCGGCCGCGCAATCTTGATTTCACGGCCGTTGCTGGAGTGGCCGTTGCTGTGGACCATCACCTGGCCGGTCTGTGCGCCATAGGGAACGCGCGCGATCACAAAATCCTCCGAGCTGACCACGATGGTGCCGCGCACACCCGCAAAGCTGACTTCCGGCCTCGACAGCTGCGGGGGTTTCAGTGCACGCCCCGTAATTTTGACCTCCCCGCCGGGCAGAGAGGCAGCCGGCTGGATGGCTTCAATGTAGGGATTGCCATTCACATTCTTGCGGCCTAGAAAGGTTTCCGAAATGCCCATGGGGTTCCGTAGCTTTATCGCGCCAAGACGTAGCGGCCGACTTGCAGCAGGACCAGCGCGTAGAGTCCGGCGCCAACGTCGTCCATCATGATCCCGGTCCCGGCCGGCAGCCTTTCCAGGCGGCGCAGCGGGAACGGCTTCGTGATGTCGAAGCTACGGAAAAGTATAAAGCCCGCAAGAAGGTATTTCCAATTCAGCGGACAGCCGATCAGTGCGATCATTTGCCCCGCGACCTCGTCAATCACCACAAAGCGCGGGTCTTTTTCTCCGCTTTCGCGGGCAACCACGCTGGAAGGCGGAATGCCGATGAGCGTCACTGTAACCGCTATAGCGATGGCCACGGGGAACTGCAAGGCGAACGGCATTGCCCGGGCGGCGAGCCACCACAACAGCAGCGTCAGTGCGGAAGCCCATGTCCCTCCCCCCGGCTGGAGATGGCCGACGCCAAAGAACGTGGCGATGAGCCAGGAGATACGGGAACGCGGCGCTGCGGTCGGGGTTGGTGCTGAGGGCATGTGACTCAGGATACGTTAGAGTTTTAGAAGTGTCATTCAAACATGTCATCCGGGTGTCACAGGTCAGCGATTCGCTTGCCCGCCGCGGCCGGGGGTCGCGCTTAGCGGGACAGACGTTCATGGCGCAGCGAAAGCATGGTGCGATAATCGTGTGACGCGCTCGCCAGAGACGAGACGGCGATGGTCAAGATCCACTACAGAAGAGCTGAGACAGCCGACGTGCCCGCGCTCGCGCGAATCCGGTCGATCGATTGGGGATCGGAAGGTTACTGGGGAGCACGGATCTCCGGCTACATGAATGGCGTGCTCCATCCCCAGAAAGCTCTTGCCCCGCGGATCATTTACGCGGCCTTCCACCGTGACTTTGCGGTAGGCTTCATTGCCGGCCACCTGACGCGAAGGTATGAATGTGACGGAGAGCTGGAGTGGATTGACGTGATTCCTGAGCACCGAAGAGGCGGAATCGCATCGGAATTGCTGCGCTTGCTGGCTGTCTGGTTTGTGGAAGAGAAGGCGCGCAAAGTCTGCGTGGACGTTGATCCTGCCAACCTCGCAGCCCGGCGGTTCTATGCGAACCACGGCGCCACCAACCTGAATCCTCGCTGGATGGTATGGAAGGACATCGGCGTGGTTCTAAAAGCCAGCTAAGCAGAAGGGCCCGCACCATCAATGCTTTTGTGGCGTGTTTTCGTCGTTGGGATGGTTCTTTGACTGCTCATCAGCCACGTTCTCCAGCATCTCCGGATCGGTGATGGGAGTGGAGATTACGTAGCCGCCGCTGGCCCACTTCCCGAGATCGATCAGGCGGCAGCGGTCGCTGCAGAAAGGGAAGTGCTGGTCGCCGGCCAACACGATCGTCCGGCATGTCGGGCAGCGCAGCGATCGAGCCTTCTTCTTGGGCATACTCAAGTTCCTTGAAAAGCAGGTGGCTAGAGTTCTGCTCTGCTGTCTTCCATCTGCGAAGGTGGAGCAGGCCTTCAGGCCTGAGGCAAATGAAAAAATGTCCGGCTTAAGCCGCCGAGGTCCACATCACCTCAGAGGCTGAAGCCACCCGTTAGCTCGAACTCAACGAGGGCTGGAAGCCCTGCTCCACCCCGTGGTTTCCGCTGAGTTCAAGCCTTCGCAGTCTACAAAATCCGTGCGATTAAATCGTAGTCATGCGCTTCCGTAATCTCGCAGCGGTAGAACTCGCCCGGCTTCAGTTCTTCGTGCTCGCCGAAGTCGTTGATAAACAGCGTGCCATCGATTTCCGGGGCGTGCATCTCGGTGCGGCCTTCCCAGAGCAGGTCGGTCTCTTCGGAGGGGCCAAGCGCCAGGACGTTGTATTGACGGCCCACCAGTTTGCGCTTGTTCTTTTTGCTGATCTGGCGCTGGATCTGCATGAGCTTGCGCCGGCGCGCCTCAATCGTCCGCGAGGGAACTTTGGCGTCGAGATGAAATGCCGCCGAACCCTCTTCGTCGGAATAGCTGAACACCCCCAGCCAATCAAACTGCGCGGCTTTCACAAATTCGCATAGCTCGGCAAAATCCTGCTCCGTCTCGCCGGGGAAGCCCACGATGAACGAGGTGCGCAATGTCAGGTTAGGCACCGTGCGCCGCATCTTCTCAATCGACTTCAGGAAAATCTCAGCGCCGGCGCCGCGCTTCATGCGCTTCAATACCGCGGCCGAACTGTGTTGCAACGGCACGTCAATATACGAGCAAACTTTTTCGCTCGCCGCGATTGTCTCCAGCAACCGCCCCGTGATCTTGTTGGGATACGCGTAAAGGAACCTCACCCAGCGCAGGTCCTCGATTCTTGCCAAGCGCTCGAGCAGCAGGGGCAGGCCGTCTTTCAAGGCCAAGTCTTCGCCGTAGCACGTGGTGTCCTGGCCGATCAGGGTGATTTCGCGTACGCCTCCCGCGGCCAGGCGCTCCGCTTCAGCGACGACGGACTCAAAACGCCGCGAGCGGAACTTGCCGCGCAGCTGGGGAATGATGCAAAAGCCGCAGGGATGGTCGCAGCCTTCGGCAATCTTGATGTACGCCGAAGCCTTCGGCGTAGCCAGCACCCGCGGCGTTGTTTCGTCGTAAAGATAGTTAGGCAGATCAGCGATGGCGCCGTCCCACTCGGTACGGGAAAAACGTCCGGCAGCTTCTCGAGCCGTTCCTTCGGGTCGCGAGTTAACGCCGGACTTCAGCGCTTGGCTCGCGCTCGCCTTGGAATTCAGAATCACGAAAGGCGAATCACCTGCCCGGTCCTGTTCCGGCGTGGCCTGGATGCCCGCCGCCGCGAGAATCTGTTCCAACTCGCCTGTGCCCACCACGGCATCGACTTCAGGAATATTCTTTCTGATTTCGTCACGATAGCGCTCTACGAGGCATCCTGCCACCACCAGCTTCCTGGCTTTGCCCGTGATCTTATGCTGCGCCATCTCCAGGATGGTGTTTACGGACTCCTGCTTGGCGGTGTCGATGAACGAGCAGGTGTTGACCACGATGACGTCGGCCTCGCCGGCGTGATGGGTGATCTGTGCGCCGCCGGTCTGGAGCAAGCCCATCATGACCTCGCTGTCAACCAGGTTCTTGGGGCAGCCCAGGCTGACAAACCCGATTTTCAAGGGGGTCTTTGCGTCAGCAGGTTTTGGCTGCGGGGGCGCTACTGTGGGGGTTTCAACGGACATGCGTTTGCTCTTATTCTAACATTGCAAATTCCAACACCCTTAGAACATGCACGTCGTACGCCATGAGTGATCAAAAGCAGCTGATCGAGCGTTATGTGGCATCGTTTGCGCGACTCGACGAATTGAGCGCCGATGAGTTGCTGGATTCGGTCGCGTGGGAGCTTTCCGTCGGAGACCGCGATGCATATGGATTTAAGTCTTGGCAGCCTGCCAAGGTGAGTACACCTGCTTCTTGCCTGGAAAAGATCTACCGAAAACTGCCAGACCCTTTTCCGCCTCTTTTCGAGAGTCTCGTCCTTTCTTACCGATGGGCTGAAGTCGACCTGAGATCGTATCGGTTGCTGGCCAATCCACTGGGTCCCGATCTAAGCGGGCTGCTTGAGGAAATATCCCATGATGTGGGTCTCTGGGAAGCCCTCCTGCCGGCAGGATACATCGCGTTCGGGAAGGGCCCCGATATCGACTACGACCCTGTTTGTTTTGACACGAGATCTCGGACCAGAGAAGGGGATTGCAGAATCGTGAAGATCGACCACGAGGAGATTCTGTGTAACTACCGCGTCAAAGTAGTCGGTGAACTGGCTCCTAGCTTTGAAGATTTAATGCTGCAAACGATTCGACTCAGCGAATCGTCCTGAATGGTCATCGCGACCTATTTTCAAAGACCGCACAGGCAGGAGTGCCTGTGCCACACGAGTGTCGTATTTCCTGTACAATTCGCGGCGAAAGATTTTTTGGCCTGAAGCTGCTCATCTGCTCACGATTTCGGCCAGTGAGGTAGAAACAAAATGAAAAACACGGCGATAAAAACAAGTCTTGTTGTGGTTGCGGTCCTGGCGTTCGTTCTGGCGGCCCGTGCCAAGGACAAAGGCCCGGCGCCGGTAAAGGTCAATTTGCAAAACGGACAAGGCAAGAGCGTGGGCACAGCCACGCTGTCGGCAGCCGATCATGGGGTCAACATCAAGCTGGACCTGCATGACCTCACGCCTGGCGAGCACGCGATCCACATTCATCAGGCCGCGAAGTGCGAAGGCCCGGATTTCAAGACGGCCGGCGGGCACTTCAACCCTGACAACAAGCACCACGGTTTACAGAATCCCGAAGGCCCGCATGCCGGCGACATTCCTAATTTCAACGCCGATATCAAAGGCAAAGCCAAGACTTCGGTGACGGCCGCGGGCGTGACTCTTGGCGACGGCCCCAACTCCGTCTTCACCGGGGGCGGCACCTCACTGGTGGTTCATGCCAAACCTGACGATGGAAAGACCGATCCTTCCGGCAACTCCGGTGACAGAATCGCCTGCGGAGTGATTGCGAAGTAGACCCATTCTCGCTCCCCCGTGATTCTCCACGTAGAGACGCGGCACTGCCGCGTCTCACTGCTTGAACCGACGATATGTTTGATGGGTGGGACCGGTTTTGAGACCAGGGCACAGGTTATCGTTGACATCAGCATTGAGACGTGGCGGTGCCACGTCTCTACGGTCAGGTTTCTGGTTGGCGCATGCCACGGTGCAAGGCGCACCAGTTCACACCTAGCTGCTGCCGTCACACCGGCAAAGGCCCTCCAGTTATAATCTTTCGTTTGGCCTCCGCTCGGCGGAGGCGCCTGTGATCATCTCGCGAGGACCTCATGCCCACTCCCAACACGCGCACGGAAAAAGATTCCATCGGCACGAAAGAAATCCCCGCCGACGCTTACTACGGCGTTCAGACGGTGCGCGCGGTAGAGAACTATCCCATCTCCGGGATGCGAGCGCACCCCGTGCTGATTCGAGCTATTGCTATGGTGAAGCGCGCGGCAGCGGAAGCCAACAAGTCCCTCGGGCTCGTGGACGCGAAGCGCGCTGACGCCATCATGCAAGCGGCCCAGGAAGTCATCGACGGCAAATGGAACCACCAGTTCGTGGTGGACGTCTTCCAAGCCGGAGCCGGCGTCAGCTTCCACATGAATTCGAATGAGGTCATCGCCAACCGTGCCGTGGAGATTCTAGGAGGCAAGCTGGGTGATTACTCGATAGTCCATCCTAACGACCACGTGAACTACGGCCAGTCCACCAACGACGTTTTTCCCACCAGTATGCGTCTGGCCACGCTGCTGGAGCTGGAAAAACTTTATCCCGCGCTGGAGGGGCTCGCCGGCGCGCTGGAAGCCAAGGGCAAAGAGTTCCACAATATTATGAAGTCGGGGCGCACGCACATGCAGGACGCCGTTCCCATGCGCCTGGGCCAGGAATTCGCCGCCTACGGCATGGCCATCCGCAAAGCCGTCGCTGACATTCGCCAGGCCGCCGACTCGCTGCGCGAGCTGGGTCTGGGCGGATCGGCGGTGGGAACCGGCATCAACACGCATCCCGACTATCGGGCCAAAGCGGTGGCGAATCTGTCTCGCATCTCTGGTCAGAAGCTGACACCCGCGGCCGACATGCGCTGGGCCATGCAGTCCAACGCCGGCATGGCGCAGGTGTCGGCGGCACTCAGGAATCTGGCACTCGAGATCATCCGCCTGTCGCACGATCTGCGTTTACTTGCCTCGGGCCCCAACACCGGCCTTGCGGAAATCAATCTTCCCGGCCTGCAGCCCGGGTCTTCGATCATGCCCGGCAAAATCAATCCCGTGATGCCGGAGCTGGCGGCCATGGTTTCCTTCCAGGTAATCGGCAATGACACCGCTGTGGCTTTCGCCGTTCAGGGCGGACAGCTCGAGCTCAATGTCATGATGCCCACCATGGCGTACAGCGTGCTGCAATCCATCACCATCTTGACCAACATGGTGAAGGTCTTCACCGAGAAATGCATCGCCGGCCTCACCGCCAACGCTAAGCGGTGCGATTTCTACGCGCAGAGCACGGTCTCGCTGGCTACGGCTCTGAACCCTTACATCGGCTACGCCAAGGCGGCAGAGATTGTGAAGGAGTCGGTGGCCACGGGACGATCGATCATCGACATTGCCCGGGACAAAAAACTGCTGACCGAGCAGGAGATTGCTGAGATCCTCGATCCGGTGAACATGACCGAGCCCCAGGTTCCGCAAGAAGCGGCGAAGAAGAGAGAAGAAATCAAAGCGAAAGAGACCAGCAAGGCCGGCGAACCCAAGAACGAAAATGACAAAAAGAAAAACGCGGGCTCAAAAGACAAAAAAAAGAAAAAATAAATCAGCGCCATCACTACGACAGTCTTTTGATTCGACCCGGAAGCAGACGGCCGTGGTTCGTTTCCTGTAGACTCGTTTCTTCTCTTCTTCATCCTGCTATACTTCCCGCCGCCATGAAACGTCTCTTTGTCCTGGTCTGCCTCTTGGTCCCCCTCTTGCTGCGTGCGCAGGAGCCGTCGCAGCCGGCCATCATCGTGAAAGCCGCGCGGGTATTGGATGTAAAAGCCGGGAAATATCTCGAGGGCCATGCGGTGCTTGTTCGCAGCGGTTCGATCGAGGCTGTTGGGCCGGTGTCCGACCTCAAGGCACACGTGCCGGAGGCGACTCTCATTGATCTGGGTCAGGCCACGCTACTGCCCGGGCTGATCGATTGCCACACTCACCTCCTGCAAAACTATGATTCCAGGCTGGGAGACGACGACCCCAACATGGCTCTCACGGTGTCCGGGCTGAGTCCGGCCTCGCGAGCCCTGCTCGGCGTAAAGATGGGAACGGAAGACGTGGAAGCCGGCATCACCGCCGTGCGCGACCTCGGCAACTCCGGCGTAAACGGAGACGTGGCTCTGCGCGATGCAATCCGCGCTGGTTGGGTGCAAGGTCCGCGCATGGTTGTGAGCACACGTGCTCTATCGGCCGCCGGCGGGCAATTTGGGTATCTGCAGCCGGGAGCACAGTCGCTGGTCGCCCAGGAATATGTAGTCGTTGCCAACCCGAACGCAGCGCGCGAAGCGGTGCAGCAGGCATTCTACGATGGTGCTGATTTGATCAAAGTCATTGTCAACACCGGACGGCGCGTCGTGGCGCCGGACACCATGAAAGCGATTGTCGAGGAAGCGCACCGTGTGCATCGCAAGGTGGCGGCACACGCCATTGGCGATGATGCAACGCGTATTGCCGCCGACGCCGGCGTGGATTCCATCGAACACGGCTATGTGATCCCCGACGACGTTCTCAAGACAATGGCTGCCAAGCATATCTACCTGGTTCCAACCGATTACCCGGCGGAAGCATACGGCCTCATCTTCAAAGGCGACAATAGCGCTACACCCGAGGAGGCCAAGCGGCGGCAACAGCGATTTGAGGACATTGCCCGCCGCAACCAGGACCGCCTGCGGCGCGCCGTGGCCGCTGGTGTTCCCATCGCGTTTGGCTCCGATGAGTACTACGATCTGCCCGGCCTCACTCGTGGGCAAGCCAGCCTGAAACCGTTTGAATCGTACGCACAATCGGGCCTGACACCCTTACAAGTCATTCAGGCTGCCACCATCAACGCCGCTGACTTGATCGGAGCTGCACAGTTGGGGAGCCTGGAGAAGGGCAAGGCCGCGGACTTGATCGCAGTGACGGGCGATCCACTCAAGGACATATCCGTCCTTAAAAACGTACAGTTCGTGATGCTCCGCGGAAAGGTCGTGAAGAACCTGGTCGCACACTAGGACCAGTTCGGCATAACCTTCTGGGATGACCGGAAGTGCCAGCGTGACTGAGAGACCCTCCAATTCGCTTTCGGAAATGTTGCAGCACTACAGCCAGGTTGACGAAGACTCGCGCCTGATCCAGGGCTGGGGGCAGCTCGAGCTGGCGCGCACGCAGGAGTTGATCTTACGAGCGCTTAAGCCGGCGCCGGCAAAGATCCTGGATGTCGGCGGAGGTTCGGGGATTTATTCCGCGTGGCTGGCGTCACTGGGCTACGAAGTGCATTTGCTGGACCTTGTTCCCGAACACATTCAACAGGCACGCAGCCGGTCTGCGGGCCAACAACACCCGATCGCGGGCATGACGGTGGGAGACGCGCGCCACCTGGAAGAACCGGATGGCTCCATGGATGCCGTTCTCCTTCTCGGCCCTCTTTATCACCTCACCGAGCGTCAAGACCGAATCACGAGTCTCAAGGAAGCGCTCCGAGTCCTTTCGCCGGGCGGGTTGTTGTTTGCCGCCGCCATCAGCCGTTTTGCTTCTCTCCTCGACTCGCTGCGACACGGATTCTTTGAGGATCCGCTGTTTGCCCCGATTCTCGACCGCGATCTGACCGACGGCCAGCATCGCAACCCGACTGGCAATCCGCAATACTTCACCACTGCCTACTTCCATCGTCCTGGCGAGCTTTCACGCGAGCTGCTGGAAGCCGGCTTCCATGTGGAGAGTCTCTTTGCCATCGAGGGTCCAGGATGGCTGGCGAAGGACTTCGACAACCTGTGGACAGACCAGGCTCTGCGGCGGCGCCTGTTGGAAGCGATCCGCAAAGTTGAACGTGAGCCCACGATTCTGGGCGCCAGCCCGCATATTCTGGCCGTCGGAAAGAAGTGACTGCGGCTCCCTGCAAACAACCTTCACTCGAATTAAATCTCATCTTCAGAATTCCTAAATGTCCTGGGGCACAACTGCCTTTAACCGTGCTCAACGCTTTCTTTAAATACTATTGAGATCTCGCTGCAAGTTTTCTTTGCTATGCTGCACGCGAATTTTTTCACGTAGCGCCTCCTAACGTAGGCCGGGTGCACGTCGATGGCCAACAGCACGTGCCGTTAAGGAACAACTAGCTCTTAGAACGCCTCGTGCGCCCGCATCAGGGCAGCAACGAGCTAAGACCTCTCTGTGTCTCGAACGCCGTACGCCCTAAACGCGCACGGCCTTCTTCAACGCACCCCACTCTTAGGAGACAAACATGTCAGATACTGGCAAACGGTCGGTGATTCGATTTTTCCCGCTGCGCGCACTAGCGGTCGGGTTAGCGGTTGTGCTGGGCAGTGTGACGTCCACGGCCTGGGCAGCGATTTCGTTCAATGCGGCGAGCCGAACGGCTTCCACCGCTTCCATCTCTTCCATCTCCTGGTCCCATACGCTGGGCAGCGGCGCTGACCGCATCGTGATCATCGGCGTAGCTTGCGAGAACAGCTCCTCACCCAACGCCAATATCACCAGCGTGACCTTCAACGGCGTCAACGCGACGGCCGTGCCCAACTCCAAGATTTTCGGTGGCGGCACGGGCATCATTCAGACACAACTCTTCTACGTCCTGAATTCGAATCTGCCGGCGGCCGGAACTTACACGGTCAAGGTAACGTTCCAAGGCTCGATCCAGGGGGCGTCGGCGGGAGCGGTGTCGCTCTTCGGCGCGCGGCAGACCGGCCCGGAGAACGTGGCTACGCATGTCGATACCAGCGGTGCGGACTCCATCTCCACCAACATCGCTACATTGACCGCGGGGGCCTGGGTCGTTGACGTAGTGGGCAGCGGCAACTCAGGCACGTTCACCGCGGGCAGCGGACAGACGATGCGCTGGGGCATTGCTGCCAGCAGTATGACGGGCGCCAGCAGCACCAAGGCGCCATCCAGTACTGGAACAACCACGCTCAGTTGGACCCATTCCGGCGCGAATCGATTGGCGCATTCGCTAGCGTCGATCGCCCCATCAGCGGGAACTCCGACGCCAACGCCAACGCCCACGCCGACTCCTACACCAACTCCCACGCCAACTCCGACGCCTACCCCAACTCCGACGCCTACCCCAACTCCAACTCCAACTCCGAGTCCAACTCCGACTCCTACTCCAAATCCGAACGCTCCTGACTTCCATCTCTTCGGATTTGCCGCGGGTGTTACCACCGGCGGCAAAGGCGGACAGGTAGTCACGGTCTCGACGCTTGCTGATCTTCAGACCGCGGCGGCGAATACGAGTCCGATGATCATCCAGATCTCGGGCAAGATCACCGGAACCACCGGGACGGACATCGTGCGCGTGGCTTCGAACAAGACCATCGTTGGCCTGGGATCGACTGGGGAGCTGTTTGCGATTGAAGTAGATCTACGCGACTCCAGCAACATTATCATTCGCAACCTCAAAATCTCCCACGTGCTCGCCAGCAACCACGACGGGGATCTGATCCACCTGGACGGCACGCACGACGTGTGGGTCGACCATTGCGAGTTGTTCAATGAGCCCCCGCAGACCCAGACCAACAAAGATTTGTATGACGGCCTGGTGGACATCACCCACGACTCTTCCAACGTCACGCTCTCGTGGAATTTTTTCCACGATCACTGGAAGTCGAATCTGATCGGCTCTTCCGACAGCGACAACTTTGACCGGTCCGTGACCTTCCATCACAACTTCTACAACAACATTGCTTCGCGGGTGCCTAGTTATCGCTTCGGCCACGGGCACGTGTACGACACCTACTTCCTGGGCGTGTTCATCAGCGGCGTGAACTCGCGCATGGGCGCGGTGCTGCGCGTGGAGGGTAACGTCTTCGAGAATTCGACCGATCCCATCACCAGCCTAGACAGCTCCCAGGTGGGCTTCTGGGACGTCAATGACAACGAGTTTATCAACTGTACGGGAAACCAACCGACCACATCCAACGGAAGCTTTGTTCCTCCTTACACATACCATCTCGATCCTTCATCCACCGTGAAGGCTCTCGTGATGCAGTGGGCCGGAGTGGGTAAGACCGATCCGCTGCAGAACCTGCCTTAGCCGGATGATCGCTCTTGCTGGCAAGGGCCTGCTCACGCAGGCCCTTTTTTTATAAAGTGGCAACTGCCTCTTCAATCACGTCGTAAACATAGTCCAGTTGCGGCTCCGTGATCACATAAGGCGGCAGCACGTACAGCACGTGGCCCAGCGGCCGCAGCAGGACGCCGCGCTCCAAGAAAAAGCGATACAGACGCGGCTTGAGGCTGGAAAGATATCCGGGATCGTCGGCGATCAGCTCCAGAGCGGCGACTGCGCCGATCTGGCGCGTTTCGGCAACACGGAGACCGTTTGCCATTCGACCCAGGCGCCGTGCGTGCTGGGCGGCAATGGCCCTGATTCGGGCAAAAACATCTTCGGTCTCGAAAATCTCCAGGCTGGCCACGGCTGCGGCGCAGGCCAGGGCATTGCCGGTGTAAGAGTGGCCGTGAAAGAAACTGCGGCCCGGCGCAGAAAACTGCGCGTGAATTTCCTCGGTGCAAAGAGTGGCTCCCAGCGGAAGGACGCCGCCCGTGATCCCCTTGGAGAGACACATCAGGTCGGGAACAATGCCGGCCAAATCGCAGGCAAACATGGTTCCGCAGCGGCCAAAGCCGGTGAGTACCTCGTCGGCGATCAGCAGCACTCCGTGTTCCGAGCACAGGGCGCGAATCTTTTGGAGGAACTCCACAGGATGCACGATCATGCCGCCTGCGCCTTGCAGCAGCGGTTCCACAATCACAGCGGCGATCTCGTGGTCCTTTTCTTCCAGCAGGCGCGCCAGCGACTGCACGCAATCGATGGCGCATCCGGACCGTCGCTTTCCCACTGGGCAGCGCAGGCAGTAAGCGGAATGGGTTCGATGCACCGGAAATAACATGGAAGAGAACGCGCTGGTGAAGACCGATGGTGCGCCGGCCGACATGGCCCCGACCGTGTCGCCGTGATACGCATGCTCCAGCGCGACAATGCCATGTTTCTCGGGATGCCCCTCGTTGTGCCAATACTGCGCCGCCAGTTTCAGCGCGACTTCCACCGCGGTGGAACCATCGTCGGAATAAAAAATTCTGGTCAGAGGCGCCGGGAGCACGCAGCGCAACTTAGCGGTCAGTTCTTCGACTTTGTTGTGGGAGAAGCCGGCAAGAAGAACATGGTCCAGCCCTGCGGCTTGTTCCGCAATGGCACCCAGGATATGGGGATGGCAGTGGCCGTGAAGGTTCACCCACCAGGAAGAGATGGCATCGATGATCTCGCGACCGTTTTCGGCAAAAAGACTCGCTCCCTTGGCGCGCGTGATGCGCAAGGGCTCAGGATCGGCGCCGGCAACGGTGAAAGGATGCCAGATTTTCAGAGACGCGCCTGTGCTCACGTGAAAGCTTCCCGGCTAAAAGAATCAGTAAAGACTTCCCTCAGAGTGTCCCGGTCGATCCTGGATAGCGGCGGAATGCGTCCGATCACGCGCGTCCGTCCGTACTGTTCAATCGCCAGTTCGTTATCGACGTCGCGAGGGCCAATGATGACTACACCGTGCACCGTGAGGCCGGCGGCTCGCAAGCCCTGAAGCGACAAGAGCGTGTGATTGATGGTGCCCAGCGTGCTCCGCGCGGCCAGCACGACAGGAAGCGCCAGCCGCTGCATCAGGCCAGTCATGAATTCGGAGATGTTGATCGGCGCGAGGATGCCTCCGGCGCCTTCCACGATGAGAGGCGCTGAGGAAGGGATGTCGGGCAGCGTTATTCGAGCCAGCGAAATCTCCTTCCCCGCGCGGAGCGCGGCAAGGTGAGGTGAAACTGGATCGTCAAACAGATAGACCTCGGGGAGCGCATCACCATCTTTCAAACCCGCCCACTCCATCACTTGGCGGCGGTCTGTCCCCTCGCGCGCGCCGGTCTGGATAGGCTTCCAGTACCTGGCGTTGAGAGCCGCGCACAGCAAGGCCGAGAGCACGGTCTTGCCCACGTTGGTATCGGTGCCGGTTATGAAAAAGCGCTGGCTCATATTTGCGTAGGAGTTTTTAGTGCGGCAACCGCTGTCACGGCCCGCGTGAAGCCCTTGATATCTTCGCGCGTGAGGGCGGCGGTCAGCGACAAGCGCAGCCGTGCCGTGCCGCGCGGGACGCTGGGCGGCCGGATCGCGCGCGCGGCGAAGCCCTGCTCGGCAACTGCCTCCGCCCACCGCAACGCTTCGGCGTTGCTTCCAACGATCAGGGGGATGATGTGCGACCCTTTCGTGCCCGGGCACAGCGCCAGGGCGTGCAGCCGTTCGCGCAAAAGGGTGGAGAGCGACGCCAGGTGCTGGCGTTCCTGGTCCATCCCAGCAGCCAGCCGCAGCGCAGCGCGCAACTGATAACCCATGTACGGCGGAAGTGCGGTGCTGAAAATGAAACTACGCGCACGGTTGATGAGGAACTGTCTCAGGAGGCGGCTGCCGCAGACAAACCCGCCCATGCTGGCCAGCGCTTTGCCGCCGGTGTGCACGATCGCTAAGACCTGTTCCTGGAGTCCCAGCTCGGCTACGAGGCCGCGCCCGTTGGGGCCGTGTGTCCCCGTGGCGTGCGCTTCGTCTACGATAATTTCAGCAGTATAGCGGCGGGCCAAAGCAAACAGCTCGCACAGAGGCGCGCAGTCGCCATCCATGCTGAAGAGACTTTCGGTGACGATAACCTTGGCTCCGGCGATGTTCGTCTGCCGGCGCAGTTCATCTTCCAGACGGTTCAAGTCGCCATGCGGGTAGATGATCTTTCGGGCGCGTCCCAGGCGTATGCCGTCGATGATGCTGGCATGGTTCAGAGCGTCAGAGAAGACAACGTCCTCCGGCCCCAACAGCGCAGCGAGCAGACCGGTGTTGGCTGCAAAACCGGAGCTAAAGCACAACGCGGCTTCCGTTCCGGCAAAAGCGGCAAACTCTTCTTCCACTTCGTCCCAAATCGCATGATGCCCGCTGAGCAATCGCGAACCGGTAGATCCCATTCTTCCCGCGGTTTCGATTCCTTCGCGCAGCGCTTCCTTCAGGCGAGGGTGTTGCGAGAGGCCAAGATAGTCGTTGGAGGAGAGATTAACCCCTGGGACTGAAGAAATGCAGCGTGCCTGGGATTCCATCTCAAGCTCTTTCAGCCGCGCCGCGATACGCTGGGTTAGGGAAAGATGTTGCAGAAGAGATTGAGAAGCAATGCTGGTCATTGGCGATCTTTCGGACCTAAGCATCTAGCAACTGGCAATTAGCAAATAAGCATTCGTAAGCAGCAATGAGCGATTTAAGTCCGCGCATTGCTGTGCTCACGTGATAAACAAAAAGGAACGGTGATGGTTCCGAATCATGTGCTAATTACTTCCTTCAGCACGCCCATCTGAACAACGCTGCTCCCGTGGTGAATCCCGCGCCTACAGCAGCGATCAAAACCAGGTCGCCCTTCTTCAGGCGGCCCTGTTCGCGAGCGGTTTGCAGCGCTAAGGGAATGGTGCCGGCCGTGGTATTGCCGTACTCGTCGATGTTGATAATGACGCGGTCTTCCTTCAGTCCCAGGCGGTCAGCAGCAGCCATGATGATTCTGCGATTGGCCTGATGTGGGACGAACAGCGCGACGTCGGAGCCTTTGAGGCCGTTGCGTTCCAGCAGGCTGACCGACGCTTCGGCCATCTTGCGCACCGCGTATTTGAAGACAGCCTGGCCGTCCTGGTGGACGTAGTGCATCTTTTTGTCTACAGTCTCGTGCGAAGCGGGATGCAGGCTGCCCCCGCCGGGCATGTTCAGCGAGCAGGCGCCGGATCCGTCGATCTCATGGAGAAAATCAATGAAGTAATTGCTATCTGTGGCCGGCTCGATCAGCACTGCGCCCGCGCCGTCGCCGAAGATGACGCTGGTGGCGCGGTCGGTGTAGTCGATGATCGAACTCATGACGTCGGCGCCAATCACCAGAACCTTCTTGTGCGCGCCAGACTCCACGAACTTCACGCCGGTCTGCAGCGCGTAAACGAATCCCGAGCACGCTGCGGAAATGTCGTAACCCCAAGAGCCCTTTGCTCCAATGCGATCCTGCACCAGGCAGGCCGTGGCCGGGAAAGCCATGTCGGGCGTGACCGTGGCCAGAAAGATAGCTTCCACGTCAGTCGCGGGAATCCCGCGCTCGGTCAGCGCGCACTTTACCGCCTCGACCGCCAGGTTCGATGTCCCGGTCCCAGGATCGACGATGTGCCGCTGCCGGATGCCGGTGCGCTCGATGATCCACTGGTTCGAAGTCTCGACCATTTTTTCCAAGTCGGCGTTGGTCAGCAGACGCGGTGGCACGTAAGTTCCGAGAGCCGAGATTTTCGCCCGTACAAGGTTCGCCAAAAGAGTGAGCTCCGGTAGGTTAGATGCAAACGGATTATTGTACTAGGAAACAACCTTGCGTAACGCCGCATGAGTTCGCCGGCGTGTCACAGGCGCTGTTGCGTCTTCGAGGCGGGAGGGGTCCCTCGCTACGCTCGGGATAAGAAAAAATACCGGGCACCCCGCTGCACACGCACTAGCCCGTTACCGTTGCTTCCTTCCGGACCTGGCGGGGTTGGCGGGATTGCGTCGCGCGGGACCCGGCAGAAGTCATTCTAACACTTTCGTTTCCCTCAACTTGGCGAAACACCTTTCCTCACAGAAAAACTTCAGAGAAAATAACAACGTGAGCGCCAGTGACGCCATCTCGCCGAAAAAGCCGCTCGATTCGAGCGCGGAGCGTTTCTTTCAGTGGTCGTTGTACCTGCTCCTGGTCAGCGGGTTCGCCGTGCTCATGGGCACCAATAAGCTGGACCTGCCGTCCTTGCTCCTTGTGGTCCCGGCTCTCGTGGTTCGCGGTTACGCGCTGGTGACACGCCGGGCCTTCATTCTCCCTGAACGATTGACTACCTACCTGACGATCGCGTATTTCGCCTTTTATGCCGCCGACTATTTTTACCTATCCCAGAGTTTCGTCTCCTCGACTGTGCATCTGGTGCTCTTCATCCTGGTAGTAAAAATTTTCTCGGTGCATCGTGACCGCGATCTGCTGTACCTGGCGGTGATCCCTTTTCTAATGGTGCTGGCCGCAGCCGTGCTGACCGTGGATACCACGTACCTGGCGACCTTTGCGTTCTTCATTCTGGCCGCCATGGCGACCTTCATTAGCCTGGAGATGCGCCGGTCGCTCCGTGAGACACAGGCTGCGCCCGTCCCCTCTCGTCAAGAGAAAACGTTTCACCGCTCCTTGGCGGCAATGGCCGCCACATTGGGCGTGTGTACGCTGGCCGGCTCGGCCGTGCTTTTTTTCATTCTGCCGCGCGTGAACACGACGGGCTATTTGAGCAACCTGAGCGCTCAGAGCGGCTTAGCCACCGGGTTCAGTTCAGACGTGCGCCTGGGCGGCATTGGCCAGATCCAGCAGTCGAGCGCCGTGGTCATGCACGTCCAAGTCTTGGGAGGGAAACTTCCTGACGACGTGAAGTGGCGCGGCATTGCCCTGGCCAATTTCGACGGACAGCGCTGGTGGAACCCCGGACAATTCGCCGAGTACCACACCATGGGCGGGGCGCCACTCGACTTGGCCCGTGCCACGGGATCGGCTTTTTATTCCGGCGCCGTGGCGCCGGCGCGCCTGCCGACCTTTAGTTATCGCGTGGTGATGGAGCCGGTCGGGCTCAACGTTTTCTTTTTGGCCCCGGTGCCCTTGCGGTTGAATGGCGACTATCCTTTGATTCAAACCACCGCCGACGGTGCGGTGTTCAATACGCCGGGACGCAATCGAGGACGGGAGGCACCAGCCAGCATCGAGGTTTACATCGCGGAAGCCGATGCTCGCAATCCTTCGGTTTTTGTCCGTGGTTCGAATTCGCGCAATTACCCGCCGAGAGTCGCCAATCTTTATCTGCAACTGCCGAAATTGGACCACCGCGTGGTGGACCTGGCGCGCCAGGTTGCCGGCCAGGCGGAATCCAACTACGCGCGAGCCGTCGCCATCGAGTCCTTTTTGAAGACCAACTACGGTTACACTCTGGAGCTTCCCGGAGCGCGTGAGCCCGATCCTCTGGCTTCCTTTCTCTTCGATCGCAAGAAAGGCCACTGCGAGTATTTTGCTTCGTCCATGACCGTCATGCTGCGAACTCTGGGCATTCCCGCGCGGGTGGTTAACGGCTTCCGCGGCGGGGAATACAACGATGTTACCGGCAGTTACATCGTGCGCGAGCGCGATGCCCACTCCTGGGTGGAAGCTTATTTTCCGGAATTCGGCTGGGTGGCGTTCGACCCAACGCCGGCCGGCACAGCGGTGACCTCTCCCACGGGATGGGCGCGCCTGGGACTCTACCTGGATGCCGCCCGGGAAATGTGGCGTGAGTGGATCATCAACTACGACTTCTCACATCAGGTGCGCTTGGGCAGCGAGATCACCAGCACCGCCTACAACGTGCAATCAACCTCCCGCGCCTGGCTGTGGCGGAGATACCGCCGGCTGGTGGGCCGCATGGCGACCGAGCAGCGCCGCATGCAACGAATGTCTCCTGGCGAGATGGCCCTGGCTTGCGTCGTGCTGGGGTTGCTGCTGGCCCTGCCGTTCGTCCCCAAGGCGTTGAGGACGGTGCGCCAGGCGCGTCTGCGCCGCAATCCGAAGCGTGCCCCCAAGTCCGCCGCCAGCTTCTGGTATTTGCGTATGCTCAAACGGCTCGCCCGACGCGGCATCCGCAAGACTCCGGCGCAAACACCCGAGGAGTTCGCGTCTTCGATTGCCGATCTTCAAGTTCGCAATGACGTGGTGGTCTTCACCCAGCATTACGAACGCGCTCGCTTCGCTGCATCCATCGAAGACGCGCAACGGCTGCCTGAGTTGTACGAGGAGATGGCAGGGAAGAAGTGACGGGATTTGGTAATTGAGTAATTTGGTAATTGGGTAATTGCCAAAACCGCTCGGCATTTGGGCTTCCAATTGCGCAAGTACCAAATTACCCAATTACTAAATTTTCTCTAGTGCGGCCCTTGCAGCTTCAAATCCGCGACTAACGCCCGCACCTTGTCCATGAAGTCGGCTCCAGGATCGGGCTTGGTGTTGCGGTACTTCGGATCGAGTTCCAGGAAAAACGGCGTGCCCTCCATTCGCCGGTATTCCATGTGGCCGATAAGGTGGGTGATGGGATACTTGCCGGCCAGGTACCGCACGAGCGCTGCATCAGCTTGCACTTGCGCGGCGGTCAAGGGAAGCTTTTCGCCGTCGCCTACGTTTTCGATTCCGATCGCCACGTGATTCAGCCCGATGCAGTGGCGCGCCATCCAGGTTTCCGGCATCAGCCGGTAGATCTCACCGTCGCGATCGACCAGAAACTGCGCCGAGACATTGACTTCGCCGGCGGCCGCCAGCTCGGCGCGCGCCGCTTCCGCGCGAGTCCGGTTAAAGTAGTTCCAGGTAGATTCCAACGAAGAGATCCCGGTCCAGTGCAAAATGATCATGCGCGGCCGGATGATCACGTCATCGGCGTTCGCATCCTGATGCGCGCGCCGGTAGGCAACAGTGAGCTGAATGCGTTCCTGGTCGAAATTGATGAACCTATCGCGGATGCGGAAGCCGCCGGGCAAGTGCTGCTCGCCCGGCCCGGGCGTGTTCGCCTGCTGGGCGCGTAGAGCCGCGTGGCTGGCGGCGGTGATGATGCTGATAAGCGCCGGCGCCACCAACCTGAGTAGCCTCCATCTCCAGGCCGAAGAGAAGACCGCGGAGCTGTGGCTGGGCGGAGACGTCAATCTGGGTGATGGCGGGCGGGGACAGTTGGATAGCATCTCCGGCATAGTGCAGGGCGCGGCAGGGATTGTCAATCTGGAAGGTCCGGTGGCAGGACACAGGCAATTGAAAGCGCATGGCCTGCGGCTGTGGAATGCACCCTCGGCGCTCAAAGAGATCTCCGCGCTCAACGTCAAGGTAGCCGGGATTGCCAACAACCACTCCGCCGACGCCGGCCCACTCGGCGCGCAGCGCACTGCCCAACAATTGCTCGCGCACGGCATCTTCCCCGCAGGCAAACCGGGAGGAGCGGTCATCGAACAGGTCAATGGACTCGTAATCGCAGTAGCTGCGTACGACCTGACCCACGGCGTCCCGGTGAACCTGGCGCAAGAGTTGGCAACGGCGAAGCGCCTGGCCATAGTTGCAGGCTTAGTTCGCCCGGTAAACGTGCTGATCGTGACCTTTCACGTCACGGGACCGCCTTCCTACCTTCCCCGGCCAGAGCTGAAACGCGCGGTGGAGATCGCGTATCAGGCCGGAGCACAGATCATCGTCGCGCACGGAACGCACGCTCTGGGCCCGGTGGAACGCCGCGAGCACGCGGTGATCGCCTGGGGCCTGGGCAATGTCGCGTTTGCCTGCGATTGCACTAAGGAGCAAGACGCTCTTCTGCTCCGGGTGCGCGTGACCGGTGACAAAGTCGTCAGCGCAGAAGTTGTCCCCATCCAGGCCGGTCTCAACCTTCAACCGGCGAGGCCGAGCCAGGACGCTGACGGCATTTTTGACTTGCTGGAGGCGATAGGCAGCAGCAAGCTGCACAGAAAGGGAAGCGTGGCCAAGTTCTAAGAGATCGCCGTGATCGCGCGTGATCGCACGTCATCGGGGTCTTTCAGATGGCGGCGATGTCGCGCGATGACGAGCGATGTCGGCGATCGGTTGCGCCCGACCGGGCGCGTGTCGTCCTATCAAGCGTTGGCGAACCAGCCATCTTCCCTCTTGTGTTCCCAGTCGGTCAGCGGGCCTCCGAGGGAATTTTCCACGCTCAGGATCACATTGATGTTGCGTCTATCGAGCGCCGTCAAGCGAGCGTCGGTGTATTTCGGATCGGCTTTGTACCAATCCACAGATTGGAAATAGTCCTGCAGCAAAGCTGAGTTGAACGGCCGTCCCCGCCGGGCGTAAATCAGGTTGCGCAGCAGACGGAGGTCGCGCCGCGAGAAATCTTTGAGCGAATCCACGGTAATTTGCTTGTCGAGCAGTGTGGGGTCTTCAAGGGGAGTGCGATCGTCGTTGGGCGAACCCGCCCATTTTCCCATGCGCATGGAAACCAGATGCAGCTCGATCCTGTCCTCGGGTGTGTTCGAACCGAGAGAGCGTCGCTGCATTTCCAGCAGCTCGTCGCGCGGAATGTCAGCGTCGTACTTGGCGATGGTCTCCGCGTTCTTGCGGTCCAGGGCCGTGATCTTGCTTTCATCCATCTTGTCCAACGGGTGGTACCAGGGCTGGGCGGAGAAATAATCGTTCAGCCACTTCTTGCGGAACTTGTTGCCGGCCCGGGCATAGATGGTGTTGCGCATCAAGGAGAGCTCGCGCAAGCTGCGGCCGATCAGATCATCGTCCGTGATCGGGTGCGTGTAGTAAAGAGGACGATCGTCGGGCTTGGCCGTCGTTTGAGCCCGGCCATACTGCACACCTCCGAACATGGCCAGCAAAAGCGTGGCAACGAGGGTCTTTTTGAGCATAGGCGGAGCCTAGCAAAGAAATCCTGGTGAGGAAACAGGTTTTTTTCGAGCGCCAGAAACCATCGGTAATCCCGCGGAGCGGGATCGGGGCATCGGATCATCCGGCCATCTGAACAGCGTTTGCTTGTTTTTTCCGATCACCCGATCCCCCGATGACCCGATCACCCGATTGTCGTTGGTTTCGTCTGTACAATAAAAACTTCGATGCCGAAGAAGACCGAACATTTTGACGTCCTGGTGATCGGCGCCGGGCCCACCGGCATGGCGTGCGCGATTGAAGCTCAGCGCGCGGGATTGACCGCCGTGGTGGTGGATAAAGGCTGTCTGGTGAATTCGCTGTTCCACTACCCTGCCAACATGGTGTTCTTCACTACGCCCGAGTTGCTCGAGATCGGCGACTTGCCTTTTACCACAGCGAACCAGAAGCCCAACCGCCAGGAAGCGCTCGAGTATTATCGCAACGTGGCCCAGCATTACCGGCTCGATGTTCGCCAATACCAGCAGGTGCTGGCTGTGACCGGCTACGATGGCGCTTTCCGGGTCACGACCCGCGACCGCCACGACCACCAGCACGAATACCAGGCGCGCAAGATCGTGGCCGCCACCGGATATTACGACCGTGCCAACTATTTGGGCGTGCCCGGCGAAGAGCTCCGCAAGGTGATGCACTACTACACCGAACCGCATCCTTACTTCGATTCCGATGTGCTGGTGATCGGCGGCAAGAACTCTGCGGCGATTGCCGCGCTGGAACTGTGGCGCCGCGGCGCGCGCGTGACACTGGTGCACCGCGGGCCCGGGATCCACAAGAATGTAAAGTACTGGATCAAGCCTGACATCGAGAATAGGATTCTCGCCGGCGAAGTCAGCGCGTACTTCCATAGCACAGTGGAGGAGATTCTGCCTGAGGCAGTGCGCATTCTGACGCCGCAGGGCAAGAAAGAGCTGAAGAACGACTTTGTGTTCGCCCTGACCGGATACCATCCGGATTACGAATTTCTAACGGGGCTGGGCATTGAGCTGACCCATCCGGAAATGCGTCCGGTGTGCGATCCGCAAACGTTTGAAAGTAACGTCCCGGGCATCTACGTCGCGGGAGTGATCGTAGCCGGCGTCCGCACCGGCGAGATCTTCATCGAAAACGGCCGGTTTCACGGTAAACAGATCGCGGAAGACCTGAAGAAAAAGATCGGGTGATCCAGGGATCGCCGGAATCGCGCGTAATCGCAACGTGATCGCCGTAATCGGAAAATCAACCGCAGTCGTGATGGCCGATGATCCGATCGCCAGATGGCTTCCGATCCAGCGATTCCCGATCACGGCGATGACGGCGATTCCGCGCGATGACGGCGATTTCAGATGTCTTCTTCCAGATAGTCCATCACCGCATGCAGGTTGTTTTCTTCGAGAAAGACTCCCTGGACTCGGACGCGGCCGTCTTTGCCGGCATTTTGCGCGGCCGATTCCGCCACCGGCAGCTCGACGCGCATCTCCTCATGGAGGAAGGTGACTAGCCCGGCGGAATCCACCCGGGCCACGAACGTGCCTCCGGGGTTCTGCTCGAACATGATCTGGTAGGTGAGGGGTTGTCCTTCGAGTTTCATGATGTCCAGCGTGCCCAGCGGCATGGCGTACCTCCGCAGCCCAGTTGCCTGGGGTGTAGGGTAGCATGTTAGAAGCAAAAGTTGAATGCAGGGTTGAAGCTGAAGGTGCCCGGAGTCGATTGGCAAAGCCATTGAAATTTTTCTTGCCAGGGGGAAACTCCGAGCTGCTCCTTGCATCGTAGAGCGTGGAAGTATTTTTTAGGTCGCGGGTCTTGCATCGTCGTGTCGGAATTGTCTCTGGTAATGACTGAAGGTTTCCCGTCCCAGGAGCGTAACAACCGAGGGGCCTCGTTGGGGAAGCGCGAGTGGGCTTCCTTGCTGGAAGCATGCGTTGGCTTCCTCCTGATTATGGTTACGGTGTGGACGCCGCGTCCGCTGCAGACCCGCCTGTTCTGGATTTCTGCGGCGTGGCTTGTGGCTTGCACCGTGTTCGCACTGTGGCGGCAAGGGTTTCCACGATTCCGGCTGCCGTCACTCAAGGCTTCGGCCCTGATGATTGCGAGCGGGCTGTTCATCGCCGTGCTTTTGATGCTGTTGGCCGCGGCGGCGGGAACGCTGCACGGATTGTTCGGCGCACGAGAACCGCTGCGCCACGCGAGCGGATACATTATCTGGGCCATCATCCAGCAGTACATCCAGCAAACGTTCTTCTTTGCCCGCTTCGAACAGGTCACGCGCAACGGAATTCTGGCCGGGCTGCTGACCGCGTTGCTGTTCGGCGTGGCCCATTTGCCCAACCCTGTGCTGGCGCCGGTGACGTTTCTAGGCGGATGGCTGTTGAGTGAGTTGTTCCGGCGCTATCGCAGCGTTCTCCCGCTAGGAATCGGACACGGACTGGTAGGGCTGGCCATCGCGCTCTCCGTACCCGATCACATCCAGCACCACATGCGCGTCGGGTTGGGCTACCTGCGCTACATGAGCTAGCCAGAATCGCCGGAATCGCAACGGAATCGCCGTCATCGCCGGGATCTCATTGCTCTGCTTTTTTGCGGAAATCGCCAGAGCGTCGCTTTCTCGTCGCCAGAGAACTCGATGGTATGATGAAAGTGTGTGGGCGCGTAGCTCAGCTGGTAGAGCAACGCCCTTTTAAGGCGTGGGTCGCTGGTTCGAATCCAGCCGCGCTCACCAGTCTTCCCCCGAAATCCTTCCTGTAGAGGTCCCTCGCGAAAAATGCTCGGGATTTCGGCAGAAGGCTACCGCTCACCCGCTTTTGCGGGATCGCTCACGCCTTCTCAACGCCTCAAGTTTGAATCCAGCCGCGCTCACCAAGAAGGCCAACCCGTTACGTCACCCGCAGCCAACAGCCCATCGCCTAACAAGCATTTTGACCCCTCGCGTCTTGCTCGCACTCAGGCTTTTCTCTCATTTTGGCTGCTCCCGTACGCCAAAGGCTGGAATCACCCAATGCTATAATCCAGCCCTTAGCGTGCGGGTGCCGACGTGCCCGTAGGGAGCGAAATGCAGGACTGCTTTTCTGTTGATGTCGAAGCCTTTGCCGAATCCTGCGCCGAGAGCTTTCACGTTCCCGCCGAGCACTTGGAGATGTCAGTGCAGAATGATGAGGTCTGGCGGAACACAGACGCCGTCCTCGAGCTGCTGGACAGCCTGAAGGTCAAGGCGACTTTCTTCATCCTCGGTCGTATCGCCCGCGATCTGCCTGGCCTGGTCGGGGCCATCTCCCATCAAGGCCACGAAATCGCGTGTCACAGTTTCGAACACAAGCGCATCTATGGCCAGACGCGCCAGGCTTTCCGCGACGATCTGCGCCGCGCCAAAACCTACCTCGAAGATGCCTGCGGGCAAGGAGTCGTCGGTTTTCGTGCTCCCGACTTTTCAATCACCAAACAGAACCCTTGGGCCATCGACGAGCTTGTCGACGCCGGTTTCCGTTACGATTCCAGCATGTACCCGATCTATGGCCATGATGTTTACGGTATGGACGCAGCGCCTCATATCCACAGTCTGGCGAACGGCCTCATCGAATGGCCGCTGGCAACGTTCACGGTGCTGGGCAAACGCTTACCCGTCGCCGGCGGCGGATACTTCAGGCTTTACCCATCGTGGCTCACTCACGCTGCCATGAAGCCAGCGACGATGTTCTACATTCACCCGTGGGAGATAGGTCCGAGCCGCCCGGAGATTCAGGGGCTTTCAGCCCATCGCCGCTTCCGGCATTACTTCCGCTGCGGGCAACTGAATGAACGCATCCGGGAGCTCTGCAAGAGATTCCAGTTTGCTCCAGCCGCCGAACTTCTGAACCTCAAAGCCAAGGAGGCCCATGTCTAGCCGTACCGCCGATTACTTCACCCGCGCCGCGTCCGACTTTGACGCTCTCTACGCCAACGAAAGTCGAGCGCCCCGCTGGATCAATCGAACCTTCCGCCGCGACATTTACGAACGCTTTCGCTTGACCCTTGAGCACGTAGGCCGCTACCTGCCGGAAAGCATTCTTGATGTTGGCTGCGGCCCTGGGCGGTACGAGGCCGCAATTGCTCAGCTCGGCATCAAGCGCATTCAGGGTATCGACGTAAGCCCCGCCATGCTTGACATTGCCCGCCAGACCGCGCCGGCCGCCGAGTTCGTCCAGCAGGACTTTGCCGCTTTCGGCTCCTCTGAGCGCTTCGATGTTGTTGTGGCAATGGGCTTCTTCGACTACTCAGCGAAACCAGCTGACGACCTGGCGCACATGAAGGAAATCGCCAAGCACTCCATCGTGGCCAGCTTCCCCAGCGTGAACTGGTATCGCACGCCGATCAGAAAAGTACGCTACTTCCTAAAGAACTGCCCGGTACGCTTCTACTCGCGCCGCGATATTGAACTCTTGGCGGCGCCATTTCGCAAATCGGAGATCATCAAGATCCCCGGCGCAGGGCAGGACTATTTCGCTGCGTTCTACCTGTAAACTTTAGGGCTCGCGCTGCGTGCTCAGGCTTTCGCCTGCCTGCTCATCTTGTTGCGCGTACTTTCGAGTTCAGCAGCCGAACTGCCGAAGGTGGTGGTCCGTGTGGAGATATCCCAGACGCTGCCAATCCGTTTCCGTCATGCGGCCAAGGTGGGGATGCGTCTCCGGCCACTTGAAATCCTTGCGGCTGCTGGTGAAGCGTTTGACCAATGCCTGCAATTTGTCGACATCTTTTTCAAATTCGGCGGGCGGAGTACCTCCCAGTTCTTGATCGAGTTCCGGGAAGGTCTTAAAGCCGTGGGGCCAAGGGATTGGGACCCAAAGGGCAAACCATTTCAGCAATTTCCGCGGCGCGGGAGTCGGCACCGGACGAGCACTTTTCTCTCCCATATACAGCAGGAATCCGTCGCTCAAGTGGCAGACCATTTGTTGAACGGACATTCTGCCCCACCGCCGTTCACTGGAAGCGCGGAGCGCATGCAATCGGCGCATAATTTCATCAACGTCTTCAGAATGGCCTAGAGTTCTCATCTTCTTCCATAACCTTCACGTAACCCGGTATCGTAGTCCGCAACGGATGACGCGAGCAAGCGTCCTCGGGCGAACCTTGGGTTTCTCCCGCACGAATGCATCCGCCTTCCGCGGTCTAACTTTAGTAACCGTTGCAGAGTGTCGGCGGCATGGGAGAATGTTGCTTCAACGGAGCTGCAAGGGATGGCAAACCAGAAACGCGTTCGTTCACCCCGGTTCTCTGTACCGAACAAGGAGCAAGTTGTCGTTTCCACCGACACAGAGAAGCTCCGAGGCACTCTTCACCTTTTGTCCCTTACAGGTGGTGCAATTCGCTTGGACAAACGAATTGCCTCGGGCACACTCGGTGACGTCCGGATGGATACCGTCTCGGGCACCTTCTCGGCGGCAATCGAGTTTCTGCAGATGACGACCAGCAAAGCCCAAGCCTTTCGATTCGTTGCTATGGGACCAGTCGCTCGCAAGCGATTGGAAGACGCCCTAACCAAGATGCGCGGACAAGGACTAGCGGTCGAGAAGACGCCGCTGGACCAGTTGCGCACCTTGGCAAAACGTATCCTCTCTGGGCGATCACGGCGTTAAAACGGTTAGCGAACTGCGGGGAATTCTATGGTTTCTTCTCCGCACAGACGAAGTTGGCTTCGTCGTTGGTGTCGCCCGAGCCTTTGTATTGGGCGACCTTGGGAAACGCGCAAAGAGGGCGCGTCATCTTTACGCCTTGCGTGGGGTTCATGCCGTTGACGTACTTGGTTGCGACGACCCGTTCCGGCGCCGTGCCTTTCTCCACCCAATCCTCCATCGCAACGAATATGCTGTGTTGAGCATCGGGCAGCGCGGTGCCTGGCCCAAGCTGTCCGAAGGAATTCGGCCCGGGCCCGCCGAAGCAATGCTGCATGCCCGGCGCCATGAAGAGACGGACGAAGGAATTGGTCTCCTTCGCGCCCATTGCGGCTACGACGCTGTTGTAGTAGTCGATGGTGTTGTAGGCCGAGATGGCGGGATCGTCCCAGCCATGATAGATGATCAGCTTGCCGCCACGTTTCTCGAAGGCCTTCAAGTTGGGATCGGTGGCGTTGAGATCGCGGGCTTGTTTTTCGTCCGCGGTTTTCACGCCGCTATCGAAGTTGAAGGTCTTGAAGTCCCACTTGGGATCGTCAAAGACCATGTTGGGGAAGAAGTTGGTGGTGAATTGAAAGGTGAGGCTTGTGCCCGGGGCAGAGCCTGTGATCCAAGTGGCCCAGCCGCCTGGCCCCTCCTCGCCACCCACTGCGCGGCCGGGAAAGATCTTCTCGCCTTTGGAATTGGCCGGGCCGGCGTAAAGTTTTTTGAGTGCAGCGACCTGCGAGGCGGTCAGGCAACTGTTGGCGTCGCCTTCCTTGCACAAGAGGCTTGCGGGATCGAAGTGACAGCCCCGAGGATCGTTGATCAATCCATCAGCCACGCCGTCCAGCGTGTCACAGGCTTTGAGCACGGCGGCGCTCAGCGCCGGAATTTTGGCTGGCGGGATGTAACTGGCGGGATCACTCTGCGTGGCTTGCAAGTCCCAGGCTCCGGCAGTCAGCAGGTGGGTAAAGAAGTTGGCGGGCGCGCCGGCGATGATGCCGTCGTAATCGTCGGGGAAGCGCTGGGCTTCCATGAGTGCCTGGCGGCCTCCGTTGGAGCAACTGGAGAAGTACGAGCGCTTGGCGTCGTCGCCGTAAAACGCCTTGATGACAGCCTTGGCTTTGATCGTCATCTCATGGATGGCGCGATAGCCGAAGTCAACGATGCGATCCGGATGTCCCAGAGCCCACGCCGCATTCGTCGGACCGGCGGCATGGCCGGTGTCGGTGGACGCCGCAGCGTAGCCGGCCTTCACCGCGCCCGCTAGGCTTGGATAGCTGATAGAGCCGGCGAAACCGCCGTTGCCCTGGCTGAGATACTTCCCGTTCCATCCCATCAGCGGCAGCCAGACCTCCACCTTGATGTCAGAGTCCTTAGCGGGCTTGATCTCCATCGTCACACGGCAGAACGCCGGCGTGGCAAGTCCAGAGGCGGGACCGCCGCCGGGCGGGATAAAAGGTCCGGCAGCAACGTCCTGCGCGGAAGTAATCGTCGTGTTCGGCAGTTTCAGGTTCGCCAGATTCGCGCAAGGGGCGGCGTGCGCCGGTGTCGCGAAGGCGAAAATGATCATGGCGACGAATTCCGCACGAAATGGTCTCACGCTTCTCTTGCGCGAATTCAAGACACACATGGCGTTGTTCACTGTTCCCCTCCGGCCTGGGAATGGGTGGCCGCATCCTAATCCATGTTGGCTCGGACAGCAATCCTTCAAGAGTCTAGCCTGATGCTCTAACCACCAAAAACCAAACCGGCAGGCTCTTAAGCCTGCCGGTTTTTCACTTGCAAGATTGAACGAATCAGCGACGGTCGTGCTTATCTTTGTCGCCATGATCGCCGCCGTTGTCACCGTGCCCGTGTCCCTTGCTTTCGTGGGCGCTGGACTGACCGGAGCTGACATTGCGCATCTGGGCGTTGCCGCCGCCGTGGTTATGCCCATTGTTATTCGAGATCGAACCCGCATCGTTCCGGCGCATGCGTATGTCCTCGTGCACTGTCTGCGAATTATTGGCCACATGAACGTTGTGATCCGACATGTTTCGATCGTTGCCCCTGGAGAACGGTTTGTAGTTCCCGTTGGTCGCCGCGTTGCCGTTCGCGTTCACGTGGCCAGAGGCCTCATGCGGTCGAAACTCGCCGGGCCGAGCGCTCGCCCCCACGGTCGGATGGCCGTGGTTGGAAGAGTGCAGCATCGATCGATCCGAACGAGCCATGTCCTGATGATGAAACTGCTCGTGCGTGGGCTCCCAGTGGCGCTCGTGGAATGCATTACGCTCTTCGATGGTCTCATGGGCCCTGATTCCACCGGCTCCGCCGTTGTAGCTCACACGAGTGACATTGTTGATCACTGTAGTGTGATAGACGTTGTGTACATTGACGATGTTCACGTTGGTCACTGCGCGGTTGTAAAAGAACTCTCTGCCGCTCCAGTAGCCGCCACGGAATCCCACGCCGGTGTAGCCGAAGCCGTAATTGATGCCGCCATAGAATCCGACATGCGGTCCCCAGTAGCCCTCGTGCCACAAGTAATAACCGTTATTCCAGCCCCAGTAACCGGGAGTCCAGAGGACGCCGACAACCGGCGGTTGCACCCAGGTTCCCGGGACCCAGTAATAGCCATCGGGACCGTATGCCCAGTAGCCTGGCGTCCAGATGTATCCAGGCCCGGGACAAACCGGCTGCACATACACCGGCAGCGCCGGCGGGCCGATTCGTACGGAAATACCTACAGAAACTTGGGCAGTCGCCGGAACAGACGTCATCGCGATGAGAACGAACAGCGTCAAAAGGTACAGAAATCTTGCGGTACGCATAGGGAGCACCGTCCTAAATGATTTGGGGGTGGCGCTGTTCAAGGTAACACTGGATTTCCTGAGTAGTTGATGCCGATGGGCCATATCCCTTGGAGCGCAACGCAAGTACCTTTATTTTGAGGGGGATCTAGCCAACCATCGAGGGCGAATCTACCGGGCGGCGGGCAAGTTCCTGCGGTTTTCCAATTACTTGCTATTGCCCCGCAATGAGTGATATTTTCCGCGGCATGAGACGAGCGCCGATGATTCTTGCTACCACAGTTCTGCTGACGGCGTCACTGTTCGCTGCCGATGTTACCGGGACGTGGGACATGAAGGTTGATCTGGGCAGCCAGGGCGGTTCGCCTACGTTCGTTCTGAAGCAAGACGGCGAGAAGCTGACCGGAACGTATTCCGGCGCGCTGGGCGAAGCCACCGTTCACGGTACCGTCAAGGGCAATGAAGTGGTGATCGACTTTGAATCTTCCGGCGCCGCCATCCACTACGCCGGAAAATTGGACACCACCGGTAACAAGATGGAGGGCACTGTCGATTACGGAGGCCTGGCCAGCGGAACTTTCACTGGAACCAGAAGAACGCCACCCAAAGAGACTCCTAAGCCTGCGAAGTAGTAACCGGCTGATCGGATCATCCGACCATCGCACCATCGCGCAGTCTGAAGAGACCTACCCGATTCTCTGTGTCTCCGTGCTTCCGTGGCGAGATGTTGTCATCACCATCAACTGAAATTCCCATGACGCCCCGCCCCCGATGCGAAGCGTGCGGCTCCAGTTACCGCCTCGCCCGACCTAATCGTCTCCAGGCCACGTCGCAACTCGTTGTCTCGAGCCTGTTCCCAATCGAGCGACCACTGCTCGTAGGTTGACATGCGATCGTTGCGCAAGCCGGCTTGGGGAAACCCGGCGATTGTGCGCGCTAACTCTTGGGCGGTCTCCAGAGCTTTGCCTTTTTCCGTCAGCCGGTTCACCAAACCGATGGCCAGCGCCTCCTCCGCCGCGACGGATCGTCCCGTAAGGATGAGGTCCAGCGCGCGTCCTTGTCCAATGAGCCGGGGCAAGCGTACGGTCCCGAGATCAATCAGAGGAACGCCCCATCGCCGATTGAAGATTCCGAAGACGGCGTCACGCGCCGCCACACGCAGGTCGCAAAACAGAGCGAGTTCCAGTCCGCCAGCCACGGCATACCCCTCGATGGCAGCGATCACGGGTTTGCTAAGCACCATCCAGGTTGGTCCCATCGGGCCGGGGCCGGTCTGCACCACTTGCGGGCGACCGCCTTCAGCTACTTCGCGAAGATCGGCCCCGGCGCAAAACGTGCCTTGGGCCCCGGTAAGCACGGCGACATGCAGATCGGCGTCGCGCTCAAACGACTCAAAAGCTCCGGCGAGAGCCTTCGCTGTTGCCGAGTCAACCGCATTCCGCGCCTGCGGGCGGTTCACGATGATGGTCAGGACTTTGTCGTGTCGTTCAACGAGCAGTGATCTTTCTTGTGTCATTTGTGAAACCCCGAGCGAGACGAGGGGGCCCTAGAGTCGCAAAAAGTTCATGTGGTATGGCTGACAACTCATCTACTGACTCGAGGCTATAGGAAGCTCTCGCTTCGCTCGAGACTTCGGAAGTTCGGCCAGTTCCGCCACCGCGCCGGCAATTCTCCCCAGCGCGGTCTGCACTTTCTCCGCATTGTAGCCAACCGTGATTCGCAGGTGGTTTTCCGTTCCCAAATACGCGCCCGGCGCGACCAGCACCGAGGCTCGGGTGCGAATATGATGGGCCAGCGCCACCGAGTCGAGTGGCAAGTGGCAGCGCACGAATGCGATGGAAGTAGCCGCGGGCGGCTGTACGGAAAACGCTCCTTGCTGTTTATGCACCCAAGCCTGAAGGAGGGCGTGGCCTTCCCGCGAGAGCCGTTTCTGCCGGTCGAGGAGCGCCTGCCTCTTGCGCGGTTCCAGAGCGATCTCCGCGAGGAGCATGCTCGGTCCGGCCGCAGCGATCACCGCGTATTCGTGCCGGCGCCACAACGACTCCACGATTTCGGGCGACGCAACTGCCCAGCCGATCCGCAGACCGGCAAGACCGTAGGCCTTGGAGAGGCTGTTGACGCACACCAGCTTGTCGTATGTTCCCCAAAAACTCGGCGTGGGCGGTCCCTCAAACTCCGTGCCGCGGTAGACCTCGTCGGCGTGCAGCCACGCGCCGTGTTTCTCGCAGATGTTCACGATACGCTCCATCTCCGAGGCCGACAAAATGCTGCCCGTCGGATTGTTGGGGTTCACTACGGCAACCATCTTGGTGCGGGCTGACGCGAGAGATTGAAGCTGATCTTCGAGTTCATCGAGGTCCAGGCGCCAGTTGTCGTCAGGGTGAAGACGAACTTCCTTTACGGTACAGCCGATGTTGGTGGCGAGGCCCCAAATCTGCCGGTAGCCGGGGGAAATCGTGATCACTCCATCGCCGGGGCCGAGCAGTGTAGCGGCGACCATCCAATTGGCCTGGGCTGCGCCTACGGTGACCAGAACGTTGCTGGCTTTGGCGTCTGGATAGAGCCCGGCGATGCGCTCGCGCAGCAACCCGGTTCCGTTGACTTCGGGATAGTAAAGCGGCAGTGCAAGCAGCGGCGCGGCTTCGTCGCCAAGCAGATCGCGAACGCCGGCGCATTCGACCGAGCTATCGGCCAGGTTGTAATCCACTGTGCGCTCGAATTGTGACTGGAAGCGCTCGAGTTCGAAGTTGTGAAAATCCATGGACGTACCCTGCTTTGTCCGAAGTCTATCAGGTTGGCCTCGATTCCGCGCCTCCGGCGCTTTCGCTCAGGATGTCGGAATATCGAAATCGTTCTTGCCTCAAGCCGCCGAAGAACTCTTAGCCGCAGTCGTGCCTTTCTTCCTGCTGCGCCAATACCAGTAAAATGGCGCGCCCAGGAGCACGATGCCGATCCCGATCAGGGCATCTTTACGTTCCGCCCATAGCGCATTGAGGGCCCAAACCAGACCGAAGGCCACATAGAGCGCAGGCAGCCAGGGATATCCGGTACAGCGGTAGGGGCGCGGGGCGTCCGGCATCTTTCGCCGCAGGACGAAAAGAGCCATCACCGTCAGGACATAGCTCAGCACCATCATGAACATCACATAGGTGAAGAGATCGGCGTAGTCGAGCACGAGAACCAGAACCGAAGACCACGTGCCCTGAATCAGTAAGCTCCACACCGGAGTGCGCCAGCGGGGATGCACGCGGGCCAGAGCGTGAAAGAAAACTCCATCTTCCGCCATGGCGTAATACACCCGCGCACCGCTCAGAATGCATGCGGCCATGGCGCCGAAGCACGAAATAGCGATCATCAACGACAGCCAGCGTCCCACAGCCGGGGAAAACATGGCGATGCCTGCCGACTGGGCTACGGTTTCCGTGGCGGCAATCCCCGTCATGGGTAGCGCGTAAACATACACGGCATTGATGGCCAGATAGAGGAAGCCTACGAGCAAGAGTCCCGAGACCAGGGAGCGGGGAAGATTGCGCCCGGGATCTTTGACTTCGCCCGCGACCCAGGTGATATACACCCATCCATCAAGCGCCCAGAAAACCGCGATCAGCGCCACGCCCATCCCCGCCAGCAGGGAAGGCGACTCCGCGGCCGGGGGAAGCGACGTAGCGTAGTGCGACCACGATCCTTTACCCAACGCGATGCCCAGGATAACGAACCCGGCGATGGCCGCGAACTTAATCCAGGTAGCGACGTTTTGCAGGATGGCTCCGACACGCACGCCGAAAACGTTGGCGACAGTTAGAAGGGCGATAGCGGCAACCGCCACGAGATGGCCGTTCGTCAGAGTGAGCGAAACAGTGTGGCCGTGGATGGTAAATTGGCCCAGCACGAACGCGACGTGGTTTGCCCCCAGCGTCGTGCCTATGTACAGAGAGAATCCAGCGGCCAGGGCGGCGATGGTCCCGCCGTTACTCACCGTAAAGATCATCCAGCCGTAAAGGAAAGCTACGAACTCGCCGTAGGCTTCGCGCAGGAAGACGTATTGCCCACCAGCATCGGGAAACATCGCCCCGAGCTCCGCGAAAGCGAAACAGGCCAGCAGGGTGATCACCATCCCGATGCCCCAGACCGACAAAAACAACAGCGGCGTGCGTGTGTTGACAGCGATCTTTTGTGCGGTGAGAAAGATGCCGGACCCGATAATCCCGCCCGCCAAGAGCAGAATGGAGTCCAGCAAGGACAGCTTGCGCGCGAGTTTCACTTCTTGGGCCAAAGTCGGCTCGCCAGCTCCAAGGGGCCCCCGACCCGGGCCGGTATTGCCCCGGTCAGGTGGAAAATGCGTGGCACTAGATATAACCCCGTTTCGAAGGCCGGCGTCAAGCCGCAGAAGAGCTTACCCGATCAGGCCCGGACGGAACGCGCGGGCAGCAGCTTCGGCTTGAAAAGAAATTTGCACCCGATTCACCCAGTCCCGCGTATTAGATATTGAGTAGGCAGTTTGGATGACCAACGGCAACTCCGTCTGCGGTCGGCCCTGGAGCGGTGCGTCCAGGGTGAGAGTAGTTACTTTGCCGAGATCGTTCGGGAGTACCAGGCCATGGTGTTCAGCATCGCGCTGCACTATCTCGCCGACCCGTCGCTGGCCGAAGACCTGGCGCAGGAAGTCTTCCTGGAGTTGTATCAGCGGATCAAAGGGATCCAGTCGGCTGACCACCTCACCTACTGGCTGCGACGCGTGACGGTGAACCGTTGCATCGATTACGGACGAAGAAAAAAGCGGCGGAGTGAAACGCCCTTGGAAGATTCACCCGAGCCGGCAGCGGCCCACAATCCGGCAGACGAGCTCCTGATCGGCCGCCTGATGGAGAGCCTGGAGACGCTCGAAGAGAAGCAACGCATGATGGTGATCCTGAGATACCAGGAAGACCTGGGGCCGGCCGAGATCGCCAGCTTGATGAAGATTCCGGTGAACACGGTGAAGAGCACCCTGCACCGGACGCTCGAGGAACTGCGAAAGAAGTTGACGCGCAAACTGAGAGAGGTTCGCTATGCACTTTTCTGAGGATGATCTGCGCGGCGCGCTGAAGCGAAAAGATCCAGGAACGGGGTTCACCGAACGCGTGATGGCGGGCGTAGCGCAACGCAAAGAGGGCCCGAGCACAACGAAACCTTCGCGCAGCCGGTTCGCGTGGCTTCAGCCACTGCGCCTGCATCCGGCCATTTCGTCTGCTGTGGCAGTACTGCTCATCGTCGCCGGCGCCATCGGCTATGAGCAGTACCGGCAAAACGAAATTGCAAGACAGCACGCGGAGATCGAGAGACAGCAGGAAGCGGCGCGACAGACGATCTTCGCTCTCAAAATTGCTAACCAGAAACTTACCCATGTCTTCGAGCGCGTGAAACAGTCGGAGACGAACGATTCCAAGATTCGGAGACAACGGCTATGAGAATCAACTCTACAAGCAAGACTTTGCGCAGCGTCGTGATCGTGATCGCGATCTGCCTGGTGCTTCCTGCATGGGCGCAGAAAGCTAAGCTGGAGCTGAAGAACCTGGAAAAGCTCAGCAGTAAAGCTTCCGACGTGAATGACATCACGCTCGACGGCGCCATGCTCCAGCTGGCACTCACGCTTCTGCAGCAGACTGACGACCCGGATGCCGCGAAGCTGAGGGATGCCGTCAAGGATCTGAAGGGAATCTACGTCAAGAGCTTCGAGTTCGACAGCCCTGGGCAGTATTCGCAAGAGGATGTGGATGCCATTCGCGCGCAACTCGCCGCTCCGGGCTGGCAGCGGATCGTGGAAAGCAGCAGCAGGAAATCACGTGAACACAACGAGATTTTCGTGATGAAGGAAGGGAATGTGTTCACGGGTCTGGCTATTCTCGTGGCCGAGCCAACGGAATTGACGGTGGTCAACATCGTGGGGCTGATCGACATGGCAAAGCTTGGGGAGTTGGAAGGGCACTTCGGCATTCCTGGCGAGACCGGCGTCCACAAACAAAAGTTGCAAAAGCCAGCTACCAAACCTCGGCCACAGGAGGGGCAACCGCAGAAAAACGAGGCCACCGATGATCGCGACGACGAGAACTAAGCTCGAGATCTTGGCCGCGTTGTTTTCGGTTTAGCGCTGGATTGTGCTTTCAGCCACGCACGGTCCAAGCCGACGATTTTCAGATGTGCTACGAGGGCGTCGCAAACTTAAATCCAGCGCCGGCAAAGCCTTACCCCATCAGCCCCGCGTGGGCGCCCGGGATTTGCGCTGCTCCGGCTTCAGGGCGTTGAATTCCGTCGACTTTCCCTTGGGAATGCTCAAGGTCATCCACTCAGTGCCGCGACGGTGCTTGCCGACATAGAGGATCTGCCCCACGTGATATGCGATATGGGTCAGACTGCGGTTGAGCGCCTGCAAGACCGTATGCGCATCGCCCCGGATGGTCACAGTGCGGGATACATCCTCGGGCTTGAGGCTCTTGATCGTAGCGAACACGGTTTCCCAGCTTTGATCCCACCGGCGCATCAGCTCCTCCCGCGTGTCATCGGCGGTGAGGACGAATTCCTGATCCCGGTTGCGGTCCGGCTTCTCGCCGTCGGTGGTCAGGAAATCTGTCCAGCGCGAACGCAGATTGCCCGCGATGTGTTTTACCACAACCGCTACGCTGTTCGATTCTGGATCGGGCAGGTAGAAAAAATCCTGATCGTTCAGTTGAGCCAGAGCTCCGTCGGCCATTCGCTTATAGCCGCGAAACGAACGGAAGGCTTCGTCCAAATATGCGGCCGCGGGGGAGATATCGGTGGCCATGGAGCTAGTTTAGCAGTGGTGAGAATTTGCCGGATCGGAATTCGGCAACTGGAAGTCGGACGCATCGCCTCAGGATTTCTTGCTGGTCAACTTGAATGATCCGAAGAATCGTTCGATGTCCGCCGTGTGATCGCTGCCCTTGCGATTGAACGTGACGACGATGTAGACGCGGCGCTTCACAAGCAACACCAGTCCTTTGATAGTGCCACGATCATTGGTCGCCATAAAGTTGAGTGCCGGGATCCGGTCACCGGCATCGCGGGCGAACGTGGTACGGTGCGTCTCGGAAACCGTAGCATTCATTGCCTTCGCGAGGTTGTCGCGGTCTAGAACCAGTTGTCGCTCGACGTTAAGGTCAACCGGATAGTCGGTGTAGCCGACGCCGCAGAAGAACTCCCCGGTGGAGGCCGACAACATGTGCGAGACCACATTTCCCTCGGGACGGGGTTTGGTGTCGGCGGTCTCACGAGGAGCAGCAGGGAAGAGCACTTTAAAGCCCCCGGCTTCAGAATCGTGTCTGATCCATTTGCCGGCTGGGCCGGTTTGTGCCGGCGCCAGAGTCCCGAGTACCAGTAACAAAGCCGCCAGAAACGGACGACGCATAAAGTTGCTCCCCTTTGGAGGCATGGTAGCAGGGAAGAGAGTCAGGGAAAGAATCGCGTCCGGTCAGTAGCCAAAGTAACTAACTGTCTTCGCTTATGCCGGCGCCGCTTTTCTCTGCCTGGCTGCTGCTTCTTGGAGCGCGATGATCAGATCTTCAATTTGCCGATGGCCGGTCAGGTAGCTGATCACCATCATACGAATCACCGACCGGCTGTTGACTACCGTGCTCGAAATCCAGCGGCGGCCGTCGCGTGTGACTGCTTCGACCACGGCTTCGTTAGCGGCACGGATCTGGTCTTCTCTGGCGCCGGGAAGCTTCACGCGCAGGTTGACAATGGGCAGCGGGTGCGGCGCAGCCAGTTCAAAGTGTTCGGAAGACCGGACCCAATCGGCAAAGAACGCAGCCAGTTTGAGCTGGCGGTCGATGAGCTCTTCGTAAGCACGGCGCCCGTGCACGCGCAGCGTGAGCCAAAGCTTCAATGAGTTCATGCGCCGCGACCATTGCGTGCTGACTTGGAAATTGTCGAGCCGGTGCGCCTCACCGGGGGACGTTTTAGGCATGTACGGCGTGCTCACTCGGAATGCCTGCTCCAACGTCTGGGGATGCCGCGTGAGCACCACGCCGGCGGCAAACGGCATGGCCAGCCATTTGTGGGGATCGATGGTGATGGAGTCCGCCCGCTCGATACCGCGCACCAGGTCGCGATGCTGGTCGGAGAAGATAGCCGCAGCTCCGTAAGCGCCGTCCAGATGCAGCCACAGCTTGTGCCGCGCGCAGATCTCGGCCAGAGCCGGCAAATCGTCAATCGCACCGGAGTTGGTAGTGCCGGCGGTGGCGACAACGCAGAAGGGAACCACCCCCGCAGATATGTCCTGCGTGATTTGCGCTTCGAGCTTTGCTGGATCGAGTTGCACCAGATCGTTCACCGGAATGCGGCGCAGGGCTTTGCGTCCCAAGCCGAGCAAGCCAGCGGACTTGTCGAGCGAATGGTGAGCTTCAGAGGACGTGTACAAAACCGGCGCGGCTCCGATCGCGACCACGCCCTCTTCGATGGCCCGGGGAAAGTGAGCGGCCAGGGCCATGGCCAGGGCGCTGAAATTGGCTTCGTTGCCGCCGCTCGTGAAGGTGCCGTCGAAGGCTGTGTTCCAACCCACTCGTTCGCCGATCCAGCGGACGGTTTCACGCTCGATCTTCGAGGCGAGCTGCGAGCGCGCCAGCGTAGCCAGCTGCGGATTCAACGCCGCCACCAGAGCTTCGGCCAGCACTGCCATGTAAGCCGGCGTACAGTTCATCAGGCCAAAGTAGTTGGCGCTGGGAACGTGAAATCCTTTGGCTACTATCTCGCCGCAAACATCGTCGAGCACTTTGCCGGCGTCTTCGCCGAGCTCGGGCAGGGCGTCCTTGAGATCGTCAAAGGTTCGCTGCTCGGCGGGAAGTTGCACCGGCCGGTCAGGCAAGCTGGAAAAGTATTCGTCAATGCGGTCGATGAGCTTGTAACCGAGCCGGCGGCGGGTGGAAGAGTCAAAGTCAAAAGACATGGAGATCTTAAATTTAAAATTTCAAATTTGAAATTTAAAATCTGAAGCTACTTACGCTCCGATTTTTCATCTTCTATGGTCTCCTGCGCCGCCTGCGGTCTCAACAACGGAAACAGGATCACGTCTCGAATCGACTTGGAATCCGTCAGCAGCATGGTCAGGCGGTCAATGCCAATGCCTTCGCCGCCCGTCGGCGGCAGGCCGAAGGAAAGGGCGCGGATGTAGTCTTCGTCCATCACGTGGGCTTCTTGATCGCCGCGTTCGCGTTCTTTGAGCTGTTGCTCGAATCGGCGGCGCTGCTCCTCGGGATCGTTGAGTTCGCTGAAGGCGTTGCCGATCTCCATGCCTCCGGCAAAAACTTCGAAGCGTTCGACCCATTGTTCCGGCTCGTCACGCTTATTTTTCGATAGGGGTGAGATGGCCAGCGGGAAGTCGTACAGAATGGTCGGCTGGATCAAATGCTCTTCGGCCACAGCTTCAAACAGCGCGGCAATAGTCTTGCCCGCCGGTTCCTTGGGATCGTAAGCCATATGCGCGTGATGAGCGTTGAAGCGCTTCACCAGCGCTTCCACTGACGCGTTGCTTGCGAAGTCGGGCATCTGTGGCCTGGGCGCCGCGGTCTCCGGCCAGTACTTGATGATGGCTTCGCGCATGGAGAGCCGCTGCCAGTTAGCGAAATCAATCTCCTGGCCGTTGAACGTTGTCTTTGTGGTACCGTTCACGTCGCGTGCCGCCTGGGCCAGCATCTCTTCCGTCAGCGTCATCAGGTCGTGATAATCGGCGTAGGCCTGGTAGAACTCGAGCATCGTGAACTCAGGGTTCCATTTGAAGCCAATACCTTCGTTGCGGAAGTTGCGGTTGATCTCATACACGCGATCCAGGCCGCCCACCACCAGCCGCTTCAGGTACAACTCCGGCGCGATGCGAAGGTAGAGATCCATGTCCAGCGTGTTGTGGTGGGTGATGAAGGGACGCGCCGCCGCTCCGCCCGGAATTGCCTGCAGCATGGGCGTCTCGACTTCAACGTAACCCCGCTCATCCAGGAATCGCCGGATCGATTGCACCAGCTTGCCGCGCTTGACGAAGACCTCGCGGACGTCCTGATTCATGATCAGGTCCACGTAGCGCTGGCGATAACGCAGTTCCACGTCGCTCAGCCCATGCCACTTCTCCGGCAGCGGCAGAAAATCTTTGGCGAGAAAAGTAATCTCTTCGGCGTGGATGGTGAGTTCGCCAGTCCGAGTTCGGAACAGATACCCGCCCACGCCGATGTGATCGCCCAAATCGAGCAGTTTGTAGAGCGCGAAACCCTTCTCGCCGACGAAATCCAGCTTCACGTAAATCTGCAGCTTTTGGCCGCCTTGCTGCAAATGAGCGAAGCCGGCTTTGCCTTGCAGGCGCAGAGAGATGATGCGTCCGGCCACTTTCACGTTCGCGCGCGGGTTTTCCAGCTGCTCCGCGGTCTTGTCGGTGTACCCGGCGAGAATCTGCGGGATCGTGTGAGTAGCGCGATAGCCGTACGGGTAGGCCTGCTGGCCCAGGGCCTCGATCTCGCGCAGCTTCTGCTGCCGCAGTTGATATGTGCTGTCTTCAAAGGACACGGGTGCTCGTCTGTGTAAAACGTTTGATTATAAATGACAACAAAAACCTACCACGGAGGCACGGAGACACGGAGAAGGTTCTTCTTCTGAAATCCCGATCCCGCGGAGCGGGAGAGGGATCCATATCAGCTAGAGGCTGTGAAGTCCTGACGTCTTGAAGGGCATGTCGCGCGCTATGAACGCCGCCTTAGGTATCATCAATGCTCTTGTAGGAGGCAATATGTTGAAAGGTTTCCGTCAGTTCATCATGCGTGGCAACGTAATCGACCTGGCCGTGGCTGTGGTCATCGGCGCCGCTTTTGGCGGGGTGGTCACAGCGCTGGTTACCAACATCATCACGCCCTTGATTGCCGCCATCGGCGGAAAGCCGGATTTCTCTGCGTTCCACGTCACGGTCAACGGCGCGGTGATTACTTATGGCGTCTTCCTGAACGCTCTGATTTCTTTCCTGATGGTTGCAACGGCGGTCTATTTCTTCATGGTTGCTCCCATGAACGCGTGGAAAGCGCTGGCAGCGCGTGATGCCACGCCGCCCGACCCTGCCAGCAAGAATTGCCCGGAGTGTCTGAGCTCGATTCCGATTGCCGCGCGCCGCTGCGCTTTTTGTACGTCCGTGCAGGCTGCTGCGGCGACTAAGGCGTAGGTGCGCAATACAGACGCGAGTAGTCGGCAATTAGCAGTTAGCAAATAGCACTGCTAAAGCCAGCTCTCGACGACATTGTGCGCCCCGGCTTTAGCTGGGCTAATTGCTAACTGCCAATTGCTAGCTGCTGGGTTTCTCTGTGTCTCCGTGGTGGATGTTATATTTCAGGAGCCATGGCAAAGCGCATAGCTGTCATCCCCGGCGACGGCATCGGCAAAGAAGTTATTCCCGCTGCGATCTCCGTTGTCCAGGCCGCGGGCGCAGCGGTTGAGTTCACCAGCTTCGACTGGTCGGCGGACCGTTACTTAAAGGACGGAACCACGATCCCTGCCGACGGCTTCGCCATGTTGGCCCGCGAGTTCGACGCCATCTTCCTCGGCGCACTGGGCGATCCCCGCGTACCTTCGAACATCCATGCCAAAGAGATCTTGCTGGGCATGCGCTTCAAGATGGACCTCTACGCCAATGTACGTCCTGTAAAACTGCTGGACGAATCGCTCTGCCCCCTGAAAGGCGTGAAGCCCCAGGACGTGGATTTCGTCGTGGTGCGCGAGAACACCGAAGGTCCTTACGTGGACGCCGGCGGAGTCTTCAAGCAGGGAACCGCCGACGAGGTCGCGACCCAGGAGGACTTCAACACCCGCAAAGGCGTGGAGCGCGTGATTCGTTTTGCTTTCGAACTGGCGCGCACGCAGGGCCGCAAAAAGGTGCTGATGTCGGACAAATCGAACGTCATGACCTACGCCGGCGGTCTATGGCAGCGGGTGTTCAAGCTGGTGGCGGCGGAGTATGCCGATATTCAGTCATCGCATATGTACGTAGACGCGCTATGCATGCACATGGTGCGCGATCCCAAGCAGTTTGACGTGATCGTGACCAACAACATGTTCGGCGACATCATCACCGACCTGGCCGCTGCGCTCCAGGGCGGACTGGGCATGGCGGCTAGCGGCAACATTCATCCTGGCAAGACGTCAATGTTCGAGCCGGTGCACGGCTCGGCTCCGCCGTTCGCGGGAAAGAACATCGCGAACCCTATCGGCGCGATCCTGACCGCCGCCATGATGCTCGAGCACCTGGGACTGGCAAGGGAAGCCGACTGGATCAATCACGCTGTGCTCGAAGCTGTGCGCCAGAAGAAGACGACGTCGGACATTGGCGGGAGTTTGGGGACCAGGGAGGCGGCGGAGTGGATTGCTAAGTCTGTGTCCCGAGCGTAGCGAGGGATCCCTTTCGCCTTGGAAGAAGTTTCAGGAAGTCCTTCAACCAGTCTGCTTGCCATTGAGAAAGTTCTGCACTTCGCTGCAAGAATTTTCCATTTCGCAAAATATTTTCTACATTTCCGTAACTTTCGCATTCCTAGTCCGTCTATAGTTTGGTACGATGTAACTGCGTAGGAGAACGCCCGTTAAATGAAATGCACAATCCAAAACTCGGTGCGAAGGCTGACGGAACCATTGTCTGGTTCTGATAGCCTGTGGGCGTTCAACTATTCCCTTAGCTAACCTCAGGCGCTTCAGTCCTACGCACAAGCTTAAAACGCGATAAACGGCGAAACCCTCAGCGGCTAAAGCCTGAGTGATTATGCCTTTACCGGCACGAGTGAACTCGTGCCCTGATACCCGCAGAGGCTGAAGCCCGTGTGCCGCCCAAGCTTAGGGCGAATACACGCAGGGAAGGCTCTGCGAGGTTTGAAATTTCGGTCAGTGGCGAAGATTGCGGATACTTCGTCAGGTGAAGCGGCTGTCGAAAGGCAGCCGTGGTGGTTCAAATCCACAACCCGCAGTCACTGGTTCCCTGACCAAGAGTTTCCAGTCGGTGGTGGAAGACGGGAGATACTTCCGCCAACCACAACGCGTGCAGAGTTGGAGCTCTGCCGGGCTCCGAAGATCCTTTCGCGGCGGGGGCGTAGCCCCGAAACACCAGGCAGCGGAAGAAAGTGCGTCCCGATATGCGCTCCTGTCGCTGGTTCCCCGACTGGGAAACATTGCCGGTGGTGAAAGGTTTCGGTTACTTCGCTTAGAACGAAAGGGCCTCGCAAGAGGCCAAACCGTGGCCGCATGTTCCCCGGCGCCTTTAGTTGGTAGTTTTTACGGGATGGAGAAGGCTTGTTCGAACCCTTCTCCTTGGCAGTTTGCGTTGGGACAAATTTTGAAACGGTGGTGGAGATCAGAGCTACTCACCCGTCCGGAAGTGTAGGTGCAAGTCCTGCCGGTATCTCGAGTGCCGTAGTTTCAAGGACAAGAACGCCGGACCTTTACGCTCGGATCGATAGTTCCCCGGGTCAAGATTAGGTTCCAACGTTGGTGCTTAATACGACGAGAATTTGCCCGTAGAGACGCGGCATTGCCGCGTCTCTGCAAACAGGAACATATTTTTGCCGGTGGTGAAGATTTGGGTTACTTCGCCTTTTAAGCGGGAGGTCGCAGGGTTCGAATCCTGCCGCCGACATCAACATCCCGGACAGCTCGTGATTTGAGGTCCTTCGCGCTACGCGCTCAGGATTTCGCCTGCGGGCTTAGACGCCCGCAAAGCGGCTCAAGTTCGAATCCTGCCGCCGGATGAATGTGCCGGCGTAGCTCAGCGGATGGAGCACCTTACCCGGTCGCTGGTTCCCCGGCAAAAGCATTTCGTCGGTGGCGAAGATGGAGGCTACTTCGACGGCCGTTGCACGTGATCGCGTATCCACGCGTGTGCGGCAGTAAAGCTTTCGTCGCCTGTTCCCCGACGACAACAACATTTCCGTAGAGACGCGGCATGCCGCGTCTCTGCGTTGAAACCGCACGGGCAAGAGTGCCCTTCGACTTCGCTCAGGGCAGGCTCTGTGCCACATAAGCAAAAGAAAGGACCAACAACCATGGCCCGTATCAACACTTTGTTCGGCAATGTTCCCTGGCTGAAGGGGCCGCGCACCCACGAGGGCGCGCCGGCGCGCCACATCTCTCCGGAGCTGCAGTTGCGGCGTTCGGTTTTGGCCTGCATGCTGTGGGAAGACCAGTTTTACGAGGACGGAGTAGCTATCGCCGGCCGCATCCGCGAGCTGGTGGCCAAGGTGCCGGCGGAGAAGGTGGCGGCGCTGGCGGTCGAGGCCCGCGAGAAGATGAAGCTGCGTCACGCACCGCTGTTGCTGGTGCGCGAGATGGCGCGCCTGGCGACGCACCGCCAGCTCGTGGCTGAGACTCTGTACCGCGTGGTCCAGCGCGCCGACGAACTCTCCGAGTTCGTGGCGCTCTACTGGAGCGAGGGCAAGCAGCCGCTCTCCGCGCAGGTGAAAAAGGGCCTGGCCGCGGCTTTTACCAAGTTTGATGAGTACGCGCTGGCCAAGTACAACCGCGCGACTCCGGTGAAGCTGCGCGATGTGCTCTTCCTCTCGCACGCCAAGCCGGTGGACCAGGCGCAGGCCGAGCTGTGGAAGCGGCTGGTGGAAGACGAACTGGCCGCGCCCGATACCTGGGAAGTGGCTTTGTCTTCGGGCGCCGACAAGCGCGAGGCCTGGGAGCGTCTCCTGGCTGAGAACAAGCTTGGCGCTCTGGCCCTGCTGCGCAACCTGCGCAAAATGGCGGAAGCCAAGGTGGATCACGGGCTCATCGGCGAGGGCCTGTCGCGCATGAAGACTGAGCG
>Ga0126379_10000067_pt1 | contig 49580 bp, 47 predicted proteins | sample PanSoiMetPlot_24_FD_92640 | JGI IMG/M metagenome (GOLD analysis project Ga0126379, IMG submission 92640) | Tropical forest soil microbial communities from Panama - MetaG Plot_24 | ecosystem: Environmental > Terrestrial > Soil > Tropical forest > Bulk soil | place: Panama | collected 2016-02-17
CTACGAGTACATAGCGCAGTACCGCGAACGCATCCAGGAGGTCGAGACGATACAAAAGCAGCTTTGGAGGATAATCTCAACCCAAGGCACAGGCGGCCGCACACAGGTCGAAGCATGCGGCAGGTTGCTAGACTGCACAAAGCAACTAGTCGAGCTCTATGATTCTCTACCCCTTGTCAACGCCATCCGAGATTACGACGCGATTCAGGAACATAGGGGCACTAATCAAGAACCGGAGCCAGCAGAGCGCACCGAAGACAATTCCACTTGAGGCTCAGGCGTTTTACAAAGACTTTGGATTCCTGACCCACCCGGCCACAAGAAGGCCAGCACCCAATCTAACGCCCTACCAGCGTGAGATCTGGAATGACCAGAGCAAATACAGACTCGTCATCAAATCCCAGAAAGTAGGCATCACCACGTCCGCGCTTTTGGAGGACTTTCAGCGCAGTATCACAGTCGCAAAGGGCAAAGACATCCTGGTAATTGCGCAGTCGCAGCGCCATGCAAACGAGCACATCCGGACCCTTAAGTACATGGTCGTCAATTCGGAAAAGTATGCCCGCTATCTCATCACATCCATCGGAGAGTTCGGCCAGTTCAAAGAGGAGAAGAGCAAAGTACACGTCGCATACATCGTCAACGATGACGCCGTTAATCAACCAACCAGAGTCATTGGCCTGGGCGCTGCGGAAGGTGGAGTTTGGTCGTGGAAAAATGTCGCTCATATCCACATCTCAGACATCGCAGCAGCTAGCATCAAAGATGACTCTGGGCTATTTGCAGCGGCTTTCTCACGACTCGCTAATACGTCTGGCACTATGCTTATTGAATCGCCGCCCAGAGGACCAAGGGGCCAACTCTACGACATATACACAAAATCGAAGTTCTCCTCGCAAGCCGGCGAAGAGGAGGGGGGGACGCCCGAAGGCCAATTCAAAGTCTGGGAAATACCGGCGCGTGAAGCAGTAGCCAGCGGATTAATCTCCCAGCAATTTTTAGACGCCGAAAAATCAAGGCTAGGTTCGCTCTACCGACAATACTACGAAGCCGCATTTATATCGGCGATCTACGCAGCCTTTGATGTTTTTGCATTAGAGCAGGCCGAGGCCGACGGTCTAAAGATTGGCGTCACGCCGCTAAATCAGTACGCACCGCGGAGCATGGGAATAGACCCAGGCTTTGGCAGCTCTGAGTTTGCCCTGACGATTATCGAGTCCGTCCCGCATCTAGGCAACAAGAACAGAGTGCTGTACGCCCAGTCCTTTGAACGCGCTACCTATGAGCAAATGAAGTCGGCCGCTTACCAGCTAATCAAACGCCATGACATCGATACCGTATACGTCGACGCTGCCAATCCCGAATTTATCCGCAGCCTCAAGATTATGCTAGAGGACGAGCCAACCACGAAATATGAGGACGTCGTGCGTGCAGCCAACAGCAAAGGCCACAGACTCGAAGACATAATGAAGGTCGTACCCGTCAATTTCAGGCAAGAAGACAAGGCGCTGCTCCAGCATGCAAAGGCGTTAATCGAAGCAGGCGAGATTGCCATCCATCCGGATTTTAACGACTTGTTGAACGATCTCAGAATAGCGCAAGAGATTAACGGCGGCCTGGACAAGCGGCAAGGCAATCGCCTCGACTTGGTCGACAGCTTTAGATTAGCGTGCAAGTTTTTACGGCCTATTGGCTAAGCGCCAGAAGCCCAACAGGAAGAAAGCCGTCAAACGCAAGCCCAGACGCATCGCAAAACAACAGCAACAACAGCAACAACAACAGCAACAGATAAGGAAGACGTACACGGCCTTTTGTGTTGACTGCGGCCAGGAGATCCCGCGACCTCCGTTTATGGTCAAGGCGAACGCGGTAGAGCTAGCGATGAATCACACGCACGCAACAGGCCACGAGAATACCAGAATCCGGGAGACTAGTAGTTCATAGGATTGCCCTAAACGGTACACAAGACGATACATCATTATGGTTGGACGTTGTACCGAGGGGCAATACAAAGGCGAGTTATGCCTAAAGCCGCCAACGAGTTATCCCGTGACTGAGAACGGCAAGCTAAGTCCTGGACGCGTTCGTAATGCGGCAGCCAGAGGCAGCCAGCAAGGCGTGCTTGACACGCTAAAACGCAACGGTTTATGCACGTACATGAAGAAAATAGGAGCCGAGTCTGGCGTCTGCAACACAGCCGCAAAATCGGCAAGCAAATACGGCGTAAAGATTTAGTCTCAGAGATGCCCTTCGCCGGCTATACAAATTTTGCCGAGTGCGTAGCCGACCAGCTCAAGAAGGGCAAGAGCAAGGCAGCAGCGCAAAGGATTTGTGGAGCCCTGCAGTCACAAACAACTGGTGCATAAACATCTACGTGGACCAGTTGCCGAATACCAGGGATACCCGGCTCTTCTAAGGTACTCCGGCTTTTACAACGGTAAACGCGTGCCAGGCGTCGAGACGCTGCAGGCGCGACAGGCACAGCTCGAAAGATACTTAGCGGCAAAGCAGCTCGAACTCGATCAGGTTACGGACGAAAAGAAGCAGCTGCGAGAAAGAGACGCCCTGAGCCCCACTCTGCGAATGATATTCCGAAGGGCAGAGACGGAGCTAAACCACGACATCAAGGAGCTAAAAGACGAGCGCGATATGGTACGTGACGCCGCTACTGCACAGGCTGAGAGGCTAATGCGTTACTAGCTTTTTTTCTGGAAGCAGTCGAGACAAACGCCGTCGTACGAATGCCAGTCGTAGAAATCGATCTGCTCCTTATTGCAAACAGAACAATTTTCGTTGCGATGCAGCGCAGCGAATGTCTCAAACGGGTGCGTGTTTCGCTCCCGACAATAAGGACATGGCCTCGCGTTGGGAGTATACGCCTTATGAATCCGACAATACCCAGTTCCGTACATACGCATGGACTTTACGATAATATCAGACTCGGCCCCACTAGTTAGGCATTGCTCAAACCTTAGCTGCCAGCAATGCGATCTAGTCGAATGGAAGGGACTAACGGCCTGTCCTATGTGCGGCAAAATCTACGGCGAACTGGTCGACGAGTCCCAGGACGGTGACAACAACAAGAACAAGAACAACAACAAAGTCGCGTACGCTCCGGCAGTCAACAGGGCAGAGGACGAGGCCATGATAGCACCGTTGCGCAGGCCTGGGATCTCCCGAGAGCGCAAGCGCACCGAGTACGACGACGCATTTTTCGGAGGCCGGGGCATAGTAGTCTTGGAAGACGACGAGGTACTGCCCGTATCAGTTGAGCAAGAAAGAAAGCAAAGCCAGAGCCAAAGGCGTCGTCCAGAAACTCGACAAGGAGATTACCGACGAACTAAGCAATCAAGATCCGGAGCAGCAGATCGCTATCCCGTTAGCTACTAACACAGAGGCCCGCTATCCCAAGCTAAGCTTACCAGGCCGCCATTTATCCGCAGCCCAGGCAGCGGCGCCGCAACCACAGGGGCCGCAGCAAGTAGCAAACGTATTTGGACAAGTCTCCGAGCAAGCGCTGGGCCAGGTCCGAAAAGCCTTGACGCTGGCAGAAGTCGCCGCGCTGCTAAAGGTAACGGATCCGCTTACCGATAGAATCGAGATCCCGTACACGCAGCTAGAGTTCTGGCGTATGCATGACACGTACAGAAGAGACGGGACGGCAAGAAGAGCCGTCAATTTGTTGGCAGATTTCACGCTAGGCGACAGGACATTGAATGTCCTGGACGTCACAAAGGAATATCCGACCAAGGCGCAGCATGACGCAGCCCAGAAAGCCTTGCAAGGTAACGCAGAAGCTCAGGGCATCAAGGCCGAGTTAGACAGGATTAATCGTGTAGTTAACTTCGACCACTGGTGTACCGCCGCTTTCATACAGTGTAAAGTTTTCGGTCGTGCGGTCCTTGTTATTCAGGACGACCCGGAGACAGGTCTGCCTATTTCGCTTAAGCTTTTGTCGTCGATGCGTCTTGGCCGCATCTTTGTTAACCAGGTAACCTGGGAGATCGAAGGCGTAGAATACATCGACTATCAGGGGGTCCAGTCCATAATACCAGAGGACAAGATGATCTATTTCACGAACCTGGATTATGGCATTAGCCCCAACACGTTAGGCATGGGCCTAAGTGACTTCGAAGTCATCATGGACATTTCAGAAACAAATCGCACAGTTCGGGAGATGGACATCAAAGAATTGAACCGTAGTTTATGGGCCCCTTACATTATTTTCAAGATCAACACGAAAAAGCGCAGCGTGATGCAAGCGGTCAAGGACCAATTGAAAGTGGGTGTCCCGTTCGTGCATAACCTAGACGGGGACCTCACGATCCAGAAGATAGAACAAACGCCGCTGGGCCTAATTGAAGAGCTTGACCGCAACGACCACACCATAGGCCGTCACATGGGCGTCTTGACCTTCATGCTAGGCTTTGAAGATTTCCCCAACAGAAGTACGGCAAACAGCACGTTAGACGCCTGGACAAAGTCGGTCCTGGCGAAACTAAGAACCTGGCTCCGCGGCATCATAGAGCCGCAGTGGATAGATCGAAACGTCGCAGTCATAAAGAAGATCACACCCGAGGACGTGCCAATGCTAGATTACAAGGTCAAAATGGACTTTGAAACTTTCACCGTCCAGGACTTGCATAACGATGCGGCAGCCGTTGACCTGTTGGTCAAGGACGGCGTTATCGACGCAGAGAAAGCCCGCGAGGTAATGGGTATGTCTGACATCGACGAACGAATGGCAGCGCAAGACGCGACAAAGCAAGCAAACCTGGCAAAGCAGACTGCTATTACGGAAAGACAGCTAGGCATTCAAGAGAAATCGATGGGTCAGGCGATGACGATGCCGCCTACAAAGCAGCAGCCATTGCAACGGTCAAACCTGGCAAGCGCGGCCAACGCTTCCAACGACGGGGACATAAAGCAAAAGAAGATCGAGGTCTTAGATGCGATTAAGGACCATTATACTAATGCGACTATTGGGCGAGAGAGAACTAAAGGCACTAGAGGACGAGCTGCGCAATAAGCTCTACGACGTAGTGACATCGGTCACGAAGCTCTTTGCCGGCCCGCTGATAGGAGGCTCCTCCTCTCCGGTCCTAATGTTCCAAGACGAAGTCAATGCCATGTTTCGCCATTATGCCGAGAGCGGCTACAAGATGGGGACAGAGCACGCAGCGCTAGCGCTCAGGCAAGAAGGCTACATAACTCACGCCGACATCGACGCCATCAAGCAGATAGCGGCCGATCATAGCGCCAGGTTCTGGGCCCGCATAAACAGGGGCGTTATCGAAAAAGAACAGCAGATGCGCAACTTACAATTTACAGGCGAGGCTCCCGACTCTCACTTAACAAAGGAGTGGATAGTCGATCCGGTCGCCTCGTCTGATGTATTTACGGCGTATAATCAAGCGATTCGTACGAAGGCTTCGAGGCTCACCTGACCGTGGCAATAAAAGACGTTGAGAAACGCATAGCGGCAAAGTTCCCCGGCCTTACGCCGATAGAGCTGCCAGAGGAACCGGCCACAACAAAGACCGTGATGCAATGGGTCACGGCGATGGACGACAAAGTCTGCGCTGAATACTGTCAGCCACTAGACGGCAAGCAATGGGAGATAGACGATGCAAGAATGCCAACGCCCCCCGACAGCACGCATCCTAATTGCCGATGCCAATTGCAGCTAGTCGAGATACCAAGGACCGAGGAGCTCGTGACGTCCGAAGAAGCCGCACTAATAGCGGTCATTGAGACGGTGTCTAATCTATAGCATGAGCTTCGATTCGCTATCCTTCGATGATCAGTCCTTTGACGCTGTGCCAGCAGCCGAACAGCCTGGCGTCAAATACGCCTATCGGCCAACTGGCACGTACGAGCTATCAGCCAACAAGTTAGGCCGTCCTCGGTTCTCATACGCCCGACTGCGCGCTAAACTAGGTTTACCATCATCATGAGCTGGCGGAAGACGAGCAACACTAGGCAGGGTACTAGCACCCTCTACGGTGCAGCGGACTATAACACGCTAATGGACCTGCTTAACGGCGTCGATACAGGCCAGCAAGTCACGATAAACAATAACTGGGCGTTCACCAAGGCCGGACAGCCGACAGGCATAACGGTCACGCCAGGCGCTAATTCGATCACGACGGCTATGCTCCAGGACAGCGCCGTCACCGGTGTCAAGATCGCGGCCGGCACGATAGACAACACCGATATCTCTGCCACAGCCGCTATAGCAAAATCCAAGCTCGCAGCGCTAGCGATCGTTGACGCAGACGTCGCCTCCGGCGCCGCTATTGCAAAGGCAAAACTAGCACCGCTCAACATAGCAGACGCCGATGTCTCCGCAACCGCTGCAATAGCGAAATCGAAATTAGCTGCCCTTAACATCGCTAACGCCGACGTAGCGGCAGCCGCAGCTATAGCATACTCAAAGCTAAATCTGGCTAGCTCAGTAGCACCCGCCGATCTAAATGCGGCGCTGGGTCAGCCCTATCAGGTCCCGCAAATTAACGCCGCTGGCAACGCCGTCCAGTACGCCGATAGCGTGATGATGCCCTCTTCAGGCCGATTATACGGGGCCAGGATGGGCTTTGCTAGTACGACCACGACTAACGGCCTGGGAATCCTGCAAGCAGTCGCCCAAGGTTCCAATGCAACGGCGGTAGGACAGATAACGGCCGTCGACGGCAACCATGTGGTCCACAACAGCGGAACGAGCAACAACAAGGGGAGAGCTGGCTGGTGGGGCATCGGCGGCACAGAAAGAAAGTTTAACCCGATATTCACGGTAAGATACAAGCTAGGACAGGCCTTTACATCAGCCAACGGCATACTGTACATCGGCTTGCAGAACCAAGCTAGCCAGCCTGCGGCAGGCACCGGAGTGCTTGACACCTATCTCGACGGAGCTAGCAAGATCGGCGTGCTCTTTGGTTACAGGTCGGTTGACACTCACCGAATGATAATATCAAACAACGCGCAGACGTTAGCGACGTATACCGACCTAGGTGTTGCACCGGACGGAAACATACACACCGTCTCTATTCAGATAACAGATTCACCGGCCCAGATTAATTGGTGGTTTGACGGCGTAGCGCAGACATCGATAACCAACACTACGAACAACGTGCCGCCCAGTACGACCCAGCTGTACCCTATCCTGATATTGGAGGCACAGACAGCGACGGGGCAGGTCATCACAGAGCACTGGAGTCAGATATCAATGGACTGGATCTAACCTGAATGTCCTGGCGTAAGATAAACAGCAATCGCGTCGGAACTCCGACGATGTTCTCTGCGGTCGACTTAAACAAGGTCATGGACCTCTTGAACGGAGTCAATACCGGCAACCCCGTCCAGATTAACAATCCCTGGACGTTTAGCTCGGGCCTTACTGGAATAACCGGGGCCAATATCACCGACGGCTCTATCGCAGATAGCGAGATGGCCGTGCAGACGACGACCAAGATATCGACGCTTAACAAGACGCTGCTTAACTCTGCAATCCTCTACGCGGACCAGGCCAACACGATAACGGGAGGACTGCAAACAATCCAGGTTGATACATCCCCACTGCTAAAGCTCTACAGACCTAGCAACACGGTCCGCGTCGCCGTAATGTCGTTTCGATCGCAAAACGATAGCCTCGTCGAGACTGAAAGCAATCAGATCACCGGCGGCATGGAGACAAGCACGCCGGGCAACGAGAGCGGTCTGCTCACAATTTATTCAAAGTACGCCGGGACGTTGCACCCAAAGCTCGGAGTGAGAGGCAACCAGATTCTAATCTGGGACTCGGACTGGAGCCACGAGTACGTGATAAGCTCGTCCAATCTTACGGCTCACAATTTTATCACGTTACCAGGCGACGGCGATTCGTTTGCGTATCTCAACCAACCGCAAGCATTCACTAGCAAGGACCTCACAGACCCAAGCAACGTCTTTCCCATCGTAGGCACAGGCGGCGTTTCCGATAACTCGATAACCGATGCAAAGATAGCAGCCCAGACCTCAACGAAGATAACGATAACGAACAAGGCGCAGCTTAACAGCCAGATAGCGTACAAGGACGCCACGGCCTGGCTTACCGATGCAATGGTTAGCGCCACAGCCGCAATAGCAAAGTCAAAGCTAAATCTAGCGGGCACTATCGGCGCGGCAGAGATTACGAACGGCTCTATAGCAGACCTAGAAATTTCAGCGACCGCGGCCATCGCCTACTCTAAACTAAATCTCGCCAATTCGATACTTAACGCGGACGTCAATGCAGCCGCAGCGATAGCCAAGTCAAAGCTAGCCGCCTTGAACATCATAGACTCCGACGTCGCAACGCATACCAGCACCAAAATCTCGATAACAAACAGAGCGCAGCTTAACAGCGGAATAGTCTATAACGACAACACGTACCAGGCCCCGAACCTGCAAGGGTCCCCTATCTCGGGCCATCAATTCGGCGGGCTCGTCCCCAACGCGGACGACCCAGGCGAAGGCCTCCTTAAGAACATGGTGCTTGTGAGGACGACGCCCGACGCAATTAGCACGGCCACGTTTGACACCCTCGCCTCGTGGGGACTGCAATTCACGACCGCCGGCGTGAACCATCCCGCCGGGTTCTACAAGGACACGGCCGTAACATATGCGAACAGGAATCCAAGGATTCGCGTGCTGCCTCTTCTGGTCTCGCCCAATGTCAGCGACAGATTCTATATTGGCTGGACAGGCTACGGGACCGCCCCGCTCCCAGAAAGCAATACGCCGCTAGCGTCGACGGACGTCGGAATACTGCTCGGATTTAGGGGAGTAGACACGACATGGAAGGTCTTCTCTAGCGCCGGGACTGGCACGGCTATGACAGTAAAAGATACGTTTGTCGATAGATCGAACTCCGCCGGCGTGCTCAGGGACTTCGAGCTAAAGTCCGTCTCAGGATCGAACAAGTGGACGATAAATCCAATCCATACCGGCTATGCCGGCGACACGGCAACGCCTAACGTTCCGCAAGACGTGACGACCAATATCCCAGCGACAAGTTCCAAATTGTATTTCCATTGCGTTTACCAGAAGACGCTCTTTACGACGACAAGCTCGATGAACGTCCTCGGCGCAGAAGTAGAGTCTGGGTCTGTTTACGGCGGCACTCCATCATAATGACGACGACGAGCAACGAGTACACGCTCTATATCGACGGCTCTACGTACTATGCAACGGACCTCATCACCGCTAATACTATATCAAACGCGAGCTTTTCGGGGCTATTCTCGACGCTGAACACGAATCTGGGCACAGCGGGAGGGAGGCTATTCGTGAGACCTGGGACCTATGCCATCGACGGCCAGCTCAACCTCACGCATCCTATTAACATAATGGGGGCAGGCCGGGGAAGAACCGTCTTTCAGAGGCAAATGTCTGCGTCCTCCACAACCATCAACATAGGCACGGTGACGGGAGTCACATTTTCCAAATTCACAGTAGACGGAAATTATCCTACCAACACGAGCAACCTATTCGCAGAGATCGCCAATAGCTCAGGAACGGACATCCTATTTGACGACTTAGAGGTCAAGAACTTTAACAACAGAGCGATAAACAACAGCGGTCCTCGTGCGGTCATCCGGAACTGCATTATGGGACCAAGCACAAACACGGGTTCCAACACGACGGGCGCGTTTTTCTCAGGGGCGAACGCCACGACGATACTCGACGGCTGTACGATTGCGGGCAATGCAGGCGGGGCCGTCTTCGCGATGGGAAGAACGATAGTCGAGCGATGCTACATCGGCAATAACACGTTTACATATGGCGGAGGCCAGGTCGCAAACGGCGGCTCGGCCACGACACTAATCGTCAAAGACTGCATTATTGATCCCGGCCCGGGCTCCGCAACGGACTCTGGCATCGAATTCGGCCCGCTGACAACCGGGATCGTACCCGAAATGTTCGCGGCAATAGGCAACAGACTAAACGGCGGCATGGGCGAGGGAATAGTGACCGATCCGACCGTGGGCGATCTCCCGCTGCTCATCAAGGACAATATCGTCAAGAACTACCACGCCGCCGGTATTCTGATGTGGGGAGCAAGCCAGAAGCACTTTGCCATAACAGGGAACATATGTTACGACGACCAGGCCACACCAACGCAAACGTACGGTATACTGATAGGGAATCCGTCAGGAGCCGACGCGACGCCATCAAACGCAGACTATTACATCATGAAGGACAATATTTGCTATGGTAACGTAAACGGGCAGTGGCTCGACATGGGCACGGGAACCCATAAGGTAGTAAAAGATAACATCACGCAATGACGGCCACAAGCAACGACTACACGCTCTATGTCGATGGCCCGACGTACTACGCTAAGGATCTAGTGACAGGTAACACGCTATCGAACGCCAGCTTTTCGTCACTCATAGCGGCACTAAACACCGCGCTAGGAGCCGCAGGCGGCAGAGTGTACATCCGTGGCGGAACGTACAACCTCGACGCCCAGATAACGATTACCCATCCTATCGACTTCCTGGGAGCGGGCAGAGGCAAGGCGATACTTCTGAGGACCACTGCGGTGAACGGCACGACAATCCAGTTCAATACCCCCGGCGTGAACATCTCCGGGCTTACAATCGACGGCAACTACCCGACCCAGAACATTAACCAATTCGCCGAACTTGCATTTGGCACCGGCGCCGGGGGGATTCTGGTCAACGACATAGAGATAAGGAACTTCAAGACAAGGGGCATCAACAACAGCAACAATGGGGCCGGTCCGGTAGTCATCTCCAATTGCGTCATAGGGCCGTCCACGTCCTCGCTTGCCGCCGCGCTTTTCTCCGGCGTGAATACCAACACGATAGTCGACAGCTGCAATATTTCCGGTCTGCTAGGCGGCGGCCCGTTTTTTGGGGGCCGCGGCATAATCTCCAAGTGCGTACTTGCCAATAATACCGGGACGGCCGCAGGAGGCGATGTCGCCGCTACAACGGACGGCACCTATCTCGGGGTGTTCGACTGTATAATAGGCCCAGGCCCGGGAACGATCGACGACTCCGGCATCGAGCTAGGTCCCACGAACACCCCGACCACGTACGAATGCATCGGAAACGTAATTTTTAGCAAGAACGGCGCCGGGATCACATCGGACCCGGGAGCTACCGCGCCCGTAATTGCGGTCGGTAACGTGATCTTTAACATGGGCAAAAGCGGGATTAAGATGCAGGGGACCGGCCAGAGCCATTTCCTAATAGCGAAAAACATCTGCTACAATAACCAAGCCTGTGGCGTGGACATATCCACCTCGGCAGGCGCGCCGATTGGTGTAGACAGTTACACCGTAAAGGACAACATTCTGTACGGCAACGTACTAGCACAATGGCAGGATATGGGCACGGGCACACACAAGAAGATAAAGGACAACATAGTACTGTAGTAGAAAAAAAGCCGCTTTAGTCGCGGATGGTTCACGTCCGCGCTTTTCTAATCAACAGCAAGCAGAACGCAAGAGGCTGGCGCGTCAATGCGACGACGCTAGTCAGAAACGTCTTATCATTTATCAAAAGGCCGCTTATCCTAAAGCGATATGCCGATGGCCGCATCGATCACCGCGAGTGGGATAGCTCGCTTTCCGCATCTGACAATTTCCGCGACCAAGAGCGTAATGCTATCGGGCACATTGACCGTGTGCTCTACGACAGGGATACCGACTCCTATTATGCTGACATCGACATAACGAATCCAGCTGCCGAGAACTGGATCAGGGCGTACAATGGCAGCAAGATCCCGATTGCCGTCAGTCCTCAAATTATCTACGACCGACGCAAAGAGACGGCGACCGATATTAAGGAGTGGTTCGGCTCTCACCTAGCAATAGTTGGAGCAGGGGCTTACGGTCCTCAAGCCGTCGCTACGAATCTATGCGAAGGCGATTGCCCTATCGATCTGCCAAAAGGAGCAAACGCGTCCGGCTTCGTCATAGCGAGTAACTATTGCGAGGACGCACCAATCCCGGTAGTCAACTGGCTGCAAGCAGCTAGCGCTAATTTCGATACTTCTCTAGGGGCTTCTGACGGTCAAATTTCTCTTAGTAATATGTCGATGACAGAAGTTACGCCGCCAGGCCAACAAACGCCGGCGGCTACGGGGCCTCAACCTAGCAATAGCCCGCAGAAAGAGGCTCCGTTTATCAAGGACGTACCGACGACTAGAGCGCCGGTCACAGTCCCACAAGCGCCAGCAACAGAGCAGAAACCAACGGAGCAAAACGTCGATTATAAGCAGCTATCCGAACAACTCAAGACCGAGCTTGAGAGCGCAAAGCTCAAGATAGCAGAAGGCCAGACGCTACGCGACACGCTAACGGAGCACGAAAAGAAGCTAGCCAAGTACGACGCGGACACCCGCGAGCGCAACGTGAGAGATATGATCCCGGTATTCTTGCCAGAATTCCTAGACAAGAAGGGCCTCATAAACAGCGAGGCAGTCGACGGCAAGGTCAAGGACTTTTTGAAGAGAGGGTTCACCCCCGAGGACGTGCGCTATATGTATGCCGAGAAGGTCGCAGCTTTTGAGGATGCGCTAAACGCCGGAAGCAATGGCAAAGGCGGGTGCAGCTGTGGAAAAGGCGAAACTGCCGCGGCAAGCGGGTCTATGAACTATCCGGTGCCAGAAATTCAGGTGCCAGCAGAACAGCAGCCACCGCAGACCCGAGAAAAGCCTTGGTTCGTTAACGCTGCCAAGTTCCTGGACTCCAAAAATGGTCAGTTCTCAAAGCGACCGGGACGGGTGCTCTGATTCATGGTACAGACAGCAGGGCAAGCAGTAACCTACGACATCGTAGGCACAGCAGAGCCCGGCGATTTTACAGTTAGACAGTACAACAAGACCGCGCCAGCAGCAACGGCAGGCAAAGTCTTCGCGCTGACCAACACCGTGACCCCGAACTCCTTCCAGCAAGCAGGAGCCGCAGACGTGAGGCCGTTCATAGTCGTGTCCCAGCAATCCGGCTTAGGAACAAGCGGCCAGTTGAACAGCCCAACGGTCCTAGCATTTGCAGAGGGCCAGGTCTACGTTATAGCGGGCGGAGCAATTCAACCAGGCAGCTATGTGATGCCAGACGGTAGCGGCAACGTCATAGCCTACAGCGGCGCGCTTGATAACAAGGTCGGAAAAATGCTTCATCTGCCAGGCGACGATGGCGCGTCTAGTCAAAAGAAAGCAGCGGCGACCAACGACGTGATCCTTATCGATCTCAATGAGGTGTAAAAAGAAAAATGATGGCTAATCCCAACCAAGTAGCGGCCTACCAGGCGTACAAGAACAAGCAGAATGAAGAGCTTGCGCATTTTATGAACTTGCAAAGCATGGAGGGCGTCGCTAAGCAAACTTTCCTAAAGGAGAGACAGGCCGACAAACTTCGCAATTCAAAATCAGCATGGTTCTACCCAGGCTATGAAGAGGCAAAGGACGAACGAACCGGCAAGGTCCTAAAACCTCGCACTATTTACATAGGCGAGACGGAAGACCGAGCAAGGCCAACATGGGAGGTACCGATCGTTAACGGTCAAGCCCTGGCCGATATCATAACAGAGAACAAGAGCGGTCAAGCAGCAAGCGCAAGCATGGACAAGAAGCGTGACAATTTCATTTCGCCCTGGGCGACAGAATTCGCAGAGGACGCGTATAACTGGTATACCGCTGCAAGTGCTGGCATGATGACTACCGCAGACTTTCCCGTTATGCAGCTTGTCACTACATTCACGGACATCCTAAACGTCGAGCAGCGAGTCTTTACACTGGACCAAGCGGTGACGCAGAAGCAGACAAACGTGTTGAAAATTATGGTCGCGGAGTATAACAGATTTGGAATAACCGAAGAAATAGGCGAGCTTGAAACCCCCGACACTAGAAAGGGCAACTTCAGCACGACGACCTTCACTCTCGGGAAGGCAGGCGGTCACGTTGCATGGTCCGACGAGTTCTCGATGGTAAACTGGATCGACGACCCGCAAAGATACGCGACCCAGAACATGGCAAGCGACATCGTCCGTGTGAAAGTAAAGAAGATAGCAGCGATACTGGCAACGGCCTCAGTCACAACGGGCGGCTCTAGTTGGAACGCATACAAAGCAACCGGCGCTGTCGATACCTCAAATGTTAACCCATTACTGCAAGTCCTCACAGCGGCCAAAGAAATCGATGGCAACTATGGAGTAGCCAACGTACTAGCATGTTCGCAGCTTACGTACAACGCCTACTTAGGCAACACATACGTCTTGCCACTAATCAGTACGCCACAGGACATAAGCCCGCTAGTAGGAACTGTGAACGGTCCTAAAGGCATGCCAGACTATACGCTATACATCGACCGCTCGATAGCCGACGGGATTATGTACGTCTATTCGCGCGATGCCGTGTGGTTCGTACAAGGACCAGCGAGGACAAGCACTTACAGGGACGAGTTACCTGGAGCGCAGGGCGTCTTATTTAGAGACTGGCACAAAGCAGTCGTACGGAAAGCAGGATGGCTCAGACAGTTGACGGCGCTAACACCATGAGCAGCGGCGAAGAACCTCCAGCAGCAACAACAACAGCAACAACAGCAACAACAGCGACGCCAACAACGATAGACGCGGAGAGCGCAATGCTCTACAGCGACGCCGATCTAAAGAACCAGCTCGGGATATTGATCCGCGAAGCCCTTAGACGTGGCATCGCCCTAATGGTACAGGACTTCGCCTCCCCACCACCACCACCAGCGACATAGGGAAAGGTTTTACACAACCGTACCTATCCCTAATTTTATGCATTCAAAAAGTTTAGCGGCAGCCGCGCTTATCGTCCTGCTAGCGTCCATCATGATCATAGGAGCGCAGACAGCGACGGCGAAGCCAGTCATAAAAATAAGACACCCAGCCGAAGGCGAGAGAGATCCCGCCAATACGGCGATTACGGTCGTGGGCTCAAGTGCTCCCTCAAATGCGACAAGACCCAATTGCATTGTCTCAATACAGGTTGACGGCAACGGTTACTTTGCAGTGACACCGCAGGGCCTGCCCCCCAATGAGACGCCCTATCAGACTTGGGCCGGAATTCTTCCACCACAACCACAAGGCGAGCACCAAATGGAAGCACAACTGGTATGTCACAACGCAAAAGGTAGCGTGGTCTTCGAGAAACACCTTACCCGGCACTTTGTCGCTTACATTATTCCAATTGGGCCATCAGGAGAGGGCGGAGTAGCGAAAGTCCCGCCGTTACCAGCAGCTAACGCGACTACTACTACGAACGCAACAGAAGGAAAATCGATCCTAAGTAATGCGACCACGTCGCCTCCGTTGTTGAAGTAATAATTTGGTTCACCCAAAGACAATCGAAGAGTACGAGCGGCTCAAGATCAGCGACCAGTACGAAGAGACTGCGCACGATTCCCACCTGAAGAGCGTGAGGGAAATAACCAAGAACGACAAAGCCCCCAAGACATTCGTAACAGACGTTTACCGCGTACGCGTCGCAGACGAATACGGTACAGAGTCCGAGTACATCATTTGGCAGCAAGACGTAGTCGCAAAGACCGACATCGATAACACCTACAGATGGCACGAGGACGCCAGCGATACCTCCATCTACTACACGCCGGTAGTCGAGAAGGCCGTCAGGCTTAACCCGGACACAGAGCAATCGGAGACCTACGTTAAGCAGATGCGAGGGCTTGAGACGCATTACCAGTACCCGTTCGAGCAAAAAAACATCGACATGATCAAAAAGAAGGTCACACTTGCGACGCGCTATTATGCAAGGGATAACTCTGGCTTTACGCGAGCAGTCACCAACTTCGCCGACTGGTCCACTCGCAGCTTTGACGAGCTGATAAGAGGATCCTCCGCCCCCAAAACTTGAATTGAAGGCCAAGGTCTGGATCGTATCGGACGCCAAGACGAATCAGGTTAAGCGGGTAGTAGACACCCACACCAAGGCAATCATGTCAAAAGGATTTGACGAATACGTCCAAGAATTCGAGGTTCTCTAAATGCCGCCGCCAGTATCGATAATGGATCTGCCATGTTGTTGTGGGCCTATCAGGAGATGGCTGTTGCCGCTTGCAAACAATGGATGCTTAGTCTGATCGATTATTGCGTTGCCCTGCTTGAGAACGTCTTTTATGAGCTGCTGGTTTTGAAGCGTCGCATTGCCGACCTTGACACTAAGCAGCTCGACCTTCTGTAATTCCTGGATCTCATCCACCGACCGAATCGTTGCTAACACGCCGGTCGCAGCGATCCCGGCAAGCAGCAGGACGAAATAGACACGCTGCTCACTGGTACGCGCTCCCCTTTTTCTTATCCACCACCCAGAAACCCGGACAAGCAGAGCCGCAAAGGCTACGATGCTCAGGTCTTGCCCTATTGCTATGGCGGCATCAATCTGTAATACCAAAAATAACCCTAGACGACTACTGCGGCCTTCGCATAGATGAGCTGTACATCAATCGAATGATGAAACACGTTAGACGCAGGATCCTGCTCCTTAAGCTCCATAGTCCGGAATAGCTGCATTTGTTGTATGCCAGAGCCCTTCAAGCCGTCCTCGTTCGTCTGCACCAGCTGCTCGATAAAGGCCGACGCGGCTGCCAGGCCCGGAGGATAGACCCACTGCATTGACATATCGAACATATCCAGCACCACAAGGCTACGATAAGCAATAAGGCCAGGCATCAGTCCCAAAGCCTGGATCTGTACTTGATTAATGATCTCAGTCGCAGCAACATGCAGACCCGGCGTACCAGTCCACCACGTCCTCCACTTCACAGTATCAACGGCCGGCATGTTCGGAGAAAAGCCAGCATCCCAGTTATCGATAATGTAATCGAGCAGTATATCCCTAGCCCGGTTCGTACCCATGAGGTCGGAGTTAGCGCCGGATGTGACTAGGATCTTAGCCAATCAGAGAATCCACGTGCCATAAACGACGTCGGCATATGATGGCATAGCACCGCCGCGCGATTTCGTTTCGAATCTGTAGACGGCGTCAGGATTAAGCGGGTAAGTCTGATAGTCGCCGACCTCGATCATAGGCGAGCCTGTCTGTGGATCGACGTCTGTGTCACGCGCAATAATGTTATCGCAGAGAGCGATCGCTGCGTTAAGCGAGTTCTTTGCATTAGCGGCCTGTACCGGGAATTTGTTATTGATCATGAACAAGGCAAACTGCTCGCTTGCAGTCTGAAACGTTGGGTATTCGGGATTGCTAGGATCTGGGACCGCACCAACACGCCTCAAGACCTCCGAGTCCCCAAAAGCAATAGCCGCTGTGATCTCCGCGTCAGATACTAGGCCCGTGCCTGGATTACCAAGCAGCGCCCTAAGCTCCGTTGGATCTGCTATCGTCATCAAACGGGCTTATGCGTCGCGTCCCATCTGTGAATTAACTTCGCCTCATAGGGCACAAGCCACTTTTGATATTGCTGCCGAGCGTCTTGATGCTCGGCTGTACGCAGCTCATGGTCATGTCGAAACTTCACGGACTTGATAATCTCGAGGCTAGGCACTTGAGGCACTTTATGATAAAGGTGCGTCGGGTCCTTCATGCGATAATAATAGTGCGCGCCCTTGTAGTACTCCAAGTTATACGGTTGATACCAAAGCCGCGGATAGTGCGAGTACTCGACGTCGCCTTCTTTCATCCAGACGTCGCCATGTCTAACTTGGTTATCGTACGCCCTCGCCGCAACTTGGATATAGATAGAGAATACATGGTGCCGACCAGCATACTGGAGCTGTACAACACGGTACGCCTCTTCCCTGAAGGCCTGCCAACTCGCCCTATCTGCATTCTGCGCGTACTCGTCCGTGTCAAGGATTACAAGATAGTCACATCCGTACTTTGCGCATAGCCGCAGATACTCGGCCCGCTTTTGTGGCTCAGGCCACGGCGCGTCTAGCAAGATAGCGTTGCTATAGCTTTTCACAACCTCGCGGCTGCCGTCCGCGGACAGGTCGGTCTTACCCGGACGGTTCGGGAATTTCCCGTCCAAGCAAAACATGTAATCAAAGCCCAGATGTATCGATTCAAGCAGCCGCGCTAGGCCGTCACGATCTTCGAAGAATATGATCCCAGCGGCAAACCTCAATTTTGCTTAGTTGTCACAAGCGGATTTGCGATTCAAAACAAACAACAAACATGACATTCGGATTCATCCCTATAGGACCGTGGAGCGTCGTCAAGCCCCCGCAGTATGTGGAGGAAACGACGATCGGAGTCCCGCCAGCAAGTCCGGTCTTCAAGATGGCCGGCAATTTATCGACCCTTGCGGTCAGCAGAACGGATCAAGTATTAGACACGCGCTATGTAGGCAGTCGAGACGTACAATCAGAAGTGCAGCTCGGCATCGAGCACGGCATCGATCTATCCTACATACCAAGCGACATAACGCTAATGAAATACGGGACAGAGTACCCCGTCGGCGTAGGCACGTCAGCAGCTTCGCTTTGCTTTGTCGAGTCGGTGCTACTAAACGGAGTCGAAAAGTACGTCGAATTCCTCGGCTGCCTTTGCGACAAAATCTCTGTCAAAATTAGCAGAGCCGCCGGCTTCTCTGTCACTCAAAGCTTCTTTCCAAAGACGGCAGTCGACTACGCGGCCTCATTACAGGCCCCAATAACAACGCCCACGTTTGGCACACCGTCGGCTGCAGATCCTTGGACCGGCATAACCTCCGGGCAGGACCCCTTATCCTGGAACGGCGTTACCTATCCAATCAAGGACTTTAACTTCGACGTCAGCCAGAACGTCATTAAAGTCGAGACCAACGGGACCGCATCATTTGAGTACGCAGCGCCAGGCAACCGAGACGTCACATTTAGCTTTGGCACGTGGACCAAAGACGGCACACTTTTGGGCGATATGAGCGGCCTTATCGACAGGACCATGATCTACACAATGGCCGTGGTTGCAGGGACGTACTACATAGCCACGTTCAACAACGCATCCATCAGAGACTACAAATGGAGCCAGGCATCCGGCACCAACGATTTCGTGATGGAACAATGGACGGGGCGAGCTAGAGGCGTTACGCTATCATCACACACCTAGTAGTAGTAAACGCAAATGGTCAGCGTCGTCCAGATAATCGAGATAATAGTGCTAGCCATACTAGCCTATTGGCTCTACATCGGCGTAAAGCGCAATGACAGGATAAGCATAATCATAGCCGTCATTGCGATAATTGCCGTCATAGTGCTGCTAGCTGGGGCCGTCGTGAGCCTCACATAGCCCGTTAACTTCTCTTTTTTTAGCGCAAGCTACAACCAAGCGATGTCTAGCGATAGCGCTCCAACAACAACAAAGAGCGAAGATAATAAAGAGAAAGGCAAGGACGACGATAAGGGCGTCCTATTCGATAAGCAGCAATTCCCCGGCTTTATCCAAAGCGAGTTTGATCGGTACTGGGGCACATTGTCGGCCGACAAGACCAAATACCTGGCAAAGCTCGCACTCAAGGACTCATTCGAGATCGATGTATTCCCACCGACCCCGGAGCTTGACGACCCAGATGCCGACCTCCCGATAGGCGACGGAATAGCCGGCAAGCCCGTTAAGGAAACGTTTCGAGCAAACGATTGCACTACTCACCAGTGGAATATCATGCAGAACCTCAGAGCCGACCTAGCCACGGCAGAGCAAAACGCTCGCGACCGCGTCCTCAATAGCGAACCGGGCAAAGGCGTGCCAGAAGACGAGATGAACAAGATCAGGACGTCCGTTATCGAGAAAGATGCACGGGCCTACTATTACATGTCAAAGATATTCTTCCGAATGAGCAAGACCAAGTTTAACCAAGCAGACCGAACGCAGCTGCGCGATGCTTGCGACGCAATGAGCCACAGGACTATCATATCCGTCCCAAACTCTCAGGGACAATCAAATCGCTCATATACCTAAGAGATGAGGCCGAAGAGCTTTCCAAAGAGCTTACGCCGCTTGAAACGAAATACGTGACAATGTTCGCATACTGGAAGAGGCTTAGGCTAATGCCGTGGCAATGGGGCCTAACAAAGGAGCCATGCGTCGAGCACATCAAAGCGCTCTATGAAATGGATCGCATGGTCCGAGACGCTGATAGGATGTATAAGGAAATGGGCAAGGATCAAGAACAACAACCACCAAGGAGGCCGCCACCAAAACTAAGATGACCGTCACAATGGAGTGGGTAGGGCTAGACAAGATAGCCGCCGGCTTAGGCGAGGCTAAGACGCTCGTACAAAGCGAGGTAATACCGTACGCGTTACAGTACGCCATTAACATCGCACAGCAAGAAGCTAAGCAGGTTTGCCCGGTAAGAACCGGATTCCTGCGCAATTCAATTCATATCGAAAACACCGGCCCGACTGAAGTGAAGCTAGTGGCTAGTGCCTCATACGCCGGCTATGTCGAATTCGGGACTAGCAGGATGGCCGGCCGGCATTTCATGCAGTCGGGATTCATGACAGCTTACCCAGCGTTTCAACAGGCTATCTCCATGAGGATAAGCGAAATGTTCGGCTTTACGGGCAGACACTTCGGATGATATGAGCAGCGAGTACACAGCTACAGTCGTACTCCGGGGCGATGCTACGCAGCTAACTCAGGTCCTAGATCAGACTAACCAGAAAATTCAGCAATCCGGTGAGCAGACCCAGACAGCAGCGCAGAAATTTAACACGTTCTCGCAAAGCATGGTCGGCCTGGTCGGCGGCTTTACCGCAGTAAGCGCCGGCATCCTGGGGATGGTTACGTCTTACACGTCGCTAGAAAAAGCGCAGACTATAGCTCAGCGGTCTTCGGATCGACTCAATCAGGCCAGGATTACCGAGCAACAGCTGCAGGCCAAGGTTAACGAAATGCAGGCTAAGGGACTGACTGGCACGGAGGCGTACAACCTGACGCTGCAAAAGCTAGAGCTGCAGCATCACAAGGTCCAGACGGCCCAAGAGACTGCAACCATAGCCCAACAACGCGCTAACGAGGCGATGGCTAACTTTGCCACGCAGATAGCACCGCAAGCTTTGTCCGTAATAGGCGGCCTTGCGTCCGCAATATCGTCGGCCCCAGGACTTTGGTCGAAGCTGCAAGGTTCGATAGGCGGCGCTGGCGGCGGCCTAACGTCATTCATTACCGGGCCCGTTGGCATTGCCTTAATCGGTATCGGCGCCCTTGCCACGGTCCTAACCCTGGTAGCAACGAACGCCTTTGGTTTCAGAGATGCACTAAACGCAGCGGGCAAAGCAATAGGCGACGCCGTGCCGTTCTTGCAGCCGCTTCTAATCGCAATAAAGGCTCTGGGCGAACAAGTCGGCCTCACCGGCAACGACACAAAACAGGGCTTTAACGGCATGAATCAGGACGTCGTGAACTTTGCGACCGAGTCAGGCGACAACCTGAGAAGATGGATTCAGCAGATCAATTCGCTGGGCACCGATCTTCGTACCGAGAACTATCAGAAGTTTTGGCTTGACCTCGGCAAGATGATGGCCGATAACAGCGCGTCCAACGTTAAAGGCATGCAGCAAATGTGGGCCGCCATGCTTGTGGACTTTAACAACTTCGTCGACGGCCTCAATAAAGGACTTCACGCATTAGGCGGCGTCGTCCAGGCCGGCTTCCAGTTGGCATTCGGAGGACTCGCGTCGTGGTTCGAAACCACCGTCATTAGTCCAATATCCAAAGCCTGGGACGCGCTAATTGCTAAGCTCTCGGCTCCCCTTCCCAAGGTTCCGCCTTCGCTTCTGGCTCCAATTCCCGGAGCAGAGAAGCCGATCCCCGCTATCTGGGAAAAGGGAGGAGGTATATTCCCAGCTGGTCCGCCGCCCCCCCCTCCGCCCACAATAACCGGCGTCGGTGGCGGCGCTGCCGGCGCTGGTGGAGGGGTTACAGCAGCCGTTACCGCTGTCTCCCCCACCGTAACCGCTACGGCCACCGCTATGACTGGTCTTGGGGGAGCGATTGATTACGTCTCGGCGTCCTCGCTCAAGCTCATATCGACGAACGCCGCCACCACCAAAAGCCTGACCGATACCCAGGTAGCGACTAACAAAGCGTATAACGAGGCCCTCAAGTTCGCCCAGGTTCACAACATGGTAATCCCCGCGGCAATGCTCAAGTCCGCCGCGGCCCAAGGCAGGGGCGAAGAGGCCCTAATCTCCTATGTCAACGCACACAAGGATTACCAGCTTGAGCTAGACAAGGTGAACGCCTCAAACGCAAAGCTGCAGCAACAGATCACGGCCACGAGCGAGAGACTGACCACGGGCAGGGCCGCGCAAGAAGATTACACAGCCGGCGTACTTGAACAAGAGGCAGCGCTCCAAGCAATGCAGGAGCAACACCTGAAAAGCGCCGGGAGTCTTGCCACGCTAGAGGCCCAGATAAAGAGCGGAGCAATAACAAACGCAGCGTACGCTCAGGGAATAGACGAGCAACGCAAGGCTTTTCTTGATTCCCAGGTCGCAGTCGCAAAGAGTGCCGGAGCAGTAGCCGAGTACACAAACGAGGTCCGTACCGGCGTACCTCAGATTGTCGCCTTCAAACAGGGAGCAATAGACGAGGCAAAGGCGTTACTAGATCAGCAAGTCGCCCTCTCTAATACCGCGGGCAAACAGGCCGAGCTAAGCTTTGCGCTATCCACAGGCAGGGCTCAAGCCATTGCATGGACTGACGGCATGCTCCAGGGCCGGGCGGCATTGCAGCAGCTCGCCGTCGACACCGATACTTTGCGCGGCAAGCTCTTCTCGATGGCTGCGGACCTGAAATCAGGAGCAAGCGAGTTCTTATCCTATCAAAAGGGACTAGCCGAGGGCGGACTTGCCTTCGTCGACTTCATGAACAAGGCAAGTGAGGCAGCCGCGCAAAATCAGGTCTTCGATAGATCAATCGCCGACGCCGCCAATAAGCTAGGCTTCCTAAGCTCTGGACTTGAAGCGAACACGAAGAATCAAGAGGACTGGATCGCAGCAATGAAGGGCGATCCTGATGCAATTGACAAAGTCAACGCCGCCCTGAAGGCGATGGACGACAATCTGCAGAAGCTAGGGCAGGGCTTTATCGATCAGGCCGGCAAGGCCAAGACGTTCAAGGAATTTCTAAAGGGGCTCGATCCCGCGATACGCGCAGCTATTCCGAAGGACATCGAGAAAGACCTGTTCAATATAGGCCACGCCCAGGAGGCCGCTAAGGGATGGTTCGGCGCTATAGAGGGCATCCTATCCGGAGACGGCCGTGCGGCGCTAGAACGAGCGATCCCAGCCATGGAGCAGGGCATGATGTCGCAATTCAGTAAATGGGGGCCGGACGCGACTGCAAAACTGCAGCCATTCTTTGACGTTCTAAATCATCCGGAACGATATGCAACCGACGCAGCATGGGGCGCGGCAATACAGAAGGCGTACGAAGCGATGCTCGCCCCGGTTGGCAAGTCGAACGAGCTCGTCAAGTCGCTCGGATCAAACGCGCAAAGCACTCAGGGCGTCTTTAGCGGAGCGATGGATCAAATGTCCGGGAGCGTCAAGAAATTCTCCGACGCGTTTGTCGCTAACATGGCCAAGGTGAACGCGATGGCCCCCTCGGCCCGGGGCGGTTGGGGGTTAGGTACGATAGGGGCGGCAATGGCAGCAGGCCAAGCAACCGCCGCGCCCGCGAAGCCCACCGGTGCAGCGACCCCGATCGACACTACCGCAGCGACGGCCGCTCTTAAGGCCCTGCAGGCGGAAGCCCAGGCAATCTTTAACAATATTGCCAAGATGGCCCAGGGAGCAAAGGACCAGATCAATGCGTTTTTTCTACAGGCAGCAAAGGACGTCGACGGCTCGCTAAGGGGATTGATGGCGAACGCTCAGGCCATCTTTAACAACATAGCGGCAATGCCCCCAGGCGTAGCCTCATCGATGAACAGCAACTTTGCCTCGGGAGCTAAAGACGCAGATGGCTCGCTGCAGGGGCTTCAAGCAAACGCCCAGGCCATCATGAACAACATCGCAAAGATGCCGACCGGCGTAGCCGCGTCATTGAATAAAAATTTCAATACAGGCGCTAACGACGCAGCCGGAGCACTCAACAACCTGCAGAACAAAGCCCAGGGCGTAATGAATAATATCGTAGCCGCCGCCCACAGCGCGGCCAACGCGGTCGCAGCAGTAGGCACAGCAATAAGAAACCTGCCAAACAAGACCGTCACGATAACGGCCAACACCTCGCAAGCGATGTCGGCGATTCACTCAGTCCAATCAGCAGTCGACAACCTACACGGCAAGTCGATAACCGTGTCCGTGGGCCTGACGGGCCCAGGCGTGGGCTTCCTGCAACACGGCTTCCACGGCGTCGTATCGTCGCCTCACCTATTCATGATAGGCGAAGCAGGACCCGAACGAGTAGACGTATCGCCGATCCCCTCGGGACATCCCACCGAGACGCCGACATTCGATAGGACCGTGAATTTAATTCCGGCCCTTCAAGGAGGGGGCGCGAGAGCCGCGACCGGAGTAGGAGCAGGAGCGGCAGCGGCGCTAGGCAGAGAAATCACGATAATAGTCAACCTAGCCGGCCGAGAAATCTGGCGCGAGGTCAGAAAGAACATTTTCGAGGACATTAGCCAGTTTTGAGTAGCTCCTTCAACCTTAACGCGTACTACAAACTCTACAGCCCCAAGCTAGAAATCTACGATAAGGACTGGGGGCTGATATTCACCTACGACAGCTTCGCAAGCAGCAACCCGATTAACCTGGAATACCTGGACTGCGAAAACGCCGTCGGCTCCGCGGGCACATGGTCATGCATCATAAACGACTACGATCGAGTGCTGGACAGAAATACGCTAGGCATGAGCAACCGCGTCATGATCTACAAGGGCCAGGACGCAGCGCATTACAGCCGGGTCTTTAGCGGCGTCTGCCGCTACGACGAAAATATACGCAACCGCGGCGATGCCTTAAGCTATCTCCTGACCGGTTACGGGAGCCAATACATAGTTAACGAGCGTGTCGTTAATTTTGCCAAGTCAGCCCCGCAGAAAGCTTCGCTAACAAGCACGGGGGGCTTTGTGTTTGATCCTAGCATGCAAGCTAACAATATCGTGACGTCAATAATCAGCGATCCCACGTCGCAGCCAGTCGCGCATCCTACTATAGCAGAGTCCGGAGGCTTCACCGACCTGTCGGGCATCGAGGACCGCGTCGATAATTTCCTACCCGCTATTTACCTGCCATACATCGACGGCAATTCTGCGCTAGACCAGATCACAAGTCTGATCGGGGCCGAGTGGGGAGTCGATAAGGACAACCGCTTTTATCTACGCTTCCCGGACACGGGAGCCGACGTCGATACTATCATAATAAAATCCGCGCCCGACTACGTCAATGATGACCCAACGCTTACATCGTACATGATAGGAGGCGAGCAACGCTATGGCCGCTCGATGCGAAAAGAGGACGGCTTTGCTAATCGCCTCTTTGCTTTAACATCAGCGCAGTCCGTCGTTAACTCTGCAAGCAATGCAACGGGCGGATCTGAGACTTTGCACGACAAGGGCATCGCTCAAATGGTCATACCAGGCTCGCAAAAGTTCCGCGATCTCGCCCTGTCATTAAGCAGAGTAGGAGCGCCCGATACGTCAAGCGATCCCTATTTGCACGGCTCAATAGTGCTCGACGACGGGGCAGAGAGCCCTAACATGAAGGCCAAAGTCGGCCAATTCGATATTCTCCTTGAAAATATACCAAGCGGTTCGCAAGCCGGCACGGTCTACAGCTTCAACGTGACCTACGCCGACAAGGTCCACGTCGTACCGAACCTAAAATATTGGATAATATTGCATCAGATAGGCGTGCTAAACGACCAGAACAACACAGTACGCTGGTACCACAATAATGACTTTGATACGCCCGACCAGTTTAGCGCAGTAAAATCTCCTGGCACGGTCGACGACGACACCAACGAAGAGATAGGCTGGGTAGTCAATGACACGGGCCCGACATATTCCTACGCAGCTTTCTCGTCGCTGACGCATGTTAGCGTAGCCTGGGACGCCCGCAGCATAGACCGCTGGGGATTGGTAGACGGCTTCGTAAACAACCAAGCAATATCAGATTTCGACACAATGAACCGCTACCTTTACGCCATCCTGCAGTTCAGCGCAAAGCCAAAGCTAATTTACAACCTCACTCAATGCACTATGCCCTTGGGCAGCGACATTATCCCCGGCCAGCTTGTGCAGATAGTCGACGACGTCTCCGGTCTCACGGCCCTAAAGCAGCGCTACGCCGAGGTTATGAGCGTTCGCTATGAGTGGGGATCAAAGGGCGGAAGCGCCGCCACAGGCAGCACGGCAGCCGGCATAAGCTCTTCCACTGTCTCGCTCTTAGGATATTACGACTTTCTTAGGGAAGAACCCCAGCCGGTGGTATAGAATAGATGACCGCAGAGGTAGCCGGCGACGATAAGAACCCGGTAATAACCAACTACTCGATAATGACCTTGTCAGGGATAGACATCGCCGCATCATGGCGGCTAGAGGACAAGGCGATCGTACTCGACGCCATAAGGCGAGCCAAGTACGACCCGATCCAGGCGGTAGGCTTCTATAATGCTCTCGTCGCCGCCCTTCACGGACAGTGGAGCGCAGCGAAGCCCGAACGCATCGGCTTTACCACAAACAAGATGACTGACAACGGCATACAACGGCACGGAGAACTCGTCTGCATGAAGACCAGCAAGCTCTTTACCTATTTTGCAATAGGCACGGGCAGCAGTCCAACGACATCGCAGAGCAGCGCCCTGGACGCAGAGATAGGCCGGTCATACATGGACAGCGACGACGGCTTTAGAGTCGCAGCTGGCAGCGACATCATAGAATGCGGCTATTTCGACGAGACATATCCAAGCTTCACCGCTAGCGAATCAGGATGCTTTGACGGCGATGGCACAGATCCCAATTCCGAGATAATGGAGTGGCGGGCCGTCTATCCGACAAGCCAGCAAATAGCTCATACCCAGAACGTCAACTTTATGACGTATATCCATACGATAGTTATGCGGGCAATTTAGCGCATGAGCACAAACATACCGACGGAAGTCAGGCGAATAAGCGATGCTCGCTCCCGCCTAAAATCGATAATCGACCAGCAAGCAAGGGCACAGGCCGCGCTATTATCCCCGGACAATTTCAAGTTTCAGGTCAACGCAACGCTGGCACAAAGCGACCTCGGACTCACCGACGATATAACGATAGACGCGCAGGGCTCCGCGGCAGTCTCAGGACTGGTCCCACCACAGGCCCCAATAGAGCCGGACCTTGCAACCCTAAAGCTCTGGATGCCATTTTCAAACCTAGGCAACCAAGACGACCTCGCTTTGATGGGTAACACTGGTCATACTAGGGGCGCCTGCACTCTAGTTACCGGTCCGCCGGGCAATGGCAACGGCCTGATCGGTGGCTCTCGGGCAATATTCTTCGATGGCTCTACTTGTTACCTGGACGTGCTCGACGACCCCGACATCGCAATGCCCGCGACCGGCGGCTTTAGCTTCTGCGTCCGTATCAATATCACGTCGTACACCCAACAGATCGATAACTCTAGTCCGGATCTCAGGACTATAGCCTGTAACACCGACGACGCAAACAACGCCTGGGAGCTAATATTATCCAGGACAAACGGCGACATCTTATTTCATGTGAAAAAGGGCGGCACCGAGTACAAGATAAAGTCGACCGGCGTCGCGCTAAACACATGGTACGACATCGTCGTCACTTTTGCGGTCACGGGCAACGTCGCCACTATTTACAGGAATAATGTCGCCTACACAACGGCCGACACAACCGCATCGCAGTACCCGCCTACAACGGACCTAAACCTGCACATCGGCCGCTCCGATAATACGTTGATACCAGGCAACGAGTACGGCCTGGGCGGCGCTTTCGATCCCGTCTCGTTTGATTTCGCATCCTTCGATGCAAGCAATTACCTGGATCTCCTGCCAGGGACCGCGCCATTCGATCCGGTCTGCTTTGACCCAGTCTGCTACGACACTGATGCCGGCGCTCCTGGCGTCCCGCATTCGACCGTAAACGGGGCCTTCAACGGCATGATGTACGATCCGAGGTTCTACAGCGTCGTGCTTACAGCAGCACAGGTTGGCTACCTCTACGCAAACAAGTTCTCGATAAGCAACATCTCGCTAGGGCAGGCCGCTAATTCGGGGTATTGCTTGTCTAAAAGCTAGGACGCCGTCGATTCGTATTGTCACTGGTCGTCGAGAAGTCCGGCCTTAGTCCGAACTTTCTGAATCCCCGCTTGTTTTACACGGGCACAGGGGACCAAATAAAGGCCCTGGGGACCGTAAACACGCCCAAATTAATGCTAGCAACGGCCACGTCCAGCGATGCAACGGTCGGCCAAGACAAGGTCTACTTTAGAAAAGTTGACAACACGCTCCAAGTCCTTAATCTCGTTAAGCATTATCACGATGTCGATAGCGACGACGCTGGCGGCCTACTGCAAGAATCCCTCTACCGTAACCTAGCGCAGACGATAAATATCCAGCAATGGGGCGCCATGCTTTTAGCTTCTCACATTAACCTAGTGGGCACAAACGCAGCCGTAACAAGTGACTTTGACAACGCTACCATAGCCGGCGGCCATATTGATATCCACTCCGGCGAATTCGCGAATAATGTTGCTAACATCAGGACCGGCGGCGTCTCCCATGATTGGTCAAAAAAGAGCAAAATGAATATTGTTTGTTCGGTCGCCGGCAGCGTCAACGTCGTTTGTCGCGCTGGCATCAACGCCGAGCCCATGACCCAGGTAAATGACGTAGCAAAGAAAGCAGGCATGGAATTTTGCGATAGCACGGGCACAAATTGGAACATCTTTAGTTCTAACGGCGTCCGTTCGCTGTTATCTACAACCTTCCCGGGAGCCACAACACAGCAGGGCTATCAGATCGCTCACACGCCGGCAACCAATACGAGATTGCAGGTCGGAGCCTCAAGCTTTACGGTCAAGACGACGGACTGCCCCGGCACGGGGGCAGGAGACTCAGCCAGGACCATAGGCTGCGGCATCAAGACGTCCGACGCAACGACGAAAGATCTGTACGTGTGGGGCATGACGTTCGCAGCGAGTCCGATAGACCTGTACTACTAATCCGGGGCATGGTCGAGTACAAACGTCGCGCTGTTTTGTCTGCAACAAGGCGGGAGCTAGAACTCTACAGCCCACCCAAAGGCATAAACCTGCAATGCTGGGAATTCGACGATTACACTAAACAAGCTTTCACGCAATGGGTCTGCAACTCCGAGACTCCCACAATTGCAGAGCGCAAAACGATGGAAGACATCGACCGAGAGCTAGCAACGCTCAAGGTGATCTGCGATCGAGTGAGAACGCAGCCCAATTATCTGGATAAGCAGCAGATGCGCTTTGAATGCAATCTTGACGATCTAAAGGGCGAACTCGACAAGCTGAGACGGACATCCAGCAACAGAACACAAACGGGCTACGGTGACATCAACATTGGTTGACACTAGTCTTTGGTACACGAACGTCGTCGCCCCATCGGCGGCCAGCTCAGTACCCACTAACTGCAATGCGATAAGCGATACTATTCACATCGATAAGGATAACGGGGCCGTCCCCGGTCCGTCGGCGTCCTACTGCCTAATGTATTTCGATGCGTACCTTGGCACAGGCCACGACGCAGCACTTCATCTAATTTCAGACCAGAGCGGAGCGAACTACTTTGAGGCAGAAGTCGACGGCGCCAGAAAGTTCCAATTCACCACTCCCGTCGTGGTCGGCCACAAGTACAAGCGCGAGCTGAAGATAAAGACCGGCCCCAAGTGTCACTTCGTCCTCCAAGACCTAACGGCGACCTCGGTCGAGACGCACGACGAAAACATTACCGCGAAGTTCATAACAGGAGCAGAGGACGGTGTAGCCTGGCATAACCTAGACGCTGCGACTCCCTTCCTAGCAAAGTACGCCTGCACGGTCACAGCCTATGGCGGCTCAACCAACGGCGGCACATCTTACACCGATTTCAAATCGCCCTTTACCATCTACAAGGACAGCGTTTTCGGCGGCTCCTATGATTCCTACCTCGGCCCATTCTCTATAAACGGCAATTCAGAAGGCACGGGACCAGCCGGCACCGGCATTTTTTACGATGTCGCAAATGACACAACCGCTCCCGTCAAGCTGTACGCCGGTGCTCCCGTCGTGCGTTTCGGGGCCTATGGGCCAGGAGCCGGCCCGCTTGAGAACAAGACCATAAAGACCGTCGTGGCCTACATGTCAAAGCTCGGCAGCCCGACCGGCACCATCTTTTGCAGGGCTCGCTATGACGACGACAGCATAGTACAGGGCTGCGAGGCAAGCATGGACGCCTCGACGCTAACTACTACGTCGCAGCCATACACCTTTGTATTCCCAGCTCCCGCCTTTAATTTTCCCGATGAGAACCTAGCGATATTAATCGAGTACGCGGGCACCGGCTCGAATAGCACAAACTGCGTCCAGGTAGACGAGGCGCAGACGGACAAATTCGCAGAGGCAGAGTCGGCCTATTACAGCGGGACAGCTTACACCTTCAACAGTGCAAAGGATTTCTGCGGCCAGCTTTCCACCAGTCCCCCCGCTCCTGGGACCACGCCACCAGGGACCGGAGGCGGCAGCACTGGCAGCACAGGAGGAGGAGGCGGTGGCAACGTCGCAGCCGGCGATCTGCGCTTTTTCTATAGCGGAGGCATCGGCAACACCGTCGGCGACTTTAGCCTAGGCGGCGGCCCAAGCGATCACGAGATAGGATCGTACGTCCTCGACAATCTTTTCGATAACGTCACCGACGGCGAAGCAAAGGACGGCACGGCAGGCGAGTACAGGCTGATATACATGCGCAACATCAATCAACAGACGCAGCTCCATACGATAACGCTGTGGTCCCCCACTGGCGGATCCGTCAGCCCTGACACTTTCTTTTATTTTGGCCTGGCGGTTGCCCCCGTAAACGGCGTCGAGGGGGCGATACCCTTGTCGACCGCCGCCCCTCCAGGCGTGAACTTCGCAGAATATCCCGATATGACAAAGCCGCTAGCCGTCCCGGACCTGCCAGCAGGCGGCTTTCAAGGGCTGTGGGTCTGGCGAAAGGTCAAAGCTAACGCGAGGACATTCAGCCGCGACCAGGCCATACTCGAGGCCGATTACTATCAACCCCCTCCCCCTGCTACGACGGGGGGCGGCGGCGGTACTACCCCCGTATGCCCTGACGGCTATACGTACGATCCGCCTACCGGTATGTGCGTCCGCGGCTCGGGTGGTACTGGTACGTCAGCTCTAAAGACAGGCCACGGCGTTAACCTGCTGTACTCCACGCTAGGCGGCGACCGCTACTTTGAGCTAATGAACAAAAGCCAACCCAATATCAGCCAGGTCGATTTCCAATCTACGCTAAGCGAGGTCAGCGGCACAAAGCCAAATGTCTCGTTCAAAGTCAGCTCTCAGGACCAGGTCAGAGTCGAAGTCGGCACAGTCGACACGCCTGGCGGTTTCAACGATCAAAGCGGAGCGCACGCCCTTGCTTGCCTCGATACAGCCTTCCTAGCTAAGCAGGGCTACATGGCAACGCCCAAGGACTGGCGAAACTTCGAGGCACAATGGTATCTCCTTGTCCATAGTTACAGCGGCTCAACCTCAAGCGGAGAGGCTCATATGGAACTTGAGGGCCGTTGCGCATTCAACAGCACCGACTCAACTGCGATAGGTGACGGGACCTCCTGCAAGAAATTAGGCCGCTGGTGCGAAAGTACCAAATATAATACAAATGCATATTTCACAGGCCGCGTAAAATTCGAAAAATGCTTGCAACACACCAACGGGTACAGCAGCCACAACCCCGAAAAGACCGGCGCCTTATCGCCTGCAAACTGGAAAGGCGTCTGGACTGGCTTCAAATGCGTGTATTACAATATCCCCGGCTCTACAAACGTACGAGGCACGGGCCCCCAGGTCAAGGTCGAGATGTATGCAGACCAGGGCGACAACAGCACCGCACCGTCTAACCAATGGAAAAAAGTAATTGAGGCCATTGATGACGGGAGCGGCAACGTATTCTCAGGACCGCGCGGCTCTTACGTCTGTGGGTCTGACCACCTGATACCCGTTTCGTGGGGCGGGCCCCTTGCGATCTTTAGGTGGGATCATTTGGACGCGGAGTTCCGCTGGCTATCAATTTACGAACTCGACCCGGCGGTCAAGCCCGCAGGGAGTGGCGGCACAGGCCCCGACGTCGTCCCTCCGATATCAGGGGGCGGGACAAGCGGAACGACCTCACCCCCCTCTACGACCCCCGTCGGTTCAGCTCGTCTCGATTACATAACGATAGCGCAGGCGCCGCCGGCTAGTTCGGCTGTCACGCCTATGGACGTCGTCACGGTCCAAATGAGCGCCCAAATAGTGCAGACACTCACCAATCCAGAGAATCCCGACAACATTGGCCTGCAGATCATAAGCGGGAACGCGAGTTACGGCCTTGCGGGCTACTGCTCTATCGCCTCACCCTGGGTAAAGGGCGTCTACGGCAATAGCCCTAACAACGAAATGCTCTCGGCGTACTGGGACGACGCAAATGGTGCATGCGTTACCCCTGGCGCTAACTCAACCATCGGCTCAAAGAAGGGCAGCAAGAACATAGTGCACGACTCATTTGGCCCCAAGATGACAGACGGGCCGAACATTTACCTGATCTTCTGGGGCTCTGTGTGGAGCTCGCAAACGTCGCCCTTCTCCATGAACGACGTCATAACGAGAGTGCGCGACTACCTGCTTAACCGCGACCTGGTCTATTGGAGCAAGCTATCGCAATACGGTATCAATACGCTGCCGAAATGGGGCAAAAGCTGCATAAACACGACGACGCCAGTGCCTTCAAACGCGCAAGTATCAGACTCCAATATAAGGACAGCGATACACGACAGCATACAGCGCGGCCAGGTAGATAGTCCGGTCCTAGTTTCAAACGGCGCTATCTACATACTCATAACCCCGGGGACAGTCACCCAAGTAACAGACTCACAGGGTAATGTCGGAGCGTCAAACTTTGGGTATTACCAGTATGACTCTAGCAGCTCGACGCCCGGCCAGCATAACCCATCGGGCGGCTCCACGACCTTATTCCAGATATTCGCGGCCGGACCAAATAACACGCCCAGGCAGCTATATAGCGGCGCTACAACGCGTTTCGGCTGGGTGGTTAACGCCGGCTCCGTCATGCTAAACGAGGACCCGTTAACCTTGGTAGGCTTCTACCTGGCAAAGGGCGGCGCCCCAACGGGCACCGTATCATATACGATAAGGGACTCTGCCGATAATCTCAAGTTCACGATGGGAACGCTCGACGCAGCAAACGACATCGTCTCAACGACGACGCCCGAGCTGCACCTGCTTCGCAACGAACTAAACACGTACCAGCTCCAAGTCGGCGACAAAATTCTTTGCGAATACAACAGCGGCTCCTCAAGTAATTACGTCAAAGTTGACGAGATGCCAAGCAACGGCTTCTTTGACGGCGCGCTCACGCCCTCCGACGCTTACTCTGGCACTACGTACACACAGACGACAACCAAATGTCCCGCGGGTCAGCTCTGGAGTGGCTATGTCATTACCTCGAATCCCCCAGAGGGGGCAGCCATTAGCAGCGTGGCAGCGCCCACGCCAGGACCGCCCGACACGATAATCTACGACCTGGGCTCGAACAACACGCCCAACAACATGTATAGCGGGAGTTATGTCAGATGCGGCCAAAAGATAGTGACCAGCAGCAGCATACTATACGGCAAGAAGATTACCCAGGTCGGCTTCTACATCAAAAGGAATAACAGCCCAACGGGCACCGGCTACGCCAGACTAAGAAAGGGCAGCGACGACAGCATAGCTTGCGAGTTCGGTAGCATCGACGTCTCTACACTGACGGGCTCAATGGCGCTCTACCTCTTCACGAACATAACCAATACCTATGTCACGACGACCGGCGACCGCATATTATTCGAGTACGGCGGCGGTGACTCAACGAATAGACCAGCGCTAGACAATTTCAACAGCTCGACGTACGACGGGACGAATTCGCAAGCATGCAGGTACATCAGCTCGTACGACGACAGTCACACCGACCAGGACACGAGCGCAAGGGTCTGGATCTCCAGCACGACCGTAGGCGGCAGCTCTGGAGCGGCCCAACCGGACACGGTCGTCTATCAGCAGGCCTTGCAGAACTCGACAATCTCCCTGGATAGCGCAGCTTACACACGATACGGCGAGCTGCTAAACTCTTCGTCATCCGTACTAATCGGCGCGGTACTCACGCAGATAGATGTCTTCCTCAAAAAAACAGGATCTCCGACGGGCAATATGTCGCTGCTCATACGGGACAACACCGACGCAATAAAGGCGACCTTCACAACCACGTTCGACGTCTCAACGCTAACGACGACCCTAACGAGCTATTCCTTCCAGCTGCTAACAAACACGTACGCCCTCCAGAACGGGGATCGCATATTGCTAGAGTACTCCGGAGGGGACGCGAGCAACAACGTGCAGATCGACCGCGGCACGGGCGGCAGCGGGCCAGACTCGACAAACACCTGCTCAGTCAACTACTCTGGCACAAGCTACGGCATACCCGGAAGCGCAGCAAACGACCTAAGCGGCACCTTCTGGACTACAGGCGTGGGCGCTGGCGCTCCCCCTGCACAACCCGCGCCGTTTACGACAGTCTACGACGTTTCGCCAAGCAACGTTAACCACCTAAGCTTTAACTCAAGCCAGAGAAGGCAGGGCCAGTACGTCGACACCGGCAGCTCGCTAATTGGCAAGGTAATAACTCGCCTCACCCTTTACGTCGATCGCTGGTCCGGTGGCTCGGGCACATTGACGGGCGCCATCTATAAGCCGGACGGAACCCTTGCGGTAACAATGGGAACCGTAAACGTCACATCGTTACCATCAAACGATAACGACCAGGGGGTGCAGTTCACCAATACGGCAAACACGTACGCCCTAGAAAAGGGCAGCTTTGTCTCAATAGAGCATAGCCTTGCCAATAGCACAATAGACGGCGTGAGAAACGGCTCCGATACCATATCGAAGTCTTACGTCAAATGGAACAACGGTTCAGGCAGCTGGGGCCAGGCAACGAATAACGATTATGCCGGCACAATGGAGACCGGAGGCGTCTAGAGATGAGAGAATGCCCTCGCTGCCATAGGCGATTTAATCGTCCAGGGACACGCGGAGACAAGCCGATCATGGTCTTGGACTGCTGGAGCTGCGGCCAGAGAATCGATCCGTCCGAATGGCAGACGTAGAGTTCTTCTGCTGCAGCTGCGGCAAAATTACTACGCTGGACACGAGTACGCACAGGGGCAGCAAGCGGTATGATAATTGGATGTGCTATAGCTGCAATGAGAACGTCATCAAGGCTATGGGTATGTAAACGACCAGTGCGCCGCAGTATTCGGGGCAGTAGTCTCATATCGTCCAGGCTTCAGGATAACGCAGTACCATGCTTGCCACCCCAAACTGTCCGGCTTTGGCACGAGTCCGTTAGATATGCAGGTCTTCACAAAGCTCCCTATCGAACTGAATTGAATGCCGTTGGCCGGTAGCGACTGCACAGCATCGACAACAGAAGCGCCCCATGTCGGCGCGTTAACGCTCGAGTACTGCGTCAATTTCGAGAAATAATTGGCGTACGTACCAAGCAAGAGATCCTTGACCTTATGATCGATCATACTCCTAAGATTTGCCAGCGCGCTATCGGAGTTCCAAGTCGCGCCCCAATAGATTAGGTACACCTTGCAATTCTGGATCACGGGCCCCCCGCCATCCGTAAACCTGTGCGTCGAGCCGCCCGTCTGCTGCACTAATCCGGGAATGCTGCAACCGCCGTCCTGATTGCTATAGTAACCCTCAGCAGGCAGGTCGTCCGGAGCACTGCCATAAGTGGACACAACACCGGCGATCACGCATCCGTCCCCTAGTTCGTCGAGATTCGCCTGTACGCTCGTGTCGACCCACGCCGGTTTTGACCCTGGATCGGCGTCCGTGCACGATTCGATAAGTTCGTGAGTAAGATACTTGGCATAGATGCCCGCTGAGGCCGCCGACGTATCCGCCTGTCCGCTTACCCACGCGACCGGTATCTTGTTTAACATCGCCCTAGTCGATGGCGGCGGATTCACCACTCCTCCCGGCGTACCAGCACCGGCGTCCCACGTACCAGGCGTAGCAGTCGGATCAATTTCTCGATCGCTGAAAAAACAAAAGTCGCAAGAATCCCATCCGTCCACGCGTATCAAATCCTTCTGGCACTTCCAAGTACAGGGGATGTTGTTGTAGCCGCTTACGCCGTGGTCGTTGTATGTCGCGCCCAGATACCAGTTATTCTTAGGCTTGCCAGTTGTCGCGTCAAAAGGATCATCGTCAAACCACGCCTCAATGACGGAGCTCTTCATATCTGCGGCCACCTTGCGCACAGTCTTCATTCCGTACCAGTGGTCGACCTGAGCCACGGGCGGCCAGCTCGCGCTTACCTTCGTAGGCGTGACGTTCACGTACGGGAAATGAGCGTAATTGTAGTTAACTTGCACGTCTGAATGTGAAACCGTCGGCCGTACCATCTCGATAACCGACCTTATGCTGTCCTCGTCGCGACCAGCAAGCTTGTGAGCCCAGGCATGATGAATATTTGATCCAAGGTCCTGACGCCCACGGACAAACGTCGTAAACTCCCCGTTTCGGATGCCCTTCTCGGTGTAGAGATAGCCGGGGTTCGACTTCCAAGAATAGTTTGTCTTATCGGCCCACTTTCCACCGTCAGGGTAGCAGTCCAATCTTTGCGATCTGCCTGAAGGAGCTCCGCTGGCATACGTGACTTTCTCGCCTCGCGTATTCCAATACTTTAGCCCCGTCGAGTCACTGCCCGGATTAATCGGATAGTGTGATCCTGTCCCGTACGAGACGTTGAAACGCCCATCGGAGTACGGATTTGCCATATCCATGTACCACTGCGTGCCCGAAGGATTATCGGGATAGAGCTTCTGCACTCCAAAACTATCGTAGACCTTGCCCGTACCAGTAGGCACAGAGCCGCCTCCGCCAGGCGTCCCAGTCCCATCGACGCCGCTTCCGACGTCGTCCGGCACGCATTCTTTCATAACCGGATCATAATGAAATCCGCTGTCACAGTTCGGGATATCGGGGCCCTGACCGCCTACAGGGGCCCCGGGCCCAGGACCACCGAAGCATTTGTCGATAACATCATAGGCATCGTTCCACACGACGCCAAGCCTCGTCCACTTGACACCGACGTCGTTATTGGGCGCCGGGTACAGATTATAGACCAAAACTTCGGGCGGAATAACAGGCGGATTCGTCCCGGAATCCACGACGGCCGCTATGTCTATCTCACGGACCGATAGCCATTTCAGTTGCACGGACGAAACGTTATCCATCCGCAGAGTGACAAGAGGACCGCCCCACCGCAGTATCTCGTAGATATTCTGAGCGTGGCAATTCGTTACGTCGCCCGTATGCCCCATAGTGTTAGCCCCGCGGTCATAAATTTCGAAGTACTTTGTCCAGTTGTTTGTCGCCACAGGCGGCTCCGATCCGCTACCGACCCAGTCGTAATAGCACTCTAGCTTTACGTCCGCAGTCTCCGGCGTAAATGACGTCTGCCCGACCTTGGGGACATCGTAACACAGCACCTTCATACCGATCCATCGGTTAAGCAGGTTCGTCGTCGGCCTGGGATTGAAGAACTTGAAGTTCTTCTCGGGGTTTATGTAATAGTTCGAAGGGTACGCGTAATATTTCGTAGCGTGCCATCCGCCATCATACTCGATTCCGCTTCGATAGCCGCACCCAGAGCAGCCAAAATCGGCCGTATGCTTGACGCCGCCCCTGAAATACACAGAGGCATAGTCCTCGTCAAGATTAACCGACTTGAGATAGCCCTGGATCTTGAAGTAGACCGTAAACTCGACGTTACGGAAGTCCGCCGCGCTAGCCATAAAGCCCTGACTCTGGGCCAGCGAATGGTCCGGCGTCGCTACGGTCATTATGTTATCGCCAGGCGGGAAGACATGAAAGCGAAAGCTAGGCGGACTCAGGCCCATGTTAGGCTTGCAGTTCCAGAGCGTGACAGTCGGGTCAACTGACCCATTAATGTTGATAGACGGGTCCCCGACATTCGTAACGTCCATGTAAAACGACGACCCTGCCGTCTTATCCTCGAATAGTTTTCTGATCCCAAAAGCGTCCTGGCCCATGCTAATGATGCTGGAAGTTTTTAAGAAAGCGTCAAGATAAGAGGCACATTGGCAAGCTCAACGACAACGACAGCATTAGCCGTCGCGAGCGTGACGGCATCAGGCAACGACGGCAATGTGCCAAATAACACTATCGACAATAATTTTAGCACGCGCTGGTCCTGTTTCGGCAAAGGCTCCTGGATTCGATACGACCTCGGCAGCATTCAGAACATAGCCGAGATAGACATCGCCTGGTACAACGGCGACAAGAGGCAGAGCAACTACGTCATAGCCTTCTCTAATGACGCAAGCACCTGGCTACAGGCCTCAAGAGGTACAAGCTCCGGCAAGACAACGAGCTTCGAAAAATACCCAGTTACCGGCGACGCAAGATACGTCAGGATAACAGTCAACGGGAACACCGTCAACGACTGGGCCAGCATGACCGAGGTCAGGATAATCGGCAGCAGCAGCCCCCCGACGACAACAGAAGCGCCACCAACAACGACAACAACACCGACAAGCAACCTCACAAAATCCGGGATTAAGCTAATGTATGCACCAAAGACGGGCGGCTTTTACTGGGAGCTCGATCTGACAAAAGACCCTAACATGGACGCCCACTTCTCCACGCAGGGCGATAAATGCACAGCCAAATCCGATGCTAACGTGAAATATTACAATATGCCCGGCCACACCGTGACCTATGCATCCGGTGCCCCGTCCGGGGTCACATGTCGTCTCTGTATGTACTTTGACGGCGGCAAAGGCAGTACGCAAACCCACACATGGAAAGACCAGACGGGCTTCCTATGGAAAGACGGCGATCCCAAGAACTTTATCGTAATCTCGACCGTCAGGCCGCATAATAGCCTGTCTTCAAGCATCCACCACGAGGCAAGCATAAAGTGTCGCGGCGGTACGCACACAGGCAGCGGGGATCCCCGGGCGAGCACCGTAGAGATGACGCACGAATCAGGGACGGCCTCTCCGCGATGGGCCAGGGAGTACAACCACCCAAGATACGACTACAGAGCAGTCGACGCAGTTGGCACTAACGCACGCGCCTGCAACATGGTCGCCGACAAATGGTTTATGCGGCAGCTAATAAGCAAAGAGCTAGCAGACGGCACCGGCGTGTTATACGAATATTACATTAACGTGAATCCGTTCAACGCAGACGGCACCGTGAACAACAACACCTGGGAGCTATACTCGCGGACCATTGACAGGGACGGCGTCAACACAGGACAATACACGAAGGCGGCCAAATGGAGCGGCTTCGTAACAACCGCTAGGACAGACGGCTACAAGGACATCGACATAGGACCCCACGCACTCATTGAGATCCCGGCGACATGATAAAAATAGAGATATTCGGGAGGCCCCTCGACAACCTGGACGATCTGGAGGCCGAAGTAAACCGGTTCTGTCAGCAAGTAGTAACTAAAGGCTCAGTCTACGGCAAGGTCTTTAGCATAGACTGCCACCTAAGCGAGACGACGATGTTCGCCATAGTGACCTATGACGACGGACAAAGCGAGCGGTCCGCTACCTAGGAAATGAATCAGTACGAATGGATGGTTGAAGACTACGACAAAGCCGACGACGACGGCAGACTCAGAAGGGTCTTCGTGCTCTTGACTCAGGTCAAAGAACAGCTTGATCGCATCGAGGAAGGAGCGCCCTAGATCTGCCGATCCGAGATCAAAGAAAAGTCGACCGATTTGAAGCCATCGACGCGGCAGAGATCCTTATGGCATTTCCAGGTCAGAGGTACGTTGCCGTATTCCCTGACCCCGACGTCATGATACGTCGCGGCAAGCTTCCAGTTGTTCGCAATTTTGCCCGCATCATCAAACGGATTATCGTCAAACCATAGCTCCCAGTCGCCCGACTTCTTATCTGCCGCAATCTTGTGCACGCACTTCACCCCGACCCACTTTCCCTCGACCAGCTTCGGCGGACTTATGAGGATCTTGGGCTTGCAATTCACGTACGGAAAGTGCGCATAATTCACGTTGACCTGCACGTCGCTATGGCTCGCAGTAGGGTAAACCATCTCTATTAAGGAACGCAAGTCGTCCTCGTCCCTGCCCCCTATCTTGCACGCATAAGCCTGATGTGTCCCCAGATCGCCGTGCGTCCGTATGAAGACCGTGAACTCGCCGGACCCTATGCTGTGATCCGTGTAAAGATAGCCCGGATTATCCTTCCAATAGTATTTCGTCTTATTGGACCACTTGCCCCCGTCAGGATAAACGTCTAGCCTCGTACTCCGACCGGTCTTCGACCCGCTTGCGTAAGTGACCGGTGAGCCCTCCGTATTGAAATACGTAAGCGACCCCTGCGTGTGCTTTGTAAACGGAAACTGTGAGCCGTGTCCGTACGAGATATTAAACTGGCCGTGATCCTGGTAGCCCGACCCCTGCTTGTACGGATCTTCCATATTCAGAAAGAACTCGGTGCCGCCCTGCACGGTGGGATAAATCATCTTAACGCCATCCTTGCCAATGTCACCGGTTGGCTGCGGCTCTGGGGGCACTGGCTGCGGCGGTTCTGGCGTAGGAGCAGCAGGAGCGACGGGAGTCAGGATCTTGCCTGTAACCTTGATGTCCGTGATAGAAAACCACTGCCTCGTCTCTGTCGTACTCGTCAGTTTCGCCACGATGCTACGGGCCTGCTTCGGTGCGTCCCCAAAATCAGCGACCGAGATAGGCTTACCGTGGTTCGTGTGCTCTGTCGTCGACGGAGAACTAGCCGCTGGCGTAGCATTTGGCTGATCGCTAAATTCCAAAGTAATGACATTAGTTCGCTCCTTCTCGCCTGGCTGCATGTACCAAACAAACTGAATTAGATGCACCTCTTGAACCGCCCCCAGGTCCAGCGAGATCCAGGACCCTATGCCCCTAACGCTAAACCTAGTCGCTGGATTATTATCGTAGGCATTCTCGGGCTTATTCACACCGTCAACGCCGGACGACTGAGCCGCGATGATAGGGATCTCATCAGTCGGCGGCTTCTCAGGATCTGCCGGAGCCGGCGGCAATGGCGGCAGATCGACGCATTTGTTAGCGTCACCGCTCCAAACTTGACCAGGCGGACACTCTTGCCTAATCCCTTCGATGATCTCAAGATACGTAACGCGCTTGTCTAAATCCTCAACCGATGGCGGGTTAGTCGACATAAGCCGAAGAGAAACCCGGTGTCTATTATTGTTATAGGCATTTCACGGCCTAGCCAAAGCTGCCAAGAATCGCTACGCTTCATATGGCAGCCGGGCGCGTTTTTGCAGAACCAAGTTATCGCCCGGCATTGCCACCGCTAGGGATATCCAATACTCACGGGATAACAGATATATACCCCGTGTCCCATATACTCCCTGAGTATGAAATACAAAAGGCTTAAGGAAAAAGTCATGAACGTGAAGGTTTACGAAAAAGACCACGCGTTTATAGCAAAAAACATAGTATATCCAGAGACATTCGCCGATGCATTTGCGCGTCTGATCGCGGAGGTAAGATCCTGAAGTTGGGTTTCCCCGAGCTTGAGTTTACCGACCCAATGGCCCGAGAAATATACTCCGGGATCACCCTCTGGTACCAGACCGTCGGGAAGTACAGAGGCACCTTTCCAAATAAGGATAACTACCAATGGGGCCAGGCCCAGGAGTCGTTACGCGAGTGCCTAGAACATATCGAGCTCGCCGCGGGCCACTGGAAGAGGGGGGGGCCAAGAGCATGAACGAGAAAGACTATTACGTCATATCCTCCGTGGTCAAAGGAATCCAGGCAAGGATTGACGAGATGCCCCTTAGCAGATACAACAGGACCGCGAACAGCATAAAGGAAGAGTTCGACGGCATGATGGAAGGGCTTCTCGACGTACTCACAGACTTGAGGGCCAAGGACGAGGGGGAGAAGGGAGCATGACGAACTTTATTGGGATAGCCCTCGGCTTTGTTGTCTTCGTTATCGTGATAGCCGTCGCCGGGAACTATTTCTACCACCCAGGAACCGCGGCTACGACACAGCAGCAGAAGCAGCAAGATCCCTCGCCGCCGGGTAATTGCCACGCGGAGAGACTCAGGTTATTAGACAAGGCCATGCTAGCAAGCGACCAGGGCAATAACGTACTAGCGGACGAGCTGCAAGTGCAAGCCGACCAAATACCATGCCCCGGGACAAATCCGCCATGACGAGACGACAGCAGAAAGCACTCTTGAGACTCATACGTCGGGGGCTCGAAGAATGACCCAAAGGACGATCCACCGCTGCGAGGACTGCGGCCAGGAGTTCCTAACGTTTCGTAAGTACATTACACACAGATGGTACAGAGCGTGCATACGCCCGTGACGCAAACGCAAACGTTCACGGACTGGACAAAAATCAAGTGGTATCAATGCTACACCTGCGAGAGCTGGGTCCTCAAGGAAGACGCTGCATGGATCTGGAAGATAAAAGCAAGCAAGCCAGGGGGCCGTCCTGGCGCTCGTATGTGCAACAAATGTCTGGGGGTAGACGCATGGCTCGGTCTTACGTAGGCAGCTGCAAGAACTGCAAGCGCGTCTTTACGTCCTGGCGTCGCTTCGAATACTGCTACACCTGCAGGCACGAGAAGCAGCAGCAGCGGCGCGGCAAATTCGGACGCGAACGCAACGCCTGGGACTAAGGAGGAGGGAGAGTTAGCCTTAATATCTCCGCGAACGTGACCGCAGCACAATGAGAAATTACGCGATATCATCAATCGCGATCGCAGCAGTCGCAGCGCTGACAATGATAACACTGCCGACCGTCAACATTCTGAAAGCTCAAGACTTCGCCTCTATCCAGACATTCCAGAATGACGAGCACATCGTAATCACCATTACAAAAGCAGGGGCAAACGCGACAAAGCCAACTGGCCCGATAGTCGTAATCCCGCCCACCGAGCTAACGAACAAGACCGGCGGCATTAACGAGACAGGAGCCAATACGGGCCCCACAGAGAATCAGACCGTAAGCACGCCTAGCGCACCCGGAGCGGGCAACATAACCACCATTGAGCCGGGTGGAAACGTAACGGTCGTGCCGCTGCCGCCTAACTCGAACGTGACGCAAATTGACAACGGTACAGTAATCGTCGCCCCACCAGACCGTAACATAACCGAGACACCTGGCAACGTAACAGTCATAGATCCACCACCGCCCGTAAAGGCACCCGAATGTCCATGCAAGTTAGGAAATGTCACCGGCGGACCACTCCCACCGCCTAACAACGTATCCGGCGGAATACCAGCAGCACCTCCAGGCAACGCAACAACACCGTCACCACCGATGACGAGCACGAACGCAACAACGACGAACAGCACCACTAGCAGCAGCAACGCAACGAACGCGACAAAATAACAACCCCCCTCTTTTTTCCAGCTCTTAGTTAGTTAGTTTTTACCCCGGGCGTCGTCCGGAATTAATTGGAGTGGGAAGCCCATCGTCAAGCCAAGGACCGAATAGTCCAGCTTTTTGTTAGCAACGGATGGGAATCCGAGCAAGAAGTCCCCACGCCAGTCAAGTCGCTAATAGACGGCGTAGTCCATCCGTACGTCTGCGACGTAATAGGCGTCAAACGAAACGCCAAGACGGGCGAAGCATCAAAGCGCGTCATCGTGGAAATAGACAGCATCCACGTAGGCAGCAAGACAGGCCACAAATCCTTTTTAGCATATCGTCACGACCTGGCACGCGGTCGCGAGATAGTCAGCCATTTTTACCGCAAGTACGACAACAGACGCAAAATAACCACGCTAAAACGATTTTACACAGCCGACATCGTGGGCCGATACAAGCAGCCCGACGACGTTATCAAACTAGAACTAGGCATCCTTGAGCTAAAGGACTGGAATTGGGAGCCAACAGCAGTTGAGCGGATGCAACGGCCTCTGTAACAGGTTCGAGACGGCAGGCCCCACACGGCTGGCCTATCACAGGGGAGCCCGCTTCTGCGTCAGCTGCGACCGCTTCATCCCAAGCAAATACTTAATCGCTGCAAGCATAAAGAAAAACGGCTGCCCATGTTGCCATCGACCGACTCGAGGCAGCCCAAGAAATAACGGCCCTGGCAGAAGACAATCACAAATTGGCAGATACAGCACATACAACAACAACAAGTACAAGGAACCGAGATAGGCTACAGGTCTACTACGCTATGCTGCGCTATCTTCACGAGAACGGACCTAGCACGGCCTGGCGCTGCACTTATGCAGCAGCGAGGCGCAACACCCATCTGAACCTCATCGGGACCCTAGAACGCCCCGGCTTTATCGAAAAGAAGACCGATCACCCCCAGCACCGCACTTATGGAATTACGGCCAAAGGCACGGCCTACATGCACACCTTGGGTAAAATGCTTGAGCTTTTAGGCAACAAAGATTGACTTTAGTCCGGGCTAGAAAGACAGGACGACGACTGTTGAGTACCTAGCCAACAAGGACTAACAAGCTTCGTTATATGTGTCGACTCACTGGCTGCCTTCCTTCGGCGAGCATAAACTGAACTTCGCATAACCGGCGGGAGGTTGTCGTGGCCCGTTGTTTTTCCAGACCGTAGAGGACGTATCCGGGCGAGCCACGGTAGGATTAACCCCCCTTCATTTCGTGTGCACGATGGACCGCAGGCGGTAAGCCTGCTAAGTGCACTGCCGACGCGAAAAATGACGTCGCCCCTTACGGGATCGAACCGCTTCGCTTGCTCAGACCAAGAGCCGGGGCGACCCCATTTTTCGGAAAATTTTGCCCGAAATTCCGGAAAATTTTTCGGCGGTTCCAGTCGAAACGATGGTGAGAATGGCGGAAGCCTTATTAGACCTCGCTCGTTCAGAAAAGCGAATGTCTGAAGAAACGCATTTCTGTAGAGAATGTCTACGCAAGGATCCGCCGATTGAAACGAAACTCATCGCGGATATAAACATAGTGCAAGGCCGTTACAACCGAGGCGACTGGATTTGTGACGAATGTCTCCGAGACAAAAACCGTCAATACAGAACAAATGAAAAGAGCAAGTACGCCGAATACATGGCCCAACTACACGAGGAAACGTCTGAGGAGCTCAGAAGGGAGTGGCAAGACCCGGCATATAGAAGACTGGGCCTCTCTGAGAGAGTGTACAAGATCTGGGACAAATACAATAGACGTGAGCCAGAGAAAGGCGTACGTAAGCAATGGATCCTCGAAGTGATAATGGAAGAGAACTGGTTTATAGATGCCGCCGGAATAGTGCAAGATTTTTACGCTGAAAACGGCTACACCAAAACCAAGCAGCTCGTATCAAAGCCCTATTTGACAGACTTTGTCCAGTCAAATCTCTCGTTCCTGCAAGCACCATATCGTTACAGATGCGAAAATAGATGGGATGGGATAGTGGATGCAATAAACCGCGACCATGCACAGGAAGATAAACTGGTCGCGACTCCCGCCTGGGAAGATCCGACTATGAAAGAGATGGTCGACAATTGGTACCTGCTCAGTAGAGACGAAGAGAGAAAGAGACGCGAGATCGATAGGGACAACAAAAGGATAAGGAGCCACGACATAGACAAACAGGAGAGGTTTATCACAGAATACCAGAAGGCAAAGGTTGAAAAGGAGAAGGTTGCGCGATCGCAGTTGGAGGCCGAGGCGCAGAAGAAATGACTGGACAGCCGAAAAGACGGTCCGAAGAGACTGCCATAGAAATAAGAGAGACTGAGAGAGAATATGATCGCTTTGTAAAGGAACGTAGAAGAGCCATAGAAATATTGCAAAAAGAATACGAAACCATAGTATCAAAGGCAGGTGAAAAGCCCAAGAAACTTAAATACGATACGATCAAAGAGGCCGGATTTATATTAGAAAGGCTTCTGAAGGACAAGACTAGGATTTCCGCAAAGTTGAAGCGAGACTTTAAGGATGTTATACATAGATCCGTCGTTTATCAAGTCTGCAAGGACCTAAACCGAGCCTGGCAACATCCAAGACGAGAAGGCTGGGGCAATCAGTACAAAAACAAAAGAAGCGGATCCGCTCAAATTGAGCACGAAAAATCAGCTTCTTTGACTCCCGAAGAGAAAAGGTATCTTGAGGCCCATCAACGCGAGACTATACGCAATGAGCTGATAGACAAGATTGTTCAAGAATGGACAGGCGTTAACAAGAACCAGATACCCGATGTCCTAAGCCGTACGGAGAAAGGCAAACACTGGGCGCAAACTCTGCTAAAAGAAAGCACCAACTACATGAGGGACATCTGCTTCAAGATGACGATGAGCGCGTTACACGGTACACTCGAGGACTTGAGAATTCTAGAGATCCTCAGAGCAGGATTCAGCGAAGTGGCGTTAGAAGTCTACGAGCAGAGAAAGAAAACTGAGCAGCTAGACTCCCCATAATCTTTTTTCACATAAAGACCCATAGATCTAAACGATAATAGACGGGAGGCCTGATATTATCACCTAGTCAATAAGGCTTGACAATGGGATTTTTAAGGCGCGCCCTGGCAAGAGTGCTCCCTTTGAGCGACAATCCGAAGCAGCAGCCGACAATCACCGCGTACAGCAGCGGGTACATTAATCAATGCATCAGATGCAAGGAAAACCGCTGCAGACCTAATCAAAGCATATGCGACGACTGCATGCACGAGATGAGCTACAATTCGCACCTGGACGTACACGGCAGCGTTTAGGCGATGTCCTTAACAAGCAGCACATGGTCATAATAGTCTGATCGGGCCGATTCACGGCTCAAGCGGCTGGCGTATCTAGCCGCCTCTGATGCCGCGCTTAAGAAGAACTCAAACTATTACAGTAAGATTTTTAAGCAGACTTTAAAGCCTCCCGTCCTGGGCATAAACCATATCGGCTCCCCAAAACACGCCAAACTCGCAGCAGAATGACATAATCGAGCAAGAGATCGACCAAATTCAGCACGATCTCATCAAGATAAGGCTAGGGGACCAGCGCAACGTCCAGACCAGGCGTGAACTTTACCAAAAATGGGCAATCGACCTCGAAATTCTCTACGAAGCCGGCCGCGTCCCCATCGTGGAAAAAAACCAAATCTGCTCGTTCATAATTAACACGATAAAGAGGCAGCAAGCCACCATCCAGGAGTGCGAGTACGTAGCGCAATGCCTCCCCCCCGACTACAAACGTACGTACGAAATTTACAGTACATATCCTAGCGCGCTAGCTTATGCACCGGTTCTTGAATCAAGTATAATCGTCGATAACATCTGGGCCTGCCTGAAATGGCTCGACAAGGTCGACCCGCATCACCTAACAAGGAAAGATCATCAGGAATTATACGACTCGTACAACCGCCTCTTGCACCGGCAAATGAAGGCCTGCGAAGACAGGCATATACAGATAACAGACGAGTTCGCCGAAGGCTGGACACCGCCCCCAAGCATATACGACGAGCCCGTGCACATGGACAAGCCGCTGCCCACTACAGGCACGGCCCTAAACGAAGAGCTAGACGCATTCGTCGAGGACGTCCTAAGCTGGCGTAAAAGCTTCGAAGAGTACGGCCCCCGCAGACTAGAGGGCGGCGAGATAGACTGGGAGTGGGTTCACAAAGGCGTCAGATTCATCAGGGCATTCAGAACACTAATCCGCCCAAGCATCGATCACAAGTGGCGCTCAGACTGGCTCATGTGGTACAAGCACGTCAACGACACCTTGGATCACGGGCTGCACGCAAGCATGAGCCTCTCCAGAATAAGGACGAAAGTGCTGAGAACCTTCCGCGGCGTCACCCGCGAACAAATAGACGCAAAAGCAGCCGTATGCTTGAAATACTTTGGAGAATTTGCAACAAGCATGCCGGGAGGCATCGAATTCTTTGAATATTTCGCACAATTTCACGCACCTTATAGACGCGACCTATCCGTTAAGCTTAATCCTAAATTGAGTCATCAGTCTTGAATACGTGGCACAATAGTTAATACAGACTCAGCCGCATAACTGCCCTATGGTATGGATTAGACCGGACGGATACGTGGGCTGCAACCATGACGGCAAGCAGTACCTAGAGCATCGTCTGATCATGGAAATATACCTGGGCCGCAAACTAACCAGACGGGAGCAGGTCCACCATAAGGACGGCAACAAGAAAAACAACGCCCTCGAAAACCTGCAGCTTGTGGACATAAGTGATCATACGGTACGCCATAACACGGGCCGCCCGAGGCCGAAATGGTGGGGTACGTCACACGTCTGCATTGACTGCGGCGGGACGGAGCACAGAGGGACCGGCTGGTCTTCTGTCAACAAGGAGCGCAAACAATGGCTTTGTGAGCGATGTCATAAAAAACGCTGGCGATACAGCCACCGGGACCGTGTCAGGGCATCAAACAAAGCATCGTATGAGCGAAATAAGCACAAATACAAGATGGTCCGAATTAGGGCATAAATGGGCAAACATTCGCTCGACTTAGGCGAGAATACGCCTAGATGGATCCCGTCAATCAAGAACCCGGACAAGCCCGCCGACTACCTGAATTACGATCATTTCATAAGAGCATACCCGCATCTGGAAAAGTTTCTAACGAGGCACCAAGGCGACAGATTCGAGGATATTGATTGGTGGATGTACGTCAACGCGCCTAACGCCAAGATGGGCACAAAAAACTACAACATAGGACGCGTCCCCAAAAGCGACGCTGCGCTCGCCGAACACCAAAGACTCTATGCTGAAAAGCTGAGACAGAAACAAACAAGCTCTGCAGCAGCAGCAATGGCAGTGGACGCCCCGGTGGCAGTAGTAGAAGACGAAGAACCGGAGCAGCAGCAGGAGGAGGAGCCCAAGGTCTGGACAACGGGCCGGCTCATTAGCGTCCAGGAGCTTTTTGACCTGATTGCTAAATTCCGCGAGTTCCTACTAGAAAAGGAAAAGGAAACACCTGATTAGTATGCCCATAAGATATCCCCCGCTCCAGCTCGAGCAGATAAAGTCGATAGTCGCTGAGGGTAACATCCGCCGGCTCTCGACGCTAGAGACACACAAGCGACTCGTAGACGCTGGCATTAACATCAGCGTCTCTACAGTCAAAAACTACAGGACCGATCTCAAGGCCTCAGCGCAGCAATGGGTAGGAAAACTAGCCAAGTCAAAGCGCTACGAGTACATAGCGCAGTACCGCGAACGCATCCAGGAGGTCGAGACGATACAAAAGCAGCTTTGGAGGATAATCTCAACCCAAGGCACAGGCGGCCGCACACAGGTCGAAGCATGCGGCAG